>Ga0209634_1000049_pt1 | contig 123914 bp, 110 predicted proteins | sample LinPmetageLP40_FD_184043 | JGI IMG/M metagenome (GOLD analysis project Ga0209634, IMG submission 184043) | Marine viral communities from the Pacific Ocean - LP-40 (SPAdes) (version 2) | ecosystem: Environmental > Aquatic > Marine > Oceanic | place: Pacific Ocean | collected 2010-08-26
CACCGCCGTATACTTTTGCAAGTACGTTAGTGATTGCTGCAGTTAGTGTAGTTTTACCGTGGTCAACGTGGCCGATTGTACCAACGTTTACGTGCGGTTTTACGCGTTCAAACTTTTCTTTTGCCATCTTAAAAAATTCCTAATAAAGAAATTAAAGCCTGACTCAGTATTGAGCCAGACAAGCTAAAATCATATAACAGCGCGAGCTGAAATTATTGTATCTGCAACCTGCTTAGAGGCTTCAGCGTACTTCAAAAACTCCATAGAGTATGAGGCACGGCCCTGTGTTGCAGATCGTAAAGCAGTCGCATAACCGAACATTTCAGATAGTGGTACCACAGCATTAATTTGCTTAAGGCCACCAAGTGCATCTTCCATGCCTTCGATCATGCCGCGACGACGGTTTAGGTCGCCAACTACATCACCCATGTTTGCTTCAGGAGTGAGTACTTCAACCTTCATTACTGGTTCTAAAAGTGCAGGGTTTGCATCTAGCGCACCTTGTCTCATAGCCAGTGAACCTGCTATTTTAAATGCCATTTCATTCGAATCCACATCATGGAATGAACCATCATATAAAGTCGCTTTAACACCAAGTAATGGGTAGCCTGCCAGTACACCTTGAGCCATTTGCTCTTGGATACCTTTGTCTACCGCAGGGATGTATTCTTTCGGCACTGAGCCACCTACGGTTTCGTTTACGAACTCGTAAATTGGGGCTTCATCATCCGAAATATCCATCGGTTCAAGTTTAAGCCAGACGTGACCATATTGACCACGACCACCTGATTGACGTACAAACTTTCCTTCAACTTCAACAGTTGAACGAATAGCTTCTCGGTATGCAACCTGCGGCTTACCAACGTTACATTCAACACTGAATTCACGTTTCATACGGTCGACAATGATATCAAGGTGAAGTTCACCCATGCCAGAGATAATAGTCTGGCCTGATTCTTCGTCAGTTTGTACGCGGAAAGATGGATCTTCTGCAGCTAGTTTTCCTAGCGCGATACCCATTTTATCCTGGTCAGCGATTGTGCGAGGCTCAACCGCAACAGAGATAACTGGTTCTGGGAACTCCATACGCTCAAGCGTAATAATAGAGTTCGGATCACACAGTGTTTCACCTGTTGTTACGTCTTTGAGACCAATAGCCGCCGCGATATCGCCTGCGTGGACTTCTTTGATCTCTTCACGTGAGTTTGAATGCATCTGAACGATACGACCAAGACGCTCACGCTTACTTTTTACTGGGTTATATACCGCGTCACCCTGTTTAACAGTACCAGAGTAAACACGGAAAAAGGTTAAAGTGCCAACAAACGGGTCTGTTGCAATCTTGAATGCAAGAGCAGCAAACGGCGCTTTATCATCAGCAGGACGCTCTTCCTCAGTACCATTTTCTAAGATACCTTGGATTTGTTTCACTTGTGTTGGTGATGGCATATATTCAACAACGCAATCAAGCACAGCTTGAACACCTTTGTTTTTAAATGCACTACCACACGTCATGGGAACAATTTCGTTCGCTAATGTGCGTTGACGCAAAGCATTTTTAATTTCTGCTTCGCTTAACTCTTCACCTTCTAAGTATTTATCCATTAGTTCTTCAGTAGCTTCAGCAGCGCTTTCAACTAAGTGAGAGCGCCATTCTTCGGCTAATTCCTGAAGTTCTGCCGGTATTGCCTCGTAAGAGAAAGTCATACCCTGGTCTTTATCATTCCAGTTAATGGCTTTCATTTTAATAAGGTCAATAACACCTTTAAAGTCGTCTTCAGCGCCAATAGGCAGCTGGACTGGAACAGGCGTTGCTCCAAGACGAGATTTCACCTGGCTTACAACCGTTAAGAAGTCAGCGCCCGTGCGATCCATTTTATTTACGAAGATCATTCTCGGAACTTCGTACTTGTTCGCTTGACGCCAAACTGTCTCAGTTTGCGGCTGTACACCCGATGAAGCACAAAGAACAACTACCGCACCATCTAGTACACGTAAAGAACGCTCTACTTCGATAGTGAAATCTACGTGCCCTGGGGTATCAATAATATTGATGCGATGGTCGTCAAATTGAGCGTCCATCCCTTTCCAGAAACACGTTGTTGCAGCAGAAGTGATTGTGATACCACGCTCTTGTTCCTGCTCCATCCAATCCATAGTTGCAGCGCCATCATGCACTTCACCGATCTTATGAGAAAGACCTGTGTAGAACAGAACACGTTCTGTTGTGGTGGTTTTGCCTGCATCTACGTGAGCACAAATACCGATATTGCGGTAACGCTCAAGTGGAGTTGTACGTGCCATAAAATCCTCTTAAAGGTTAAGGACAGATTACCAACGGTAATGAGCGAATGCTTTATTCGCTTCAGCCATACGGTGAACGTCTTCACGTTTCTTAACCGCAGTGCCTTTGTTATCAGCAGCGTCAACGATTTCTTGAGCTAAACGTAAGCCCATAGATTTTTCGCCACGCTTACGTGCAGCGTCTACTAACCAACGCATACCTAATGCGTTGCGACGTACTGGACGTACTTCAACTGGTACTTGATAAGTTGAACCACCAACACGGCGAGATTTAACCTCTACCTGTGGACGGATGTTATCAAGTGCAGTTTCAAAGATTTCTAGGTGCGACTTGCCTGATTTCTCAGCAGCCACGTCTAGCGCACCATAAACGATTTTTTCAGCAGTAGATTTCTTGCCGTCTAACATTACGATGTTAACGAATTTTGCAAGAAGTTCCGATCCGAACTTAGGATCTGGAAGAATTTTACGTTGACCTATTACGCGTCTTCTAGGCATTTTGTATCTCCGGTTTATTCAGGTTTGTCCTTTTGGAACAATAACCCAAAACAATAATTAATAATATTTAGTGCTTGGCCTTACTAACGGAATACAATTAGCCTTTAGGGCGTTTTGCACCGTATTTAGAACGAGCTTGACGACGGTCGCTTACGCCTGCACAGTCAAGTGCACCACGTACAGTGTGGAAACGCACACCTGGTAAATCTTTAACACGACCACCACGGATTAGGATTACACTGTGCTCTTGAAGGTTATGACCTTCACCACCGATGTATGAAGTTACTTCGAAACCGTTAGTTAAACGTACACGAGCTACTTTACGTAACGCCGAGTTTGGTTTCTTAGGTGTAGTTGTATATACGCGAGTACATACACCACGCTTTTGCGGACACGCTTTAAGCGCAGCTGAGTTACTTTTAGTAACCTTGCTACGACGTGGCTTACGCACTAGCTGGTTAATAGTTGCCATTTAAATAGCTCCTGAAATTAAAATTACTACTGAAAAAAATAAAAAATCCGCCCTTGTTTTACGAGCATGTATTAAACGTGCAAGTAAATGGGTGGCGGAATTTTAATGAGCAAAGATTGACCTGTCAACCTAAACCGCTCGCAAGGCAGTAGATAACTACCTTGCTAAACTCTAATCCATTGATTAGATTCGGTTTATTGATTTCCAGATAAATCCGCGTTTAAGGCATCAGTCAGTGCTTGAGTCGCCTCTTCTGCACTTACCGTTTGCTCTTCAACAACGTCTTTTTGCTTACGACGAGCCATACGATCTTGATGATACGCAAAACCGGTACCGGCTGGGATCAATCGACCCACAATTACGTTTTCTTTCAGACCGCGTAACTCATCGCTCTTACCATTTACAGCGGCTTCTGTTAGGACACGAGTTGTCTCCTGGAACGAGGCTGCTGAGATGAAAGATTCTGTCGCTAGTGATGCTTTAGTGATACCCATTAACTGGATTTCAAACTTAGCTGGGATCTTACCTTGAGCTTCAAGGTCGCGGTTTGCGATATTAACGCGTGCCACTTCAATTTGCTCACCGGCTAAGAACTCAGTATCACCACCGTCTAGAATGATACATTTACGTAGCATTTGACGAATAATAGTTTCAATGTGCTTATCATTGATCTTAACGCCCTGCAAACGGTAAACCTCTTGCACTTCGTTAACAATGTAGTTAGCAACATGAGTCACACCACGTAGGCGTAAGATGTCATGCGGTGATTCTGGACCATCGGCGATAACTTCACCTTTAGACACTTGCTCACCTTCAAACACGTTAAGTTGACGCCACTTAGGGATCATTTCTTCGTAATGGTCGCCTTCAGCTGGAGTAATAACTAAACGTTTCTTACCTTTAGTCTCTTTACCGAAGCTAATCGTACCGGTGATTTCAGCTAAGATAGCTGGATCTTTCGGCTTACGCGCTTCAAATAAGTCGGCTACGCGTGGTAGACCACCCGTGATATCACGAGTTTTCGAACCTTCTTGCGGAATACGTGCTAGTACGTCACCAGGGTTTGCAGTCGCGCCGTCTGTTACTTCAATCGTAGTGAATGAAGGAAGACGCGTTTCTTGCAAGCCACGCTCATCACTTTCAATGATAAGTTTCGGCTCTTTCGCATTCGCTTTAGCAAGATCTTTAACAACTACACGAGTTAAACCCGTTAGTTCGTCAGTCTGTGCTTCAGTATTTGAATCATCGATATCGCTGAACGATACTTTTGATTTATGCTCAAGAACGATTGGGTGACTATGCGGGTCCCAAGTAGCAACAATGTCGTTACCTTGAACTTCTGCATTGTCTTGCACTGTTAATACCGCACCGTAAGGTACTTTATAACGCTCTTTCTCACGACCATAGCTATCAATGATAGTGATTTCTGTAGAACGAGAGGTAATAACAATCTTACCGTCTGTATTTAATACATACTTAGCGTTGTGAAGTTTTAATGTACCGTTAGTTTTAACTTGTACATTATTTTCAGCAGACGCTCTTGATGCCGCACCACCGATGTGGAATGTACGCATCGTAAGCTGTGTACCCGGCTCACCGATTGATTGTGCCGCGATAACACCTACTGATTCACCCGCATTGATGATATGACCACGTGCTAGGTCACGACCATAACACTTAGCACAAACACCAAAGTCGTTATCACAAGTGATAACTGAACGTACACGAACTTCATCAACTGAGTGCTCTTCTAAAAGGTCACACAGTTTTTCGTCAAGCATGATGTTACGTTCTACAAGTACTGTATTAGTACCAGGGATAACAACAGGCTCAGCAACAACACGACCTAGTACACGTTCGCGAAGTGCTTCTACAACGTCACCACCTTCAATAAGCGGTTTCATTGTTAAGCCATCTTCTGTGCCACAATCGTCTTCATTGATTACCAAATCTTGTGCAACGTCTACTAGACGACGCGTTAGGTAACCCGAGTTCGCTGTTTTCAGTGCTGTATCGGCAAGACCTTTACGCGCACCGTGCGTTGAGATGAAGTACTGAAGTACGTTTAGACCTTCACGGAAGTTAGCCGTGATTGGCGTCTCGATGATTGAACCATCTGGACGTGCCATTAGACCACGCATACCTGCTAGCTGACGGATCTGAGCGGCACTACCACGAGCACCTGAGTCGGCCATCATAAACACTGAGTTAAATGACGGTTGCTCTTCTTCTTCACCTTGCGCATTCACTACGGTGTCTTTTGACAAGTTAGCCATCATTTCTCGTGATAGGTTTTCATTTACACGTGACCAGATATCGATAACTTTGTTGTACTTTTCACCAGCCGTAACAAGACCTGATTGGAACTGTTGGTTGATTTCAGTTACTTCAGCTTCTGCTGCTTCAATGATTGATGCTTTCACTGGTGGGATAACTAAGTCATCGATACCAATTGAAACACCTGACTTCATTGCGTAGTGGAAACCGGTGTACATAACTTGGTCAGCAAAAACTACTGTGTCTTTTAAACCAAGACGACGGTAACACTCATTTAGTAAGCTAGAAATTTGCTTTTTACCTAGAGCTTGGTTGATTGACTCAAACGGCATACCTTTAGGTAAAATAAGAGACAGAATTGAACGACCCACTGTAGTATCAATGATAGTAATTGTATCTTCTACAACACCATCTTCATTAGCTACTGATTGGCTAATACGTACTTTCACTTTTGCGTGAAGGTCGGCATTACCACTACGGTATGCTTTTTCTGCTTCTTTAGGATCTTTAAATACGGTGCCTTCGCCTTTGGCGTTAATGCGGTCACGCGTCATGTAATAAAGACCTAATACAACGTCCTGTGAAGGAACGATGATTGGCTCACCATTAGCAGGCGATAAGATGTTGTTTGTAGACATCATTAACGCACGAGCTTCTAGCTGCGCTTCAATTGTTAGCGGTACGTGTACCGCCATTTGGTCACCATCGAAGTCGGCGTTGTAAGCCGCACATACTAATGGATGCAAATGAATCGCTTTACCTTCGATAAGCACAGGTTCAAACGCTTGGATACCCAAACGGTGAAGTGTTGGTGCACGGTTAAGTAATACTGGATGTTCACGAATTACTTCGTCTAGTACATCCCATACTTCCGCTACTTCACGCTCAACCATCTTTTTAGCGGCTTTGATTGTCGTAGCCATGCCGCGACGTTCTAATTTGCCATAGATGAATGGTTTGAAAAGCTCTAATGCCATCTTCTTAGGAAGACCACACTGATGAAGCTTAAGTGTAGGACCAACCGTGATTACAGAACGGCCAGAGTAATCTACACGCTTACCAAGTAAGTTCTGACGGAAACGACCTTGCTTACCTTTGATCATATCAGCAAGCGATTTAAGTGGACGTTTGTTAGAACCTGTAATTGCACGACCACGACGACCGTTATCAAGTAGCGCATCAACCGCTTCTTGTAACATACGTTTTTCGTTGCGTACGATAATATCTGGTGCAGCTAGATCTAGTAGACGCTTAAGACGGTTATTACGGTTAATAACACGACGGTAAAGGTCATTTAGATCAGATGTCGCAAAGCGGCCACCGTCTAGTGGTACTAATGGACGTAAGTCAGGTGGCAATACTGGAAGTACTGTCATGATCATCCACTCAGGGTTATTACCTGATTGGTGGAACGATTCCATTAACTTAAGACGTTTAGTGATCTTTTTACGCTTAGTTTCAGAGTTAATTGTTGGTAACTCTTCACGCATCTCTGCAATTAATTGAGCAAGATCGAGTTCACGAAGCAAGTCTAATACTGCTTCAGCACCCATCTTCGCTTCAAACTCATCACCATGCTCTTCAAGTGCATCTAGGTATTCTTCTTCACCTAATAGCTGACCACGCTCAAGCGTTGTCATACCAGGCTCAGTTACTACGAATGATTCGAAGTAAAGAACACGTTCAATATCACGAAGCGTCATATCAAGCATTAAGCCGATACGTGACGGTAATGATTTTAAAAACCATATATGCGCAACTGGACTTGCCAGTTCTATATGACCCATACGGTCACGACGCACTTTAGTGAGTGTTACTTCAACGCCACACTTTTCACAGATCACACCACGGTGTTTAAGGCGTTTATATTTACCACATAAACACTCATAATCTTTCACTGGGCCGAAAATACGGGCACAGAATAAGCCATCGCGCTCAGGCTTGAAAGTACGGTAGTTAATAGTCTCAGGTTTCTTTACTTCACCGTATGACCATGAACGAACCATGTCTGGTGAAGCAAGACCAATGCGAATTGCATCGAATTCTTCGGTCTTATTTTGTTGCTTCAGAAACTTAAGTAAGTCTTTCACCTTAGCTCTCCTGTCGGAGTTAATCTTGAGGACGGATGTTCTCGTCCCTACATTCTATTCAGCCATAACAGATGCTGCAGCGTTCACTGCAGCATCTAATTGGCTTAATTTTCTTCCAACTCGATGTTGATACCCAGTGAGCGGATTTCTTTCAACAATACGTTGAACGATTCTGGCATACCTGGTTCCATTTTATGGTTACCATCAACGATGTTTTTATACATCTTAGTACGACCGTTCACGTCATCCGATTTCACTGTTAGCATTTCTTGTAGAGTGTAAGCAGCACCGTAAGCTTCAAGTGCCCATACTTCCATCTCACCAAAACGCTGGCCACCGAACTGTGCTTTACCACCCAGCGGCTGCTGAGTAACAAGGCTGTAAGAACCAGTAGAACGCGCGTGCATCTTATCATCAACCAAGTGGTTAAGTTTAAGCATGTACATGTAACCTACAGTTACTTGACGTTCAAACTGATCGCCAGTACGGCCATCATAAAGTGTAACCTGACCACTTCTAGGGTAGCCGCCTAGCTCTAGCATGTCTTTGATTTCGTCTTCTTTCGCGCCATCAAATGCAGGAGTAGCAATCGGTAAACCACCTTTCAAGTTTTCAGCTAAACGACGAATTTCGTCATCAGAGAAACTAGCGATATCCACAACCTGACGAGATTCACCGATCTCATAAGCTTGTTTGATGAATTCACGTAGCTCATGAAGCTCGCGTTGCTCTTTCATCATTTCTTCTAAGCGCTCACCAATACCGCGTGCAGCTAGACCCATATGTGTTTCAAGGATCTGACCGATGTTCATTCGCGATGGTACACCTAGTGGATTTAGTACGATATCTACCGTACGACCTTTGTCATCGTATGGCATATCTTCTACTGGTACGATAGTCGAGATAACACCTTTGTTACCGTGACGACCCGCCATTTTATCACCCGGTTGGATACGACGTTTAACAGCTAAGTATACTTTAACAATTTTAAGTACACCTGGTGCTAAGTCATCACCTTGGGTAATTTTACGACGTTTGTTTTCAAACTTCTTATCGTATTCAGCTTTAAGCTCATCGTACTGTGCAGCTAGTTGCTCAAGTTCAGCTTGCTTGTCTTCTTCAGCAAGGCTTTGAGTTAGTAACTTTTCAGCATTCAGTGACGCTAAGTTGTCTTCATCGAAGCCAGCTGCCACAAGTAACTTGCGAGCACGCTCTAAAACACCAGCTTCTAGAATACGGAACTCTTCGTTGAAGTCTTTCTTCGCTTCGCGAAGCTGCATGTCTTCAACTTCTAACGCACGCTTATCTTTTTCAACACCATCACGGGTGAAAACTTGTACGTCGATTACAGTACCAGTTACAGAGTTAGGTACACGTAAAGAGCTGTCTTTAACGTCAGACGCTTTTTCACCGAAGATAGCACGTAGTAGCTTCTCTTCTGGTGTTAATTGCGTTTCGCCTTTCGGAGTCACTTTACCTACTAGGATATCGCCGCCTTTAACTTCAGCACCAATATATACAACGCCTGATTCATCAAGCTTGCCTAGTGCAGATTCACCCACGTTCGGGATATCTGCTGTGATCTCTTCTGAGCCTAATTTAGTATCACGGGCGATACACTGTAGTTCTTGAATGTGGATAGTCGTTAGACGATCTTCTTCAACTACGCGCTCTGATAGTAAGATTGAATCCTCGAAATTGTAACCGTTCCATGGCATGAATGCCACGCGAAGGTTTTGACCAAGGGCTAAGTCACCTAAGTCAGTCGAAGGACCATCTGCTAACACATCGCCACGAGTAACCGGTTCACCAACCATACAAGTCGGCTTTTGGTTAATACATGTATTTTGGTTAGAACGTGTGTACTTGGTTAAGTTGTAGATGTCGATGCCCGCTTCACCAGGGATGCGCTCTTCTTCATGTACATTAACAACGATGCGACTTGCGTCGGCATACATTACTTCACCACCACGTTTAGCAACAATCGTTACACCAGAATCTTTTGCTAGTGTTAACTCAATACCTGTACCTACTAACGGTTTGTCCGCTTTCAATGTTGGTACTGCTTGACGTTGCATGTTTGAACCCATCAATGCACGGTTAGCATCATCGTGTTCTAGGAACGGGATAAGTGCTGCCGCTACAGAGATCACCTGTTGTGGTGATACATCCATATATTGCTGGTCCATACGACCCATAAAGGTTGATTCACCTTTGTGACGACATGGAATAAGTTCATCTACAAACTCATTGGTTTCAGTTAAGTTTGAGTTCGCCTGTGCGATAACAAACTGACCTTCTTCAATGGCTGATAGGTAATCAACTTCATCAGTTACTACACCGTCTACCACTTTGCGGTAAGGTGTTTCTAAGAAACCGTAGTCATTGGTACGTGCATACGTAGACAATGAGTTAATTAGACCGATGTTTGGACCCTCAGGAGTCTCGATTGGACATACGCGACCGTAGTGAGTTACGTGAACGTCACGTACTTCAAAGCCAGCGCGTTCACGAGTTAGACCGCCCGGACCTAATGCAGAAATACGACGCTTATGCGTTACTTCTGATAGCGGGTTATTTTGGTCCATAAACTGTGATAACTGAGACGAGCCGAAGAACTCTTTAACCGCTGCCGAAATAGGCTTAGCGTTAATAAGATCTTGTGGCATTACCGCATCAAGGTCACCTAAGCTTAAACGCTCACGTACAGCACGTTCTACACGTACTAAACCTACACGGAATTGATTCTCAGCCATTTCGCCAACACTACGTATACGACGGTTGCCTAAGTGGTCTATATCATCAACATCGCCAACACCGTTACGAATAGCAATCAATACTTTCATAACCGCTACGATGTCTTCTTTGCTTAATGTGCCAGGGCCTGTGTCTGAATCGTAACCAACACGGCTATTGAACTTCATACGACCTACTGTTGATAAGTCATAGCGTTCTTCTGAGAAGAATAAGTTCTCAAATAAGGCTTCAGCCGCGTCTTTCGTCGGTGGCTCGCCTGGGCGCATCATGCGATAAATTTCTACTAGTGCTTCTAAACGGTTGCTTGACGAGTCAATATTCAACGTATTTGACATGTAAGCGCCGCTGTCCACTTCATTGATGTATAGTGTATCAATGGTCGTGTGACCGGCTTTAACCAATTCAGCCATCATTTCAAGCGTTAGCTCGTCATTTGCAGTAGCAATGATTTCACCTGTTGACTCATCAACATAGTTCTTCGCTAATACACGGCCAATGATGTACTCATGTGGTACTTCTAATTGCTTAATGCCTTTTTTCTCGATGCTCTTGATGTGGCGAGCCGTAACACGACGACCGCTTTCAACAAGGACTTCACCGTCTTCGCTCTTGATATCAAAAGCGGCAGTTTCACCACGTAAACGTGAAGGTACAAGTTCCATAAGAACCTTACCGTCAGCGATTTCAAACGCAGTTGTATCGAAGAAGATATCTAGGATTTCTTCACTCGTGTACTCAAGTGCACGTAAGATGATAGACGCCGGTAATTTACGACGACGGTCAATACGTACATATAAGTTATCTTTTGCATCAAATTCGAAGTCTAACCATGAACCACGGTAAGGAATTACACGTGCGTTATAAAGCACTTTACCTGACGAGTGAGTTTTACCGCGGTCGTTATCAAAGAATACACCAGGGCTACGGTGTAGCTGAGAAACGATAACACGCTCTGTACCATTGATTACAAAAGTACCGGTATCGGTCATGAGCGGAATTTCGCCCATGTAAACTTCTTGCTCTTTAATGTCTTTAACTGTGCCTGGAGCTTCTTTGTCCATTACTACAAGACGCAGTTTCACGCGAAGTGGAGCAGAATAAGTCACACCGCGAATTTGACATTCTTTTACATCGAATACTGGCTCACCAATACGATAACTTACGTATTGAAGCTCAGAATTTCCCGAGTAGCTTTTAATTGGGAACACAGAACGGAAGGCAGCTTCCAAACCATGATCGCCATCAGCGTCCGGGACTAAGAATTTTTTAAACGATTCTAACTGCGTCGACAGTAAGAAAGGTATATCCAAAACTTGTGGACGTTTACCAAAATCCTTACGGATACGTTTCTTTTCAGAATAAGAGTAAGCCATGGGGTTCCTCAGCTTGCTGATCTTTGACCCGACCTGTTCTTGTAAGAACAGACTTAACTGGCATCTATGCCAAGATGTACAACATTAACTGTTGTTCCAACTTAATCCCACTTCAACACTAGCAAACTATAAAGCGTTGAAATTAAAGAATAAATCAGATTTTATTTGCGATATAAGAATAGTCGCTCTATAGCGCAAAAAGGCCGGTGATTAAATAATCACCAGCCCTTGCCTGATTTCTCAGGCAGCGAACCTAGCAAAAGCTAGATTACTTAACCTCAACTTCAGCACCAGCTTCTGTAAGGTCTTTAGCAAGAGCTTCAGCTTCTTCCTTAGAGATACCTTCTTTAACTGGAGTTGGAGCAGCTTCAACTAGAGCTTTAGCTTCTTTTAAGCCAAGACCAGTTGCGCCACGTACAGCTTTGATTGCCGCAACTTTATTAGCGCCAGCGCCAGTAAGGATTACGTCAAATTCTGTTTTCTCTTCAGCAGCTTCAGCAGCAGGACCTGCTACCATAGCAGCTGCAGCAGTTACGCCGAATTTTTCTTCCATTGCTTCAACTAGAGCAACAACGTCCATTACTGACATTTCAGCAATTGCGTCAAGGATTTGGTCTTTAGTTACAGACATTACAAATTTCCTAATAATTAACGGACTCTAAGGTCCAAATAAATTTACACCGAAAGGGATTAAACAGCTTAAAATTAAGCAGCTTGCTCTTCTTTCTGTACACGTACTGCTTCAATTGTTTTACACAATTTACCAGCAGACGCTTCTTTCATAGCGCTCATTAAGCGTGCAACAGCTTCGTCGTATGTAGGTAGAGTTGCAAGCATAGCTGCATCTACTACATTACCTTCAAAAGCGGCCGTTTTAAGCTCAAATTTCTCATTCTTTTTCGCGAAGTCTGAAAAGATACGCGCAGCAGCACCTGGGTGCTCTGATGAGAAAGCGATTAAGCTTGGACCAACAAATGAATCAGATAGGCATTCAAAGTCTGTTCCTTCAAGAGCACGTTTAGCTAGAGTGTTACGGACAACTTTCATCCAAACACCCGCTTCGCGAGCTTCTTTACGAAGGGCAGTGATTGCACCAACTGTTACACCACGAGAATCTGCAACTACTGCAGATAGAGCACCAGTGGCTGCTTCGTTGACTTCAGCAACAATTGCCTTTTTGCCTTGAAGATTTAAAGCCATGGGTGTTACTCCTGGTTTAATGGGTTACCGTACATCGGCTTCCCTGTTTTACTCTTCCCCACCAATAAAGGTGGAGATGCTTTTTACGGCGAGAGCCAGAAGATTAGGAAAAATCTATCTGGGGATTCACACCGTCTACGTAGGTAATATTAAGGCCGAAGCCGCCTACGGTCTTGGACGGAAGCCCAATTTATCGCGTTGCCCGAAGGCGCTTCGAAATTATGGACTTCAACCCGAATTCTTTACTTTGCGATTAACTAAATTAATCAGCAAAATGGCGCAAAATTATAGTACAAATTTCACGCCATGTAAACACTCAATTAAGCAACAACTGTGCTTAAAGTGCCTTGGTCAACAGAAACACCTGCGCCCATTGTTGTAGAGATAGTTACTTTCTTCAAGTAAACACCTTTAGCTTGAGAAGGTTTAGCCTTCTTAAGCGCAACAATTAGAGCTTCAAGGTTTTGTTGTAACTGCTCAGCAGTGAAATCAACCTTACCAATAGTAGTATGGATGATACCATTTTTGTCATTGCGGTAACGCACTTGACCTGCTTTCGCATTTTTAACTGCTTCTGCAACGTTAGGTGTTACAGTACCAGTTTTAGGGTTCGGCATTAGACCACGTGGGCCTAAGATTTGACCTAGTTGACCAACAACACGCATAGCGTCTGGTGATGCAACAACAACGTCAAAATTCATCTCGCCTTTCTTAACTAGGTCAGCAAGATCTTCCATGCCTACTAATTCAGCACCGGCTTCTTTTGCAGCTTCTGCATTAGCGCCTTGAGTGAATACAGCAACACGAACGTCACGACCAGTACCGTTAGGTAGTACAGTAGCACCACGAACGTTTTGATCAGATTTACGAGCATCGATACCAAGGTTAACAGCAACGTCAACACTTTCTACGAATTTAGCTGTCGCTAGTTCTTTTAAAAGAGCAACTGCTTCGTTAATTTCGTAATCTTTAGTTACTTCCACTTTTTCGCGGATAGTACGCATACGTTTAGTTAATTTAGCCATTATCTTAGTCCTCTACGTTCAAGCCCATCGCACGCGCAGAACCTGCGATAGTGCGAACCGCAGCTTCTAAATCAGAAGCTGTAAGGTCTGGTTTCTTTGTCTCAACGATTTCTTCAAGTTGAGCACGAGTTACTGTGCCTACTTTTTCAGTGTTAGGACGGCCTGAACCAGATTTGATACCAGCAGCTTTCTTAAGTAAGTAAGCAGCAGGTGGCGTTTTCATGTCGAACGTAAATGAACGGTCGCCGTAAACAGAGATCACTACAGGAACTGGAGCGCCTTTTTCGATAGATTCTGTACGTGCGTTGAACGCTTTACAGAATTCCATGATGTTTACACCGTGTTGACCTAGTGCTGGACCTACTGGAGGACTAGGGTTAGCCATACCAGCAGCAACTTGTAGCTTGATTAGAGCTTCAACTTTCTTAGCCATTATAAATACCTCATTAGGTGGGTCTTAGCCTTGTGCGCGCGAGGACGCGTACTCTAGCGGCTTCCCAGTTTAAAAATTGGTTTCTCACTTTTTAGTAAACAGTTAAACAAACGTTTTCCCTGAATACAAAAAGGCCGCTGATTATAAGTTAATCAGCGGCCTTTTTCAAGCTTCGTGCCAAAAATTAAGGGATTTTTAACACAACGCTTTAAATCAATTACTTATCTTGTTCAACTTGACCAAATTCAAGTTCAACTGGCGTAGAACGACCAAAAATAAGTACAGACACTTTTACGCGGCTCTTTTCGTAGTCAACTTCTTCAACCACACCACTAAAGTCTGCAAATGGACCATCAGTAACACGAACCACTTCACCCGGCTCAAATAATGTTGCTGGTTTAGGCGCTTCTGCGTTCTCTTGTAGACGGTTAAGAATACGATCAGCTTCTTTTGTGCTGATAGGCGCAGGACGGTCTGATGTGCCACCAATAAAGCCCATAACACGTTCAGTGCTATTTACTAAGTGCCAGCTGGCATCATTCATATCCATTTGTACTAGTACGTAACCTGGGAAGAATTTACGCTCAGATTTACGCTTTTGACCAGCACGCATCTCTACTACTTCTTCAGTAGGAACTAATACTTCACCAAAGCTGTCTTCTAGACCTTTGATTTTAATATGCTCTAATAATGTTTGAGCAACACGCTTCTCATAACCTGAGAAAGCCTGTACTACGTACCAACGTAGTTTCTTTTCGTTATTCTCATCCGACATGGGATCAGATCTCCAATCCAGTTAAAAAGCCTACAGCGCGGAATAATATGCCATCTAATCCCCAAAGAATTAATGCCATAATCACTGTTGCAACCATTACGATTAATGTCGTGTGCGTTGTCTCTTGACGCGTTGGCCAAACTACTTTACGAACTTCAATACGTGCTTCTTTTGCAAAAGCTAGGAAGGTACGTCCTTTTTCAGTTACTGCTGCGATGCCTAAACCAGCTGCAACGGCAACAACAACACCAATAGCACGTAATAATACAGACTGATCTGCATACATATAATTACCAACTACTGCGCCTGCAAGTAGCGCAATTGCCACAAGCCACTTTACCGCATCCATCCCACTTGATGGTGTTTCCACATTCGTGCTCATAATATTATTACCTTAACTACAGACACAACAACCCTGCACGTCGACAGGGTTAATCCATTAAAATCTAAACTTAAAAACAAGCTTACTTAAACCGATTTTTAGTTCTAGACTTTACTCACTTTGTAAAAAATTGGCAGGGGCGGAGAGATTCGAACTCCCAACCGTCGGTTTTGGAGACCGCTGTTCTACCAATTGGAACTACGCCCCTGCAAAGTGGATGCCTATTATACTTACGCAATTCATTAACACAAGAGTAAAAAGATACCCATAACTTAAAATCTCACTGGCGGCTGTAAAAAATCAAACTTAACATTATTCAAAAAGCAGTTTATGATTGTTTCAATTTTAGGAATACTGCCTGCACAAGGAAGCCCGTGCCTTTACTTCAAACCCTATTCAAAACCCTCATTTTGAGTATTTTTTGCTTGTTTCATAGCATGCTTATTGCCCGCCCTATTCACTTAGATACATTTTCGAGTGAACAAGGATTATCGCAAAATTCCATTACATGCAGCATCACTGATGAACAAGGATTTCATTGGTTTGCAACACAAGGCGGTCTTAATCGCTTTGATGGTTATGAGTTTAAACGCTTCAAGTCTCACCCTACTGAGGCTACCATTTCAGGAAATTGGGTCACCGATTGTCTTACTGGCGGCCCTCATGCTATCTGGTTTTCTACAGCCAGTAATGGTTTAAACTTACTTGATACTCAAACCGGTCAATTTAAGGTTTTTAATACGCAAACTGAGTTGGCTATTACTGATAATCGCATTTGGTCATTGGCTTCAGATAATCTAAATAATATTTGGTTAGGCCATGAACATGGAAAGTTAACACGATTAAATATAGTCAACAATGAAGTAGAGTCATTTAGCTATACTAGCCCCGAGCAAGCTAATACAGTCATACAAGATATTGTCATAGATGCTCAACAGAATATCTGGTTAGCGACCAACGAGGGATTAATTAAATTTAACCCCGAGCTAAAAACGTTTAAACACATAGCAAAGAGCCATAAAAATTTATGGCGGTTGCACTTAGATACACAAGGGCAGCTATTACTAGCAAGCAAACAAGGCCTTAGCTTATTTATTCCAACAACAGAGGCTTTTGCGGAGTTTGCTCAATTTGCAGATGTATGGATCACCGATATATTAATTGACGACACCGATACCTTGTGGCTTACAAGTTATGGAAAAGGTTTATTTTACAAAACAGAGCAAAGTACATCTAAAAAGAATTTTCAGCACATACCGCACAATAAACAGCAACTAAATGGGCTTGCTAATGATTACCTTTTGTCAGTCTATCAAGACCAGTTCGGTATCATTTGGATTGGTACTGATGGCTATGGCTTGCAACGTTATGATAAAAAGCAAAATCAATTTTCGCATCAACAGCACTTGAGCGATGACGAGACTACTATTAGCCATAATTTTGTTCGCGCTCTACTTAAAGATTCACAAGGTCAGTTATGGGTTGGTACGCGTGATGGCTTAAACAAACAAACCGACACTGGCTTTAAGCGCTATAAAGTTAACTCAAAATTGCAAAGCGGCCTTACTAATAATAATGTATTTAGCCTGCATGAAGATAACCAACAGCGACTTTGGATTGGTACCTATGGCGGTGGGTTACTGCAATACAATCCAGCTGAAGATAATTTTATTGCCTATACAACGCAAAGTCATCAACTTAGCAGCGATCGTGTTTATGCGATAACGAGCGATCCTAAAGGTAATTTATGGCTAGGTAGTAACCAAGGTTTAACACGCTTTAATCCCGACACTTTAGAGGTTCAACATTACAAGCACGACGACTCAGTAAATAGCCTTGCTAACAATACCGTATTTACCGTGCTCTATGATCACAATGCGAACGGATTATGGATCGGGACGCGTGCAGGTTTAGACTATCTAAGTATGGCGGATGAATCATTTACTCATTACCCCTCGGATCAGACATCGCAAACTGGTTTAAGCCATAATATGGTCACCTCTTTGCACTTGCAAAATAACGATACCCTATGGGTGGGTACCTTTGGTGGTTTAAACCGCCTTGATAAAAAAACACAAAAAATCTCTTACATTACCGAACATGATGGATTACTAAACGATAATATTTTTGCTATTAAAGATGATAGTAAAGGCCACTTATGGCTAAGCAGTAACCAAGGGCTCACTCGCTATAATCCCACGAATCAAGCTATGCAGCATTTTTTACCTCGTGACGGCGTGCAGCATAATTCGTTTATTTTAGGTGCCGCTTTTCAAGCAGCTGATGGCGAGCTATTTTTTGGCGGAATCAATGGTTTTAATCAGTTTTACCCTAGTAAACTGCTATTGAGTACTTCAGCTCCAACCCCAGTGTTAACTGAGCTATTAATTTATAACCAAGCAAGTTCAACAAAAAACTATCTAACAGATCAAAAACAGCCAGCAAAACTAATAAATCATACTAAAAAGCTCTCTTTTCCAACTAGCCAAGGGGTCATTGGCTTTAAATATTCCGCCGTTAATAATGCCTCATCTGCTAATCAATACCAGTATGCTTACAAGCTAAGTGGTTTAGATAAGCAATTTATCTATACCGATGCAAGCCAACGACAAGTTAACTATTCACAGCTAAGTGCAGGTAATTATCAATTACAATTAAAAGTTAGCGATCAATACGGGCAATGGAGCAAGGTTCACACTATGCTAAAGCTGACAGTAACGCCTCCTTGGTGGCAAACGAAATTGGCGTATGCGGCATACCTTATAATAGTTTTGATTATTACATGGTTAATTTTAGCGTCACGCTATCGAGCTAAAACTGCAGAGCAACTTATTCAACAAGAAAGAAAGCTCAATCAACTAAAGACCCAATTTTTAGATAATATTAGCCATGAACTTAAAACGCCATTAAGCTTAATTTTAGCGCCAGTAGAAAACTTACAACAGCAACAACTCGGTGCTCAAGCGCAACATCAAGTTTCTATAATCAAGCGTAACGGGCTCCGCCTACTTAATTTAATTAATGAGCTATTACAGCTCAGCCAGCGCCCAAGTGCGACTATAGAATATGTATCCGCTTATTCTATAAGCCCTTTTATAGAACAAATAGTAGACGACTTCGCTATTTTGTTTGCTCAAAAAAATATTAGTTTTTCCTTTAAAGACACCACGCAACAGCCTAATTATATAAATTTAGAAACTAAACATGCTTTATCTATTATTGATAACTTATTGACCAATGCACTTAAATACACCCCATCAAATGAAAGCGTTAATCTAACGCTTTCTAACACAAACAATAATGTTGTTATAACGATATCTGATACTGGTATTGGTATCGAAGAACACCAGCAAGCGCTTATTTTTAAACGTTTTACTCGTGTTGCAGCACACAACCAAACAGGCAGTGGTATAGGTCTCGCGCTGGTTAAGCAGCTTGTAGAGCAATACGGTGGGCAAATTTCATTAGTTAGTAAAATCAACAAGGGAAGTTGCTTCACAGTCACTTTGCCATTGTGTGAATCAGATAACTTATTAACGGATAAACAACTATCACCCTCTCAAACTATGCCGCTAAAAAACAACAAAAAACTACTCATTGTTGAAGATAACGAAGAAATGCGTGAGTTACTGGTTTCACTGTTTAGTGATGACTATACCTGTCTGAGCGCTAATAATGGAGAAGAAGGGCTTTTGCTGTGCCAAACTCAAATGCCCGATGTGGTGCTCAGTGACGTGATGATGCCAACGATGGATGGATATCAACTTCTAAGCGCTATTCGCTCAGACATTTCGATAAACCATATTCCTGTTTTATTACTCTCTGCCAAAGCAGACAGTAATAGCCGTATAAAAGGGCTTGATTTACTGGCCGATGACTACCTGTGTAAACCCTTTGAAGCATCATTATTAAAGAGTCGGATTCATGGCTTATTAGGTATTCGTGATGCGTTAAATAAACACTTAGTTAAACAGTTATCAGCTCAAGTACATGCTGTAACCTTAGATGCGCAAATAGAGCAAAATAAAGATTACACATTTACAGAACGCTTAAAAACAATCTTGCGCGAAAATTATCAAAATGAACTGTTTAGCGTCGAAGAGTTTGCCAGCGCAATGTGTTTGAGCCCTCGCGCACTACAATTAAAAATGAAAGCTCTTTTTGACGTTACACCCAGTGATTACATTCGCAATACCCGTCTAGAATATGCAGCAAAATTATTAGCTAATAGCGACTTAACTATAGGTTTAGTTGCAGATAACACCGGCTTTAGTTCTCAAAGTTACTTTGCTCGTTGCTTTAAAGCCAAATATACAGTGACACCTAAACAATATAGAGAAGCACAAACAAGTAAAAGTAATTAGCTTCGCATCTGTACTCAAAGCTTTCGCCTGAGTACTATTTTTAAGCTACTGATTTATTTAAATTAACCTTAATTAGCCATTGCTAAAAAATAACTACAAATGTAATTAAGTAGATAAATTAAGGAAAATACTATGCTCTCATCAATACAAAAAACGCTGCTTGCCACAGCATTAATAACAAGCTTAAGCGCATGTCAAAGCACTTCAACCAACGTCACTTCAAATAAAAATTCACCTGACATTAATGAAGTAAGTAAACAAAAATACAATGGCCCTAAAGCACGTATCGCCGTGGCGCGTTTCACTGATAAATCAAATAACTCAAGGTGGTGGCGAAAAGAAATTGGTGAAGGTATGGCAGATCAACTTACCACCGCCCTTGTTGGCACTAATCGCTTTATTGTATTAGAACGCCAAGCACTAGACGCTGTGCTTTCGGAGCAAGATTTAGCAGTATCGGGCAGAGTGAGTGCACAATCGGGTGCAGCGTATGGCGAAATTGAAGGCGCTGAGATTGTAGTCGTTGCAGCGGTTACTGAGTTTGATGATGACAGTTCAGGTGCAAGTGTTGGTTCGGGCGGTTTTATTGGTGATGTGTTTAGCTCTGTTTCAGCTGGCTTTTCTGGATCGCATATGGCTATTGACCTAAGGTTAATTGATACGCGCACTTCACGTATTTTAGCTGCAACTAGTGTTGAAGGCGGTAGTAAAGATTTTAACTTTACCAGCGCAGCAACAAACTTTGGTGGCGCACTGGTTGGAGGGAGTCTTAGTGGTTGGTCAGATACACCAAAAGAAAAAGCACTACGTGAAGTAATAATTAAAGCCGTTGAGTTTTTAGAAACTAAAATCCCAGACACCTATTATCGCTATAACCAAAACAACACGCTTGCTGCAGGCTATACAGCACCACCACCGCCAAAGGTCGCTAGTAAAAAAGCAGCACCTGCTGCTGTCGCTGTCGATGTGCCGAATCATAGAATGCCACATTATGAAAAAATGGACTTAGCAATGTCTCGTATGAACTTGGTTTGCTTAGGCTATTTAAAAAACCAACCTGATTATGAAGAATTTGAGACTGAAGACGTAAAATACGACCGTCAAACTGTATTAGCACTACGCGAATATCAACAAGAAAAGAGCTTAAAAGTAACAGGCCTTGCCGATGAAACAACAAAGAAATCTTTAGATGACACAAAATGTTTAGCTAAAACTCAAAAATCAGGGCTTGAAAGCTTAGGCAGCATGTTTCAATTTAACTAAGCAACCAACACAATTCATTTAAATCAAAAAAAGCGGCTATCCCCTAGCCGCTTTTAATCTACTCGTAATAACTCACCGCGATAAAAATCACACAGTAACCATATTTGCTCAAATTGATGGGTATTTGGAAAAACTATTGTTTTTATTGCCGCTTCAAAGTCGCTCTTATGCCAAATAGTGCTAGCGTTACGAATTAGCAACCAGGTACGTTTTGAGTAATAACGCTTAGTCGCTTTTTGTTTAAGCAATCGTCCTAATGCTGATTGCAGTCGGTTTTCACTGGGCTGTTGTGCCATGTCAGCTAAATCACGTTGCATATGTATTGATAATGGCCGACCTAAAACGGCCATTGCTTCGGTTTCGCTGGCATATAAATGCGCTACTTCTATATCGAGTTGCTCATTTTCTTGATAACAACTTACATCGGGTCTATTTGGTTTATTATGCCAAATGTGGCGCATATGAATACCGGTTTGCTGCTCATAGCAACGCAAAAACAACTTAGCTGCATCGTGCTCTAGCTGTTGTTTTTCGGCATCACTGCTGCGCTTCATGCAATACCTTATAAACGTCATTTAAAAGCGAGGAAGCGCCAAACCTAAATGTCTCTGGTGCTAAATATTCATCCCCCATAATCTCAGTTGTTAGCTGCAAATAAGCATTGGCATCACCTGTCGTTTTCACACCGCCTGCGGCCTTAAAGCCAACTGGTTTTGATGACTTTTTGATGGTATTAAGCATAATTTCAGTTGCTTCAAGCGTGGCATTAACCGCGACTTTACCGGTGCTGGTTTTTACAAAATCAGCTCCCCCTTGAATAGCAAGCTCGGTTGCTTGAGCAATAAGTGCAGGTGTTTTTAGCTCACCGCTTTCAATAATCACTTTAAGTTTAGCGCGACTACCACATGCTTTTTTACTTTCACTCACGTATTCCAGCACGGTATCGGCCTCGCCTTTTATAAGCGCTTTATAAGGAATGACTAAGTCAATTTCATCGGCCCCGCGCTCTATGGCTATTAGCGTTTCATTAAGCACTTCATTAAGTGGCGCCTCACCTGTGGGAAAGTTGGTTACTGTGGCCACTTTTACATGACTCAATAACCGATTAGCGAGCGCTATTTTTGCATCATCTACAAATTCACTAAACACACAAACTGCAGCAGGTATGCCTAATTTAGAATCAATACTGTTTACTAATGCATTAATACTAGCTTGATTATCATCGGTGTTTAAACTGGTTAAATCCATTAAACTAACAACTAGCATGGCGTTTTGAGTATTATTTGTCATTTTATGCCCATGAAATTTTAAAAACCTTAAACTATATAAGCATCATAGCTTAATCTTGCTATAGCTCATAACCAAACACTATAAGCGCGTTTTTTATACTAAACAGCACTCTATCCCTTACTAAATAAGATTTAGACCTAAAAAACACAGTTTATATAACTTTTGAGTATATCAACTAAGATTTAATTATTTTTTACTTATCAATAGCCGCTATATTCTGCCTGTGTATTAAACACTTTATTATCTTTTTAGGGGCGTTACTCAGTGCAATATTTACCTATCTTTACCAAACTCGACAACAAGCCAGTATTGGTGGTTGGCGGTGGAGAAGTTGCCTTGCGAAAATGCCGCGCGTTCTTAAAAGCGCGTGCTGCAGTAACCTTAGTTGCCCCGTGGTTTTGTGATGAATTAAAAGAACATGCGCACAACAATGAAGTTACTTTAATAGATGCCTATTTTGAAGAGTCACATCTTGATGGCAAAATTTTGATTATTGCCGCCACCGACAATGATGAAGTTAATAATACGGTTTTTGAACTCGCCAATGCACGTAATGTGTTTGTGAACGTGGTGGATGATCAACCTAAATGTACGTTTATTTTTCCCTCTATTGTTGATCGCAACCCAATTACCATTGCGATTTCAAGTGCAGGTACCGCACCGGTATTAGCAAGACGTTTACGTGAAAAGCTCGAAACACTTATCCCGCAACACATTGGTCCACTCGCCAACTTAGTCGGTGGCTTTCGCCATAAAGTAAAGCAGCGCTTTAAACACTTTGCCGATCGTCGCCAGTTTTGGGAAGGCGTGTTTGATTCATCGGTAGTGAGTAAAGTCCAAACCGGTAATACCCATGGCGCTGAACAACAACTAGAGCAAATGCTAGATGCCAAAGTAGAGCCAGAAGGTGAAGTATACGTAGTAGGTGCTGGCCCTGGGGATCCAGAGTTACTCACCCTAAAAGCATTGCAGCTAATGCAACAAGCCGACGTGGTGGTATATGATTATTTAGTTTCCGACGAAATTATGGAATTAGTACGCCGCGATGCCGATTTAATTTGTGTGGGTAAGCGCTTAGGCGATCATAGCGTAGCCCAAGAAGACACTAACCAGATGCTAGTTGATTTAGCGCAACAAGGTAAAAAAGTATGTCGTATTAAAGGCGGCGACCCATTTATTTATGGTCGTGGTGGCGAAGAAGTACAAGTACTGGCAGCCAATAACGTAAATTACCAAATAGTGCCAGGTATAACGGCGGCCGCAGGCTGTAGTGCCTATGCAGGTATTCCTTTAACGCATCGTGATCATGCTCAAGCTATTCAATTTGTTACTGGTCACTGTAAAAAGGAAGGCCAAGAGCTTAATTGGCAATCGCTTGCACAAAAAAACCAAACACTGGCTATTTATATGGGGGTGATTAAATCGCCGCATATTCAAGCCGAGCTATTAAAACATGGGCGAGAAGCAACAACACCAGTGGCAATTATTGAAAACGGCACACGTAAAAATCAACGCGTAGTTACCGGACAGTTAGACCAATTAGCGCAGCTCATTGAGCAGCATCAAATAATTTCGCCCGCGTTACTCATTATAGGTGAAGTGGCCTCACTACATGACCAATTACACTGGTTTGGTGAAAAAGCGCAGATCAGTAGCTTTGCTCAACCACTGACAGACGTAGCGTAATTTAACAGATTTTAATTTAATCATTTTAGTAGGACGACCAACAATGGCTTTAACTCACCTTCAGCAACTTGAAGCTGAAAGTATCAAAATCATGCGCGAAGTCGCCGCTGAGTTTGAGAACCCAGTTATGCTTTACTCAATCGGTAAAGACTCATCGGTACTTTTGCATTTAGCTCGTAAAGCATTCTACCCCGCGAAAATTCCGTTTCCGTTATTACACGTAGACACCAACTGGAAGTTTCGTGAAATGATTGAGTTTCGCGACCGTTTAGCTAAAGAGTACGGCTTTGATTTAATCGTACACAAAAACCCTGAAGGTATCGAAATGGGTGTAGGCCCATTCACGCATGGTTCGGGTAAACATACCGATATCATGAAAACCCAAGGCTTAAAGCAAGCGCTGAATAAGTACGGTTTTGATGCCGCATTTGGTGGCGCACGTCGTGATGAAGAGAAATCACGGGCTAAAGAGCGTGTTTACTCATTTCGTGATAAACATCATCGCTGGGATCCTAAAAACCAACGTCCTGAGCTTTGGAATACCTACAACAGCCAAGTGAACCCAGGAGAAAGCATTCGTGTATTCCCACTGTCTAACTGGACTGAACTAGATATTTGGCAATACATATATCAAGAAAACATCGAAATGGTGCCACTTTACCTTGCTAAAGAGCGCCCTGTAGTAGAGCGCGATGGTACTTTAATTATGGTTGATGACGATCGCATGCCGCTTAATGAAGGTGAAGTACCGCAAATGAAGTCGGTTCGCTTTAGAACATTAGGCTGTTACCCACTCACAGGTGCAGTGGAATCTACCGCCAGCAATCTAACCGAAATTATTGAAGAAATGCTGCTTTCATCGTCATCTGAACGTGAAGGTCGAGTGATTGATCATGATTCAGCAGGCTCTATGGAGAAGAAAAAACGTGAGGGGTATTTCTAATGTCTAACCTAAATAACGATACATTTAATGAAGTAAAAGAAATTGGTATAGACGCTTACCTAGCACGTCAACAAGATAAAAGCTTATTGCGTATGCTGACTTGTGGCAGTGTGGATGACGGTAAATCAACCTTAATTGGCCGCCTACTGCACGATAGTCACCAAATTTATGAAGATCAGCTAGCCGCGCTTCATAAAGATAACGAAAAAGTAGGTAACGCCGGTGAAGATCTTGATTTAGCACTGTTAGTAGATGGCCTACAAGCTGAGCGTGAACAAGGTATAACAATTGACGTAGCGTACCGCTATTTCTCAACCGCTAAGCGTAAATTTATTATTGCCGACACCCCAGGGCATGAGCAGTACACCCGAAACATGGTTACCGGTGCATCAACCAGTGATGTTGCCATTATTTTAGTGGATGCGCGCTATGGCGTGCAGGTACAAACTAAGCGTCATAGTTTTATTTGTGACTCATTAGGCATTAAGCAGTTTGTGGTTGCGGTTAACAAAATGGATATTGTTGATTTTGATGAAACCGTTTATGAAAAAATTAAAGCCGATTATTTAAAATTTGCCAAGCAACTTAACGTATCAAATATTAAGTTTGTGCCTATGTCGGCACTTAAAGGCGATAACGTAGTAACCCGCTCTGCACATACTCCTTATTACACCGACAAGCCGTTGCTTGAGCTGTTAGAAGACTCACCAGCCGCTGAAATCGACACTGGTTTTGAAGCGCGTCTTCCGGTGCAATACGTGGTACGCCCTAATCTAAACTTCCGTGGCTTTCAAGGCACGCTTACATCGGGTAAATTACGTGTAGGTGATGAAGTAAAGGTACTGCCTTCAGGCAAAACATCACATATTAAAGAAATAGTTACTTTTGATGGCAACCTCGACACCGCCGAGGCAGGCCAAGCAATTACAGTGACACTTAATACTGAAATAGATATTAGCCGAGGAGACGTTATTGTGCCTGCAAATTCGCAAGCGCAAGTAACTAACCAATTACAGGCTAAAATTGTGTGGATGCACGAGTCGCCATTGATGCTTGGTAAAAGTTACAACCTTAAACTTGGCAGCAAAAACACCTCGGCAATGGTCACAAAAATTGACCACACAATTGATGTAAACACGTTAGAGCATGGCAGTGCAGATTCATTGCAGTTAAACGAAATTGCGATTGTGACACTGGAGCTGACCGAGACTATTTTAGCCGATCAGTACCATCATAATCATGAAACCGGCTCGTTTATTCTTATTGATCGTTTATCAAACTTAACGGTTGCAGCAGGAATGATAGAACAGGTACTGAAAAGTGAAGAAAACGCAGGACAATTCAGCGACTTTGAAGTTGAATTTAATGCCCTTGTACGCAAGCACTTCCCGCATTGGCAAGCACTTGATATTTCAAAGCTATAACGTTAATGAACGCCTGTTAGGAACATTTAAAGCATGGTAGAACAGCTCATTTTAACAGGCATTATGTTGCTTTTAGTTGGGTGCCTGTTTGGCACCCGTATTAATCCTGCATGGTTATTTGTTAGTGCCATAGGCACCAGCTACCTAACCGGGTTAATAGATTTAGAAAGCATGCTGGTTAATTACACTAACTCATCATTGATTACTTTAGTGTTATTAATTTTAGTGTCGATAGCAATAGAAAAAACCACGCTTATTCAGCGCTTAGCCAAATCGTTATCCAGTGGTAGTTTAGTTAAGTCTGTAACTAAACTAGGGCTGTCTACTGCCTTTTTATCGTCGTTTACTAATAATACCGCGGTAGTTGCCTCATTAATTACCGCCATAAAGGATAACCCAAACCACTCTCCCTCAAAGCTATTGCTGCCCTTGTCGTACACCGCGATTTTAGGGGGTACTATTACGCTTATTGGCACCTCTACTAACTTAATCGTAAATGGCTTTGCAGTAGATGCGGGCATGGCGCCACTGGGCTTTTTTGATTTTACCTTGGTGGGTTTAGGCGCTCTTAGTGTGGGCTTAATTACTATTTTGGTGATGCTAAAATGCCTGCCCGACAACGGTAAAAATAGCCAAGAGGTAGTGCCTTTTTATCTAGAAGGGAAAGTGCAAACTGGCTCAAAGCTAATAAATTGCACTGTAGAAGAAAACGGTTTACGCGATTTAAAAGACTTGTTTTTGGCTGAAATTATTCGTGACGGCAACCGAATTTGCGCCGTGACCCCTCAACATATTATTCAACAAGACGATGTACTGCTGTTTGTGGGCGACATAAAGTCAGTGCCTTTGCTTACTCGCTTTGATGGTTTAAAAGTGGTGCACGACAAACACGAAAAAGACATTGAACACCTCGTTGAAGTTGTCGTTAGTCAGTCGTCTAAATTAATTGGCAAAACGGTAAAAGAAGCCCGCTTTAGAGAGCAATTTCATGCGGCCGTTATTGCTATTCGCCGTGGGCATGACCGTTTACAAGGCGGGCTTGGACAAGTGCGATTACAAGCAGGTGACTCACTCATTCTCGCTCCTGGTAAAAGCTTTTATGACCTAACTAACTTAAAACGCGAGTTTGTGTATATTTCAGGGCTCGATTTACAAACCCACCTCGGTGCAAAGCAATCAAATATTGTGTTGTTAAGCTTTGCAGGTGTGCTGGGATTAAGTATTTTAGGTGCAGTACCGCTGGTTAAAGGCTTGTTAGTGTTACTTATTGGCCTAATGCTGTGTGGTACTATTAAGCTAAGCGAAATAAAGCGCCGCTTTCCTATTGAGTTACTTGCTGTCGTGGGCAGTGCTATAGGTTTAGCTAAGCTGATGATAGGCACCGGCCTTGCTGGGCAAATATCAGACGCCATGTTTGTAGTGCTAGGCGACTTTGGCCCTTATGGCGCGTTTATCGCTATCTTTTTAATGACCGTACTATTTACCGAATTAATCACTAATAATGCCGCAGCAGCGCTATCCTTTCCGGTTGCCTACTCACTAGCCATTGGCTTTAACGTAGAACCTTTGCCGTTTATTATGGCAGTAGCATTTGGCGCTTCAGCCAGCTTTATTTCGCCTTTTGGTTATCAAACTAACCTAATGGTTTATAGCGCAGGTAACTACCGACGAAAAGACTATGTAATGATGGGGCTACCGCTTTCTATTATTTATTCAATCACCGTACTGACTTTGATCCCGCTGGTATTTCCGTTTTAATGCCCGCGCTTATAGTATAAAGAGACACAGCAAATGGATAACAATATTGTTTGGCATAATTACGCCACTACTAAAATGCAGCGCAGTGAACAAAAAAAGCATAAGAGCGCTATTTTATGGTTTACTGGTTTTTCTGGCTCAGGTAAAAGCACCGTTGCGAATGCACTAGAAGCAGCACTCAATCAGCAAGGCGCACACACCTATTTACTTGATGGCGACAATGTACGCCATGGTTTATGTAAAGATTTAGGCTTTAGTGATGCAGACCGCGTTGAAAATATCCGCCGCGTAGGCGAAACCGCCAAGCTAATGGTTGATGCTGGTTTGTTAGTCCTTACTGCGTTTATATCTCCTTTTAAAGCTGAACGCGACATGGTTCGGGAGTTAGTTGATGAGGGTGAATTTATCGAAGTATTCATCGACACCCCTCTTGAGGTGTGTGAAAGTCGCGACCCAAAAGGCTTATATAAAAAGGCACGCGCCGGTGAAATTAAACACTTTACTGGGATTGATTCAATTTACCAGCCGCCGGTTAATCCTGAAATAATTTTAGATACCAGTAAAAACACCCTAGACCAATCGGTAGCTCAACTGATAACGTATCTAAAACATCAGCATATACTATAGGCCCATGTAATGAACCAAACTGAACTGCTAGAAGAAACCCTTATTCTCGCTCGCGAAGCGGGAAGCGCGATTATGGGTATTTACAACAAAGACTTTAACGTTGAATACAAAGCTGATGAAAGCCCCGTAACCGACGCCGACTTAGCAGCTCATAAAATCATTAGTGCAGGGCTCAAAAAGCTCACTCCGGACATTCCTGTATTGAGTGAAGAAAGTGCAGATATTGGTTGGGACGTACGCCAAACATGGAACAGCTATTGGCTGGTTGACCCAATTGATGGCACCAAAGAATTTATTAAAAAGAACGGCGAGTTTACCGTTAATATTGCCCTAATCGAAAACGGCAAACCAGTTTTAGCTGTGGTTGATGCCCCTGCGCTAGGTGTATCGTACATAGCCGCCGAAGCCATTGGTGCTTTTAAAGACAAAGGAGATGAGCGCATCGAGCTTAAAGTCACCACCAAACCTAACAAAGGGCTTATTCGTGTTGTAGGCAGTCGCTCGCACCCCTCCCCTGATTTAGCTGAATTTGTAAAACGCTTTGATGAGGTTGAAATGGTGTCAAAAGGCAGTTCACTGAAACTGTGTTTAGTCGCCGAGGGCAGTGCCGACATTTACCCACGCTTAGGCCCAACCTGTGAATGGGATACCGGCGCAGGCCATGCCATTGCCGAAATAGCCGGCGCTAAAGTAACTAAGCTCGATGGCAGCCCGCTTATTTATAACACTAAAGATGAGTACTTAAACCCATATTTTGTAGTGAGTGCGATAGAAGAGTAAAGCGTTACGGGCTTAGTGTCGCGAGCAGCTCAATGGCAATTTAAACACCGTAGGTTGGGTTGAGTGGAACGAAACCCAACAAGCACTTCCCACTTTAACAAATACATATAAATATATTCTCCACACTCTTAACTCAAAAAAGTGAACATTATTCACGCATTTCGCAGCATATTCCTGCACTAACTGCGCAGCTTTTAAACACTGTTTCATATTCGTGACAGTCAGTAACTAATACGCTACAACAAATTTATATCCAAGACATAAAAACACATGAAATGTGTGGTTAAAAACTATATTCTTCGGCGCAATTATTATGATAAATAATGGATACACACATGACAACATCTCAAGGTGCAACGCTTTCAAATGCACCAGCACAAGACGCACACACGTCTAAGTCAAAATGGAACCTGCACGATACGCAGTGGACACTTAGCCTTTTTGGCACCGCAGTAGGTGCTGGTATTTTATTTTTACCGATTAATATTGGTATTGGTGGTTTTTGGCCACTGATTATTATGGCGTGTTTAGCCTTTCCAATGACCTTTTTAGCGCACCGTGGTTTGGCGCGTTTTGTATTATCATCAAAAAATAAAGAGGCTGATTTTACCGATGTAGTAGAAGAACACTTTGGCGTAAACGCGGGTCGACTGATCTCCTTATTATACTTTTTATCAATTTTTCCTATTTTGCTTATTTACGGTGTGGGTTTAACCAATACGGTAGACAGCTTTATGGTCAATCAGTTAGGGATGGAGTCGCCGTCACGCGTTGCTTTATCGGGTATTTTAGTTGCACTAATGATTGGCTTAATGATGGGCGGTGAACGCTTAATGCTGCGCGCCTTTGCTATTTTAGTGTACCCGCTAGTGGGTATTTTATTCTTTTTGTCTTTGTATTTAATCCCAAGCTGGCAAATGCCCGATACAGCCTTGCCTGAGCTAGGTAGCTTTAGTAAAACACTTTGGTTATCGATTCCTATTATTGTATTTTCGTTTAGCCATGCAGCGGCTATTTCAAGCTTTGTTAATAAGCAACGCAGTCACTATGGTGACCTAGCAACGTCTAAGTCAGAGGCGATTTTAAAGCGTACTAGTTTATTACTGATCACCTTTGTTTTGTTATTTGTGTTCTCATGCGTGTTATCGCTTACCGGTGACCAAATGGCTGAAGCAAAAGCGGCAAACGTCTCTGTTTTATCTTATTTAGCTAATATTACAGAAAACTCATTTATTGCAACGCTGGGGCCTTTGGTTGCCTTTATTGCGATTATGTCGTCGTTTTTAGGTCACTTTTTAGGGGCACGCGAAAGCTTTACTGGGTTAGTGACTAAACACTCAAACATGAGCCCTAAAGTCGCTGACAAAGTGGGTGCGGTACTGATGTTTTTCGCTATTTGGTTCTGCGCGGTTAAAAACCCAAGCATACTAGATATGATGGATCAGTTATCAGGCCCAATCATTGCGATGATTTTATTCATTATGCCAATGATTGCAGTTTACAAAGTGCCTAGCTTACAAAAATACCGTAACCGTTTAAGTACCTTATTTGTACTGGCTGTTGGCTCATTAGCTGTATTTGCGTTACTGTACAGCATGCTTGGCTAAGCAGTATTTATTACAAAAGCCCAGTATTTTGCTGGGCTTTTTTGTGTCTACGGTTTATCGCAAATGATTTGTTTATATTATTGTTTGTGCAATGTTAGCTTATATATTTGTCCAAAAAATAAGCCAGCCATGCAAAATAATAAATACGTTTTTTTACTCACTTTTATACTCATACTACTAAGCCCTGACATTAAAGCCACTGAGCCCCCTACTATTCTATCAATGAAAGAAAGGGCTGCGTTTATCGATAGCATTACCGAAAAACGTATTAAGACTTTATTACCCACATTAATGCAGCAACACAGTATAGATATGTGGCTAATGATAAGCCGCGAATATAATGAAGACCCGATATTAAAAACCATGCTGCCTGCTACATGGCTCTCGGCAAGGCGCACCACTATTTTATTATTTGCAGTTAACAAACAAGGCGGTGTTGACGCCTTTGCAATTGCGCCTTACAAAATAGGGAGTATTTTTAAAAAGGCCTGGGATAAGCAAGCACAGCCTAATCAGTGGAAAGCGCTCAATACGCTTATTGAGCAATACCAACCGCGAAATATTGCTCTCAACACATCTACAGATTGGGCACATGCCGATGGGCTAGTGCTTGGCGATTACACCACTTTAATGGCCAACTTACCTGCGATATATAAAAATAAAATAACCTCAGCCGAGCCGCTGGCTGTTGCATGGTTAGAGCAACGCATTCCAGAAGAAGTGGACATGTACAAACACATTGTTGCTATTGCTCACTCTATTATTGCTGAGGGCTTTTCAAATAAAGTAATTACGGTGGGCAAAACAACCAGCGACGACTTAGTATGGTGGTTTAGAGAGCGCGTAAGGGAGCTTAAGCTGCAAACGTGGTTTCACCCTAGTATTGCAATACAACGCGCCGACAGTAAATCGTTCGACCACGAAGACAGCTTTACCAACGGCTATGCCGATAATGTTATTCAAGCAGGCGACTTATTACATATCGATTTTGGTATTAATTATTTGCGTTTAAATACAGACACTCAACAACACGCTTATGTTTTAAAACCAGACGAAACAAAAGCCCCCGATTACCTTGTTGATGCGTTAAAAAAGGGCAATAAGCTACAAGACATTTTTACGGCTGAATTTACAGCTGGGAAAACAGGTAATCAGGTATTAAAAGCCGCCCGCGAAAAAGCCATTGCAAAGGGGTTAAAGCCCACTATTTATACTCACCCGCTCGGCTATCATGGTCATGCAGCTGGTACAACACTAGGTATGTGGGATGCTCAGCAAGGTGTGCCGGGTGATGGCGATTACCCGTTGCATTTAAACACGGCGTACTCGATTGAGCTTAACAATGCGGTGTTTATAAAACCGTGGAATAAAGAAATAAGAATAATGCTTGAAGAAGATGCTATGTTTGATAAAACCGGTGTGTGGTACCTCAATGGCCGACAAACCCAGTTATTACTTGTTAAGTAGCATTAAACAACACATACAAAAATGGCGCTCAATGAGCGCCATTTTTATTTAATCTAATTGCTATTATTCTGTATCTGGCAGGTTACGGCCATAAAATATTTCTTGCATTTCACGTGTTAGCTTTGAGCGAATCTCTTCTTCTTCGTCATCTGACAAATCATCAGTAGATAAACCAAATAAATACGTATTTAAATCGGTTTCTTTTAACATCATTTTGGTATGGAACAGGTTTTCTTGATACACGTTCACGTCCATCATTTGGTACGCTTCTTTGGTATCTTCTGTCATGAAGTTTTGAATCGAATTAATTGCATGATCAATGTAATGTTTAACGCCGTTTACATCACGGGTAAAACCACGTACACGGTAATCAATCGTTACCACATCAGACTCAAGGCTATGAATTAAGAAGTTTAACGCTTTAAGCGGTGAGATAATGCCACAGGTTGATACTTCAATATCCGCACGGAAAGTACAAATACCATCATCTGGGTGTGCTTCAGGGTATGTGTGAACACAAATGTGGCTTTTATCAAGGTGTGCAACCACTGAGTCAGGTAATGGCCCTGGTGCTTCGTCAGCATCATAGTTTTGCTGCTCTTCTACAGGCTCTTCTGAAACTAAAATAGTTACACTGGCACCTTGTGGCTCATAATCTTGACGTGCAACATTTAAAATATTGGCACCAATAATATCAACCACATCACCTAAAATGTCGGTTAGTCTATCTGCACTATACTGCTCATCGATATATTCTATATATTCTTTACGTTGTTGCTCTGTTTTTGCATAGCAAATATCGTAAATACTAAAGCTTAGGCTTTTAGTTAAATTATTAAAGCCATGAAGTTTAAGTTTATCGAAGGGTTTGTTCATATAAACCAACCTATAAATTAGTGAAATCTGCACCTGCAGAATGAAAAGTTCGCGGATTTTATACGAATTTCACTCACGGAAAAAGCGTTATTTTTCCTGATCTTCAACAACTTCATGGCTATGGGTAATTTCTACTGTTTTATCAAGCATTAATGCAACTGAGCAATACTTTTCGGCAGAAAGCGAAACCGCTCGCTCTAGGTGTTTTTCAGATACATTCTTACCAGTTACAACAAAGTGCAAATTAATTTTAGTGAACACGCGCGGGGCTGTTTCTGCTCGTTCAGCAGTTAATTGCACATCAACGGATGAGAAGTCTTGCTTGGTTTTTTTTAAAATACTTACCACATCAACCGATGAACAGCCACCGACAGACATAAGCACCATTTCCATTGGGCTTGGTGCTGCTCCCTCACTACCCGCATCAAATACCACATTATGATTACTATTAGAGCGGCCTATATAGGTATTACCTTCAACCCATTTTACATTTGCTTGCATTGTTTTATCTCATTAGTTTAATTTTGCATTCATTACACGCAGGCTCTCACGCGCATTTAAATTAAATAGCGAATAAAGCGTGGTTTTTAAAGGGGGAAATATTAATTAATAGCGTTATCAAATAAGTTTTTAACTAGTCCAGCAAACTCGTCAATAAAAGCATGCTGTTCTACTGTAACAGTGTGAGAGGTCACACTACTAAGCACTTCTTGTAAATCGTAAACAATGCCATCAACCTCGCGCACAATTTGACTGCGTTGCTCTGTAGAAAGGTCTGGGTGTTGTTGACAAATGCGTATGACATTTTCGGCAATTACATCTTCAATTAACTCAATAACGGTTGGCGCACCTGGCTTTATTTCACCTGCCTTTTCAAACAACGCTAAGTTCTGAGTTAGGTACATTATTAAATCATCGTACCCTTGCCTGTTTAAAACCATCGTTTATTTACCTCAAAAATACTGATTGCTTAATTTAAGCAGAAAGCACTGATAATTGCTAGCTTTGTGAGATTGCAATACAAAAAAAGCAGCCGAAGCTGCTTTTATACTAATTAAGTCGTACTTAACTAGGGTCTGTTGACCTTACAAGGTTAAATCCGCAAAGGTCAACAGACCCTAATGCTCAGAGCACTTAATCTATTTTTAAGCCTGGGCTTAATGTTGCTGGCATGGTTACTTTTTCAAGTTCCACAGAAGCAACAGGGTATGCACAGTAATCGGCAGCGTAATAGGCGCTTGCTCTGTGATTACCTGAGGCACCAATGCCACCAAACGGTGCAGCACTTGATGCACCTGTAATTGGGCGGTTCCAGTTAACAATACCCGCACGAATACGACGTAAGAAATGGTCGTAATCAGCTTGGTTATCACTTAATAAACCTGCTGATAAACCAAAGCTAGTGTCGTTTGCTTTATCAATTGCTTGGTCAAAGTCATCAAAGCGGAATACTTTTAAAAGTGGACCAAAATGCTCTTCATCTGGGAAGTCATTAATATTAGTACACTCAATAATACCTGGTGTAACAAAACCGGTGTTAGCTGTATGCTCAAGCTCAACTAACACGTCACCACCCATGGCTTTTAACTCGTCTTGCGCTTTAACCATACCAGCAGCAGCGGCCGCTGAGATCATTGAACCCATAAACGGTTGGTCAGCGTCGTCGTAGTTACCAACTTTAATTGCTTTAGTCGCTGTAATTAAGCGCGCTAAAATTTCATCGCCTTTAGCGCCTGTTGGTAAAAACAATTTACGCGCACAGGTACAACGTTGGCCGCTTGAGATAAACGCAGACTGCACAATATCATGCACTACAGCAAGAGTATCTTCTGCATCTTTAACGATTAGTGGATTATTACCACCCATTTCAAGCGCTAAAATCTTACCTGGTTGACCTGCGAACTGTTCATGTAAAATATGACCCGTACGTGAAGATCCAGTAAAGAATAAACCATCAATGCCTTTGTGTGACGCCAATGCTTTACCTGTTTCTACTTCACCTTGAACTAGGTTAATTACCCCAGCAGGTAAACCGGCTTTTTCCCATAGTTTAAGGGTTAGCTCAGCCACCATAGGTGTAAGTTCAGATGGTTTAAATACCACAGTATTACCGGCTAAAAGTGCAGGTACAATGTGGCCATTTGGTAAATGCCCAGGGAAGTTGTAAGGGCCAAATACAGCAACAACACCATGTGGCTTATGACGGATCATCGCACGGCCTTGCGGCATAGCGTTTTCAACATCACCAGTACGCTCTAAAAATGCTTTTTCAGCAATGGCAATTTTACCTACCATGGCGCCCGCTTCAGTACGTGTTTCCCAAAGTGGTTTACCTGTTTCTTGTGCAATAGCAACCGCTAGCTCTTCGCTGTGCTCTTTTAATGTTGCAGCAAAGGTTTTTACAATCTCTAAACGCTCGCTAAAGCTTTTATCAGCCCAGCTGTAAAATGCTTCACGTGCTGATGCTACAGCGCTATCTACTTGCTCTGCGCTTGCAGCTGATGCCTGCCAAATAACGTCGTTATTTGCAGGATTAACTGAGTTAAATTCTGTGCCTTGGCCTTGCGACCATTGACCATTAATAAATTGTGCAGGATGAGTCATATACTTTCTCCTAAATTAAACTGGGGTAGCAGTAACAAAGTCGCCCGATTTTAAATGTAATGCATCAGCAAGTTCTTGCGTAAGCACAAGGCTGTTTGAACGTGAATCAAATGCCATAGGAACAACGGTTGCTCTAAAGTCTTCAAGCTTATCATTGGCTAGCAATACCATGGTATCACCTGTCATTTCGCCAATTTCAACACTAAAGTTTTGTGCATTACGTACAGTAGCAATGTTATCTACTTTTGCTTCAACGGTTGGGCCTGCATCAAAAATGTCGACGTAACCATTAAAAGTAAAGCCTTCACTTTTTAATAACTGAATAGCTGGGCGCGTATTATCGTGTACTTGACCAATAACCGCTTGCGCTTCTTTACTCAATAAGTTGACGTAAATTGGGTATTTAGGCATTAACTCAGCAATAAACACTTTTTGGCCAATTCCCGTCAGATAATCTGCGGTTGGAAAATCCATTGAGAAAAAGTGCTCTTCAAGCCACTGCCAAAACGGGCTACTGCCGTTTTCGTCAGATACGCCACGCATTTCTGCGATAACGGTTTGTGCAAAGCGTTGCTGGTGCTGTTTTATAAACATAAAGCGTGCTTTTGAAAGCAGCTTACCGTTACAATTTTTACGATAACCGTCTTTTAAAAACAGCGTACACAGCTCTGTAGCCCCAGTGTAGTCATTACAAAGGGTGAGAATATCTACCGCTTTATATACATCTAGCGTGCGCGAAGAGTGAATCACTTTACTCAAATGATAGTGATAAAATGCGTCATCTAAGCCAACTGCCGCTTCAATACCTGAAGTACCAACTACTTCACCAGTTTCAGTATCTTCAAGAACAAATAAGTACCCTTCATCACCAGGCTGTGACGTGGTTTTTGTAAATGAATTAACTGAATGTGCAATCTTCTTTTGTAATAACTCTTCATTATTAGGTAAAGAAGTAAAGCCATGTCCCGACTCGTCGGCAATGGTTACTAAAGCTGCATAATCACTTTTTTGGATTGGGCGAAGGATCATCATGAATCCGCTTACTCCCTTATATATAACGGTAAATAGGAACTGCAGGGCAAACAATGTTTGCCCTTAGAGAAGTTGAATTAGCGATTACGCGTTTACAACGTGGGCTACAGCTTTTTCAAAGCGTGCCATACCTTCGCGAATATCAGCTTCTGGTATTACTAAAGATGGAGTGAAACGAACCACATCAGCACCCGCTACAAGTGACATTAAGCCATGCTCAGTACCGGCTACTAAAAACTCTTTAGCGCGCCCTTTGTACTGCTCATTAACTACGGCACCGATTAATAAACCTTGGCCACGAATTTCACTAAATACATGGTACTTTTCGTTAATCGCATTAAGTAGCTCGGTAAATAACGCCGCTTTTGCTTTAACGCCCGCTAATACTTCTGGGTTGTTCACTGTATCAAATGCGGCTTCTGCAACTGCACAGGCTAGTGGGTTACCGCCGTAAGTAGAACCATGAGTACCTACTTTAAGATGCTGTGCAATCTCAGTGGTTGTTAGCATAGCGCCAATTGGAAAACCGCCACCAAGTGCTTTTGCTGAAGTTAAAATGTCAGGTACTACGTTTAAGCCTTGGTATGCGTATAGCTCACCCGTACGACCAACACCTGATTGCACTTCATCAAAAATAAGCAATGCATTGTGCTTAGTACATAAATCACGAACGCCTTGAGCAAATTCGTCAGTTGGTGAGATAATACCGCCTTCGCCTTGAATTGGCTCCATCATTACTGCACAGGTGTTATCGCTAATCAACGCTTCAAATGCGGCAAGGTCATTGTAGTCACAATGAACAATGTCGCCTGGCTTAGGGCCAAAACCGTCAGAGTAAGCCGCTTGACCGCCTACAGTAACCGTGAAGAAAGTACGACCGTGGAAACCTTTATTAAAGGCGATAATTTGCGACTTCTCTGCGCCAAATTTATCAAGCGCAAAACGACGCGCTAATTTAAGTGCCGCTTCGTTTGCTTCTGCGCCTGAGTTTGCAAAGTAAACTTTTTCTGCAAAAGTCGCATCAACCATTTTTTTAGCTAAGCGAAGTGCTGGCTCATTGGTCATTACATTTGATAAATGCCAAATTTTTTCGCCCTGCTCTTTTAATGCACCCACTAATGCAGGATGGCAATGGCCAAGACAGTTAACGGCAATACCACCAGCAAAGTCGATAAACTCTCGTCCTTGTTGATCCCATACACGAGAGCCTTCGCCTCGAACTGGAATTACGCTTGAAGGTGCGTAGTTAGGAACCATTACGTGATCAAATAATTCGCGATTGACTGTCATTTTATTTCCTCTTAATTGTGTGCATCACAAAGCAGTAGAATAGGGGTGTGATTATTGTTAATAACCAAATGTGTCGGCAAAAAATAATAGCTGTATATTTGCCTGAAACTACGTTGTGGTTCAATTTTCAGGCGCTCATTATTTCAGAAATTTAGGGTTATGTCTCTTCAAAAACTTTCATGTACCCCTTTAAAATAAAGGGCTTAAGATATTATTTCATAGATAGTGAATAACTATTTGAGAGCTAGTAATGAAGTACATTTACCTTAGTGAGCGCCTCTACAACGAAAAAAGCATAGCGCTTATAAACCAACTGCACATGAATAAGTAGAATTAAAGTGAATGAATAGTCGCAAAAAAATTAACAGATTTAATCGATTTGGAGTGCCAAATTAGTAAAATTACTTGCTTGTAAGGCCTCTAACTCTTTTTTTGTAAACTTATAATAGCTAAACCAGCTTTGTAATTCATCGTCTTCAATAAGCTGGTGCTCTTTTAAGTTTAAGTACTGAGAGTAACAACGCGCCTTTAAAATTACTTGCGATAATGGCAATAAACTATCGCCTTTTTCTATCCCATTTACTAACTGCTGCATTACAGTGTTAAAGGGTAAGTATTTAAATGACATGGTTTCAATCACCTTGGCGCTTACAAGCAGTGATTTTTCATTCAGCAGTGTCGTTAAAAATAGCGGGTCAGGTTTTAACTCCAACAACGCAGTGTGTAGGTTTTTGTCACCTTCTTCACGAGCACGCTGTATTTTGCGTTGCCATACTTGCTCAAACACTTTTAAGTATAAGCGCACTAAGGCAATTTGCCCCACATTTAATAACATGCCTAAGGTAAATGCATGCATGGGATTTAACCCATTAAGCTGCGCTAGAGTTTGTGCCGCAATAGCACATGACATAGTGCTATCTTTTAACCTGCGCTTTAATAGCGGAAATGGTGCGGTACTGTTTGGCATCCAATGGCGCACTGCAAAAGTAGGCACTACCAATTGTAAGTTATCTAAACCCAAGTATCGTAATGCCAATGCTGGAGTATCTACTTTGACTGAGGTGCCTTTACTGCGCTGCTTACGATAAAAAGGTAAATTAACTAAGGTAACCAGCTCTCGTCCAAGCCAGTTTAAATCGTTAATTAGCGGCTCTAAACGACCGACCGATGCCGCGCGTGTTGCAAGAATATCAAGTATCGCGGGCACATTATCATCTATACCAACAGTGTCTTTGATAACTAAATCTATGTCTTCAAGACGTTTGGCCATCACGGTTTCAATAACCGTATGTAATTTTTGACTGGTTTTTGCCTGTAACTTTTGATGTGAAGTACTTTTTTGTTGACGCTTTTGCTGAGCGGCCACTTCAACTTCTAATAAGGTACGCTTTTTAACAGGTTTACCATCATTGAGGTCTAAGGTATGAATAAAGCCTATTTGCTGATTAGCAAAACTATGACCCAGTAGCAAATCATGCGCTCGTTGGTGTAGCACGTTAACAATTCGCTGTTGCTGCAATGTATCGGTCATAAACTCTATCTTAAGGCAAAAAAGGAAAATAGCTTACAGGTATAAGCCTAGAAGCGCGTTAAAAAGTTATCAAGTAAGGCTAAGCCTTGCTCGGTCAAAATTGCTTCAGGGTGAAACTGCACGCCTTCAAGTGCGAGCTCGTTATGCAACAATCCCATAATTTCATCACGCAGCCCAGTTTTACTTTGTGTCCATGCTGTTACTTCTAGTTCTTTAGGCAATGAGTGTGCTTCAACAATTAAAGAATGGTAGCGGCACACTGTCAGCGGGTTTGGTAAACCTTTAAACATACCTTGATGCTGGTGATAAATTGGCGATGTTTTTCCATGCATAACCTGTTTAGCGCGCACCACCTTACCACCTAGCACCTGAGCAATAGTTTGGTGTCCCAAACAAATACCTAATATAGGATAAGTTCCTTTAAATTGCTCTACAACAGATAACGATACTCCCGCTTCACTTGGGCTTTTAGGGCCTGGAGAAATCACAATATGATCGGGGTTTAACTGTTTAATTTCGCTCAGCGTTATTTGGTCGTTACGTTTTACCACCACTTCTTGATCTAATCGTTGAAAATACTGTACCAAATTGTAGGTAAACGAGTCGTAGTTATCGATCATTAAAAGCATGTATTAAAGTACTCAAAGTAATTAGGCGGATGGTTATTGCATGCATATTCTAACTGAAGGCTTTGCAGGTGTCAGTGTTTTGCAGCTCAGCTAATACAAATAGCTCGCTTACAATCAGCAATGGTTGATTTATTTTAAATCAGCCCAAGCTCTATTATATGAGTAATTCAGTAGTTACAAACTGTCTATCAGTAAAGTGACCTGCATTATCCAACAGCGCATTAAATACGTATAAACAAGGAGTAACCTATGTTAGGCGAAGACCATTCATTAACTAAAGACTTTCCTGATTACACGCAAACAATTGCAAAACTCAATGCAAATGATGAAAACTTTGCTACTAAAGCAAAACAATACAATGAAATCGATAAAGAAATTCGGGTACTTGAACTACAAGACTCACCTATCGATGACGAAGCTATGCAGCAGCTAAAGCACGGCAGAATGGTATTAAAAGATTGGTTACATCAACAATTAACGAGTACTAATTAATCACTATTGCTTGGCGTCTATTAAATAATAGGCGCCAAAATTTAATTATCATTTCCCTCTCCTACCCTCTGCGAATCTATAATTTTAACCATTATGGTGCAAAAACATTGCTATTCGTTTAGCTTAAAGACAAGCTACCTTTATCTAAATTAAACAACGTTATTTTTTATGGCTAAATACTTACTCTCGATTGATCAAGGAACGACAAGCTCTCGGGCTATTTTATATACCAAAGATGCACAGGTGATAGGGAGTGCTCAACAAACCTTACCTCAGCATTTTGTAAAAAATGGTTGGGTTGAACACGACCCAGTAGATATTTGGCAAACTGTATTAACCAGCGTCAAAAACCTCTTAGCGCAGCAACAAGTAACTGCCGCCGACATAATTGCCATCGGCATTGCTAATCAGCGAGAAACCACTTTAGTGTGGAATAAAAAAACTGGGCAACCTATATATAACGCGATTGTATGGCAAGACCGACGCACTAGTGAATATTGCGATAGTTTACGCCATGCTGGGCATACAAAAATGGTGAATGATAAAACCGGTTTAGTACTCGACCCTTATTTTTCTGCAACCAAAGTTCGTTGGATTTTAGATAACGTCGCCGGCGCTAAAGAGCAAGCACACGCAGGTGAACTAGCATTTGGCACGGTAGATACCTACTTATTGTGGCAATTAACCGACGGTAAAGTGCACAAAACCGATGCCACTAATGCCTCACGAACTTTACTGTTTAATATTCATCAACAATGCTGGGATGAAGAATTACTGGCTTTATTTGATATTCCACTGGCTATGTTACCTGAGGTAATGGACTCAGCGGCTGATTTTGGGGTAACAAGCAGCGAGTTGTTCGGTAGTGAAATTCCTATTTGTGGTATTGCAGGCGATCAGCAAGCGGCTTTAATTGGTCAAGCATGTTTTGAAGAAGGTATGGCAAAAAGCACCTACGGAACAGGCTGCTTTTTAATGCTTAACACTGGCGATAAAGCACTAAAATCAAGTAATCGTTTATTAACCACTCTTGCATATCGGCTCAACGGCAAACCAACCTATGCAATTGAAGGCAGCATTTTTATGGCCGGTGCCACCATGCAGTGGATAGTAGAAGGCCTAAAGCTATTAGAAAACGCAGGTGAAAGTGAAGCCCTTGTCAAAGGTGTTCCCTTAGATCATGGGGTGTTTTTAGTGCCCTCGTTTACAGGCTTAGGGGCGCCCTATTGGGATGCAAATGCAAGAGGCGCTATTTTAGGCCTAACCCGAGATTCAGGCATTAGTACTATTGTGGCAGCTGCCTTGCAGTCGGTGGGTTATCAAACCAAAGATTTACAAAAAGCCATGGAGGGTGACGGGCTTCGTCCTAGTATTTTAAGGGTTGATGGCGGCATGGCAAACAATAATTGGGCCATGGCATTTTTAGCTAACATTTTAGGCGCAAGCGTTGAACGCCCAACCTTAACCGAAACCACTTCATTGGGGGTTGCCTACTTAGCAGGGCTGCAAACTGGGGTGTATGAATCAACTGCGCAGCTTGCCAACATGTGGAAAAGCGATCGTCGCTTTGAACCAACCATGAGCAGTGAAGAGCGCAACGATTTATACGCAAAGTGGCTACATTGCATTGCACAAGTTAGACTTTCTAATAGTACTGACGACGAGAGTGACTAAACACAGGGAAATCTATGAGCGCACACGACAACGAATATGACTTACTCATTATTGGCGGTGGTATTAACGGCGCTGGCATTGCAGCCGATGCTAGTGGTCGTGGCTTAAAAGTACTCTTATGTGAGCAGAACGATTTAGCCTCTGCTACCTCTTCTAATAGCAGCAAACTTATTCATGGCGGGCTTCGCTATTTAGAGAATTATCAATTTAGATTGGTAAGAGAGGCCTTGCGTGAGCGTGAAGTACTGTTAAAAAAAGCACCGCATATTATGTGGCCACTGTCTTTTCGACTGCCGCACCAAGCACATTTGCGTTCGCCATGGATGATTCGCATGGGGTTATTTATTTATGACCATCTAGCCTGGCGTAATACTTTACCCCCTTCAAAGGCGATTGAGTTTAACAGCGATAGCGTACTTAACAGCAGCGTCACCCAAGGCTTTGAATACGCAGACTGCTGGGTTGATGACGCGCGCTTAGTGATTTTAAACGCACAAGCAGCGCATAATTTGGGCGCCACAATTGCAACACGCACGCGCTGTATTAAAGCCACCCGTAACGCAAACTATTGGAATGTAATTTTAGAGCAGCAAGCTAGCAAGCAACACCTAAATATTAAGGCTAAAAGTGTTGTAAATGCTGCAGGCCCTTGGGTCGCGTCATTATTTGAAGATGTATTTACCCAGCCCACACCACATACTGTTCGCCTTGTAAAAGGCAGTCACATTGTGGTGCCTCGAGTTCATAGCCAGCCGGTTGCCTATATTTTACAAAACGAGGATAACCGTATTGTATTTGTTATTCCTTATGAGCAAGATTACTCACTAATTGGCACCACTGATGAAGATTATTCCGGCGATATTGCTGATGTAAAAATTAGTGAGCAAGAAATCGAATACCTGATCAGTATTACTAATCATTACTTTAAAAAGCCAATAAGCAAAGCGGATATTGTGCACACGTTTAGTGGCGTGCGCCCGCTGTTAGATGACAAATCAACAGATGCCCAAGCGGTCACCCGCGATTACAAACTGATATTAAATAATGAAGCTGATCACGCCCCATTATTAAGCGTATTTGGTGGCAAAATTACCACCTATAGAAAGCTTGCAGAAAATGCCGTTAATAAATTAGCGCCCCTTTACCCAAAATTGAGTCGCTCGTGGACGAAAGACACCCCTTTACCAGGTGGCGACTTTAGTAACCAAGCATACCTTATCGCACAGTTAGAAAGCAGCTATTCTTGGCTGCCAATCGACACCTTAAAACGTATGGCTCGCAGCTATGGTACGCTTAGTTATCAATTATTGGGTAAAAGTCAAGCAATCGGCGATTTAGGTTATCACTTTGGCCATGGCTTATATGCAAAAGAAGTTGATTACTTAGTAAACCATGAATGGGCAAAAAGCAGCGCAGATATATTGTGGCGCAGAACTAAGCTCGGACTACGCTTTACTGAAAAACAAGTCATTGCTCTGGCGCAATATTTAACTAAACATCCTGCTTGCCACAACTAAACTGCGATTAACTCGTGGCAACAAGGTGCTGTGTTAATGCAGCTTTTTCATCAGCCGAAAGCGTTTGCTTTGTTTTGCTGGCAAAATCGTATCGCACCATGACAGTTTTACCAATTGCACAGCACTTATCTTGCTGCCAGGCTTCTTGGCGGATCACAAATGAGCTATTACCAATCTGCTCTATGCTAGTGTTAATTGTCACCTCATGAGCATAAAATAGCTCGCCGACAAACGACACTTCAACCTTAGCAATAATTAACTTCCAATTGTGAGGATTAAGATCAGGGGTAAAAAATTTAAAAATAGGTACTCGGGCTGCTTCAAACCAAACTGGGAGTACGGTATTGTTGATGTGTCCGAGTGCATCCGTTTCGCTAAAGCGCGGCATCACTTTTTCAGTAAACATAATAATCCATAATAATTAAACAGGTAACTCATGACGGACTTTATCCGCGTGTATGACAACGCGCTCAGCAGTGACTTTTGTGATAACTTTATCACTACCTTTTCTCAAAGCCCGCATATTAAACAAGGGATGACATCGGGCGGCGTTGATCTTAATAAAAAAGATAGCCACGACCTGCACTTAAACAATCATCCTGAATACGCAGAACAATTAAAACATATTCAACAAACCACTGCACAGTATGTTTTTAAATACATTGAAGAACATATTTTTATGATGATTGGGGCATTTGGCTTAAAAGTGTATCACCCAAAAACAGGCCAGCCGGTAGATTTGACTCATGCCAATTATGACGAAGTAGGTAAACCACAACTTCCTTTATTGGTGCAGCAAATTTTTAGGCTCGGTAATATTCAAGCACAAAAATATGAGGTCAATAAAGGGGGCTATCCGTATTGGCATAGTGAGGTGTATCCGCAGTTACAACATAATGAAGCCCTGCACCGGGTATTGTTATTTATGTTTTATTTAAATGATGTTGAAGAAGGCGGAGAAACCGAGTTTTATTATCAAAATCGTAAAATAACCCCTAAAAAAGGCAGCATGGTGGTTGCTCCAGGATATTTCACGCATACACATAGAGGCAATAAGCCAGTATCAAATGATAAGTATATTTTAACCTCATGGGTTTTGTTTAATCGAGCAGAGCAAATATATGGAACGCCACAAAGCTAGGTAATCAGCCAATAAAAAAGCCATAAGTAATTTTTACTTATGGCTTTAAAAAGTATTGAATAAATAAGAGATTAACCTAGTAGCTCATCAAACAAATTAAATAGCGTGTCCATTTCTTCTAGAGTGTTGTAGTGCATGCAACCAATGCGTACTACGCCGCCCTTATCAAGCACACCCAGTTGTTTGCATAAACCTTGGGCGTAAAAATTACCATCCCATACACATACATGCTGTTTGCCCAAAAATTCAGACACTTGGCGAGGCTCTAACCCTTCAAAGGTCAGTGCAAACGTAGGGGTACGCTCACTTAAGCGAGCTAAGTCATCAATACCAAACAATTTAATACGCGGGTAATTAACCAGGCGTGTTAAAAAGTATTCACTAAGCGCCATCTCGTGTTGTTTCGTTTTTTCAAACGCAACACGCAGTTTTTCTCGGCGTGAGTGACTGTCATCAAGTTCGCTAATTGCCGCAATGTAATCAACCGCCGCAATAAAGCCCGCTAGTGCTTCAAAACTTTGGGTACCAGTTTCCCAACGACCAGGAGCAATATCTTTCGCTGGCTCTACTTTATAAGGTGTAAACCCTTCTAAGTGCGAAGCTTTACCGTATACCATACCTAAGTGCGGACCAAAAAACTTATATGCAGAACACGCTAAAAAGTCACAATCTAATGCTTGCACATCGATTAGTTCATGAGGGGCATAATGCACAGCATCAACATACACCAATGCACCGACATTGTGCGCAAGCTCTATAATGCGTTTAATATCGTTAATAGAGCCAGTGGTATTTGATGCATACGTAACGGCAACTAATTTAGTGTTAGCGTTTAATAAGCTTTCAAAATGCGCCATATCTAAACTGCAATCGGCTTCGTTAATTAGCGCTGTGTTAACCACTGCACCTTTATCTTCAGCGGCTTGCTGCCAAGACGATACATTTGAAAAATGATCTGCATTGGTCACAATAATTTCATCGCCTGCTTGCCAACTGCGTGAAATCGCGCGGCTGAAGCTAAACGTAAGGCTGGTCATATTAGGGCCAAATACAATATTTTGTGCACTAGGGGCATTTAACAAATCAGCCGCCGCTTGACGCGCATTAGCCATCAGTTCAACCGTTTTGTCACTTGAGAAAAACGCACCGCCCAAGTTTGAATTATAATGCCCTAAATAAGCAGTCATGGCACTGAGTACCGGTTGTGGTACTTGTGAGCCACCTGGTCCATCTAAAAACACCGGTGACTTGCCATCAACCGTTTGCATTAAAGCGGGAAATTGCGCGCGCAATTGCATTAAATTCATTTTATTTCTCTTAAGCAGTTAGTACAAAACAATCCAGGTAACCTGGTTTATTGGCATCAATTTTGTTCATTGGCGTGGCGTTATGCCATACCTGACGATCATTAATTAGTGCAAACATGCCGTCTTTTATTTCCATTTTAAAACACGGTTCTGCTTGTTGGTTTTCATAAACCAATAGCTCACCGCCTTCTAAATTTTCATGAGAAACACCACATACGCATACATGGTCAAACCCGTCTTGATGCACACCTTCAGGGGCTGCTGGCGTGTCGCTATCAATCGCAAGCATTCTAAATTGGTGAATTTCAATATCACGATCTGCATCAATACCGGTAATCGCACAAAATTCGCTAACAATATTTTTCATACCCTCAGACTCAAGCAAGCTTTGCTCTAAATTTTCGTAAGTACGTTCAACATTACCTTGAAAGGTATTAATTGAATCGTCTTGCACAAACGCTTTAGTCGCTTGAAGGTTGAGCTCATCATTTTGTAGTTTAACTACTGAATAACGGCGTTTGCGAAACGCACCATCTGCATATGGGTTTGCAGGTAAGTTATCAAAAGAAGGCTTAACCAAATCAATGTTGGCTTGGTTAATAAAACGAAGTTGCAGTAAATTCTGGTTGTTTAATGCGGTCATAAAATCCTGCTTATAATAATGATAATATTGGCAGGGATTTTAATGCATATAGCGAGGATTTTTTGCTTTATTATCCAACTCAAAAGCAAATAATAATTAAATTTAATTCAATATAAGATTATTAAAGCATGAATAATCCAAATTAAATTTAAACGATAAAAAACCCGCCGAAGCGGGCTTTTCATTCAAACTCTATTAATTATACAGCTTGCTGAATAATTACGTTGTCTGCTTTTTTAGTGTACTGAGGCATACGGTGGAAGTTCAAGTAACGGTAGGTATCTGCTGCCGTTGCATTGATTTTCGCTGCATATTCTTGGTACTCAGCCGGAGTAGGTAATTTACCTAAAATTGCCGCTACTGCTGCCAGCTCTGCTGAAGCTAAGAACACATTTGCGCCTGTACCTAAACGGTTAGGGAAATTACGTGTTGAGGTAGACACAACAGTTGCTTTATCTGCAACACGTGCTTGGTTACCCATACACAGTGAACACCCAGGCGTTTCAATACGTGCTCCAACACGACCAAAGATACCGTAGTAACCTTCGTCCGTAAGCTGGTCTTTGTCCATCTTCGTTGGTGGTGCAACCCAAAGCTGTGTTGGGATACGACCTGTAAAACCATCGAGTAATTTACCCGCGGCGCGGAAGTGACCAATGTTAGTCATACAAGAACCGATGAATACCTCATCAATTTTCTCGCCTGTCACGTCAGATAGTAAACGCGCATCATCAGGGTCATTTGGCGCACACAGTACTGGCTCTTTAATGTCAGCTAAGTCGATTTCAAGCACATGCTTGTACTCTGCATCTTTGTCAGCTTCCATTAGTTCTGGGTTAGCTAGCCATTCTTGCATTGCTGTAATGCGGCGCTCAATCGTACGAACATCGCCGTAACCCTCAGAAATCATCCACTTAAGCATAACAATGTTAGACTCAAGGTATTCGCTGATCGACTCTTTAGAAAGCTTAACAGTACAACCTGCTGCTGAGCGCTCTGCTGATGCATCTGATAGTTCAAATGCTTGCTCAACAGTTAAGTGCTCAACTCCTTCAATTTCTAGTATACGACCAGAGAACTCGTTGATTTTACCTTTCTTCTCAACCGTTAATAGCCCTTCTTTAATACCGTAGTAAGGGATGGCATGAACGAGGTCACGCAACGTGATACCAGGCTGCATTTCACCTTTAAAACGAACCAAAATCGATTCAGGCATATCAAGTGGCATAACACCTGTTGCTGCTGCAAATGCGACCGCACCTGAACCCGCTGGGAATGAAATACCTAATGGGAAACGAGTATGTGAATCACCACCGGTACCTACGGTGTCTGGTAATAACATACGGTTCAACCATGAGTGAATTACACCATCACCAGGACGAAGCGATACACCGCCACGGTTCATGATGAAATCAGGAAGTGTATGATGCGTATTTACGTCAATTGGTTTAGGGTAAGCCGATGTATGACAGAAAGACTGCATGGTTAAATCTGCAGAGAAGCCTAAACAGGCTAAGTCTTTAAGCTCATCACGTGTCATAGGACCGGTGGTATCTTGCGAGCCAACCGTAGTCATTTTTGGTTCACAGTATTGGCCTGGGCGAATACCGGCAACATTACATGCTTTACCCACCATTTTTTGCGCAAGCGTAAAGCCTTTATCTGACACTTCAGTAACTGCTGGTACTTTAAATACGTCAGTTGCACCTAAACCCAGTGATGTACGTGCTTTGTCTGTAAGACCGCGACCAATGATCAGTGGAATACGACCACCAGCACGAACCTCATCAAGAATGACGTCTGATTTAAGTGTGAACGTAGAGATCACGTCATCAGTACCGTGACGTTTAACAACCCCTTCATAAGGGTAAATGTCGATTTGGTCACCCATGTTGAATTCATCAACATTTAATTCGATTGGTAATGCACCCGAGTCTTCCATTGTATTAAAGAAAATAGGCGCAATCTTATTACCTAAACAGACACCACCTACGCGCTTATTTGGTACAAATGGGATATCAGCACCCATAAACCAAAGCACAGAGTTAGTTGCTGATTTACGTGAAGATCCCGTACCAACAACATCACCTACGTAAGCAAGTGGTAAGCCTTTAGTTTTTAATTCTTCGAGCTGGGTAACTGGACCTACTTCACCGTTTTTATCAGGGTTAATGCCATCACGTTCTGTTTTAAGCATCGCTAGTGCGTGAAGTGGAATATCAGGACGTGACCATGCATCTGGGGCTGGCGATAAGTCATCAGTGTTTGTCTCACCAGTGACTTTAAATACAGTAACCGAGATCTTTTCAGCAACAGCTGGCTTATTAGTAAACCATTCTGCGGCAGCCCAAGACTCAATGATTTGTTTGGCGTATGTATTACCTGCTTTTGCTTTTTCTTCTACATCGTAAAACGCATCAAACATTAATAATGTGTTTGAAAGGCCCTTAACTACGATTGGCGCTAACGCTTCGTCATCAAGTAGGTCAACCATTGGCGCGATATTGTAGCCACCAAGCATAGTACCTAGCAATTCAGCTGCTTTTTCTTTAGAGATAAGTGGAGAAACGGCTTCACCTTTAGCAACAGCCGCTAAAAAACCAGCTTTAATATAGGCTGCATCATCAACACCCGGCGGTACACGATTGATTAGTAGTTCTAGTACGAACTCTTCTTCACCTGCAGGTGGGGTTTTAATTAGCTCAATAAGATCAGCCGTTTGCTGAGCATCTAATGGCGCTGGTACGATACCTAACGCGGCACGTTCTTCTACGTGTTTACGATATTCTTGTAGCACAGTATTGCCCTCTTGGTGACGTGAAAGTATTCGGAAGTGTTTATAAAACAAACCATAACCCAATACTTATAGTATTCTAACGCTCGATTATAAAGCTTTTATGCATAGATTAAAATCCATCCACTTAGGCAGCTAGTTATACCGATTATTAATAATATGAATAGTGGATTTCATAAAATCAACTTTCATGAATACTTATTAACAGCCATAAAAAAACCCAGCCTAAGCTGGGTTATTTGTAAAGTAGTAGTACTATTTACGTTTAACTTTTACGCGCTCAACGGTTGATATATGCGCTTCAACACGGCGATTTTCTGCGTGTGCTTCTGCCGTATTCGCTTTATTTACAAGACGCTCCTCACCATAACCTATTGTACTGATACGCTCTCTTGAAATACCATCTTTTACTAACTCATCGGCAACATCGTCTGCACGCTTTTGAGAAAGCTTTTTATTGTAGCCAGCATCACCCACTGCTGAAGCATGACCCTCAAGTAGTACAGTTGTATCTGTATACTCTTTCATGAATTTTGATACCGCAGCTATATCATCAAAATATCTTTGTTTAACAATGGCTGAGTCATGTGGGAAAGTGACTAATAGCTTAGTAGTTACTTTAGACTCTTCGTATAAAGTGCACCCGTCACTATCAACTGCATCTGTTACTGGTGTGTTGGCGCATTTGTCATTAGCATCAATCACGCCGTCGTTGTCACTATCTAGAGGAGCAACTACTGCAGCTTCAACTACAGGCTCAGGAGCAGGCTCAACTGGTGCTACTGGTGCTGATTTCTGGCCAAAGAAGTAGTTAATACCTAACTTTGCGCCAACATCTGTGTAGCCTTTATCTAAACCTTGGTAAACACTGGTTTCAGCATTTACAAAGAAATTGTCTGTAACAAAGTGTCGGTAACCTACACCTGCATTTACAAACGTGTTGTCATCAACAACATCAATATCTTTCAGACCGAATAAACCGTAAAAAGGACCGCCGCCAAAGTGGTAAAGCGCATCAATACCGTAACGTTCGCCGTCAATATCGTTGCGGTTGTTAAGTACTTTATCATGTGCATTAAAGTCTAGGTCTGCGTATTCTAAACGCGCGCTCCAGTAATCATTAAAGCGGTAACCTAATTCAGCACCCCAACCTGTTGACTCATTAACGTCAAGGCCAGCTTGATCACGCATGTTTTTCCACGAAGCATCGTAGTAGTCACCGAACGCACCGATGTAAAAACCTTCTTGTTCGGCAGCAAAAGTTGATGCGCTAGTTGCAGCTAACGCAATGGCAATTGTAAGTGATTTCAATTTCATTGTTTTCTTCCCATTTTAACAACTAAAAATGTAGCTAAGCATTGCTAGCCCTTCTAACTTACCTATACAGTAACTGAGCCTTTGTTAATCAATACTTAACGCAAATATATTTTTCCAATATCTAGGATAATAAAACTAGCCCATAAAAAATGTTACTGAACAAAGACTAGTTCAAAAAGCAAACAATCGCTTTAAACCCCATACGATTACTGACCTTTATGGGTATCATGGTATCACCCGCTCATAGTTTGCTCTATGAATGAACATCGCCGTGGTAAAAAATGACCTTTTATATTCATTTTCAAATGCAAAAAGCAGCACTTAAGTACCACAAAAAGTACGGTAATTCTTATCATCTTCGGGCGGCTGTTGAAACTCTGTAGCTTGCATATTGCTTGTGTAAGGGCTCGACATCACTTTGCTAAAACGACTGAGTAGCTCACTATCCCCATGCGTAGTGTACTGAGAAATAATCTCTTCAATAATATGATTACGAGGAATCACACCCGGATTGGCTTGTCGCATCACTTGATAGCTGTGCTCATTAGTTCGTGTTTGCCATTTCTGCGCCCAAGAGGCGAGTACTGATGGTATTTCAGCTTGCCCATTTAACGACTCAGTGAGTGCATTAAAAGTATTGGTATAATCAAGCTGGTATTCTTTTAATAACCCTAGCAACTCTCCCACCAGCTCATTATCTTTAGCATCAGCTATTGTTAGCCCTAACTTTTGTGCCCACATAGCGCTAAATTGCTGATTAAATTGGGTCGAAAAGTCTGCAATGATAGGTGTCAGCATTGCTACGGCTTGCTCATCGTCGTCACTTATTAGTGCCATTAGACTCTCTGCTAAGCGAGCACAGTTCCAACTCGCCATGTTTGGCTGATTACCAAATGCGTAACGCCCTTGCTTATCAATAGAGCTAAACACGGTATCAAAATCAAACTGGTTCATCATGGCACATGGACCGTAATCTATGGTTTCACCACTAATTAAGGTGTTGTCGGTATTCATTACCCCATGAATAAACCCCACCCTCATCCAACTTACGATTAAGTTAACTTGATTGGTTATCACTGCGGCTAGAAAATCCAAGTATCGCTGGGCGCCAGTGCTGTTAATTTCAGGGTAATGTCTTTGAATGGCTAAATCGGCTAAGTTTTTTAGACTGGTCAAATCGCCTTGGGTAGCTAAATATTGAAATGAGCCAACTCGAATATGACTACTCGCGAGTCGCGTTACAATAGCGCCAGGTTGAGGCGGGTTACGATAAACAGTTTCACCACTACCAACCACGGCTAAACAACGCGTTGTTGGAATGCCAAGCGCATGCATTGCTTCGCTCATTACGTACTCGCGAATGGCGGGACCTAATGCACAGCGCCCATCTCCACCACGCGAGAATGGCGTAGCGCCAGCGCCTTTTAATTGCAAATCCCAAAGCTGGTTTTTATCATCACTAATCGCGCCAAGTAAATGCGCTCGTCCGTCACCTAAGCGTGGAGAAAAATGACCAAACTGATGACCCGAATACCCTAATGCAACTGCAGAAACTGCTTGAGGTTCATTTCCACTGAATATATTTGCCCGAGAATCGGCATTCACTTGTATATTAAATTGTTCGGCTAAGGGCTCATTCCATAACAATAACTGTGGCGCTGTCACCTTGGCTGGATGATCGCTAATTGCAAACCCCTCACCAATGTCGGTATACCTTGGCACTAATTTCATGTTTAATCCTATTGTTTTTGGCTGATACCTACGCGATTGTCGCCGACACCATAAGCGACAATTAAGCTTAGCTCTTGCATGCTTAAGCCGCTTTGCTGCTGCAGTTCATTAAAGAATGCCTGCGCCGCACTTAGTGACTTTTTAGTTTGCAATCCACCATCTATAATTTTATGTGCACGCAAATAGCTTTCTACGTCTCTTGAAAGTAAAAAAGTATCTTTTCCTAAGGCGCGCAGCGCATAAGGGCCGGTATTACCACCCAGCCTCGCACCATGCTTTTTTAAATACGCCCACAAGCCAATAATATCCTCACTTGGCCAGTTAGCAATAAACTCACTAAAGCTGCCGTGTTGCTCTGCAACTTCGTGGATCATATACGCATTATCAGTAATGGTTTTTACTTTTTTATAATTGCGCACAATCCGTTCGTCACTGGCTTTTTGTTCTAACATGTCTGGTGGCATCATCAATAGCTTTTCAACACTAAAATCCCAAAAAACCTCTCTAAATCCGGCCCACTTACTGTTGATCACCGACCAATAAAAACCACTTTGAAAAACTTTCCGAGTAAACTCTTCTAGCCAATCATCATCACTTAATGTGACGAGATGCTTTGTTGATAAAGGTTTTGCGAGTAACAACTTAAGCATTTTTTCAGAGCCCTTTCGCTCCACTGCACGCTTATAAATATCGCTAAATTTTTCCATCTGCTTAATACCTTACTTCGACCATGAAACTAGTTTACGAGAAAAGCAGCCAATACGTAACCGTTGCTATTATCGATGAACTATTCTGTATTTAGTCACTTGACACCTAGACGGCTAAAGTGGTTTAATCGCCACACTTACCCTATTACATTGTATTTGCTGATTGATTTTTCAATAGCAAGTGCAAAGGGCTGGAAGAGGTGCGTTATTCAGGTAGCGTATGTTAGGAGCGCAAACTCCATTGAGCATACGTGAGGGGAATTAACGCCGAGAGGTAACACTTTTTTGTGAAAGGTTACTTCGGGCGACTAGGTTGAATCCTAGCGACTGTCACCAATAACATATTTGGTGGAGAGCTTCTGGTCTTAGTATAATAAGGCCGTGCGCCCTATTATTTAAGCCCATTCGCTCTTCGAATTATAAATACATTCAAAGAGTCAGGCACCCTAAATACCCGCCAATAACTCGACGAATGCCCTATAAGTTCGTGAGAGATGATCAACAACTTCAATATTAACAATTTCCATTTATGGACTGCGCTGATCACCCCATTTGATCAAAATGGCCTAGTTGATTACGCAACCTTAGACACCTTGGTGGCCGAACAAGAAGCCGCTAACAACGGCATTTTATTACTTGGTAGCACTGGCGAAGGGTTAGCCCTGACCCTAAAAGAGCAGCAAGCCATCGTAGAGCATGTCTGCCAATTAGAGCCGAGCGTCCCGCTTATGGTCGCAGTCGGTGGTAGTAACTTAAAGCAGCAGCTTGAATGGGTTAACTACTGCAACCAACTGCCTATTCATGGTTTTTTACTTGGCTCGCCTTTGTACGCCAAACCCGGTGCAGTGGGGCAAACGCATTGGTTTGAAAGCCTGCTCAATGCCAGTTCTCATCCTTGTATGCTTTATAACGTACCAGGACGTAGTGCGGTTAGCATTCCCATTGCAACCATTGAAAACCTCAAACAACATAAAAATTTATGGGCACTCAAAGAAGCCAGTGGCTGTATTTCTCAAGTTGAAGCCTATCGACAAGCAGCGCCTGAACTAGCCATTTTTAGTGGTGACGATGCCCTCATGCCTTATTTTGCCCAAGCAGGTGCAAAAGGTTTAGTGTCGGTTGCAGCCAATGCATGGCCAGTGCAAACCCATGAGTTTGTAAAGCGCAGTTTAAGCGGCCAACACCCTAATCTTTTTGTCCAGTGGTCTAGCGCTATCAATAGTTTATTTTCAGTAGCAAACCCTATCCCAGTCAAAGTGTTAATGCATTTACAAGGGCGTATCAGCAGTCCGCATTTACGTCCACCTTTAACACACCTTGAGCTGACACACACAGATGACATTTCATCGGCAAACAACACCATTTTATCTTGGCATTAAATACAGGTTTTTATAATGAGCTGGTTAGAACTATTAAATAATTTAGAAACGGGCGCAGTTCGCGCAGCAACACAAGACGAAAACGGCCAATGGCACGCTAACGTAGAAGTAAAGCAAGGCATTTTAGAGGCATTTAAAAACGGCACTAACATGGAGTTTCCTGGTGGCTTTGTTGATAAACACAATCTAGCGCCGCAATGCTTTGAAGCCACAGCAGGCGTTCGCATGGTGCCAGGTGGTTCAAGTGTGCGCCGTGGTGCACATGTTGCCAAAGGCACTATTATTATGCCACCTGCGTACGTAAATATTGGCGCCTTCATTGACGAGGGCACTATGGTAGATAGCCATGCATTGGTTGGCTCATGTGCGCAAGTGGGTAAAAATGTTCATTTGAGCGCCGCGGTACAATTAGGCGGGGTACTTGAGCCCATTGGCGCAAGCCCTGTGGTCATAGAAGACGATGCATTTATCGGTGCAGGCTGTGTGATTGTTGAAGGCGTGGTAGTTAAAAAAGGCGCGGTACTTGCCCCAGGTGTTCGCTTATCTGCAACCATCCCTGTTTATGACTGCGTTAATGAGCGTCAGCTTGATAAAGGCGAAGCAATCCCTGAATACGCGATTGTGATCCCAGGCTCTCGCCCTGCGTCAAATGACTGGGCCCGTGATCAAGGCTTGAGTATGTCGTGTGCCTTAATTGTTAAATACCGGGACGAGCAAAGTGACGCGTCATTATTGCTTGAAGAGGTTTTACGTTAATGACCTTTTTGAGCACGCCCGTTAAAAGCGCTATTGATGAGCTTTCGAGTAAACTCGATACTCCATTTTTTGTCTATGACCTCGACTCACTAGATGCGCACCTTGCGCACTTAGTGGCGCAAACCGAAGTAAAGCTTTGGTATGCGGTTAAAGCCAATCCCCTATCTAAAGTGATACAAAGTTTAGATAACGCAGGTTTTAACTTTGATGTCGCCAGTAAAGGCGAACTTGAGCAAGTACTTGCTCAAGGCATTAGCAGCGAGCGCGTGCTCAACACGGGCCCTGCTAAAAGCCCAAGCCAAATTAAACACTTTATTGAGCGCGGTGTACGCATATTTGTGGCAGAAAGTCTTAATCAGGTGCGTTGGTTAAACGAACAAGCCGATGCCCAGCAGTGCCAGTTGCAAGTATTACTGCGTGTTCAATTACGCTGGCCCGAGGGTGATAAAAACCCACTTGGTGGTGATAGCCTTACTCCATTTGGCTTAGGGTGCGATGAATGGCAATCGCTCAATACTAAAGCCTACACAGCATTGAGCTTTGATGGCCTACATATTTTTCAGTGGGGTAACATGCTCAGCAGCGACAAACTTGCAGATCTGTGGTCGCAAATGATTACGCCGTTGAGGCAACTTGCTGAGCATTTAAATATAAACCTGAATATTTTAGATTTAGGTGGCGGTTTAGGTATTCCTTACACCCTTAATGACCCGACTTTAAGCTGGGATGCATTAATAGCAGCCCTTGCAAAGATTAAACGCGATGCGGGTGTTAAAGAGCTGTGGATGGAACTAGGTCGCTATGCTGTAGGCGAATGCGGCCACTACGCCACACCTGTGGTTGAGCGCAAATTAAACTACGGCCAACAGCAGGTAATTATGAGCGGCGGTATTAATCACTTATTGCGCCCTGCGGTTACTAATCAAGACTTTCCTGCGCGTTTATTACGAGATTCAAACGCAGCAAACCAAGCAATGAGCCTATACGGACCTTTATGTACAGCACTAGACTGCTTAGGGGAGCATCAATTACCGAGCGATTTAAATGAACATGACTGGCTGGTGTTTAGTCAATGCGGTGCTTATGGTTTTACCGAAAGTATGCCGTACTTTTTGTGCCATGAACTGGCCGGTGAATATGTTATACACCATGGCGCAATCAACTGTATTCGCCAAGCAGAAGATGCAAGCCACTACTTGAGGTAATAAAAATGAATAACACCACAGCTATAAGCCAGGAAAATATTGTAGTTGGTGAAGTGGCAAATGGCCTACCACTGACTATTCCTGTCTATCGTTTAAAGGGCGATGGCACAGGCCCAAGTGTGTATATACAAGCTAATATGCATGGTGCCGAAGTACAAGGTAACGCGGTTATTTATCAGCTACTTGAACAGCTAAAAAACCTTAATTTAAAAGGTGACATTACCTTAGTCCCCTACGCTAACCCCATTGGCTGTAATCAAAAATCGGGCGAATTTACGCTTGGCCGATTCGATCCTATTACGGGGACTAATTGGAATCGTATGTATCACTGTAATAATCAGCTTGCATCACAGTTTGCAAAGCAATACTGCGACGCTGACGATACAGCTCTAAAAACAGCATTTAAAACCGCGTTAATTAATGATGTTGAGCAGCAACTTAATGGCCCAGACTATCGTTTAACAACCGGTAAACGCATAGCGCTAAACTTACAAAGACTAGCGCATCAGGCTGATATTGTTTTAGATTTACACACTGGCCCTATTTCTAGTCAGCACTTATATTGTCCTGAATATGCCACAGAAAGTGCCCGTTACTTTAATATTCCCCATGTGCTAGTGATCCCTAATGACTTTGATGGGGCAATGGATGAAGCGAGCTTTTGTCCATGGTGGCAACTTAGCGAGCAACTTGCTCAGCAAGGCCGAAATTTTAACGTACAAGTTGAAGCCTTTACGGTAGAGCTAGGAAGCCAAGAAAAAATAGATTTAAGCGCGGCACTAGACGATGCCAATAGTATTTTAAGTTATTTAAATCATAAGAAAGTATTTGTTGATGCCTCCTACAAGCCAAAGGTGATGACAAGGTATGGCTGCCAACTAAATGATTATATTGCTTACTATGCACCTATGGGTGGCATGGTTGAATACTTAGCCCCTCTTGGTGGGCACATTAAAGCGGGCGAACCTATAGCTAAAATACTGCGAATGGAACGCTACCTAAGCGAACAACCACTGCAAACATTAATCTTTGATCTTGATGCAATTGCGATATTGCATTTTGCCTCAGCTAGTGTGAACCAAGGAACTGAACTTTATAAGTTTTTTACAAACGTTTTTGAGCTTTAGCTCACCCCTTCTCATTGCGTGAGAGTCTAACTAGCGAGCTATTAGCTAGTTATCCAGTAAAAGCGACTTAGGTCGCTTTTCTTTTTGCTTTATTAAAGTTCAGGACAAATTCACCGTATACGTGTTAAAAATGCGTTATAATCACAACAAATCTGTTACTTCCCTCACTTACAAAGGAATTATAATGAGTTGGCGCCACTGGATACTACTCTCAACATTACTAAGTACTGCTGTTATTGCTGAAGAAACAGCAAAAAACGAGCAAAACAATGAACTTGAGCTGGTTAAACAATGTATATTAAATGAAGTGATAGGTGGAGACGGTAAGCAAACCCTCGATCAATTGCGCGAAAAATGCTCTGCAGTTGAAGAAAGCAAGCAGCTAACAGCTATCGATAAACGCCAAGCCCGTGAAGCGGTTGGCAAAAAGAATCGTAATGTAATTACGCCGCATAAACGTAATTATATTTTACCGGTTTCATATATGTCGAACCCAAACACTCGTCCGTTTGATGGATTTGCAGAATTAACCGATAAAAAAGATGGCGACCCTCTCGATAACCTAGAAGCTAAATATCAGTTATCAATTAAAGTACCTTTGTATGATGAGTTTGCCGACTCAGACCAAGCTATATTTTTTGGCTTTACTCTGCAGTCATACTGGCAAGTATACAACGACGATATTTCTTCTCCCTTTCGAGAAACTAATTACGAGCCAGAAATTTTCTGGATTAATTACTTAGACCCTGAAAACGTTTTATGGGGCGATGAAATGGCAATAGCCATTGGTATTTCGCATCAATCTAATGGCCGTAGTCAGCCAAACTCGCGTTCTTGGAACCGTATTTATGCCGATTTCATTTGGGAAAATGACGGCTTTGTATTTAGCTTTAAGCCTTGGTACCGCATTCCTGAAAATGAAAAGCCTGCGCCGTTAGATGCACGAGGTGACGATAACCCTGATATCTATAAATACATGGGTTACTTTGAATTTGGTGGCGCGTATCGCTTTCACGATCATGAATTTAGTTTTATGACTCGTAATAATTTAAATTCAGATAACCGCGGGGCAATTCAGCTTGATTGGTCATTCCCTCTATGGGGAAGAGTACGCGGCTATGCGCAGTACTTTAATGGCTATGGTGAGAGTTTAATAGACTATAACGCCGATATTGAACGCTTTGGTGTCGGTATATTACTGACTGACTTACTGTAATAACCGCTAATAAAAAAGCCAAGCAACTCGCTTGGCTTTTTCGTTTATTCTTATTACTTTTTAACCACAAACTGCCCTTCAAACTGAGCAACTATTTGATCACCATCAAAAATGGTTACTGGCACTAAATAGCTCGCCTTACCCGCCTCTTGTAACTCTATTAAGTTACCTTTGCAGGTTTGAATATCAACACAGCCTTTAGGGTCGGTATTCAGTGGTTTTAAATATTTAATATTAGCATCGGCTAACACTATATTACCCTCAAGTCCGGCTTCTTTTAATGCTAAGTACGTTGCTCCCCAACCCGTTAGTGTAGCTAGGCTATAAATAGAGCCTGCAAACATGGTGTTGTGTAAGTTTAAGTTAGCATTTAAATCTGCACGAGTAGTAAATTGCCAATCAGTGTAGCTTTCTACTTTTATCCCCATTGCATCACTAATAGGGATTGATTCGCGCCATGTATTTTGCAGTACTTGAGTCCAATTAGGGTGACGAAACCAACCTGGTTCACTCGGCTTAAGCTTAACCATTTTATAATGCTGAACATCACCATAGGCTAAATGCGCCTTTTCTTTGTTTTCGTAGCCATGGCGCTGATAAAATTCCAGGGCACGTTCGCGTGCAAACAGCACTAATTCATCAGCATCTTGATTCCACGCTATTTTTTCTAGCTCATGTAATAAGCGACTGCCAATATGTTGATTACGGTTACCCTCTGCAACCGCCATATAACGTACTTGAGCTTGTTGCTGATTATTAAAGTGCAAACGCGCCACACCCAGTACTTCACCTGCTTTATTTTTAATAAAGCGGTGTTCAGCTTCTTGCTCTAAATCGTCTTGCTCAGAACCACGAGGTTCGCCCCATGGTGCACGTAAAACTTGCCAGCGTAATTGATAATAGGCTTGCCAGTCTTCACTACTTTGAGGGGTGCTCACTTGAAACATACAGACTCCATAAATTAAAAATGTAAAAATATTACGCTGTGCATTTTGTGAAAAACACCATACTCGATCTGGGTAAAACTGCAAATACGACTTTGGTTTCCTATAAATGACTGTAAAAAATTAATGACAAAATCGATTGCGCTTTACCACTGCTGGTTTATGCTCAATACCATGAATAAATATATCCATGGTAGCAGTGGCCTGATCAACAGGCACTTTATTGAGCATAGTTCATCGCTAGGCCAGTTACTTTATTGGCATAATCAACATGGCATAAATATACAAGTTCGAGAGCATCAACAGCTGCGCTGGCTGCTTATTAACAACACCTTGCAATCAGTTATTTTAACCCGGAGTCCACAAGTATTACTGTTTCCTCACCTTGCCTATTTAGCAACAGTTTGGCAGCAACGACCAGCGCCTAAAAAAATACTTGAGCTCGGTTTAGGTGGTGGTGCTATACGCAACTACCTGTTAAAACAGTACCCTCGAGTACAGCTGACTTCAGTAGAAAAAAACCCTCATATAATTGACTGTTATCAAGATTTTTTTGCCCTTAATGAACAGGGCCAAATTTACTGTGAAGACGCACAAACAGTTTTAAAGTCAGCGGTGAATATAGATTGGATTATTTTAGATTTATTTAGTGAACTAGACGCCCCTAGATTCTTATTTGATTTATGTTTTTATCAAACAATTTATGAGGCGCTTGCTCAGCGGGGCATCTTATTTATTAACTTTTTATCGCAACATAGCTCCCAACTTACGCAGCTACAACTTGTGCTTAAGCGCGTGTTTGGGGGAGCCGTTAGTATTAAAAAGATCACCGGATTTGTGAATCACATTGTGGTTGTAGAAAAAACACTTTAAGCGGTTAAATTAAAGGTAACCGGACCGTCGTTACATAAACTAACCTGCATATCGGCTGCAAATACACCGGTAGCGACCTTTATACCGAGTAATTTAGCCTGCTCAACAAAGTAATTATATAATGCTTGCGCTTGATCTGGTGTGGCTGCCGATGAAAAACTAGGACGCATGCCTTTTTTGGTATTAGCTGCAAGTGTAAATTGCGATATGACTAATAGCTCGCCTTGTATGTCTTTAAGACTGAGGTTCATTTTATCGTTTTCATCACTAAAAATTCGATAATTACTGACTTTGTGCAATAGTTTATCAGCAACACGCTCATCATCTTCTTTTTCAACACCAAGCAGTAATACAATACCTTGCTTTATTTCGCCAACAATCTGTTTTTCTATTGCTACGTTAGCGTGTGTTACCCGTTGAATTAGTCCTTGCATTTATTCACTACCCTCTGCTTGTTGCTCTTTTTTATTGTAATGTTGCATGTTAATACACACAGTAAATTCAGCACCTAGTAGCACGACTACCCACGACAAGTATACCCATACAAACAAAATAGGAATGGTTGCTACCGCACCATAAATCACTTCGTATGATGGAAAATGGCTAATGTATAAAGCAAAGCCTTTTTTGGTTAACTCAAATAACATTGCAGCAAACAGTGCACCAGGAATAGCGGCCCTAAATGAAACTCGCGTATTCGGCACTAAGGTATACAGCATGATAAAACCTGCCATAGAAATAGCATAAGGGAGTAGTTTTAATAAAAAACCACTAAACCCAGGGATCCCCTGATCAGCAAACGACACTAGTGACACAATATAAGAGGTGACACCAATACTCGCACCCAGTAGTACAGGTCCCAAGCTCAGTACCATCCAATACACAGCAAAGGATATCATCATTGGGCGTTTTTTCTTTACTCGCCAAATACGGTTTAGTGTGGCATCTACATTACGAATAAGTAGCAAGGCAATGGCTGCCAAAAAACCAATACCTACCGCCGTCATTTGATTAGCATTACCAGCAAACGAGCTAATATGTTCTTTAATAACATCGGAAGAAGTCGGCACAAAGTTAGTAAATAAAAAACTTTCAATGGCTAAACGGGTCGATTCAAACCCCGGAAAAGCAGAGAAGATTGCCACACCAACCGCTATCAACGGAACCAACGACAACAAGGTAACGTATGCTAAATACCCTGCATTAATGGTTATTTGATCGTCTATACAGCGATTGAAATATTGCATCCACCAGCCTGGTTGCTGTTTTAGAAACACCTTAACTTGCTGTTTATAATGAGAGAGCTTATCATTCATACAATTAACTTTGTTGGTGAGCTTTTGATTATAATAACAATCAAGGCCATAATTTACAGCATTAACACTCGTAAATAGGAATTCAGATGAAAAAACAAACATTATTAGGGACAGCCATACTCTCGTTAATGCTGATGCTTTCAGGTTGTCAGTCGGCTTATTATTCGGCAATGGAAAAAGTAGGTGTCCATAAACGTGACATCCTTATTGATCGCGTTGAAGAAACGAAAGACTCACAACAAGAGTCGCAAGAAGAATTTCAATCAGCACTCGAGCGTCTAACTACTTTAATTAATTTCGATGGTGGTGAGTTGCAAGACGCTTACAATCAACTTAATGACGATTACGAGTCGAGCTTAGCGGCGGCAAATGAAGTATCAAGTAACATAAATAAAGTAGAAGATGTTGCTGATGCGTTGTTTGATGAGTGGAGCGATGAGTTAGAGCAATACAAAAGCGCCTCACTTAAGCGTCAAAGCAGTAAAAAACTAGCTGCAACTCAGCGCCAATTTAGCCAATTACTTCGCTCAATGCGCAGCGCTGAGAGCAAAATGGAGCCAGTATTATCGTCTTTACAAGATAACGTGCTTTACTTAAAACATAACTTAAACGCACAAGCGGTAGCCGCTATAAAAGGTGAGTTTACTAACCTTAAGCGTGATATTCAGTTACTCATGAATGACATGAATAAGTCGATTGAAGACTCAAATAAATTTATTGAGCAAATGAATACCGTGGGCTAATTACTATAAGTCCGTTTAATAAGCCTACTAAATTGTAGGCTTTTTTATTGTTACTTTTTGTTACCTTTAAGCTCTTCGTTAATCCGCTGTTGTTGTTATACTTTTACAAAATAATAATAATTAGAACAGTAAAATGAAGTTTAAAGCTATCACCCTAATACTTGCATGCACAATGCTCAGCGCCTGCCAAACAGCTAACCATGTTGAAGTTATTGCAGGGGAGCAAACCATTACCCCGCTACATAAAGATGGCGAGCGAGAAGGACGCTTTCATAACCTCTACCCCGGGAAAAAAACTTACCCGACTACCTGTGAAAGCAACTGCTACCCAACTAGCCCAAAACTACAATGCGAAAAAGACAGCGAAAAATGCCAATTTATTGGTGAACAACTGCCCATTAATTTAAATACTGGCTTTAGCTTACGCTGGCTGGGACACGCTGGGTTTATGATCCGCACGCCTAACGGACAGCAAGTGTTACTCGATCCTGTAAAAGAGCAGTTTGACTCACCTGTAGATTTAGCATTTAGACTAGCCTCTGGGTTTTACCGACAGCCCGGCGATTGGCTCACAGATAGTGAACTGAAAAACTTAGACGCTGTGATGTACTCGCATATTCATTACGATCACTTTAATAAAGCAGATATAGAAGAGATCGGTAATAAACCTCGCTACTTAACACCACTAGGCATGGCCGACAACTTCCCCACAGGCGGGTTTAATATTAGTGAAATGGCGTGGTATGCAAAAACAAATATTGGCGATTTAGCTATCCATGCCTTGCCTGCTCATCACTTTAGCAGTCGTGTATTAGTGCCCTTTATTTACGAAGACAACGATAAAGACTTATGGAATGGCTGGCTACTTGAACAAAATGGCAGCTCCTTATTTTTTGCAGGCGACACTGGCTATTCAAAACACTTCAGCGATATACAGCAAAAATATGGCGATATTGATGTGTGCTTAATGCCTATAGCTTCTTACTACAGCGAAGACAACCCTAAATGGTATCGTTACGTTCATACAACCCCAGAAGACGCTCTAACAGCAGCACAAGAACTTAACTGTAAAATAATGATACCTTGGGGATACGGTAACTCATCATGGAAAATGGGCGACCACACTAGCCATTCAGCCTTACTGCGTTTATTGTATATGCACAAAAAAATGGACTCGAAAATCCCCCTGCATATTTTAAATGAAGGTGAGAGTATTAAACTTTAATCAGTCATTTACAAACTTAGTAATAACCTCTCTGCTGAACTATGTTTAATTAACTAAACAGTGTGGAGGTTTTATGTTTCTTGTACGACTTATTTACGCCAGCAAAATAAGTAGTGATTTTGGGCCTGAAGATATAGAAAATATTTTACAAAGTGCTAGAACCTATAATGTAAAAACAAACGTCACCGGCATGTTATGTTTTAGCAATGATTACTTTTTACAATGTCTGGAAGGCTCTAGAACCGCTGTAAATAATACCTACCAACAAATATTAAACGATAAACGTCACCATAATGTAATTATGCTCAACTATACCCAAATTCCTGAAAGAGAGTTTGAAAAATGGTCAATGGGCTATGTACCGCAATCTAAGCTAACCGAATCACTGAATCTCAAGTTTTCAGGCTCCATTGATTTTAATCCTTTTAAAATGTCTGGAGAAAGTGCGCATTTATTAATGCTCGCATTAAAAGACAGCATAGCAGGCACAATCAGTTAGTATAAAAATAGACTACGAGATTGTTTTTAATAGCTATTTAAGCCAAGCTAAATCATCCTTAATTGATGAGATGACTAATGAAAAAAACACTACTTGCTTTTAGCTTACTTTTTACCCAGCCACTCATGGCTATTAACGTTAGTCATACACCAACAGCTATTACTATTGATGGGGTTTCTGAAAGTGCATGGGACAAAGCCACTTGGCATAATATGCCATACTTAATGGACGGCACCCTACCAGACTCAGACAAGGATTTTAAAGGTCGCTACAAATTACTGTGGGATGAAGATTATCTTTACTTGCAAGCCGATATTGCTGATGATGTACTAATTGATACGCACCCAGATCCAACGGTAAAATATTGGGATGATGATGCCCTTGAAGTTTTTATTGATAGCGACGCATCTGGTGGTAATCACCAATTTAACCATACAGCATTTGCTTATCATATTGGTCTTGATAACCAAGCTGCCGATTATGGGCCTGATAAAAAAGCGCATTTATATACCGACCATTTAGTTAGTAACTGGAAACGCAATACCACTGCGCCCTATAACATCACGTGGGAAGTGGCGATAAAACTCTACCCGAATGATTATCAACAAGTCGCACAAAACACTCCGCTTAAATTAACGCCAAAGCAAGTAGTCGGTTTTATGCTCGCATATTGCGATAACGACGGCAGTAAAGTTCGTGAGCACTTCATAGGTTCACACGAAGTACAGCCTGTTAACGGCAGTCGCAACCTTGGCTATATAGATGCTGATGTGTTTGGAAAAATCACTCTACTACCGAAAAAGTGATGAAGTTAGCGAACTGGCCTTTTTGTTGGTTTGAGTGCAACGAAACCAAAAAAATAGGGGTTTTACATTATCAGTTGTTTTAGCTCTTACTCTTTTACTTCTCATTCTCTTCTCTTTGTGTAAATATTTTTAAGTGAATTTTTTACAAAGAGGGTAAGAGGCGCTGCGCTTTTAGAGCTTAATACTGATAACTAAAAACTGAAAGCTTCTCTTACTTTAAAAACAAAAAAGCCGCTGTATCTTTCAATACAGCGGCTTTTAAAATCATTGTTCTAAATTAATAGATTATGACTTAGGAGCACGACCCGCACGTTTACGCTCATTTTCAGTTAAATGACGCTTACGAATACGAATGTTCTCAGGTGTTACTTCTACTAACTCATCATCAGCAATAAACTCAAGCGCTTGCTCAAGTGAATAGTTAAGTGCTGGTGTTAGTGTTTGTGCTTCATCTGTACCAGATGCACGAACGTTAGTAAGTTGCTTACCTTTAAGTGCGTTAACTGTAAGGTCGTTATCACGGCTATGAATACCAATAACCATACCTTCATAAACTTCAACACCGTGACCGATAAATAAACGGCCGCGCTCTTGTAAGTTAAATAGTGCGTTAGTAAGTGCTTTACCAGTTGCGTTTGCAATCATTACGCCGTTCTTACGAACACCTAGCTCGCCACCTTTGTGCGGACCGTAGTGGTCGAACGTATGGTAAAGTAAACCAGAACCCGACGTTAATGTCATGAACTCAGTTTGAAAACCGATTAAGCCACGGCTTGGGATCATAAAGTCCATACGCATACGGCCTTTACCATCTGGTGCCATGTCAGTTAGCTCACCTTTACGAAGACCAATTTGCTCCATGATAGAACCTTGATGCTCTTCTTCACAGTCAATTGTAAGTGTTTCATACGGTTCTTCTAACACACCATCAACAGTACGTAAGATTACTTCTGGACGAGATACAGCAAGCTCGTAACCTTCACGACGCATGTTCTCGATTAAGATACCTAGGTGTAATTCACCACGACCTGATACACGGAAGCTATCTGGGTTATCTGTATCTGCAACACGAAGTGCTACGTTATGTACTAATTCCTTGTCTAAACGCTCACGAATATTACGTGATGTTACAAACTTACCTTCTTTACCACAGAAAGGAGAGTTGTTTACAGAGAACGTCATTGTTACTGTTGGCTCATCAACACTTAATGGTGGTAATGCTTCAACGTTGTTAGGACAACAAAGCGTATCTGAAATCTTAAGCTCGCCTAAACCTGTTACTGTTACGATGTTACCAGCGTAAGCTTTATCAGTTTCAATACGCTCAAGGCCTAAGTAACTTTGTACTGAACCAATCTTACCATTACGAGTTGTGCCGTCTGCACTGATAACCGTAACTTGTTGGTTAGGTGCAACAGAACCACGTTTAATACGACCAATACCAATTACACCCTTATAAGAGTTGTAATCAAGCTGTGAAATCTGCATTTGGAAGTCACCTTCAGGATCTGCATCCGGTGGTGATACTTCGTCAACGATCATCTTGAACATAGGTTCCATGTTATCTGATGCTTCGTCTAAATCTAATGTAGCCCAACCATTGATTGCTGATGCGTAGATTACTTTAAAATCTAACTGCTCATCAGTTGCGCCTAAGTTGTCGAATAAATCAAAGATTTGATCCATAACCCAATCAGGGCGAGCACCTGGCTTATCAATTTTATTGATAACAACGATTGGCTTTAAGCCTTGCGCGAATGCCTTTTGCGTTACGAAACGCGTTTGTGGCATTGGGCCTTCTTGAGCGTCAACAAGTAGTAGTACTGAGTCAGCCATCGAAAGTACGCGTTCAACTTCACCACCGAAGTCGGCGTGTCCAGGAGTATCTACGATATTGATATGGTAATCATTCCAAGATATAGCGGTGTTTTTCGCTAAAATGGTAATACCACGTTCTTTTTCAATGTCGTTTGAATCCATCACGCGCTCTTCATTACCGCCGCGTGTTTCTAATGTACCTGATTGCTCAAGTAGTTTATCAACCAATGTTGTTTTACCGTGGTCAACGTGGGCGATAATTGCTATATTTCTTAACTTTTCGATACTCATATGTTCACTCAGAGAAATTGATCTCATTGATCCTGCAGGGGGCTATACGTACTCACCTGCGCTTTCACGAGATGTCCCAGCATAGGATTTAAAAGGGCGCATATTATCCCCTATAAATGGAATGGATGAAAGTTTATCCAAAATAAAATTTCAAACTTTCGCAATAAAATAATTAACCCTTTGTTTTAAAATAATTAATTTTGATGATTAATTTTTATAAATTTATCTCAAAAGGTGGTTTTGAGTTAATTTAAAGCGACTTTACTGCGCATTTTGCATTTTCTTTGTGTTAGTCTAAGGTGATTAATTTGCAAGCAATTATGACTCTGTAAATGTTGCACCTTTTTGGAATTATTACGCACCAAAACAGTGCTTAATCTATATCATCTTTATGTTGTTTATATATTTTTACATAAAAAACAATAGATTATAATAGTGGCATAAAATCAGCTTGTTAGTATTTAAAGTATCTAAGCAGCAATAATAAAACCCAATAGTTGGAGGACACATGTCACAATCGGTTTTAGATTTTATTAAAGAAAATGACGTTAAGTTCATTGATTTACGCTTTACTGACACAAAAGGTAAAGAGCAACATGTTTCTATTCCTCATCATCAAGTTGATGAAGACTTTTTTGAAGATGGAAAAATGTTCGACGGTTCTTCAATTGCTGGCTGGAAAGGCATTAATGAATCAGACATGGTGTTATTACCTGATGCAGATTCAATCAAGCTTGACCCTTTCACAGAAGAAACAACGCTAATCGTTCGTTGTGACGTGGTTGAGCCTTCTACATTACAAGGTTATGAGCGCGACCCACGCTCAGTAGCTAAACGCGCTGAAGAGTACATGCGCTCTACTGGTATTGCTGATACCGTTTTATTTGGTCCAGAGCCAGAGTTTTTCGTATTTGACGACGTTAAATACAAGTCTGACATGTCAGGCTCAATGTATAAAATTGATTCTAAGCAAGCAGCTTGGAACTCAGATAAAGAATATGCAGATGGCAACACAGGCCACCGTCCAGGTGTTAAAGGCGGTTACTTCCCAGTTGCACCTGTTGATGATTTCCAAGATTGGCGTTCTGCAACGTGTTTAGTTCTTGAAGAGCTAGGGCAAGTTGTTGAAGCACATCACCACGAAGTGGCGACTGCCGGTCAGAATGAAATCGCAACTCGTTTTAACACTATGGTATTAAAAGCAGACGAAATCCAAGAAATGAAATATGTTATACACAACATGGCTCATTTATACGGAAAGACAGCAACCTTTATGCCTAAGCCTGTTGTTGGCGATAACGGTTCAGGTATGCACTGTCACCAGTCTTTAGCTAAAGACGGCGTAAACTTATTCGCAGGTGATAAGTACGGCGGTCTTTCTGAAGACGCGCTTTACTACATTGGTGGTATCATCAAACATGCTAAAGCAATCAACGCTTTTGCTAACGCGTCAACTAACTCGTACAAACGTTTAGTACCCGGCTTTGAAGCACCGGTCATGCTTGCATACTCTGCCCGTAACCGTTCAGCATCAATTCGTATTCCAGTGGTTCCATCTGCAAAAGGTCGTCGTATTGAAGTGCGCTTCCCAGATCCAACTGCTAACCCATATCTTGCATTCTCAGCAATGCTTATGGCTGGCCTTGACGGAATTAAAAACAAAATTCACCCTGGCGATGCTATGGATAAGGATTTATACGACTTACCAGCTGAAGAAGCAGCAGAAATTCCAACAGTGGCAGCCTCATTAGATGAAGCACTAGCGGCATTAGATGCAGACCGTGAGTTCTTAAACCAAGGTGGCGTATTTACTAACGACCTAATTGATGCTTACATTGCACTTAAGTCAAAAGAAGTTGAAAAACTTAACATGACAACTCACCCAGTTGAGTTTGAAATGTACTACAGCTGTTAATTTATTAACCGATAAATAATGTGTGTTTTAAGCCCGCTCTGCGGGCTTTTTTTATGGTAAATTTAACGGTTCTACACTAAAGTAAAGTATGTTTTAACAATGCAGGTTAGCAGGATGATAGGTAAGGTTTTATTGCTATTAATAGCTTTAATATTAAGCCTTAATAGCCATGCGAATAATAAAAAAATTTACGCATGGAAAGATAAAAATGGTGTACTGGTTTTTTCAGATACCCCTCAACCTGGTGCTAAAGAGGTAAAGCTCACTAGCCAACACTTCAACATGCCTGCAACAAATACTGATATTCTTGATACTTCACCAACTAAAACAGCGGTAAAGTTTAAAATTAGCATTACATCACCAGAGCCCAACCAAGCTATAAGAGAAAACACCGGCTCTGTGTATGTTTCAACTCAGATTGCGCCTCGGTTTGAAGCTGGATTTACCATTGGTTTATTTTTAAATGGCGTTGCCATTGGTGAACCTAGTGACACCACTACGCTGGCGTTAAGAGATGTAGAGCGCGGGCAACACATATTACAAGTTAAACTTTATAATCAACAAAACCAGGTAATTGCAACTAGCCCTGAAAGTATATTTTTTATGCATCGCAAAGGCCTTAATATAGGTCGGTAATTGCAGTTAAGTACGCACAATTAGCGTATATTTTACTAAAAACCTTGCCTACCTCCCCAGGCGCACTAAAATGGTGCAATAATGATTAACAAAACACATTTTAGCCCAGAGCTACTAAATATAATTTGGCAAAACCAAACCACCGCCCTGATGTTACTTGATGAGAGCTTTACACTCATTTACGCCAACACCAGTGCCAGTGAATTACTTGGCTTAGGCGAAAAGCGCTTACCAGGACAAGCGTTCGATGATTTATTTAATTACCATTCTATAGACTTAAAACGTATTGCACAGTATTCGTTGGTTGATGGTGTAGACTGCCACCAGCATAGAGCTGACGTGGTGTTTATCGATTCTCGCCATGCAAAGTTAGCGGTAAGCACACGACGAATAAAGCATAACGATACCTTTTATATTTTATTTGAATGTCGACAAACTGATGACGAAATAAAGCACGATCAAGTCTCAAATCAAATGCATCAATACCAAGCTGCACGCAACTTAATACGCGGTTTAGCTCATGAAATTAAAAACCCACTGGGTGGAATTCGCGGGGCGGCGCAATTATTGCAATATGAAGGTGATCAGCAAGAAAGAGATCAATGTGCAGAACTGATAATTGAACAAGCCGATCGATTGCGTGAATTAGTTGATAGACTCCTTGGGCCTAATCAGCTGCCGCAAAAATCGTATGGCAATATACATCAAACATTAGAGTCGGTTGTAAAACTCAGTACCTTAGATAACAACCGCGATATTCGGTTAGTGAAAGACTACGATCCAAGTATTCCTGATGTTTATATTGATCAGAGCAAAGTTCAACAGGTAGTGCTAAACATTGTGCGTAATGCACAACAAGCATTGATAGATGGTGGCGAAATAAAAATAAAAACGCGGATTAATTACCAGCATCGTCGTCCTGGCAAAGCCCCTAAAAAGGCACTACTTATTCAAGTAATGGATAACGGCCCAGGTATTGATGCTAATTTACGCGACACCTTATTTTACCCTATGACTACCAATAAAGAAGGTGGCTCGGGACTTGGACTATCTATAGCGCAAACCTTGATTGATCAACATGACGGCTATATCGAATGTGATAGTTGGCCGGGACATACTGAATTTAATATTTATCTGCCGTTTACAGATTAATACTTTGGAGTTTGCATGAAAACAGCTTGGCTTGTAGATGATGATGCCTCAATTCGCTTTGTACTAGAAAAAGCACTGACTCGCGCAGGGTTTGAAGTAGAAAGTTTTGCAGATGCGCAAAATGTACTTAACGCGCTAAAATTTAGTCAACCTAGCGTATTAATTTCCGATGTACGAATGCCTGGCATGGACGGTATGGCATTACTTGAGCTAATAGCAGAGCAAACGCCAGGGCTACCTGTGATCATTATGACCGCCCACTCAGACCTTGATTCAGCCGTTAATGCATTCCAAAAAGGCGCATTTGAGTATTTGGCCAAGCCGTTTGATTTAAATGAAGCGGTTGCACTGGTGGAAAGTGCGTATCGAGCTAATTCAACTAAAAAAACCAAACGTAAAAGCGCGCCCCCCAAAAGTGCCCATATTATTGGTGAAGCCCCGGCTATGCAGGAAGTGTTTCGTGCTATAGGTAAGCTGTCAGCATCAAGTATGAGCGTACTCATCAACGGTGAGTCAGGAACAGGTAAAGAGTTGGTTGCCAGCGCTTTACATAACCACAGCCCGCGTAAAGAAAACCAATTTATAGCCCTTAATATGGCCGCCATCCCTAAAGAATTAGTTGAATCTGAACTGTTTGGCCACGAAAAAGGCGCTTTTACCGGGGCTGATAGCGTGCGTAAAGGCCGCTTTGAACAAGCTAATGGCGGTACCTTATTTTTGGATGAAATCGGTGATATGCCACTGGATGTACAAACCCGCTTATTGCGTGTATTGGCCGATGGCGAATTTTATCGCGTGGGGGGTCATCAAAGTATAAAAGTAGATGTACGCATTATTGCTGCTACCCATCAAAATTTAGAAGAACTGGTAAAGCAAGGTAAGTTTAGGGATGATTTATTTCATCGTTTAAACGTGGTTCGCCTGCGTTTACCTGCTTTACGCGAGCGTCCCGAAGATATAGAGCGCTTAGCGCTACACTTTTTACATAAAAGTGCAAAAGACCTGCAAGTAGATAGCAAAGTATTAAGCCCTAAAGCAATTAAACAATTGTGTTTATTTAATTGGCCTGGGAATGTTCGCCAACTTGAAAACACCTGCCGCTGGTTAACCGTTATGGCGCCAGGAGAGCTGATTGGCGAGCAAGATTTACCTCCTGAAATTATTGATAATGCCGCCGCAACCCAAGAAGGGGATTGGCTAGATTCATTTCAGCAGTGGCTTAATCAAGAATTTAAACAAGGTAAAGAAAATATTTGGCCGGATATTCAAGCCCAGCTAGAAACCCGCTTAATCAAAACAGCCCTCGCTAATTGTTCTGGCCATAAGCAAGAAGCTGCCGTAAAAATTGGTTGGGGTCGTAATACGTTGACCCGAAAATTAAAAGAGCGCAATATTAGCTGATTGTTAGAAGCATAGAGAAAGCATGAAGTTAATTGAAAACATCCCTTTGTTTAAGCAAATGGAAATTATAAATCGCTTAGATTTTTTTAAAGAATTCACACTCAATGAGCGCCAGATTTTGCTTGAGTCGTTTGGTTTACTTTATTTAATAAATAAAAATCAGTTTTTATTTAAAGAGTTTGATAACGACAAGCGACTGTTTATTGTGCTTAGTGGATCTTTAATGGTGTTTAAACACAATCACCTACTGGAACTGGGCAGTATAGAACCTGGTGAATTTATTGGTGAAGGTGCATTTATTAATAACCGAGAGCGCAGTATTAATGCACGCGCCAAAGAAAGCGCCATAGTACTGGCTATAACTGCAGATGCTCTCACCCGCCTACCTAATGTCATACGCGAAAAAATTAAAGACCGTATTATTGAAGGTATGAGCCTGCGCATTGCAAAACTCTCGGAGCATATAGAAGAGCACGGTTAACAGTTAACTTAATCCATATAAACAACCTGCATTGAGCAATTAAGCCAGCCTGGCTTATTTACATGAGCTGTTATGGTATATGTGTCTGATGGTTTTTCGCCAAAAGGAGTCTTAACCAATGGCTGTGAATGAGTGTAGGTTTGTGAATAATTGCTGTAGTAAATAACTAAATAGCCGTATAAATATTCCCATTTCAATGTGACTTTTGCGCCGCTGATTAATGTGAACTCAGCATGTTGATCAGTAAAGGTTACGACTAGGTCATTAAACTCATCTTTTTCGCACTGGGTTGTTCGCAACCGAGAAGGCATGGTAAAAGCGTCGTCTGCATTAGTATTTTTTAGGTAAAAACCGATATTACCATCACCATAAAAGTGATTTGCGCGTGTGGTGTAGCTAATTTCGGGTTGATAGCCTAACCCTTGCATAATAGTAGCTAACTGCTCTGTTTCTTGGCGTAAAATTCTATCATTTGATAATAGTAAAGTAGCTACGCCAAATTCCCGAGGAATGTCATGCTCAACATATTCGTAAGGTAGGGATTGTGTTTTGAGTGCGGCCTCTAACTGCTGGCGCTGTGAGTCCGATAAACCTTTACTAAATATATACACTGTAGGCTGTTGGCATGCACTCAACAATAGCATGAGTGCACACGCTAAAATTCCATTTTTCATTATCACCCCCGTTGATTACAAGTGTAGTCTAAAGGAGTGATTTAAAATCGCAACTTAATTTATTTGGCTGTTTAACCTGAAGTCTGGTTATTTAGCCATGCATCGACACTCTGACGTTTGTACAGCACTTCATTAAATAACCGATGACGCTCAAATACTAGCTCACTTTGTTTGGTTTTAAGCCCGCTAGTTAGCTGGCTATGGGTATCGTTAAACTTAGAGATAACTGAAAAGCCACGTTCAGTGTCTTCTTTTACCTGTTGTGCTAGATGCGCTCTTACATCATCAGCGGTTAACAGATCTGAATGCTCTAAGCCCATTAGCTCTTTTTTCATCGCTAATCTTATGCCCATGTTTTACTCCATTATTTATATTCAATCTCTTATACGGCCGATATTGGCAATTAGCGCGCCAATGTGTAATTTTTTTCGCGTGAAGCTTAACCCTGAATTACTTCAGTTTTTTTAAAGACTATAAAAAGAGATACAAAGTTTCATAAAAAATCACATAATCAACTCACCTAACAAGCTCACTTTGGTGCAAAATAGCCACTGAGCCTTTATACTACAGCTAATACCACCCCCACTGAGAAACATGATGAACGAAGAATATATAGAAGTTGAGTTAGAAGAAGAGCCTATAGAGCTGTGCAAATTATTAAAGGTATTAGATCTTGTTGAAGGTGGTGGTCAAGCAAAAAACCTAATTAGCGAAGGCTATGTCGGTGTTAACCATGAAATTTGTACAATCAAACGGAAAAAATTATACAGCGGTGATGTACTTGCATTTGATGGCGAGTTGTTTCAATTAACGTTAAGTGAAGATGCCACTCCAGCAGAACGTCCAGTTATTGATGAAGCAGTTACAGCAGAAAAAGCCGCGCCAGTAGCAACAACAGAGCCGGCTAAAAATAAACGCAAACGCACTAAAAAGCCTAAAGTTGATGAAAAAACGGGTCGTCGCCCTATTTCATTTGGCTAGGGCCTGTTGACCTTTCAAGGTTAAATTTGCAGCAGTCTGTTTGGTATTTAGGCAAGGCAGAGCCTATGTGGTGTGGTTATTCCACATAAATAGGCGATAACGCAGCATCAATGCCAAACAGGCGCTGCCCGAAGGATTCTGCCTAGGGGCGATTTACTCTTTGTTGCTCGGTTTTGACTTAGCCCACTAGGTTACAAACCTCGCGCCGCGATTAAACCGCCCCTAGTTTGAACAAATTTTAATCCGCAAAGGTCAACAGACCCTAATTTACTTAAGTTATATGTGTTATTAAAAGCCAGTTTGCATCACTGGCTTTTTTATTCTTTAATAGAATATCAATAATAAAAAATAGATGCTTACATGTCAGAAAACACCTCAAACCGCTGGATAAAACCCGTACTTATTACCGCCTCATTATGGAACATATTAGGTATTCTTGCATTTGTCATGCAGCTGTTTCTCTCTCCAGAGATGATAAGTAAACTACCTGAAGAACAACAACTTGCTTATAACAGCCAACCTTTATGGGCTACTTTAGCGTTTGCTATCGCTGTATTTGGCGGCGCATTAGGATGCGTACTTTTGTTATTCAAAAAGTCACTAGCCAGATTAACATTAATAATCTCTTTGGCAGCGATTTTAGCTCAGCAATACTATAATTTTATGATTATTAATAGCATCAACTTGTTTGGTATTAGCGCTATTTTTATGCCTATTGCAGTCACCATAATTGCGATTGCATTGGTGTATTTAAGTTTCCATTTAAAACAACAGGACTACTTTAAATAGCACTTTTTTGAGTTTAGTTTTGTGGCCAATTATTACTCAGAGTATCCCTTGAATTTTAACTTTTGGCCTTCATCTCTATTTAAATAACGACCAAAATAAATTATACAATATGGTATTTTTTATCATGGTACACACTTTGCAAATCACTACAGAGGTCACTTTTACAAGAATATTAATCTAATTTATTGAAGGGACAAATAATGAAAAATAGTTTCGACACCCAACAACAGCTCACTATCAATGGCGAGCAGTATCATATCAACTCGCTCATGGGACTTGGCGATAAAGCCAAACGCCTGCCTTTCTCGTTAAAAGTATTGCTAGAAAACTTACTACGTAACGAAGATGGTGTGAATATTAAAGAACAAGATATTCAGGCCTTATTAGATTGGGATCCAAAAGCGAAGCCCTCTGCCGAGGTAGCTTTCACTCCAGCCCGCGTAGTAATGCAAGATTTCACTGGTGTCCCTGCAATTGTTGATTTAGCTGCCATGCGTGATGCGATGGAAAAACTCGGTGGTGATCCTGCAAAAATAAACCCACTTTCTCCTGCTGAGCTGGTAATTGATCACTCGGTGCAAGTGGATGGTTACGGTAAAGATGGTTCATTCGACTTAAACTCAAAATTAGAATATGAGCGTAACAAAGAGCGTTACGAATTTTTACGTTGGGGACAAACCGCATTTGATAACTTAAAAGTTGTACCACCTGCAACCGGTATAGTTCACCAAGTGAATTTAGAGTATTTAGCCCGCGTAGTATTTAATGATACAAAAAACGGCAAATCGTTAGCCTACCCAGATACACTAGTCGGTACAGATTCTCATACAACGATGATTAATGGTTTAGGCGTACTTGGCTGGGGTGTAGGCGGCATTGAAGCCGAAGCCGCCATGCTTGGCCAACCTATTAGCTTGCTTATTCCACAGGTTGTGGGTGTTAAATTAAATGGTCGCTTACCTGAGGGCACTACAGCAACCGATTTAGTACTTACTGTTACTGAAATGCTGCGTAACCACGGTGTGGTAGGTAAGTTTGTTGAGTTTTATGGTGACGGCCTTGCCGATTTGCCACTTGCCGATAGAGCAACTATCGCTAATATGGCGCCAGAGTATGGCGCAACCTGTGGTATTTTCCCTATTGATGATGAAACGATTAATTACTTACGCTTAACTAATCGCGATGAGAAGCAGCTCAAACTAATTGAAGATTACGCTAAACACCAAGGCTTATGGCGTAACGATGGCGACGAAGCACATTATACCGATAAGCTTGAACTAACTTTAGATGATGTTGTGCCTAGCCTAGCAGGCCCTAAACGCCCGCAAGATAGAATTACTTTGGATAAAGCCGGCAAGGTTATTGGTCAGCACTTAAAAGACTTTCAAGACGAGCGTATGGCACGTCGTGATAAAAGCGATGAAGAGCAAGCGCGTATTGAAAGCGAAGGTCCTACTATCAACCCTGATGAGCCTACCGATGAAGCGCAGTTTATGGGCGCAGCAAAAGTAAACTTTAATGGAGAAGAATTTGAGTTAAATGATGGTGCCTGTGTTATTGCTGCAATTACTAGCTGTACAAACACATCTAACCCAAGTGTTATTTTAGCTGCCGGTTTAGTAGCTCAAAAAGCACGTCAGTTAGGTATTAATGTAAAACCTTGGGTTAAAACTTCACTTGCACCAGGTTCTCAGGTGGTCACCGATTACCTTGAAAAAGCAGGGTTGATGGATGACTTGGATGCGCTTGGCTTTAATTTAGTTGGTTATGGCTGTACCACATGTATTGGTAATTCAGGCCCACTTGCCGATGAAATTAGTGAGGCGATTCAAAAACACAAATTAGTTGTAAGCTCAATTTTATCGGGTAACCGTAACTTTGAAGGGCGCATACATCAAGATGTTAAAATGAACTTTTTAGCGTCTCCTCCTTTAGTGGTTGCCTATGCCATAGCGGGTAGAACCGATATTGATGTTTACAACGAGCCACTCGCGCAAGATAAGCATGGTAACGATATTTACCTTAAAAATATTTGGCCGAGCGTTAAAGAAGTAAGTGAACTAGTAAAAAGTACGGTAACTAAAGAGATGTTCGAAAAAAGCTACGCCAATGTTTACGATGGCGACAGTCGCTGGCAAAAAATTCAAATACCTGATGGTAAACTTTACGATTGGGACGGTGCTTCGACTTATATCAAAAAAGCCCCCTTCTTTGATGGTATGAGTGTTGAACCACCAGGTATTCCAACTATTGAGGGTGCGCGTTGTTTAGCTAAACTGGGTGATTCGGTGACTACTGATCATATTTCACCAGCAGGCGCAATTAAGGCAGAGGCACCCGCAGGGCTTTACCTACAAGAAAATGGGGTTGAAAAAGTACAATTTAACTCTTATGGTTCACGACGTGGTAATCACGAAGTAATGATGCGCGGTACATTCGCTAATGTGCGCCTTAAAAACTTACTAGCCCCTGGTACCGAGGGCGGTGTTACCCGCACTCAACCTGATGATAAGCTAGAAAGTATTTATGACGCGGCAATGGCATATCAAGAAAGTGGAACACCACTAGTGGTTCTAGCAGGTAAAGAGTATGGTACCGGCTCTTCGCGAGATTGGGCTGCAAAAGGGTCATTATTACTCGGTATTAAAGCTGTGATAGCACAAAGCTATGAGCGTATTCACCGTTCTAATTTAATTGGTATGGGCGTACTTCCTTTACAATTTAAAGAAGGTGAAAGCCATGAATCACTAGGCTTAACTGGGCAAGAGCAATTTGATATTCAAGGGTTATACGATAAAACCGACGAAGTCAGTGTAATTGCCACTAACAGTGAAGGTAAACAAGTTAGCTTTAGTGCCGATGTGCGTATTGATACTCCGAAAGAGTGGGATTACTACAAACATGGCGGTATTTTACAGTACGTACTGCGCAATATGCTTGACTAACAACTTAAAACGAAAATGCAGCCCGGCTCAGTAATGAGCTGGGCTTTTTTATATTATTAATGGATGCTTGCGCTAAATCAATGCCGCTTTATAAAGATTACATACACTAAGAAGACACGCTGCGCAGAGGTCGCTATGTCTTCAATTGTAATAATAAGACTACTTAAAACATCGATTTTGCTTGGATTGTGCTTAATAGTGACAGGCCATGGTTTAATTGTATCGAGCTACTTTACCAACCAGTTCGGCATTAAAGGTATTATTACTGCAGCTGCCTGTATTGCAATTGGCGTACTTTTATCGTTGCCCACAAAAATATACTTAACTATATTATTAGGGTCTGTTGACCTTTGCGGATTAAAATTCGTTCAAACTAGGGGCGATTTAATCGCGGCGCGAGGTTTGTAACCTAGTGGGCTAAGTAAAAGCCGAGCAACAAAGAGTAAATGGTCCCTAGGCAGAACCCTTCGGGCAGCGCCTGTTTGGCATTGATGCTGCGTTATCACCTATTTATGGGGAATAACCACACGACATAGGCTCTGCCTTGCCTAAACACCAAACAGACTGCTGCAAATTTAACCTTGAAAGGTCAACAGACCCTAGTGGAAGCAGAAAAGCGTTATTTGAAGACACAGCAAAAACACCCCAAAACTAAAAGCCGCTAAAACTTTCGACCTCTTTACTGCGTTGCTCTATTCTCTTTTTAGCTTTTTCAGCATCTTCAAACAGCTTATTAATTGATTCACTGTTGTATATCGCTGGTGCTCGCTGAGGAAAAGGCTTTACTGCTGATTTAGCACTGCCACTCAAAATGGCGGTATCTTCTGCAACCACGACATTAATATCGGCGGGGTTAAGCTTTACCACTTCGCTTTTACCATTCTTGTTTGGTACATCTGAGAAATGCCATTGTCCTTGCTCGTCTTGCCATTTATAAATTGGCTTAGGAGTTTCTGTCTCAAAGTTAGCCGCTGTGGTGATCGCTGAGGTAATGCTATCTAACGCACCAGATGAAAGCGCTACCATTTCATTTTTAATCCCTGCTGATTCACTGTGAATAACAGAGGTACTTAACCAAGGCTGGCCATTTGGCTTTTTTATAAAAAATAATAAGACTACAGCTAATATCATCACTGACATTGCTAAATAGGTGAAGTATTTCATAGCGTTCCTGCTGTGTGTTTAATCCATCATCACAACCAATATAATAAAAAAGAACCAATTCAGCAAATATTAAACAACAAAAAACGCAGCAAAGGCTGCGTTTTTTTGATTTTATAGCTTTGAATAATAATATAATTAAATACCATCTCCATCTATATGTAAGCCACACTCACGGTTCAAGCCAAAAAAGCGGGTTTCCTCTTCACTCATGCCGGGCTCTAATTTACGCGTGGTATGTATATCCCCCATCGACACATAACCCTGCTCCCATAATGGGTGGTATGGCAAATTGTGCTTTGTTAGATACTGATATACATCGCGATTATTCCATTCAATAATGGGATATACTTTTACCGTGCCTCGGCTTATTTCTAGTACTTGCTTTTCAGCACGGCTTGAGGATTGGTCTCGACGTAGGCCACTAAACCAAGTGCTCGCATTTAGCTCCTTTAAAGCGCGTGTCATTGGCTCTACTTTATTAAGCTGGTTGTATTGCTTAATACCTGCCTCACCTAGCTCCCATAATTTTCCAAATTTAGCCTCTTGCCATGCAGGGCTCAGCTGCGCTTTATACACTTTTAAGTTAAGTGATAACTGCGAAGTCATTTGCTCTATAAACTGATAGGTTTCTGGAAATAAGTAGCCTGTATCAGTTAATACCACAGGTATATCTGGGCGCTGTGCAGTCATTAAATGCAACATAACTGCAGCCTGAATACCAAAGCTCGATGATAAAAACGCAGTGTCAGGCAAATTTTCAAGTGCCCATGCAACGCGCTGCTCTGCGCTCATGTCAGCCAGCAAACCGTTCGCATCAGCTAACATAGCCTGTTGGCTTTGCTTATCTAGCTGTAATATGTTTTTAAATTCACTCATGGTCAACTTTAAACCTCACCAGCGCTTTGCGCTGCTTTTAAATTATGCGTAAAAATCGGTAACGGATACTTTTACTTCTGCAACAATACCCTTGCGAATAACAAAATCACCAAAGCATTCGCTATCATTACGTTCACTAACCCATTGCCCAATGAGTTTATCGAATGCTTCTAAGTAAACCTCTTCGCCAACGTTTTCAAGATAAAGCTTTGGAATACGTGTACCCTCAGTATTCCCCCCAAGGTAAACGTTGTACTTACCTGGGCCTTTGCCGACCAAGCCAGCTTCTGCTAGCATGGCACGACCACAGCCATTCGGACAACCAACTACACGCATAATAATGCTGTCATTTGGCACCCCGTGTTTGGCTAATAAGCCTTCTATTTTTTCAATTAAACTCGGTAAGTAACGCTCAGCTTCGGCCATAGCTAATGGGCAAGTTGGCAATGCCACACACGCCATTGAATTTTTGCGTTGCTCAGTGTCCTTATCGTCAATCAAACCATGATTGCGGGCTATTTCTTCAATTACTGCTTTTTGATCGGCCGGAACACCGGCAATAATTAAGTTTTGATTTGCCGTCATGCGAAAATCACCTTGATGAATTTCTGCAATTTTGCGACACCCTGTTTTAAGCGGCTTATCTGGGTAGTCTAAAATACGACCGCTTTGAATAAATAAGGTTAAGTGGTGCTTACCATCAATGCCTTCTACCCAACCAATACGATCCCCTCGGTGAGTAAATTCATAAGGGCGGCTTGGTGCAAAGTTCACGCCTGCGCGCTTTTCAACTTCAGCTTTGAATACTTCGGTGCCAACACGATCGAGTGTGTATTTAGTTTTTGCATTTTTACGATTTGAGCGGTTGCCCCAATCACGCTGAACAGATACCACGTGCTCAGCAATTTTTAACGTATCTTCTAGGCTAATAAAGCCAAAGTCGTCCGCTTTACGTGGATAGGTTGCTGTATCGCCATGGGTCATCGCCAAACCGCCGCCTACTAGAACGTTAAAACCAACGAGTTTGCCATCCTCAGCAATCGCCACAAAGTTTAAATCGTTAGCATGTACGTCCACCTCATTGTTAGGTGGGATCGTCACTGTAGTTTTAAACTTACGCGGTAAATACGTTGAACCTAAAATAGGCTCTTCTGTAGTTTCAGATTTTTCGCCATTGAGCCAAATTTCAGCGTATGCCTTCGTTTTAGGTAATAAGTGTTCAGAAATTTTTGCCGCCCACTCGTAGGCCTCTTGATGTAACTCAGACTCAACCGGATTGGTAGTACATAATACATTACGGTTAACATCACCGGCGGTGGCAATAGAATCAATTCCAACACTATTAAGCAATTGGTGCATACCTTTAATTTCAGGTTTTAATACACCATGAAACTGAAATGTTTGGCGAGTAGTTAAACGAATACTACCATAACTGGTTTTATCACCAGCAAATTTATCAATTGCAAGCCATTGCTCTGGCTTAATAATACCGCCAGGCATACGTGCGCGTAGCATCACATTATGCAGTGGCTCTAGCTTTTGTTTAGCACGTTCAGGACGAATATCGCGATCATCTTGTTGATACATGCCGTGAAAACGAATTAACTGGAAGTTATCGGCGGTAAAACCACCGGTGATCTCGTCTTTTAAATCTTGCTCTATAGTGCCACGTAAAAAGTTGCTTTCTCTTTTCAAACGCTCGTTATCAGAAAGCTTTACGTTTTTATCTTGTTCGCTCATGTTTAATCCTAAATTTGTTACAGTGACGGCTGTTAGCGTTACTTTTTATAAAGTAAACAATGTGTACTTAGTACACGTCTTTCTGATAGCGATTTGCGCTTCTTAAGTCTTTTAAGTACTGCTCTGCGTCTTCATAGCTTTTACCGGTGTTTTCGCTAATAATATCAACTAAGGCATTGTGTACATCTTTTGCCATGCGGTTTGCATCGCCACACACATAAAAATGAGCGCCCGCTTCTAACCAATCAAACACTTCTTTTGAGTTTTTACGTAACTTGTCTTGTACATAAACTTTTTCTGCTTGGTCACGGCTAAACGCTACATCAATCTTACTTAGTAAACCTGACTTTAAGTACCCTTGAATTTCTACTTGGTACAAGAAGTCTTGAGTAAAGTGTGGGTTACCAAAAAACAGCCAGTTTTTACCTGTTGCTTCTCGTGCATCACGTTCTTGTAAAAAGGCGCGAAATGGCGCAATACCAGTACCTGGACCAACCATAATAATTGGTGTGTCATCACTTACTGGTAAGCGGAAGTTATCGTTATGTTCACTGAACACTTTGACTTTACAGCCTTCTTCTGCGCGGCGTGCTAAGTACCCTGAACAACCACCTAAGTGCTCTGTGCCAAACGCTTCAAACTCAACTAATGCAATAGTTAAGTGCACCTCATCTTCAACCTCAGCTTGGCTAGAGGCAATTGAATATAAACGTGCTTGTAATTTACGCAGGCAATCAACTAGTGTTTGCGCTTCTAATTTAGCTGGGTTTTGTGCAACCACATCAAAGATTTGACGAGGCTCAATGTATTCGCGCATTGCGCCTTTATCTTCTACTAGTTTAAGCAGCTCAGGCGTGCCTGTAGCCGTGGCGTACTTTTCAACAAACCCAGGGTAGGATTGTGTTAGCTCTAGTTTTTCAATTAAGGCATTACGTATGCTGAGTTCTTCATCGCCAAGTTTAACGCGGCTAGTTGGATCAATTTGTGTTTGCGCTAGTAGCTCATCTACACGGGCTTCATCATTTAAAAAGTAAATGCCGAGTGAATCACCAGGTGTATACGCAATGTCTGACCCTTCTAGTGAAATTTCAACATGGCGTACATCTTTGGTTGAATCACGACCGGTAATTTTTTGCACTAAGCTTAGCTCTGCCGCAAACGGATTTTGCTTTGTGTACTGACTAGCCGCTGCTACAGGAGCGCCAAATGGCATTGATACAACTTGACCGCTAGTTGCATCTTGCTGGGCTTTTAAATCTGGTTCAAACGCATTTAATGCGCCCTCAATCCAAGTGGCTGCTTCGTCATCATAATCAACGTCTAGGTCGGCACGTTGATGAATAACCTCCGCACCTAATTTAGTTAAACGCTCTTCAAAGTCTTTAGCGGTTTGGCAGAAAAATTCATAGCTAGAATCACCTAAGCCTAATACTGCAACTTTGACACCATCAAGCTTTGGCGCTTTTTTAGTAATTAAAAATTCATACAGTGTTTCAGCGTCTTCTGGTGGCTCACCCTCGCCGTAAGTCGATACAACCACGGTTAGAAACTTTTCTTTTTTCAGGGCAGTCGGTTTGTAATCTGACATGCTAACCAGCTTTGTTGCTAAGCCGCGAGACTCCGCTTGCTCTTTAAGTTTAGTCGCAACCGCTTTAGCATTACCTGTTTGTGAACCATATAAAATGGTCAGTGCTGCCGCCTCCGAGGTTGCAGGTGCACCTGAAGCTGGCGCGCCAAGCGCTGCAGAATTAGCATTAGCAGCTAAGTAGCCGCTAACCCAGGCTTGCTGAATTGGATTAAGCTCAGCCACTAAACCTTGTAGCTTTTGTACTTGCTCTTGCGAAAGCGGACTTGCTAGCGCATTGAGTTGACCTAACAACATGAATTTTTCCTCATAACCCTGAACGTTAAACACAATGCTTGTTCACATTGTTTAAAATGAGTGCCACCTCACTCAGAAAGTTCTGTTGAGGTTAATTGAGTATGCAGGATAGCCGCCTAAGCATAGATAAAAAAAGAATAGAATCTGCTTTGATATTCCATTTAGTTATTAAGTTATCTAAAAACCTACGAAATAGGCCTAAAAGGGTTTTATTGCCTTTTATGAAATTTTAATTTAACAATTTTGTAACTTTAATGTTCTAAGGTATATTACGCAAAAATATAAATAGGAACACCTATGTTACACGGTATATATAAAAACAAATTACTTTTGAGCACCTTGTTATTATCCTCATTACCCGCGATGGCTAATGTGGTTAATGGCAACTTTGAACAATACAGTGGCAACACCCCAGATGCGTGGACAGTGATTGATAGCGGTATTAACGTATCTGCCAACAGCACAGTCGTAAGCATAGGCTCACAAGCAGCAGCGATTAGCGTTAATACAGGCACACAAAGCAATACTGATTTTTTGCAGCAAGTCGCTGTTGAAATGGGTAAAACTTATGAGTTCTCAGTAGATGTGTATCATACCGAAGGCCATCTTAAGGCGCGTTTGTTGATAGATGGTTATCAAGGCTATTCAAATCCAGCACAAACCAACCAATGGCAGAGTATAACTTACAGCTACACAGCTGATAGTAATAAAACCATTGATGTCGGCTTACGCTTTTATGATACAACGGGATTTGATGGTAGCGAGTTAGTTTATGTTGATAACTTCTTGCCTAATAATGACAGCAGTGGCTCTTCAAGCTGCGCAGATAACAGCCTTACTTTTAGCCTAACCACAGATAACTACGGCGAAGAAACCAGCTGGCAAATAGCGCACAACCAAACAGGTGTCGTTGCAAGCGGAAGTGGGTATGCTGCAAACACCCAATATACTGAACAATTATGCGTAACCGATGGTGAGTATACATTTACTATTAATGACAGCTATGGCGATGGTATTTGCTGTTCATATGGCAGTGGTAGCTACGCCTTGAATAATGAAAGCACATTGCTCGCCAGTGGAGCTAGTTTTCAAACAACCGAAGCTACCGCTTTCTCATTAGGAAGCACTGAGCCAACACCGACGCCAACCGGCTACTATGTGACGACCCAAGGTTTATCGGGTTACACGCTAAAAACTGAGCTTTATAACATTATTAATAATCATAATGCTCAGGGGTATTCCGCTATTTGGAATTTTTACGACGCATCGGCGCGTGATAAATACTATGAAAACGATAATAGTATTTTAGATATGTACAGCGAGAAGCCCAATGGCTCTGATAGCTACACATACACAGCTGTTAGCGATCAATGTGGCACCTACAGTGGTGAGGCAGATTGCTACAACCGAGAGCATTCGCTCCCTAAAAGTTGGTTTGGTGGAAAAGTTGAACCGATGAACTCTGATGTTCATCATATTTACGCCACTGACGGTTATGTAAATTCAAAACGAAGCAACTTCCCATTCGGTGAAGTAGCAAGCGCTTCGTTTACCTCAACCAACGGCAGTAAATTAGGCTCTGCAAGTAATACGATTAATTACAACGGTACTGTGTTTGAACCTATTGATGAATTTAAAGGTGACTTTGCTCGTGCTTATTTTTACATGGCAACCCGTTATCAAAACGTAATTGGTGCTTGGCAAAATAACACCGCAGCTAGTAATGACGTGCTTAATGGCACCAGTACCCAAGTATTTGAAAGCTGGGTTGTGGCCATGCTGTTAAAGTGGCATAACAACGATCCTGTTAGCCAAATGGAATTAGACCGCAACCAAGCAGCGTTTGAATTTCAGGGTAATCGTAACCCGTATATTGATCATCCTGAATTTGTAGAGATGATTTGGTAAACGGGCTTCCGGCTTCGCAGAAAACACAAGCCTTTGCTTACGCAGAGGCTTTTTATTATAAACTGCGCATTATAATTACTAATAAGTACATAACACATCTTAAAAATTGGAGTAAAACCAAGATCCAGATATCTAGCAATATAAGCCTAAACCTCAGTAGAAAAATAAGTGCTTACTAGCACTTCAGCTATTACTATTATTGTTTTTTAAAACTAGCTAGACCCAGCTCTTCTGATTCATATCGTGTTCCGGTTAACTTTATCAACCAAACACTATCGATAAAAGTACGGCTAAAATATACAGCTTGATCACTGGGAATGTTAGGCATAAAAGACGTTATCGATTGCCATTGGCCATCTGTTTTATCTTTTAACTTCATCGATGCATTGAAAAACGATCCATCTTCGTTTGCTTTTATCTCAAGTGATGTTAGTTGTTTTTTATCCCCTATTTCTATTTGTGCACTCTCGTTTAATAGAGCTAATAGCATTGGTTGGTGAATTGGAGTCAATGAATTTAGTGTTTCAGAAATTTTACTATCAATTGTTATTTCATTTTTCAATTTATAAATATCGGCTTTAACTGCAAAAACAGGTTCAGCATTAGTTTGATAACTTACAAAGAATAAAGCGATGGAGCTAAGTAATAAATAAACGTGTTTTTTCATAATACAATATATCCTTTCGTTAGTTTGAGAATACTAGCATAATTTAAAGTAGCCCATAAAAATCGCTAATCTATTAATATTCATGATATTCTTTTATTCATTCGCATGAATATAGGCATGACCTCTATCTCTGGCTTAGCTAATTAGTGATAATAATGTGGCTGCAATTAAGAAGAGAATATGGGTATGCAATCGCTAGGAAAAGAATTAAAACGTCTTCGATCAGACAAAAAATGGACTCAAGCATTTGCTGCACGTGAAATAGGCATCCAACAGTCTTACTTATCAAAACTAGAGAATGGCCAATTCATTCCTTCTCCCGAAGTAATCGAAAAGCTAAAGCGATGCTATGGCGAAGCATGTTTTGATTGCTATTTACCTGTAACAACATCAACCAAAGTGCCACTGAAAAAACTGCCTATTTTGAGTTTTACGCTATTAATAATTAGCCTTATGGTTTGGCTATGTGCAACGTATGAAATTTTTTATGCTGAAACCTACTTTACTTATCAGGCAAAGCAAGAAGATTTTTTAGCGTTTAATGTCACTCAGCAATACCAAGGCGAACGTTTTATTGAGGGGGACGTGACCTATCAAATTGTAGGCGAAAGGCAAGTCAGTAGAATTGAAAACCGCTTTCTAATTGTAACTTCCGCAGTATGCATTTTATTATCTATTGTTGCAGCTCTACTCTCGCAAAGTCATAGGTTTGGTAAATTATAAAGCTGTTATTTAGTTGCTCTTGGCAATTACTCCAGTATTACTCTACCTCCAAAATCTATGCTGTCGTATATCAGAAATTTTTAACACGATTAACGTCAGATTCAATCACTCAAATTGATAAAGTATTAGGACAATTACGTATTCATGGCGTGCTTTTTCTCGAGTGCTCTAGACTAAAAACCCAAGCTACGGCCCTCAAATTCACTCCGAGCAGTTGACGGCTGACGTCTTAAAACTTACCGCTTATCGCTTTTTTAAACGCAAAAAAAAACCCCAGCAAAAGCTGGGGTTTCTTATAAAAACAGACTTAATTAAAAATTAAGCTTGTTTTGGACGTTCAACAACATCTACCAAAGTCCAAGATTTGTTCTTAGAAATTGGTGCACATTCACGGATAGTAACTACGTCACCCGCTTTTGCAGTGTTATTTTCGTCATGTACGTGTAACTTAGTCGTACGTTTGATGAATTTCCCATAGATTGGGTGCTTCACGTAACGTGCGATAGCAACAGTGAAAGATTTTTCCATCTTGTCGCTGATTACACGGCCTTGAAGAGTACGAATTTTATCGCTCATTATTGACCTGCCTTCTGGTTAATAATTGTTTTTACACGCGCGATATCGCGACGTACTGTTCTTAGCGTGTGTGTCTGAGCTAGCTGACCAGTGCTTGCTTGCATGCGCAGGTTAAACTGCTCACGAAGAAGACCTAGAAGTTCAGCATTAAGCTCTTCTACGCTTTTATCTTTTAGTTCGTTTGCTTTCATCACATTACCGTCCGAGTTACGAAAGTTGTTTTGAATGGCAGCTTACGAGCAGCAAGGTTAAACGCTTCACGAGCAAGCTCTTCTGAAACACCTTCCATTTCGTAAAGTACTTTACCAGGCTGAATTTCAGCAACCCAATATTCAACAGAACCTTTACCTTTACCCATACGAACTTCAAGAGGCTTTTCTGTGATCGGCTTGTCAGGGAAGACACGGATCCAGATTTTACCTTGACGTTTCACGTGACGTGTCATAGCACGACGAGCTGCTTCGATTTGACGAGCAGTCATGCGGCCACGACCAGTAGCTTTCAAACCGAAAGTACCGAAGCTTACTTTGTTACCGTTTTGCGCTAGACCACGGTTGCGGCCTTTATGCATTTTACGGAATTTTGTACGTTTTGGCTGTAACATTACTCGCTACCTCTACTTAGCACTTTTTTTGGCTTTCTTTGGTGCGCGTTTAGCTGGCTTCTCTTGCTCTTGTACTAGTGGTAAACCACCAATAACTTCGCCTTTGAAGATCCAAACTTTAACACCAATGATACCGTAAGTGGTTAAGGCTTCAGAAGTTGCGTAGTCGATATCAGCACGAAGAGTATGTAGAGGTACACGACCTTCACGATACCATTCTGAACGTGCGATTTCTGCGCCGCCAAGACGACCGCTAACTTCAACTTTAATCCCTTTAGAACCGATGCGCATTGCATTTTGTACCGAACGCTTCATAGCGCGACGGAACATAACACGACGCTCTAGCTGAGAGGCAATGCCGTCTGCTACTAGTTGTGCATCTAGTTCTGGTTTACGTACTTCAGAAATATTAATCTGAGCAGGTACACCAGCGATTTTAGTTACCGCTTGACGTAATTTTTCTACGTCTTCGCCTTTTTTACCGATAACAACACCCGGACGAGCCGTGTGAATAGTTACTCGGATAGATTTTGCTGGACGCTCAATAACGATTTTAGACACAGAAGCCGCTTTCAATTCCTTAGTAAGGAATGTACGTACTTTGTGATCGCCAAAAAGCTGTGCAGAGAAATCTTTTGAATTCGCGTACCAGGTAGAAACCCAAGGTTTAGATATACCTAGGCGAATACCAGTAGGATGAACTTTTTGTCCCATTACTTATATCTCCTAGCTATCTGAAACCACAACAGTGATGTGGCTTGTACGCTTAAGGATGCGGTCTGCGCGTCCTTTAGCACGTGGCATAATACGTTTCATTGTTGGACCATCGTCCACAAAGATCGTTGTTACACGTAGCTCATCAATGTCAGCACCTTCGTTATGCTCTGCGTTAGCAATAGCAGACTCAAGTACTTTCTTAACTAATACAGCCGCTTTTTTCGGGCTGTACGCCAGGATTTCTAGTGCGCGATCGACAGGTAACCCGCGGATCTGATCTGCAACTAGACGTGCTTTTTGCGCCGAACCAGAGGCGAATTTATGTTTAGCTAATGCTTGCATTTATCTTCCCCTCTTAACGTTTCTTCGCTTTCTTATCCGCAGCATGGCCACGGTAAGTGCGAGTTGGTGCAAATTCACCTAGTTTGTGACCGATCATTTCGTCAGAAACGAAAACTGGTACATGCTGGCGACCATTATGGACAGCAATGGTCAATCCGATCATGTTAGGTATGATCATTGAACGACGGCTCCAAGTTTTAATTGGCTTCTTTTCACCGCTTTCCAAAGCTTTCTCTACCTTCTTCAGCAAGTGTAGGTCTATAAAAGGACCCTTCTTGAGAGAGCGTGGCATGGCTATTCCTCAATATTACTTAGTACGACGACGTACTATAAATTTATCCGTACGCTTGTTCTTACGCGTCTTAGCACCTTTAGTCGGTTTACCCCATGGAGACACAGGATGACGACCACCAGATGTACGACCTTCACCACCACCGTGTGGGTGATCAACCGGGTTCATGGCAACACCACGAACTGTCGGACGAATACCACGCCAGCGATTTGCACCTGCTTTACCAAGTGAACGAAGCATATGCTCAGCATTGCCTACTTCACCTAGCGTAGCACGACAATCAGACTCAACTTTACGAACTTCGCCTGAACGAAGACGTAATGTTACATATTGACCATCACGAGCAAGGATTTGAACGTATGCACCAGCAGAACGTGCGATTTGAGCACCTTTACCTGGTTTTAATTCTACGTTGTGAACAGTCGAACCTACAGGCATATTACGCATTGGTAATGCATTACCAGGTTTGATTGGTGCATCAACACCAGACTGGATTGCATCGCCAGCTTTTAAGCCTTTAGGTGCGATAATGTAACGACGCTCACCGTCTGCATATAATACAAGAGCGATGTTTGCGCTACGATTTGGATCATATTCTAAACGCTCAACTGTGGCTGGAATGCCATCTTTAGTACGTTTAAAATCGATTAAACGGTAATGCTGCTTATGACCACCACCGATATGACGAACCGTAATACGACCATTGTTATTACGACCACCTGATTTAGAGTTTTTCTCTAATAGTGGTGCGTAAGGTTTACCCTTATGTAAATCTGGGTTAACCACTTTAACTAGGTGACGACGACCCGCAGAAGTTGGCTTACACTTTTGAAGTGCCATAATTCTAACTCCCCTTATTACTCGGCGCCGCCGACAAAGTCCAGCTCGCTACCTTCTTTAAGAGTAACGTAAGCTTTCTTCCAGTCGCTACGACGACCGAAACGCATGCCAGTACGTTTTGTTTTACCCTTAACGTTAAGTGTGCGAACACCAGTTACTTCTACTTCAAAAAGCTTCTCAACTGCCGCTTTAACTTCAGCTTTAGTTGCGTCATTTGCTACTTTAAAAACAATAGTATTGTTTTCTTCAGCAGCGATTGTGCTTTTTTCAGAGATGTGTGGAGCAAGGATCACTTTTAAAAGACGTTCTTCACGGATCATGCTAGCGCCTCCTCAAGTTGCTTAACAGCAGCAGCTGTAATTAGTACCTTATCGAAAGCAATTAAGCTTACAGGATCGATACCAGCTACATCACGTGTGTCAACCTTGTACAGGTTACGTGCCGATAAGAAAAGATTTTCATCTACTTCTTCAGTCACGATAAGAACATCTTTAAGCTCAAGTTCTTTAAGCTTAGCAACTAGTTCTTTAGTTTTTGGTGCTTCAAGACCAAAACTCTCAACAACGATTAAACGCTCTTGACGAACTAATTCAGATAAGATGCTTTTGATCGCACCACGGTACATTTTACGGTTTACTTTTTGGCTGTGGTCTTGTGGTTTAGCTGCGAAGCTAACGCCACCTGAACGCCAAATTGGACTACGGATTGTACCAGCACGTGCACGGCCAGTACCTTTTTGAGCCCATGGTTTTTTACCACCACCGCTTACTTCAGAACGTGTCTTCTGAGCACGAGTACCTTGACGAGCACCTGCTGCGTATGCAACAACTACTTGGTGTACTAATGCTTCGTTAAACTCACGTCCAAAAGTAGCTTCAGAAACTTCAAGAGCGCCAGAAGCGTCTTTAATTGCTAATTCCATCACTAAATCTCCAGGACTTATGCTTTAACAGCTGGTTTAACGATAACGTCACCGCCGATAGCGCCAGGTACTGCACCTTTAACTAAAAGCAGGTTACGCTCAGCGTCAACGCGAACTAGTTCAAGGTTCTGAGTTGTTACTTGCTCATTACCCATTTGACCGGCCATTTTCTTACCTTTAAACACCTTACCAGGTGATTGGTTTTGACCGATTGAACCAGGAGCACGGTGAGATAGAGAGTTACCATGTGTAGCGTCTTGCATGCTGAAATTCCAGCGCTTAACACCACCTTGGAAACCTTTACCTTTAGAAGTACCGGTTACGTCAACTTTGTTGATTTCGTTGAATAATTCAACAGTAAGCTCAGAGCCTACTTCAAAATCGCCTTCACCACCATTTAGGCGGAATTCCCACAGACCGCGACCCGCTTCAACACCAGCTTTAGCGAAGTGACCCGCTGTTGCTTTGTTTACACGGCTTGCTTTTTTAGTGCCTGCGGTTACTTGAAGCGCGTTATAACCGTCTGTTGCGTCAGATTTGATCTGAGCAATGCGGTTAGGAGTCGCTTCAATAACTGTCACAGGGATAGATACACCATCTTCAGTGAAGATACGTGTCATACCCACTTTACGACCGACTAGACCTAATGCCATTTTCCTAAAACCTCTCTAATCTTCCGATTAACCCAGGCTGATTTGAACATCAACACCAGCAGCAAGGTCTAAACGCATAAGTGCGTCTACAGTCTTGTCTGTTGGTTCTACGATGTCGATCAGACGTTTATGGGTGCGGATCTCGTACTGATCACGCGCGTCTTTATTAACGTGCGGTGATGTAAGTACAGTAAAACGTTCAAAGCGTGTAGGTAGTGGAATTGGACCACGTACTTGTGCGCCAGTGCGTTTCGCAGTTTCCACGATTTCCGCCGTTGATTGGTCAATCAAACGGTGGTCAAAAGCTTTTAGGCGAATACGAATGCGTTGATTTGACATTCTTAAACCTCAATATAAAGAGCATTTAAAGAGCATAAAAAAAACGACCGAAACAATCTTAATAATTAAGATGCCGGTTGTTTGATTATATCTACGTTGAGTTCCAAATCGGAACTCCTGTTTATTAGCTTGAAATCCAAGCTTAATTTATTCTTTCTTGTTCCCGAGGGAATTTTGAAAGCCTGCGTATTATAATGATACTGGTGATAAATGCAACAACTATTTAGACATAATTACTTTGTTATTGTCGTTTAAAAAATAGCTAAGTTTATTAATAGTGAACGCAATGGAAGTGATGATGTCTTTATAATGTCATAGCTTGTCGATTAATCTGCAGGGGATTTTTTAGATATTATGTTATCCTATGCGCTAATTTTGCTGTTATATACCCATATTGGTTTGGGTAACTACTCTCTTATGGTGAGTCAATGCGTATTTTAAATTATGGTTTAAATCTTATCTCTGGTGGTATCAGCCGCTTGTTTGTTAAAAGCAAAGTACTGCCTGAAAAGCCTTTAGAGCAATTTGAGTTAAACCCTAAAAACCCGACATTCTATATAGTGCGTTTAAACTCACGCTTTGATCTAGCGGCACTGGCCCGTGTTTGTAAACGAAATGGTTTACCGGACCCAACCGAGCAGCAAATATTAGGTGACGAGACGTTAGATCGCTTTATCGGCATTAAAAACCCTCCTCCGCTATTTGGTGATAAAGAAAAGTCTACCAATGCATTAGCGCAAGGCAAACACATTGTTGAGCACTTATTAAATAGTGGCCAAAAAAATGTGCAAGTGGTGCCCGTGACTATTTTATGGGGCCGATCGCCAGGTAAAGAAAAACCCGGACTAAGCACTTTACTTTCGCACTCACTAACGCCCAGCTGGTTTAGAAAAATTTTTGTGGTGCTTTTTTCAGGTAGAGATAACTTTATTCGATTTAGCCAACCACTCGACTTATCTTTATTGGTTAATGAAAAAGCCGACGTTAATGAACTTCCTCATAAGCTGTTGCGTGTAGCTCTAGTTCACTTTAAACGTCAAAAGCTGGCTGCAACAGGGCCTAAAATCCCATCTCGTGATCAGTTATTTAGCTCACTACTGGCATCACCCACAATTAAAAAAGCAATTCAAACCGAGGCTTCTGAAAAAAACATCAGCCAAGCTCAGGCGCGACAAAACGCCTTAAAGCTACTTGATGAAATCGCCGCTAATTACAGCGATGCCACAATTCGCGTTGCTGATCGCATATTAACGTGGCTTTGGAATAAGCTTTATAATGGCATTGACATAAAGTACACCGAGCAAATTCATGACCTAACCAATAAAGGCCATGAAATAATCTACATGCCTTGTCATCGTAGTCATATGGATTACTTGCTACTAACCTACTCTATTTATCATCAAGGCCTTGTACCACCGCATATTGCTGCAGGGATTAACCTTAACTTTTTCCCTGCAGGTGGCATATTCCGCCGCAGTGGTGCATTTTTTATTCGTCGCTCATTTGCTGGTAACAAACTCTACTCAGCAGTATTTAAAGAATACTTAAGCCAGTTATTTATAAAAGGTTACTCGGTTAAGTTTTATACCGAAGGTGGCCGCAGTAGAACCGGACGCTTACTCCCCCCAAAAACGGGTATGCTCGCCATGACGATGCAAGCTATGCTTCGTGGTATAGACCGCCCTGTATCAATTGTACCTGTGTATATTGGTTACGAACACGTAATGGAAATAAACACCTACTTAAAAGAGCTCGCGGGTAATGATAAAAAAGGCGAGTCGATATTAGGTATTTTTAAAGCAATTAAAAATTTGAAAAACTATGGTCGCGGGTATTTAAATTTTGGTGACCCGATTTCTATTAACCAATACCTAAATGACAACCAACCCGACTGGCGCGAGTCAATTCATGCTACTGACGTGCAAAAACCACAATGGCTAGGGCCGCAGGTGGCTAATCTTGCTGATCAGGTTATGGTTAAAATTAACAATGCCGCCGCACTTAACTCAGTTAACTTACTGGCGATGATACTGCTAGTAAACGATAAGCACGCATTGAGTAAACCTAAATTGCTAGCTCAGCTTGAGTTTTATTTGCGATTACAACGTGAAGCTAGCTACAGCAATAAAATAACCGCACCCGATGAAACGCCAGAGCAACTGTTAGAACACGCTTTAAAGTTGAATAAGTTTGATGTGATCAGTGACGAGTTTGGTGAAATTATTGCGATAAACGATAAAGAAAAAACCTTATTTAACTATTACCGTAATAACATTTTGCATATTTTTGCAGTACCTAGCTTAGTAGCTCTACATTTATTCAAGCAGCATCAAAGTACCGTTACTCACTGCCATCAATTGGTAAAATCATTTTATCCGTTATTCGCCAAAGAGTGGTACTTACAAGAGCTTGATGAAAGCTATGTGACCCGCATTTTAACTAACTTTAGCGATCAAGGCTTAATTGAGCTTGATGGTGATAATATCAAAGTAACTCAAAGTAACGATAGCTTTGCCAAACTCGAAATGCTTGGTCGTGCATTGAGCTTTACTCTGCAACGTTATGCGATTGTGATTGGCTTTATTCAAACCAGCCAAGGTATTGCAAAAGCTGAACTGGAACGTGAAAGCTATGTGTTGGCACAACGCTTGGGTACGTTACATGGCATTAAAACGCCGGAGTTTTTTGATAAGAAGGTACTTAGTAGTTTTATTTCCAACCTTCGCGAACAAAAGCTAATTAGTGAATCTAATAGCGGCTTACAAGGCAGCCAAGAGCTGTGCGAGACCTACAAGCAACTGCAAACACTGTTGCCGGCACGTATTTGGCAATCAATTACTGACATTGTCCACGCTCAATGTCAGTAACGTACTTCACTATATTGAATTAACCCAATATAGTAGGTAGCAAAGAGTTAACGCTGGCGCATTACCCCTTCTTGAATCGTCGAGGCAACTAAATTGCCTTGGCGGTCAAAAAACTGACCACGTACCAGCCCTCTTCCTGAACTCGCGCTTGGGCTATCAATGGTATATAACATCCAATCATCCATTCTAAATGGACGATGAAACCACATAGCATGATCTATGGTCGCAACTTGCATATTCGGCTGCATAAACGACACACCATGTGGCTGCAGTGCGGTTGGTAAAAACTCAAAGTCAGACGCATACGCCAATAAGTAATTATGAATACGTTGATCGTCCGGCATATCGCCATTGGCTTTAAACCAAATATGTTTTACCGGTTCTAGGGCTTCAGGTTTAAAGGGGTTATGAAAGTTCACCGGACGCATTTCAATCGGCATTTCACGAATAAACTTATTACGGATTGCTTCAGGAATATGCTGTGCATTTTCTTGATAAAACTCTAACGAAGAACGCAGTTCTTCAGGAGCTGGAACATCAGGCATGGTTGCCTGATGCGATAACCCATGCTCTTCACCTTGAAACGACGCCGTCATGTAAAAAATAGGTTTACCGTACTGAATCGCACTGACACGTCGAGTGCTAAAACTTTTACCATCACGTATAGTTTCTACATCGTACACAATCGGTTTTGCAGCGTCGCCTGGGCGTAAAAAATAAGAATGTAAGGAATGAACAATACGCCCCGCGGGCAGTGTTTCTTTAGCTGCTGAAAGCGCTTGTCCCATAACTTGACCACCAAACACCGCTCTAAAACCTAAATCTTGGCTTTGTCCTCGATATAAACCTTGCTCAATTTCTTCAAGTGACAACAACGATAATAAATCATCTAATACTTGGCTCATTATTTCTTCCTCAATCCCCTAATTTATAAATGATACTATACAATAGTTAAAAAATACTAACTCACTGATTGAGGAAATTTAATATGGCATTTTGGCTTTTTAAAACCGAACCCGACGCCTTTTCAATTGATGACTTAAAGCAAGCGCCACAGCAAACAACGCTATGGGAAGGTGTACGCAACTACCAAGCGCGTAATTTTATTCGCGATGATGTAAAGCAAGGTGATTTAGTGATGATTTATCATTCTAGCTGTAAACAAGTTGGCGTTGCAGGGCTTGGTGTGGTTACTAAGGCTGCTTACCCTGATCCAACGCAATTTGATTTAAGTAGCGACTATTACGATGCTAAGGCAACCACTGAAAACCCTCGCTGGTTTGTGGTAGAAATAACTTATCAGGCGCATTTGAGTAGTTTAGTAAGCCTGCAAGCGATCAAAGCAAATACTGCTATAACTGATATAGCACTTAAAAAAGGCGGGCGTTTATCGGTCATGCCAGTGACCGAAAATGATTGGCATGAAATTTTAAATATGGCGAAATAAGCCACTAAAATAACTACATTTTCTTCATTAAAATAGTACTCCACCAGCGCAGCATGTCACCGCTCGATTTTCTTATGGAGCCAAATTTGTTATAATCTGCGGCTTGCGTTTACTGGAGGAAAAATGAAATTACTGTATTGGTTGGATGAATGGTTAACTCTCAGCGATGATGAGAGGCAAGCAAAACTACCAGCCTCTGGTGGAGATTTACTCGGTGATGTGTATGTAAAGTATCACTTTGTTGACCTCAATAAACCCCTGCTTTTTACTTTTTCTCCTGCGGGCACCGATATACAAGAACGCGATCTAAATGAAGACTTTGCCCCTTGGGGCTATCATTTAGCGCAAAAGCAAGATGTTAATATTATTGCGTTTCAGCATTTGGGTAAAAGCAATTGGTTTCGTAACCGCAATTTAATCTTTTTTATTGAGCAGCTATCAACTTTACTCTCTCCTTTTAAAACTAAGTTAGGCTATGGGCTTAGCCGTGGCGGCTTTGCTGTGGGTGCATTTGCTAAGTTACTCAAACTCGATAAAGTACTGCTTTTCCATCCTGTTAGCACCAAAAACAAACTTATCGCCCCTTGGGATGACCGCTCAAGTACTGAAATTGCTCAGCAATATGACTGGCAAGATGACTACCATGATTTAGATTTAGGGGATGCGAAAGGTTACATTATTTACGATCCAACCAATCGTATTGACCGCCAACATGCTAAACGCTACAAACAGCTCACTCACTTACGCGTGTTTGGTATGGGGCACGGCACTCACGCTACTTACTTGAATAAGTTTGGCTTTTATAAACAAGTAGCGGTTGATTTTATTCGTGATCAGCAAATCGACATTGCGCAATTTAGGCTGCAAACAAAGACACTGCGTTTAAAAGAGGATTATTATAAAAAACTTAATAAAGCCAACGCTAAATCGGCACATCGCCAAGCGTTATTAAGTACCGCTCACACTATTTTAATCGACGAAAAAGCAGCGCACGTTAAAGAGCACCAAGAAAAAATTGATATTCAGCCCTTAATAGAGGTAGCTATTAAGCATCAAGACGAAAGCCCAAATGATGCCATTAAGCTATTAGAAGTTGCTCAACAACTCGTGCCTGACGACCCACTTGTTGAGCATAAACTGAGACAATTAGAATAAGTAACAAAAGGTACTCATGCTTTACTTTTTCTTGGCGTGCCCTTGCTTGGGCACAATCGAAAAGTAAAGAATCAGCGCTATCCACGAAAAGAAGATAGCGCCGACTAGCCAGCCATTTTTTTCATGGCCGTGGCTACGCTTACTGTTAAGAATTATCATGATAGGAAAAATGTAAGCACATAAAACAATAATTAAAAAAGCAACTTCAGTCATTATTTTTCCAAGCTAAGCCAATCAACTTCACCACTTAACACCCGCTCTTGTGCGATGTAATGCAGAATATCACCCGCATTAACTGCATAATCTAGAGGTGGGTTTAAATCCATATTCTTTGCACTTAAATTATGAGCTACACCTAACAATATTGCATTATGATCGTACTTAAAATGATGAAATAATTTACCAAATTCCATGGTTTTTATATCACTAGGTATTTGTAGGCTAAATTGCGTATCACCATGCAAAGTAGATAATAGCTCTTCTTGAACACGGCTTGAGCCTGGGTCTTGCATTGAGCGCACCAAAATCTCTGCTGACTTAGTGCTACTACACTCTACATTGTGGCAATGCTCTAATAACATTTCCACTTTCGTTTCATCAAAAAAGTGTGCACTAATGTGACAATCTTCTTTGACTAAACGGCTAATACGCAGTGCAGTAGTAAATGTTTGGTCATCATCTTGGCCATCAATAATCACTTTATCGGCATGGCGAATGGCAACGCGTTCTAATTCATCCAAATCGGTAAAACTAGTCAAACGAGCAAAATCAACATTCTCATTACTTAAAAATGGATGCTCTATTTGTTCAGTAACCGCCAATAGAATACGGCGGTCTGTACGTTTAGTATCAGCCAAAATATAGTCGATCATTTTTTTTGTTCGAGCATTATGCCAACCAAAAATAATAATGTGATTGCTACTGTGAGCAAAGTTTTTATCACCAGTCATAGCGCGCCTAATTAAGTAAGTTACTGTTTGCCCTGTTTTACCTAACAAGACACCAAATAAAGCCAAACCAAAGGGTATTTGTATTAATGCGACAATCCAACGGCCCAAGTCAGATGATGGACTTAAATCTCCATACCCTACTGTTGAAGTGGTTACCGTGTAGTAGTAAAAAAAGGTCCCTGGCGAAAGTAGTGCTTGCTCATTAGCCATAAATAATAAGCACCAAGTAAGTAGCATGTGTAAAGACGTTGCTATTACAACAGACTGCCAGCTCACCTGATCAATGTGGCTGCGCAACAGCACAACAATACGTTTAAAAATATGATGCATAATTGTTTGTTAATCGATTGATTATTTGAATCATTTGGTAACACGATACTGCACATCATAACACTTAAGCAACGTTTTACTGTAATCGAAATATTCACGGTTCGTTATGAATAAAAATAAGAGTAAACTATAGTTATTAAGTTATGAGGAAAGAATGGATCTATTATGTCAGGTGTTTTAGCGTCAGTTGATCAGCGTACTCAGCTTGTAGGTGAGAACCGTTTAGAGTTGCTACTGTTTTATTTACATAGCCGCCATTTATTTGCACTCAATGTATTTAAAATTAAAGAAGTGGTGAAGCTTCCCCGTTTAAGCAAAATACCGCACTCTCACCCTAAGGTGACGGGTGTTGCCAATATTAGGGGTGAATCTATTCCGGTGATTGATTTACGCCAAGCCATTTCTATGTCACACAAAGAACATGGTGAAGATTGTAATTTGGTAGTGACTGAATATAACCGTACCACTCAAGGTTTTTTAATTGGTAAGGTTGATCAAATAATGAACATGACCTGGTCTGATATTATGCCACCACCCAGCTCAGTCGGTAAAAATCATTACATTACTGCACTTACTAAAGTACAGCGCGACGACGTGGAGCACTTGGTAGAAATTATAGATGTAGAAAAAGTACTGGCTGAAATAGTTGAGTACGAGGTTAATATTTCAGATGGAGTGTTAGACCAAACTATAGTTAACGAATTCTCTGGGCGAAAAATACTACACGCTGATGATTCGCCAACAGCACGCAAGCAAGTAAGCGATACATTATCGCAGCTTGGTATCGAAATTGTTCCTGCCAGTAATGGCTTGGAAGCACTCAATATGCTTAAAGGTTGGGCCGATGAAGGCCGCGATGTTGAAAAAGAATTACTTATGGTGATTACCGATGCCGAAATGCCCTCAATGGATGGTTATCGCTTAACCTATGAAATACGTAACGACAGCCGCTTAAAAAACTTACATGTAGTACTTAACACCTCCCTAAGCGGCAGCTTTAACCAAGCCATGGTAGAAAAGGTTGGCTGTGATGCATTTTTATCAAAATTTCAGCCTGACTTACTAGTGCAAGAAGTACAAAACCGTCTAAAACATGTGTTAAGCAGCACCTAATTACAAAACTAGCAAATATCTGCTTGGGTAAATATTTGCTAGTAACACTCTCCTCATCAGCAACCTTTAAAAACCTGCCTTACTGAGTGGTTATTCAAAGCGGTGTTTGCTAATCCTAAGGTTTCATGATTAATTAGTAAATAAGTTTTCACTAACTCGTTATTAATTATGCTCAATAAAGTTGCCAGCCCGTTTACTAAGCTCGTCGAGCGCTACTTACCCGACCCATTTATATTTGTCATTTTGCTCACTATTATTACCTTGAGCATTGCGAATTTAGCGACTCCTGCAACCACACTTGAGGTAATAACATCATGGGGAAGCGGGTTTTGGAACTTACTTAGCTTTGCCATGCAAATGCTGTTGGTGCTAATAACAGGCTATATGCTCGCCAGTACCTCTTTAATAAGTAAGTTACTAACAAAATTAGCAACGCTTGCTAATACGGCCCCAAAAGCCATTATTTTAGTGACATTTATCTCGCTTTTAGCAAGCTGGCTTAATTGGGGGTTTGGATTAGTGATTGGGGCTTTATTTGCTAAGGCTATTGCTAAGCAGACTCGAGTAGATTATCGACTCTTAGTAGCAAGTGCTTACTCAGGTTTTGTAGTATGGCACGGCGGATTGGCAGGCTCCGTACCACTAACCATTGCCAGCGAAGGGCATTTTTCACAGGCAACAATGGGGATTATTGGCACCGAGCAAACCTTGTTCGCAGGTTTTAACATTGCGATTCTAATTGGCTTATTTATTATTATGCCGTTGGTTAACCGTTACATGCTACCAAGTGAAAAAGACAGTGTTTATATTGACCCATCACTGCTTAAGAACACTCTACTCGATAGAGTAACAATAACACGCCCTGCGCAACATTTAGAACAAAGCAAACTGCTAGGCATGGGCATTGGCTTACTCGGACTTGCCTACTTAGGTTATTACTTTTTTATCGCAGGTGGCGGCTTAAATCTCAACAGCGTGATAGCGCTTTTCTTATTTTTAGCTATCACACTACATCAGACCCCCCACAATTTACTAAATAGCCTACAACAAGCGATTCCGAGTGGCGCGGGAATTGTAATTCAGTTCCCTTTTTATGCCGGTATTATGGCCGTTATGGTCGATACAGGGTTAGCACAACAAATATCGCAGGGCTTTATTGCCATAGCGGATGCCGATAGCTTGCCATTTTACAGTTTTATTAGTGCAGGGTTAGTTAATATGTTTGTGCCATCCGGTGGCGGCCAATGGGCTGTACAAGCACCTATTGTTATCCCTGCAGCACAAGAGCTTGGTGCAGATATGGCAAGGGTTGCTATGGCTGTAGCATGGGGAGATGCTTGGACCAATTTAATTCAACCCTTTTGGGCATTACCGGTATTAGCCATTGCAGGGTTAAAAGCTAAAGATATTATGGGGTTTTGCGTGGTACAGCTGATTATTACTGGGGTGTTTATATCGCTGGTATTGAGCTTTTATTAATCTAACTGGGCTGTAACTTGTATTACAGCCCGTGCTTACTTAGCTTGATAAAATCTTCATCGGTAAGCTTAATATCGCGTTTTCTGAATCTGCAAAGTGCATCATTACCGCAATGTGCCCTGCAACAACGAGTGCATACATTACCGCGGAAAAACCTTGGCCGTATTTATCTAATGGCAGTAAATGTGAGTAATGGCGGCCACGCCATTCAAACACAATTTCTAGCGCCCCAACAAATAAAAAGAACACTAATAACATTAAACCAAAGGTGTAACTTAGCCATAAACCAAATAGCACACCTAGTAAGCACACACTTAAACCAACCCAAGAGCGCATCGAGAAACTTATGCTTTTTAGTACATGCCCGCCATCAAGCGGTAAAATAGGCAGTAAATTGAATAAATTAAGCAGTGCACTAAGCACTGCAACACCTGCAAATATTTCCATTTCCGTAGCGTAATAAAGCACTACACCAAGCACAGAAGTAAATAAACCAAAGGCAGGCCCCATAAGTGATATAACCACATCTTGCCAGCGCGTAGTTATTTTATCGTCGCTAACGGCTAACCCGCCTACAAAAGGAATTAAATAAATGCCTTTAGTTTTAATGCCAAAATACTTCATAGCTCGTACGTGGCCATATTCGTGTACCACCAGGCAAGCAATCAGCATTAACGCAAACTCAATGGTAAACAGCCAAGCATAACCGGCCACCGATGCGCTCGCTAGCGCCACTTTAACAACTTTAGCACTTTTAAATAATTTAAAGCCAAGCGCCGCGAGCCCTAAAAACCCCTTTTTAGGTGCGCCCTGTGCTGCTACAGGTAAAGCTAACTGAGTTGCAAACTGATTATTTACATATAGCGCCAAGCTTTGCTGGCTGACCTCGTTGCTATCAATACCAATTAACTGCTCATCAAGCATAAACTCGACATAATTTTCACGTGGGTTTTCAAATGCAATCGCTTGCTGATCATGAAATATTTTTACAACTTGCTGCTCTGCTATCATCAGCGTAAACGGTTGCTCTGCCAGAGAAAGTTCGACTTTTATCATTATTCTAACCATTATAAATTATGCCGCTAGTATACCTTCCCACCAAAAAAACACGAGTGAGCTAGCATCATTTTATTAGCGATAATGTAAGCTAAAAATTCCTGAAATACTGACAAAAACAATTCAAGCGACTATTTTTAATATTACAGGAAGTAAGCTTCAACTACTAAGGACACCAATGCGAACTCAATTGCCAAATATACTCGTTGTTGATGACTCAAAAGCCATTTTAATTGTTATGAAAGCGATTTTTAATGAGCTCGAAATGCCAGAAGTTACCACTTGCTTAAGCGCAGTTACAGCACTAGAGAGAGTAAAGCCTGATATAAACTTTTATGACGCCATATTTACCGATCTGAATATGCCAGAAATGGATGGTATGGAGTTAATTCGTAACTTAGGTGAAATAGGCTATTGCGGTGCGATTGTTATTATTTCTGAAATGGATCCTAAAATAATCAGCCTAGCAGCTGATCTAGCCAAGCAGCATAATGTGCATTTAATTGGTAACCTTACCAAGCCAGTACAATTAAATCAGGTAAATATGTTACTTGCCAAAATAGCGCAGTTAAACAGCCATACGCTTGTAAAAGAGCGCCCAATTACTAAAGCTAAACTTGTTAGCGCATTAAAAAATAATGAAATAACACCGTTTTACCAGCCTAAGATAAATATAAACACCAACTTTATACAAAGTGTTGAAGTATTGGCTCGTATTGTTTCAAATAAAAACGAACGCGTGATTTTACCAAGCCGTTTTATTAGCCTTGCTGAGCAATGCGACTTAATCAATGACATTACTTTTACGCTGTTTGAAAAAGCCTGCAGTGACTTAAAGCAGCTGAAAGAACAATTAGGGGAAAACTTAAAGTTGTCATTTAATATGTCGCCATGCCAGTTAAATGATTTGAACTGCCCTAATAAATTATTACAGTTATTACAAAAGCACGGCGTGCTTCCCAGTGATGTGGTTGTTGAAATAACCGAGCAACATGCCCTTTCAAGCTATACCCAACTTGAAACCTTAAACAGATTAAGAATATTTGGTTTTGGTATCTCACTGGATGATTTTGGTACTGGCTTTACTAATATTAACCAACTGAAACAGCTGCCATTTACAGAAGTAAAAATAGACCGCTCTTTTATAAGCCACATTGAAACAGATAAGTTTTCGCAAGTTGTGGTCAACTCATTGATTGATATGACTAGCCAAGAGCAACTGCAACTTGTTGCTGAGGGTGTTGAACGTCCGGAAGAACTTGCCTATCTAAAGCACTATCAAACAAATTTAGCTATACAAGGATTTTTGTTTAGTTGCCCAAAAGCAAAAGCTGAATTTATCTCGTGGGCACAACACTGGATAAAAACAGCTGCTAAAACAAATAATAACTAAGGTCTGCTGACCTTTGCTGGTTGATATTTACTAAATACCCCTAACGAGATTCATTATCCTCGGCGCTGACGATATGCTCACTATCCGCTAAACGTTGATGCCAACGTTGCTTAGCCACGGCACGCATGTTGGTAGATTGATCTCGCTCATCAACAATTTCTAAACCCATTAGCGCCTCTATCATATCTTCTAGGGTCACTATTCCTTGCACATCACCGTATTCATCAATCACTAAACAAATATGGGTACGCTTGGTAAGTAATATTTGTAATAACGACGATACGTTTTGCGTACTCGGTACTGTATAAATAGGCTTAACCAACTTACTAATCTTGTAGTCTGTACCTAAGCGGTGGTATGCCAACATAATGTCGTTTTTATGAACAAACCCTATTATATCGTCAGCATCTTTGTCGTAAATTAGCACTCGAGAGAATGACGAAGAGCCATGTTCGCTTAAGTACTGATTTACAGTAAGATCTTTATGAATTTTAAAAATAACCGTGCGCGGGGTCATTAAGTCGGTTAGTTTTGCGTGCCTAAAATGCAGTAAGTTTCGAATGATCTCTGACTCATCAGCATGAAGTGCCCCTGACTCACTGCCAATATCGGCCATCGCTTCTATTTCTTGGCGAATATAATAGGCCTCATTATGCTTTTGTCCCATCAAATTGGTTAGCTTTTGTGCAGCCCATACAAATGGCTTAAGCACTAACACCAAAATACGTAAACCATAAGTCACACTTGGTGTTAAAGCACGCCAATAGTTGGCACCCAAGGTTTTTGGAATAATTTCAGATAACACCAATACCAATAAAGTCATAATAGCAGATGCAATCCCCACTGCTGCATCTGAAAACACCACGGCGGCTTGTGCACCTACTCCTGCGGCACCAGCAGTATGGGCAACAGTATTAAGCGTTAAAATAGCTGCTAAAGGTTGATCAATATTACTTTTTAGTATTTCAAGTTGTTTAGCCAGCACCGGCCGCTCTTTGCGCAACAATGCAACATAACTAGGTGAAATACTTAATAGTACGGCCTCCATGATTGAACACAAAAACGAAATCACAATCGCTGTAACCATGTAAACGATTAATAGTGTCACTTTCTCTCCGATAAGTTGGATAAATACCCGATGATAATAGCCATCATAACAATACATGCTATATTTGGCCAAATCTCCAATAACAATAGGCATAGCAATGAATTTAAGCGCACCTTGGTATCGTTACACAAGACGTTTTACTCGCTTGGCAACCCTACTCACATTAAGTAGTTTGAGTTTAACGGCATTAGCTGCCCCACTCGATCAATCAAAAATTCAGTTTATCGGCCCACTTGCAGAAGATATGCAAGCAAAGCCATTTCAGACCCCCCATGGCGACGTGATTATTAATAATCTGCTTGCACAACTTGAATCAAGTGCAGAAAGCTTTGTTGTGTTTGGTAAAAAGCATAAGTGGCAACCACTTGATAAAATTAACGCGCTTACTTTAGGCGGTTTACAAGCACTTAAATTTCATATTGAAACGGACCGGTTTACTCAAGGCTCCTTAAACATTGAAGGAATAGAGCAAGGCCAGATTTTTATCAATGGTGAGAAGCAAACTGGTGAAAACCAACGCTATCAGCTTGCTTTAAATAACGGCTCACATACCGTGGTTGTCATCGCTCAACAGGTTGCTAATTGGAATGATGTCACCTTAGAGTTTGTGCCAAAAGCAGAAACTGACGTCGTGACCCTAACGACAAATAAAACCAAGCGCTTATCGGCTAAACAATTGTTTGACGCCCCGACTATTAGCGGTTTGTCTTTGTCGCCTGATGCTAAGTATTACTTAAGTACAACAAAGCGCTTCCGCGATAAAACAGGCAACAACGCCATTACCACAACCGAGCTTAAAAATACTAATAACCAAACGGTATACCGATTTGAAGAAGTGCAGCCTAACCAATTTACTTGGAGTCCTGATAACCAATTTTTAGTTTATTTACTCAACGGTGAATTAAAGCAGTTAAACCGTAAAACTTTCGCTATAAAAACCTTAGCCTCAGGCCTTGAGGGGACAAGCAACTTTAGCTATTACAACGATAATAGTATTCTTTTTAGCTGGTCTAAATCATCTGAAGAAACCAATAGCCTCACTAAACATCATAAAGGCTTACAAGACCGTTGGTCTTATGCCCGTACGGTTAGCCAATTATATTTACTCGATACCAACAGTGGTTTAACCAAAGCTCTGACCGAAGGCGTATTGAGCCATCAACTTGAAGATGCTAACAGCAACCGTGGAAAGCTATTAATAAGTCGCCCAATAATGGCGATGCAAGCCTCAACTCACCCAGAGACTGAGCTGGTTGAACTTACATTAAAATCCAACAGCATAAAATCATTAGGTAAGTTTAAAAACTTTAATCAAGCTAAATATGCCGCAAACAATATTTATGTTGTTGCAGGCCCTGATTTTAAAAATGGTGCAGGCAGAACAATACCAAAGAACATGCTGGCTAATAATTACGATGGCCAGCTTTACTTACTAGCTGATAACGCAAAAAAAGTAACGGCGTTAAGCAAACAGTTTGACCCCGCAATTGGCACATTAGAAGTACTAAGCAATGGTGATGCGCTAATCAAAGTGACAGAGAAAGATACCCAACCACTGTATTTATTTGACCTGAGTAAACAGCGCTTTAAAAAGTTAAATACAGGCTTTGATATTGTGCAGCAATTTAGCTTTTCAAATACGCGCAATGCCCAGTTATTAATTAGTGGCAGCAATGCGTCGAGCGCTCAACAACTCAAGCGCTTAGACGTAAGTAAAAACAAGGTAGAGCTTATTTGGGATTCAAACCCGATTGCGTATGCCAATACGGCTATTCCTGCGCTTGAAGAATTTAACTTTACCAATAAGCGTGGCGTAGAAATCTCTGGCCGTGTTTACCTGCCAAACAATCTTGATAAAGCCAAGAAATACCCTGCTCTTGTTTATTATTATGGAGGCACCTCACCAGTAACACGCGGGTTTACTGGGCGTTACCCTTTTAACTTATGGGCAGCAAACGGATACGTGGTTTATGTTGTACAACCAACCGGCGCAACGGGTTTTGGGCAAACTTTTTCAGCACAACATGTAAATGCTTGGGGCGACTATACCGCCGATGACATTATGGAGGGTACAGAGGCATTTTTAGCTAAATATAATTTTGTAGACAGTAGTAAAGTAGGTAACCTTGGGGCATCTTATGGTGGCTTTATGACTATGCTGCTTGCCACCAAAACCGATATGTTTCGCGCGTCTATTGCTCATGCCGGTATTTCAAACTTAACGTCATACTGGGGTGAAGGATGGTGGGGTTATTTATACTCAGGCGAAGCCTCAAAAAATAGCTTTCCGTGGAATAACCCTCAACTTTACAGCCAGCATAGCCCTGTATTTCATGCCGATAAAGTAACCACGCCATTACTGCTTATTCACGGTGACAGTGATACCAATGTGCCTGTGGGCGAAAGCTTAACTATGTACACCGCACTAAAACTGCTTAATAAAGACGTTGAAATGATAGAATACAAAGGAGCAGATCACCAAATATTTGCGCGCGATAAACGATTTAATTGGTGGAACACTATGTTGGCTTACTTTGACAAAAAGTTAAAAAATGAACCACAATGGTGGGATTCAATGTATAAAGATTAGAACTATAATGCGCACTTTGTCGATGAAGTAAAAAAGTGCGCATTACAAAATGCAATATTATTAGACCTATTCGGAATATAATGTTACCGAAAAACAATGTTCTCTGTGTTATACAGGCCATCAATGATGCTAATATGCAAAGCTGAAACTAAAAAAATAACAGACTATGGCAATTAATGTTTTATTGGTTGAGGATGACGAATTACTCGTAAAGCGCATCCAAAATCATTTTATAAATACCGAGTTTTCTATTGACGTTGACCCCACCGGGGCCGATGCGTTAAACGTTGTTAAAAGCCGCGTAAATCAGCGCAACACTATTTCATTGGCAATAATTGATATTGTGCTACCAAAGCGCGACGGTTTACAACTTGCCAAAGAACTAAATACGCTCACCGATATTGGCGTTATCTTATTATCGAGTCGTGACTCACAAGCCGATCGAATTGCAGGCCTTGCTCAAGGTGCCGATGACTATATTTGCAAGCCGGTAGATTTACTTGAGCTTGAGCTAAGAATGCGCGCCCTATACAAACGAGTTGCCAATAATCACAGCGACGATGACAGTGAAGAGTTTATTGAATACGCCGATTTTAAGCTTCATCCAGATAATCGCACCCTTATTACCGCCAGTGGGATTGAATCACGACTGACTGAAGCAGAACACAAAGTACTTATTTGTTTGATTGGTAATGCTGGTAAAGCGACTTCCCGTGAAAAAATATCAGAAGAAATTGGCCAGCCCGATTGGAGCCCCAACGATCGCACAGTAGACGTGTTAGTGGGTCGTTTACGTAAAAAGCTGAACGATGAGAAAGATCAAAAACGTATTGTCACTGTTCGCGGTAAAGGCTATATGCTTTCAATTTAAAGCCTTAGTGTTGGGTTAACTGCGATAATAAACGCTCAAATGCCCGATAATTAAGCGCTTCTTTAAGCTCATTTAAACTGATTTGTGGCGCACCTTTTAAATCACTAATAGTTCGCGCCACTTTGATTACTCTATGATAAGAGCGCGGTGATAGCGCCAGCTTTTCACTGGCTCTGGCTAAAAACTGCAGTTCTGCAGGTGGTAACTCACAGTGCAAGCTCATCTCTTTGTTATTTAACCGCGCATTTACTTTACCTTGGCGTTTAAGCTGAACTGCATAAGCTGCTTCTACTCGTGCCCTCACCTCAGCACTGGTTTCTTCTGTAGTTGTACTTTGTAGCTCCACGCTGCTCAACCTTGGTAGTTCAATTTGCAAATCAATTCTGTCAATAAACGGCCCCGATACTCGCGATAAATAGCGCATTACCTGATCGGGTGTCGCCCGTTTATCATGATGACACCCAGTTGGACTAGGGTTAAGTGCTGCAATAAGCTGAAACTGAGCTGGAAATTCCATTTGTCTGGCCGCGCGCGAAATCGTCACTGTTCCGGTTTCCATTGGCTCGCGTAGCGAGTCTAGCACTTTACGCTCAAATTCAGGGAGCTCATCTAAAAACAAAACACCATTATGCGCTAGCGATATTTCACCGGGTTTAGGGTTAGACGAACCACCCACCAGAGCAACTGCAGAGCAAGTGTGGTGCGGGTTACGAAACGGTCGCTGACGCCAATTGGTTAAATCAATTGAATGGCCAATAATTGAATATAAAGCAGCAGTATCAATGGCTTCATCATCAGACATGGTTGGCATTATGGTAGCCATTCGTTGTGCAAGCATTGATTTTCCGGTGCCTGGTGGACCTAAAAATAGTAGATTATGCCCACCCGCAGCGGCAATTTCTAATACACGCTTTGCACCAGGTTGGCCTTTTACATCACTTAAATCGAGTAAAAAATCTGGCGCTTGGGTACAATCAGGGTAGGTAATATTGAGCGGTAAAGGTTGTTGATTGAGCAAGTCTCCCCATACCTCTTGAATAGAACTGACGGCTTTTCGTTTTACGCCACTGACTAGGCTGGCCAAACTGTCATTTTCAAGAGGCAGAAAACAGCAACGATTTTGCTCTTTAGCTCCGAGTACTGAGGGTAAAATGGCATTTACCGCACGTATTTCACCATTAAGTGCAAGCTCACCGTAAAATTCGTACTTATGAATATCAGGGCAAACTATTTGTCCCGATGCGACCAAAATACCTACCGCAATCGCAAGGTCAAATCGCCCTCCATCCTTAGGAAGATCGGCAGGTGCTAAATTAACGGTAATACGCTGATCGGGAAATCCAAATTGCGAGTTTTCTAGAGCACTACGTACTCTATCCTTGGCCTCTTTAACCGACGCCTCAGGTAAGCCGACGATATGAAAGGCGGGTAAACCATTCCCTAAATGTACTTCAACCATCACTTCGGGGGCGTTGATCCCCACCTGAGCGCGAGAAAATATACGGGCTAACGACATTCCTTATCCTAGGGTCTGCTGACCTTTCAAGGTTAAATTTGCAGCAGTCTGTTTGGTATTTAGGCAAGGCAGAGCCTATGTCGTGTGGTTACTCCCCATAAATAGGCGATAACGCAGCATTAATGCCAAACAGGCGCTGCCCGAAGGGTTCTGCCTAGGGGCGATTTACTCTTTGTTGCTCGGTTTTCACTTAGTCCACTAGGTTACAAACCTCGCGCCGCGATTAAATCGCCCCTAGTTTGAACAGACCTTAATCCGCAAAGATCAACAGGCCCTAGTTAACAGCTGTATTTACACAGTTTAGTCAGGATATTTAAAAACATGTAATATAATCTTCCATTTAATCGCCGAAAAACGTAGCAATAAGGTCATTAGCATACTCAGAATCATTGCCACTTCCACCGTTAACGATAGGTTGATACTTAAGGTATAGACAATGCCACCAGCAATACAGGTAATAGCATACAGCTCACCTTTAAGCAGCATTGGAATATCGCGGGCAAGCACGTCGCGAATAAGCCCACCAAAACAGGGGGTTATTACAGCCATAATCACAACCGTCATATCTGGCATACCAGCCAATTGCGCTTTTTGCGCTCCCATGACCGCAAAAAAGGCTAAGCCAAACGCGTCAGCGGTTTGCAATACATAGTATGGAATGGATTTTTGCTTATTGATCAGTCGTGTAGTAACCAGAACCGCCACCAAAATAGCGTAGAAGTAGCTTTGGTCGTGTAACCAAAATACGGGCTGGTCGAGTATCACATCGCGAACGGTACCGCCGCCAATAGCCGTAACAGTTGCAAGTACAACTACACCAAAGCCATCCATTTTCTTTTCATAGGCTACCAAGGTGCCTGAGATAGCAAATACCGCCACACCTATTAAATCAAACCAGTGATAAAGTTCAGTCATAATTTTGATTACAAAAAGTTTTAAAGAGTTTAGTGCATAGCATACTAAATATTCAGCAATAACACTTTCAAAAAGTAGAATTAGAAAAGAACAGCAGGTATACGTGTTAAAAATAGCGTGAGGGAATATGAATTTTAGGCATAAAAAAACACGCTTTAGGCGTGTTGCTTTACTATAACTATTTATTTCAGTGGTTGCGGGAGCCGGAATTTAATAGACAACCTTTACTGGCTAATGGAGAGTTGAGACCGACGAGCTATCCATTTCACTGAATTTCAGACATAAAAAAACACTCTTATAGAGTGTCGATTCATTATAACTTGATTTCAGTGGTTGCGGGAGCCGGATTTGAACCGACGACCTTCGGGTTATGAGCCCGACGAGCTACCAGACTGCTCCATCCCGCGCCTGAAATATTAAGTGTTATTTTACTTCTTACTTAATTAAAGAAGTCAGCCAACTCTATAAAGAATTGGTTGCGGGAGCCGGATTTGAACCGACGACCTTCGGGTTATGAGCCCGACGAGCTACCAGACTGCTCCATCCCGCGCCTGTATATTTAAAGTCTATCGACTACTTAATTTAATCTCTTAAGTTAGAGTTTTACAGCACCAAATCTAACGAAGAGAATTGGTTGCGGGAGCCGGATTTGAACCGACGACCTTCGGGTTATGAGCCCGACGAGCTACCAGGCTGCTCCATCCCGCGCCTGTAATTTCTTAGTAACAGTATTGTGTTATTCACAAGCCTGTTTCGAAGAGAGCGCTATAATATAGGAATAAACCTATAATGCAAGGTTTTACTAATTAAAAGCGTTTAAGTGAACAAAAACCCATCAAACAGTGGTATTTACAGTAATCGTTGATGTGGATTTATCATTTTTTGCCACTCCCAGTCGGGATGACCCATAACAATAAAGTCAGGATTTTCTGTGCTTTCTCTTTGGTTATACGTTAAAGGATTAAATTCAGCGTCGGTAATACAGCCGCCCGCTTCTTCAACAATAACTTGCGATGCACCCGTATCCCACTCACCTGTAGGACCTATTCTTAAAAAACAATCTGCTTTACCCTCGGCAACAATACACGCCTTAAGTGAACACGAACCTAAAGCCACCGTTGCAAATTGCGCATTTAGATACTGGCTAACTGCTTCTATTTTTTGCCGGCGGCTTACAGCCAAAGTTAAACTCTCGGGCGGTGCAACAAATATTTGTTTATCGTGCTCACCTTCACGCTTAAATGCCCCATTTTTAGCCGTTGCATAATAGGTCACGCCCTTTGCTGGCCAATGAATAACCCCCAACACTGGGTGGTTATTTTCTATCAATGCAATATTAACGGCAAAGTCACCACTTTCGAGTATAAATTCACCGGTGCCATCCATTGGGTCAAGCAACCAATAACGTTGCCAGTGCTGTCTATCTTGCAACGCTGGAATGGGGGTTTCTTCTGACATAATAGGAATGTCGGGAGCAAGCGCATTTAAACCTGCCACGAGCACATCATTTGCAGCTAAATCTGCTTTTGTTACTGGCGTATTATCTGATTTTTCTTGCTGACCAATATCGTCTTTTTTATACAAAGACATAATGGCATCCCCTGCACTTTGCGCAAGCTCAATACATGGCTCTAGAAGTTTATTCATTAATGTCTCCTGAGGCTAAATACTTATCTAATAATAGCAGAGCCGCAACACTACGTGCTTCAGTAAAGTCAGGTTGTTCTAATAACGACTGCCACTGTGAAAGTGGCCATTTCACAACCACTAAGGGCTCAGGCTCATCGCCTAGTAAGGTTTCAGGATATAAATTTTTAGCAAACAAAATATGCATGGTTGCGTTAAAATAGCTCGGTGCCATAGTGACCGTTTTAAGCGGTTTAAAGTATTCAGCGCCAAAGCCAATTTCTTCTTTGAGCTCTCTGTTTGCAGCCTGTTCAGGCGTTTCACCTGGGTCAATGAGCCCTTTGGGAAACCCTAACTGATAGTCATTGGTGCCTGCACAATACTCACGAACCAGTAATAACTCATTTTCAGTGGTCATAGGTACAATCATAACGGCTCCACGACCACCGCCGCGAATTCGCTCATACTGACGCTCTTCGTTATTTGAAAACTTAAGCTCTAAAGACTCCACAGTAAATAAGCGACTTTTAGCGACAACATTATTACTGAGAATTTGTGGTGGTGTTGGGTGCTTTTTCTGTGTCATGGGCATCAATTTGCTATCATTGCAGTTATACTAATCATATACCCAAATGAGTATAAGATGCGAGTTTCAGTTTGAATTAAAAGCAATTTAATTGAGCAAATAATTCTCGGGTTTAGCTAAGGTTAATTCTTTATTTTAGGCTACGAATACGCTCTTAATATAATATTGTCGGATTTATACCTTAATAACTCAATTTACAAAGTTCATTAATCTACTTCATCGCAACTTATTCATTTCAAAAAGTAGTTTTCACAAGGATACATCATGCTCAACTGGTCAAAAATCGATACTGTATTACTCGACATGGATGGAACTTTACTTGATTTACATTACGACACTGACTTTTGGCTCAATGTTGTACCCCAACAACACGCTCTGGCTCAAAATATCAGTTTTGAGGAAGCCCGCGTAGATATCTTAAAACGCTATCAGGCTGTGAGTGGCAAAATTCAGTGGTACTGCTCTGACTATTGGGAGGCACAGCTAAACTTACCTATTCTCGAACTAAAGCGCCAGTCTGCCCACTTAATCAAAATTCGTGAAGACGTTCCGCATTTTTTAACTGAACTTAGACGAGCAGGTAAAGAGCTCATTTTGCTGACTAATGCCCATCCTGAATGCGTCATGCTTAAATTTGAACATACCGCTATTGATAACTATTTAGACGGGGTGGTATCGACTCATGAATATGGAGTAAGTAAAGAGCAACAAAGCTTGTGGCATAAAGTGCAAGGGGACTTAGGGTTTGATAAACGCCGCACTTTATTTGTAGATGACAGTTTACCGGTATTAAATGCCGCACGAAAATACGGCATTGAGCATTTACTTGCGGTTGCTAACCCTAATAGTCAGCAACCACATAACGATATAAGCGATTACTTAAGCGTAACCGACTACCGCGCTATTATATAATTAGCTTTTTGGGTAACGCGCTACTAAGCCTTGATATACCTGTTTTGCAAAATCTGCATGTTCAGTATCAAGGCTTTTAACTACTTCTACTAAGTGTTCGTTATCTTCTTGACCATGCCATACTTTAATGTAGCTGCCATCTTTGTAGCCATGATCTTGGCGGAAAAAGTTAAGCGTATTTTTACCTACATAACCACGGTATAAATCATCAATATCCATGCCCATTTGTGCCATACAACCGGCAAATGCTGATGCATTAAACGCTTTATTGGCAACAGCACTGGCTGCTAATAATTCAAGTGTTTGTTTAAAGTCATCACCTTGTTGTGGTGCACTCATTTCGGCTTGTAGTTTTGTTGCTATTTGCTCGTAGCTAGTCTCACCGTCAATACGCAACGATAAGCCAAAGTGAAAAATATCAACCAGCTCTAAAATCACCTGTTCAGTATCTGGTGTTTGTTTTTTCCACCATTTCCAACCGTAATGGTCTAACATTTCTGCACATTCAACCCAAATAGCTCGGTACCATTCAAAGCCTTGGCTAAACCATTGCTCATGTACTTTAGTATTCATGGCATTTTGCATTTCTAGCATAACAACTAGCTTGTTTAAATTCGCAGACATATTGGTTCCACTGTTGGATTTATAATTAGGGTAATAATACAGATAATATAACTTAACGACCAGCCGAAAACTCATGCCATGAGTTGATCAGGTCAACAAAGTCTTCAAAACCACAACCGCTGCTTAAATCATTCTCTTCAAGCATTAATTCGTCATCTTGGTAGGCTAATATATCTTCGTTATCTTGATGCAGCGCATGCGCTTCAAATAACGCTTCATCTTTAGAAAGGATCAGGTCAATTTCTTGACCTTTAAGTGTTAACGGTTCAAAGCTTGAACTCACCGAGCTAATAAGCGCCAGCACCATAGCCACTTTGTCTTTGCCTATTTCTTCATTTAACCAACGGCCTATAATCGCATGCTCGCTGCTTATTTTAATTCTTAACCCACTAATAGGGTCGCGAATAAATTGGTATTCCATAACTTTATTCCAGTACTGCTAATTACAATAGATTATAACCTAGTCAGTTATGAATAACGCAAGCCAGATACAAAAATAGCGCCGCAAGGCGCTACTTAACCTGAACTCTGGTTAAGAGATTTACTAACATATTGAATAAAATGATATTTATGTTTATTTTCTCTAGCCAGAGATTTTCACTGAAAACAAGGCGAAATTACGCGTCAATAGCTAGTCTATTGCAAGTAAATTCAACGCAGTTAGCGCTCAAAATAGCTGCTAGAGATAGATTTATTATCCAGAGTTCAGGTTATTTAGTATCATCAATATAGCTAACCGCCTGAGCGATAGCGGGCAGCATCAATAATTGCCCATAAATGGAATACGGCCCCAACAATAGCTGGAACAACTAAGAACCATAACGCGTAACCGCCAAAAACCAAAATGGCAAACACCAGCGCCGATAAAATACGACCCTGCACCAACTGCCCTAAACCCGGGAAAAAAATATTACATAGAGCGGCTATTACATTTCCGCCAGAACCTTGTTGAGACATACTAACCTCTGTAGTTTAATTAATTTTGTATTTGTACTTATTGTTTATACTTACACACTTTATGCCAATTTATTAAGGCTTACAAATCATACAGTTAAATTATTACGAATTTATCGCTTTAGTATTTTTTGCCAAAAATAAGTCAAATTAGCAATTTTAAATAGCTATTTTAGTTACTTGCTCAGTTTATACTGTTCACTATTCAACAACTTAAATACCTATTTTATAAATAGCTGTTTATAAAAACAGTATTTTATTTAGCCTAACAAAAACACCTGTTATACTGCTCTCATTATTGATTAAAAAGGCGTAACGATGGACGTTTCAGAATTACTCGATGGCTTAAATGATAAACAACGCGATGCCGTTGCAGCGCCATTACAAAACATGCTGGTATTAGCAGGAGCAGGTTCAGGTAAAACTCGAGTATTGGTTCATCGTATTGCCTGGTTAATGCAAGTAGAGCAAGCCTCTGCCTACAGTATTTTTGCGGTAACCTTTACCAATAAAGCCGCTAAAGAGATGCGCTCAAGAGTTGAAGAAACTCTAAAAGCCCCTGTTGGTGGCATGTGGATTGGTACTTTCCATGGTTTATCGCACCGAATTTTACGGGCGCATCACCGTGAAGCAAATTTACCTGAAGCCTTTCAAATTTTAGACTCAGACGATCAGCTTCGCATGATCAAGCGCTTGTTAAAATCGATGAATATTGATGATAAAAAATGGCCAGCCAAACAGTTTGGTTGGTACATAAGCGCTAAAAAAGACGAAGCTCTGCGCCCTAAAGATATTCAGGCATACGATATTAACGAGCAAATGATGCTGCGCGTTTACGCAGCCTATCAAGAAGCTTGTGATAGAGCGGGCCTAGTTGATTTTGCTGAAATATTACTACGTAGTTATGAGGTTCTTAAAAACAACCCAACCCTGCTTCGTCATTATCAGCAGCGCTTCGCACACATGCTAGTAGACGAGTTTCAAGATACCAATACTATTCAATATGCATGGCTAAAATTACTTGCGGGCGACACTAGTAGTATTATGATTGTAGGTGATGATGACCAAAGTATTTACGGTTGGCGTGGCGCTAAAATTGAAAATATCAAACGCTTTTTAACAGACTTTGATGCAGAGACGATTCGCCTTGAGCAAAACTATCGCTCGACTGCCACTATTCTTAAAGCGTCTAATGCGCTTATACAAAATAACTCCGAGCGTATGGGTAAAAGCTTGTGGACTGACGGTAACGACGGCGAACCAATTTCTATTTATGCTGCCTTTAACGAGCTAGATGAAGCGCGCTTTGTGAGTAGCAAATTACGCAGCTGGCTAAATGCCGGAAATGCGCTACAGGATGCGGCTATTTTGTATCGTAGTAATGCGCAATCGCGGGTACTTGAAGAAGCGATGCTACAAGAAGGTTTAAAATACCGAATTTATGGTGGTATGCGATTCTTCGAACGTCAAGAAATTAAAGATGCCCTCTCATACTTACGCTTAGTGGGTAACCGCCAAGATGATGCCGCATTTGAGCGTGTAATTAATACCCCAGCCCGAGGCATTGGTGACAAAACATTAAGCCATATTCGTGACTGCGCTCGCGCTGAATCTTTGCCGCTTTGGTATGCTGCTAAAGCCATTGTAGAACAACAGCATTTATCGGGTCGTGCATCAGGAGCGGTTGCCAAGTTTGTCGAACTTATTGAGCATATTGAAGATAAAATTAGTGACTTAACGTTGCATGAGCAAGCTAAATACGCAATTCAAACCTCAGGGTTAATGGCTATGTATCAGGCTGAAAAAGGCGAGAAAGGCCGCGCTCGAGTAGAAAACTTAGAAGAATTAATTAGTGCCTGCGATCAGTATGAACTCCCTGAAGAAGAAGAGTTTAGCTCGCCACTACAAGGCTTTTTAGCTTACACCTCACTTGAGTCTGGCGAAGGTCAAGCCGATGAACATGAAGATGCTGTACAAATGATGACGCTTCACTCAGCTAAAGGCTTGGAGTTTCCTTTAGTGTTTATGGTCGGTGTTGAAGAAGGTATGTTTCCATCTCAGCAAAGTAATGAAGAAACCGGCCGTTTAGAAGAAGAGCGCCGCCTTTGTTACGTGGGTATGACCCGTGCTATGGATAAGCTGTATATAAGCCATGCCGAAAGCCGCCGCTTATATGGCCAAGAGAAATATCACAGCCCATCGCGCTTTTTACGTGAAATACCCGAAGACTGCGTAGAAGAAATTCGCATTAAAACACAAGTATCTCGCCCGCCTACAGCCGGTCGCTTTAGCGCATCGGTTAGCCATGCTGCATTTGAAGAAAGCGGATTTAACTTAGGTCAACGCGTGCTGCATGCAAAGTTTGGCATTGGCACCGTACTCAATTACGAAGGCAGTGGCGCACAATCTCGCGTACAAGTTAACTTTGACGACTTAGGCAGTAAGTGGTTAGTAACAGCTTATGCAAGATTACAAGCCGTTTAACCGCGTTGTAGAGCGTGTACAGCAACAACTTGCGAATGCGAAACATCGCCAGTTACTGCTGCTTACAGGCGATAAAAACTGGTGTTATGAGCAATGTACTCAGCTGCTTGCTCATTTGCAGCACCCTTCTTTTGTACTGTCAAAAAGCACTCATTTAATTAATGCACATTGGCCAGAGCATACCCACCAAATTTTAGGGCAAGAGTGCGCCCATGCTGTTTATGACGGCTACAGTGGACTGGTGCCAGATAAACTAGCTGCGCTTAGTGGCGTTGTGCAAGCAGGTGGTTTTTTAATTATATTGCTACCCGAACTTAAAGAACTTGAACACTGGTGTGATGACGCCCTTCCCTTATTTCAATCTTTTGGGCAAATGCACCCTTACAGCTTTTTTAACCAACGCTTAGCTCACTTACTAAGCAAAACTACTTTACTGCATTTTAGCCAGCAAAATGGTTGGCAGTGTATTACCGATACGAATCTATCAACTGGTGAAATTGACTTTACCGAGCAACAACAGTGTATTGAATTAATAATAAAAACAGCAAACGGACGAGCAAATCGACCATTATTAATTAATGCAGATCGGGGAAGAGGAAAATCAGCCGCATTAGGTATTGCAGCAAGTAAACTCAGCGATAAAAACATACTTATTTGCTCTATGCAATTTCGTGCTTTGCACAGTAGTTTTAAGCACTTAGCGAGTGAGCTTGATATAGATTATCGAGCTGGCGATAAACACATTGCAAACATGCACTATGTGGCGCCTGATCAACTACTGAACGAACAACCGCAGTGCGATTTGCTATTAATTGATGAAGCAGCAGCAATCCCTGTTCCAATTCTCATAAAAATTCTTCACCTTTATCCTCGCGTGGTCTTTTCAAGCACTATGATTGGCTATGAAGGTAATGGTCGCGGTTATATTTTAAAGTTTACTCGTTACCTCAAAACGCATTTTAAAAACATGCGTAGCATCAGTCTTGAGCAGCCAATCCGTTTTGCAAAGCACGATCCTTTAGAGCTGCACCTTCGTACACTCTTAGCTTTGGATGCAGAACATCACAGCGCTAGTTTGAATACTGCTCCCCTACAATTTAAGCATCTGCAAGCAAATCAACTTACTAACGACGAACCACTGCTTCATCAAGTTGTTGGCTTACTAACACTGGCACATTATCAAACCAGTGTGAATGACTTACGTCACTTACTAGATGCCGCTGGGCAACGCCTATTTGTTTGTCAACAAGGTGATAATATTCTTGGTGTGTGTTTAGTAGCGATAGAAGGTGGCTTTACTACATCGTTGAGTAATGAAGTAGTGCAAGGTAAGCGCCGCCCTCAAGGGCACTTAATGGCTCAAAGCCTTGCACAATTAAGCTTTAAACCTGAGGTATTAAAACAACACTGCGCTCGCGTGGTACGAATTGCTATTGACCCAGAACAGCACAACAAGCACCTAGGAACACAATTACTTCATTACAGTGAACAGCAATTACAAAACGAATGTGATTGGTTTGGTGCTAGCTTTGGGGCTAATGCGCAATTACTTAGTTTTTGGCAAAATAATGACTTTAATTTGGTAAAGCTGGGTTTTCAAAAAGATAAGGCAACCGGCGAACATAGCGCATTGGTTATTAAAAGCTTAACTAAAAATGACCAACTACTAGAGCAATTAACAGCCCAGTTCGAAGCTGATTTTCCTTTGCAATTGCTCAGCCATTTTAGTCAGCTAGATTATAAACTGGTAGCAAAAATTGTTTCACGCTTTAATACCCATACCATCAGCATAGCCGATCAATCAAGATTAAAGTCTATGTTAACAAGTGACTATCAGCTCTTTAATATTAAACCTTTACTATGGAGGAGTTTTTGGGCATCTCCTCTTAGCTTGCCAAATGATGAGGATAATTTCCAATCTGTTTTTATTAGGCTAGTATTACAAAATTGGACACCTAAAAATATCCAAACTGAGCTAGGTTTGAATGGCACCAAGTCATTTAATATATTATTAAAAAAGGCTGTAGATAACTGGTATGAGCGCACTTCGCATAATAATACACCTTAGCATTGCCTCTGTCGCATTAGCCTTAGGGCAGCCTATAGCCTATGCAGAGCAAGATAATAGCAAAGTTATTAAACTTGGTATGTCTACAGCGCTTAGCGGACCGGCTCAAAATATTGGCCTACAGTTGCATAAAGGCAGTAGCATTTACTTTAACAAGGTTAATAATGCTGGTGGTATAAACGGTGCTCAGATACAACTTCTAGTTGCTGACGATAACTACGAACCAAAGCAAACCGTTAATAATACCCGTACTTTTATTTATACCGACAAAGTCGATGCACTGTTTGGTGCTATGGGCACCCCAACTAGCCACGCTATTATACCTTTACTAGAGCAGTCACAAACCCCGTTCATAATGCCTTTTAGCGGGGCGAGCTTCCTACATGATAAATCACGCGCTAACATATTTAATCTAAGAGCCAGCTATAATGACGAAGCCGCAGAGCAAATTAAATACTTAGTAGAGGAGCGTAAACATACAAAGATAGGGCTATTTATTCAAGCAGATGAGTTTGGCTTGTACGTCGAATCAGGGCTAAGAAAAGAGCTAACAAAATATCAACTTTCGCCTATAAAAGTCGCGCGTTACCAACGTAATAGTCATGATGTAGCATCAGCGCTTAATGCATTACAAGCCAGCGGGGTGACAGCTATCTGTTTAGTTGGTACCTATGCGCCACTTGGTGAGTTTATAAATAGTGCATATGCGAAGAACTTTACCCCAGACTATACTAGTGTCTCTTTTGTACCTAGCTTTGACTTATTTGATGAAGTAACTTCTCCCTCTCATATTATGGTTACTGAAATTGTTCCCAATCCACTCACTTGTAGCGATGATTTTTGCAATGAGTTTTTAGCTAATATGCAAGCAAGCAAGATTACAAAACCCAATCGTCTTCATTTTGAAGGTTATATTAATGCCATGGCATTTAGCAAGGCAGCGGCAAGCTGCAAATTACCACTTAAACACTCGTGCCTAATGAATGAGCTTAATTCACTGTTAATAAATGATAAAATAATCAAAAAGTTTTTTATTGATACAAAAAATAAAAATAAGCGTAATGTATATCGCTCTTATTATGTGAATAAATAAGTACCTTCCAAATATTGTTCTATCCTTAATATACAAACTAAGTATGTGAGGAAACTATGGACTTAATTAACTTTAAAGTGGGTTATAAAACCATTTCACTTAAGATTCTTGATATCTTATTAACGGAACAATTTAATAATAACCTCACGGTGTTACCTAACGACAATAAAAGCTTTTTGGGCGTTAAAGATTATATGGGGATCCCAACCCCAGTATTCGACCTTGGAATCATTTTAAATGGAGTTTCTACTGAGCGCAGTAATTTAGATGCTTTAAAGCAACTTAAATCTTGGCAAAAACAACTAATTGCTTGGTTTAATAAATTAGAGCAAGAACTACTCGTTTCGCAAAGCTCGTTAAAAACAAATCAGTATGAGCTTACTGATTTTGAACAGTTTTATACAGAGTTTAAAACGGATAATGATGAATTAAAAAATACCATGTCACGCTTTGATAACCCGTTTAAATCGCTCCTAAACAAATTGACCAGTGCGATAGATGCATATAAACAAGGCAACAATAAACAAGTCGGTACTCAACTTGAGATTATAAGAAGGCATGAACTTATTCACCTAGAGCGTTTATTTGACTCGGCAATAGAGCAAATCACTTTAGATTATAAACCTATTATTGTTTTTACTACTAAAGATGGGTTGAACCCTCATATAGGCCTGTTAGTTGATAAAGTGGAAGATAATATTGAATATAAAAAAGAGGATATTAAACCACTAGATAAGCTCACTGAAGTTGGTTTTGATATTGACCCCCAAACAAGAAACATGATGTATGGTCTAATTAAGCTTGCTGATAAACATAGTGTACTTATTGATCCTAGCGCAATATTTAAGCCCAAAGAGCTTGAACCATCTAGCAGCGCTCAAGAGCAAGAAACTGAAGCCTATGGACTGTTTTAAGAATGCTTCCTTTACACCCGTAAAAGCCCGACTCTTTTGAGTCGGGCTTTCTACAATTTGAAGCATGGTAATGTCGTAGTGTCCACAGCGATGGAAAGCCACATAACAAATGGGATACTCTCTATGCGTCGGGAGTCGCTTCGCTCGCCCAACCTACGCGATAGTGCTGGGTGAGTGTGTGCTTTTTACTTTTCTGCAGACGTAAAAAAGCCCGACTCTTTCGAATCGGGCTTTCTCTTATTTGGAGCCTGGTAATGACCTACTTTCACATAACAAATGCTACACTATCATCGGCGCTGTTTCGTTTCACTACTGAGTTCGGCATGGGGTCAGGTGGGTCCAAAACGCTATTGTCACCAAGCAAAT
>Ga0209634_1000051_pt1 | contig 115735 bp, 113 predicted proteins | sample LinPmetageLP40_FD_184043 | JGI IMG/M metagenome (GOLD analysis project Ga0209634, IMG submission 184043) | Marine viral communities from the Pacific Ocean - LP-40 (SPAdes) (version 2) | ecosystem: Environmental > Aquatic > Marine > Oceanic | place: Pacific Ocean | collected 2010-08-26
GTCGACGACGGCACGCTGGCCCGGATCGCGGATGCCGGTATTGATATTACGGCTGGGCTGGAGGCCAACGACAGCTATCCGATGCTTCAGGCGTCCGGTGACCTTCTGATGACAGGCGGGACCGGAACGAATGTCGCCGACCTGCAAATCCTGCGGGTCGGCTGAGATGACATATGAAAAGCCCACGCTAGCTGAGGCGGCATGATCATTCGTTCACTCGTTCTTGCCGCTGCCGGGCTGACAGCCCTCGGTCTGACCTATGTTCGTATCGCCCCGACGGACCCGGCCGTCTGGCACGTCGATCCAACGAAGGCGATCCGGTCCGGCAAGCCCAACGATTATCTGGTGGCAGACGGGAGCGACCGGCCTGCCATCGTCTCGGATGTGCCGCCCGCCGACCTGCTGTCCCGTATTGACGCCGTGGCGATGGCCGAAGTGGGGGTGACGCGTCTGGCCGGCTCGCCGGACGAGGGCTTGATAACCTATGTCCAGCGTAGCCGGGTCATCGGCTTCCCTGACGCCATCTCGGTCTCGGCCAGGCCCGACGGAAAGGGCAGTCGCCTGAGTATCTGGAGCCGGTCGCGATACGGTCAGTACGATTTCGGCGTGAACCGGGCGCGGGTCGAGCGCTGGCTTGCGGCGCTGAACCTCGGCTGACCGGGACCACCGGCCCTCAATAGGGCAAGGGATGCGCTTTGTTCAGATTGTCGATGGCCGCGATCAGTTCGTCCGACAGCACCATGTCCTGCGCCTTCAACCCATGCTCCAGTTGCGGAATCGTCGTGGCCCCCAGAATGGCGGAGCAGTTGAAGGGCCGCGTCTGCAACCACGCCAGCGCCATGTGCACCGGGTCAATACCGTGCTCTGCCGCCATGTCCAGATAGGCCGCAACCGTCCCCTCGACACGATCCGACCAGCGTCCGCCCAGATTTTCGTTCAGCGACTTGCGCGATCCCTCCGGCACCGCGCCGTTCTGGTATTTGCCGGTGATCAGCCCGGTCGCCAGTGGCGAGAAGGCCAGCATCGTGATATCCTCATAGGTCATCATCTCGGCCATGTCGGTGTCGGCCAGGCGGAACAGAACCGAATATTCGTTCTGGATGGACACCGGGCGGGCGGAGCCGTCACCGCCGTCCTCGTCCGACGACAGCATCATCCACTGATCCATGCCCCAGGTCGATTCGTTGGACAGGCCGAAGGATTTGATGGTGCCGCGCGACACCTCCCGTTCCAGCGCGCCCATGCAATCGGCCAGATTCTGCAGAATCGCATCGCGCGTGCCTTCGGGACGGTAGGTCCAGTATTTTCGAAACTGGAAACTGCCCCGGTTCGGCCAGTGGAACTGGTACAGGTCGATTGCCTCGGACTTCAGCCGCTTCAGGCTTCTTTCGATGGCTTTTGGAATGCTCTCGGAGGTGATCGGCGCGCCGCCCCGCGCATGCGACCCGTCACCCGAATGCTTGGTGGCGATCCGAATGCGACCCGCCCCGCCACCCGCAACCCAGTTGCCGATGATTTCCTCGGTCAGGCCAAGAGTGTCCGCGCGCACCGGGTTGACCGGATACATTTCGGCGGTGTCGAGCCACGTCACACCCGCGTCACAGGCCATGTCGATCTGGGTGTGGGCGTCGGCTTGCGGCGTCTGGGTGCCGAAGGTCATCGTCCCCAGCATGATTTCCGAAATCGTGTCGTGACGTCCGAGGGGTATATGGCGCATGGGGTCATCCTGTCAGGCAAATCTGCCCCTAGATGCGCGCCCGGCCCGATAAGGTCCAGTCCGGGGATGTCGGCCCGGACCTGCCCGTCTTTGCCCCTGAAATATTCCCGCCGGAGGTCCCGTTCTATAAATCCAGATCCAGCCAGACCGGCACATGATCCGATGGCTTTTCGCGGCCCCGCATATCCGCCTGGATCGTGCAATCGCGCATATGGTCCGCCACGGCAGGCGACAGCAGGAAATGATCAATGCGGATGCCATCGTTCTTGTTCCAGGCACCGGCCTGATAATCCCAGAAACTATAGTGCCCCGCAGCCTGCGTTCTTGCCCGGAACGCCTCGGTCAGACCAAGGTTCAGGATGCGCCGCCATGCGGATCGCGTCTGCGGCAATCCCAGCGCGTCCTTCTCCCACGCTGCGGGTCGGGCGGCGTCGCGGGCGTCGGGGATGACGTTGAAATCCCCGGTCATCAGGAACGGCGTTTCTTCGGCCAGCAAGGCCTTCGCCCGCGCCTCCAGCCGCGTCATCCACGCCAGTTTGTAGTCGTATTTAGGTCCCGGCGCCGGATTGCCGTTCGGCAGGTACAGCCCGCAAATCCGCACTGCGCCGGTCTCTCCGATTACCGTGCCTTCGATATAGCGGGCCTGATCGTCGTCGTTGTCATGCGCCCCGTCCAAGGCCGGCAGACCCCGCGAGATATCCTCTACCGGCGTCTTCGACAGCAGGGCCACGCCGTTGAATCCCTTTTGCCCATGGGTGTGCAACTCGTAACCCGCATCCTCGACCAACTCTCGCGGAAAGGCTTCGTCGATGGACTTGATCTCCTGCAACACGGCGACATCGGGCGCGTCGTCTCGCAGCCAGCTGGCCACGGTCTCATAGCGGGCCTTGATGCCGTTGACGTTGAATGTGGCGATCTTCATGGGCGACCCTCCGGGTTTCGCAAACGCTTAGGCGAGCGTTCGGGCGATGTCACCCGTCAGTCCTTCAGCACCCGATCCGCCCGCTTCTTGACCAGCACGGTCCGCAGATCATGCATCGCCAACAACAGACGGTCGGTCACCGCATCCAACTGCGCGTCCGTGGCCCGCGACTGTACCCAATGCGCCGTCAGGTTCAGGTGATCGACAGCCCGCAGGATGTCGTCGATGTCCCGTGCCGCCAACTCCGCCGTCCGTGCGACCATCCAGTCCGCGATAGCGTCTTCATCGGCTTCAGTCAGTTCAGTGTCGCCCTGCGGCTTCACTAGCCCGTTGTTGATATTGATCGTGGCGATCTGGTCCAGCTCCAACCGCCGCTGCCGGTTTTCGGCATCCACGCGGAAGACGAGCGCGCCGTTGTCCTTGACGCGGAAGTAATAGGGGGGAAGGCCGCCGTTGGTCATGGACTAGCCCAACCCCTCGCAGAACCGCTTGATCCGCCCGCAGGCTTCAGTCAGCGCCTCGTCCGAGGTCGCATAACTCACCCGGAAATGCGGCGATAGTCCGAAGGCCGCGCCGAAGACGACGGCCACGCCTTCCTCCTCCAGGAGGGCGGTCGCGAAGGTCTCGTCGTCCGTGATTTCCGCGCCGCCCGCTGACGTCTTGCCGATGCACCCGGCGATGCTGGGATAAACGTAGAACGCGCCCTCCGGCACCGGACATTCGATGCCCGGACAGGCGTTCAGCCCCTTCACCACCAGATCGCGACGGCCTTTGAACAGCGCCTGATTGGGCCGGATAAAGCTCTGCGTCCCCTCCAGCGCCTCGATCGCCGCCCATTGGCTGATCGAACAAGGGTTGGAGGTCGATTGCGACTGCACCTTGCGCATCGCCGCGATCAGATGCTCCGGTCCAGCGGCGTATCCGATCCGCCAGCCGGTCATGGAATAGGCTTTGCTGACACCGTTCATCGTCAGGGTCCGGTCGTAGAGTTCCGGCTCCACCTGCGCGGGCGTGGCAAAGACAAAGTTGTCGAATACCAGATGCTCATAGATGTCGTCGGTCAGCACCCAGACATGCGGGTGCCGCATCAACACATCCGTCAGCCCTTTCAATTCAGACGCCGAATAGGCCGCGCCGGTGGGGTTCGATGGCGAGTTGAAGATCAGCCACTTGGTCTTCGGCGTGATCGCCGCCTCCAGCGCTTCGGGCGTCAGTTTGAAACCGGTCTCGATGGTCGCTTCGGCAATCACCGGCTCGCCGCCCGCAAGCAGCACCATGTCGGGATAGCTGACCCAATAGGGGGCGGGGATCACCACCTCGTCGCCGGGGTTCAGTGTGGCCGACAGGGCGTTATAGATCACGTGCTTGCCGCCCGAGCCGACCGTCACCTGCGCGGGCGTGTACTCCAGCCCGTTGTCGCGCTTGAACTTGTCGCAGATCGCGGCCTTCAATTCGGGAATTCCGTCGACGGCTGTATACTTGGTCTTGCCGTCCGCGATGGCCTGTATGCCGGCGTCCTTGATATTCTGCGGCGTGTCGAAATCCGGCTCACCCGCGCCCAAGCCGATGACGTCGCGCCCTGCGGCCTTCAGTTCGCTGGCCTTGGTCGTGACCGCTATGGTTGGCGATGGTTTCACGCGGGACAGGCTGTCGGACAGGAACGCCATGGAGGTCTCCGGGTTGGCTTCGATGCCCCGACTTCCTAGGGTGCGCCTGACCTTTGGGCAAGCCAGAGGCGCCCCGCGCAATAACCCAAGAGGACTTTCATGCCAGAAGACAGCGATTGGTACGATCCCGGCACCACGACGTTCGGCGACCGCCTGACCGGCGCCCGCGAAGCGGCGGGTCTGGATGTTGACGAATTGGCGCATCGTCTGGGCGTCAAGGGCAAGACCATCCGCGCCTGGGAGGAGGACCGCGCCGAACCGCGCGCCAACCGCGTGTCGATGCTGGCCGGGCTGACGAACGTGTCGCTGGTCTGGCTGATGACGGGCGCGGGCGAAGGACCCAACGGCGATGCATCCGGCGCCGATGGCGATCTGCTGAAAGAGGTAGAGCTTCTGCGCCGCGAGACGGCGCGCCTGGCCGACCGGCTTGGCCTTCTGGAGCACCGTCTGCGCGCCCGGTTCGAGGGCGACGCATGATACCGGGGGAAAACCCGGTCACCGACACGGAAACCCGGCGCAAGCGGCTGAAGATCCGCGCATGGCGGCGGGGCATCAAGGAAATGGACCTGATCCTGGGCGGTTATGCGGATGCCGAACTGGCCGGGATGGACGACGATCAACTGGCATTATTCGAAGCGGTTCTGGGCGAAAATGACCACGATCTGTATTCCTGGGTCACCGGACAGACCAGCGCGCCGGATCGGTTCGCGCCGCTGATGGCCGCATTGGGACGCCGCGCGGCGGGATTGGGCCGATAAATTCCGTGTTTTAACGAATTATCAGGACTTTTCGGTTCAAACCTGTGTCGACGATGATCGAGATCAGGATGCCTGCCGCATGAGCCGACTGGAAAACTTCAAGCCCCGCACGCAGCCGGATTTCATGTCCGGCTACCTTGATGCGCTGACGCTGGTAGAACGGTTGCACCGACTTCTGCTGGACGTAATCAAGGACGAGTTCGAACGTGTCGGAATACTGGAAATCAATGCTGTTCAGGGGCTGCTTCTGTTCAACATCTCCGACAACGAGGTCACAGCGGGCGAGTTGAAATCGCGCGGCTACTATCAGGGTTCGAATGTCAGCTATAATCTCAAGAAGCTGGTCGAGATGGGCTATATGCATCATCAAAGGTGCGAAATTGACCGTCGCGCCGTCCGCGTTCGACTGACACCCAAGGGGCGCGATGTCCGCGATATTGTCGAGGCGCTGTTCCTGCGTCACGCTGACGGTATCCGCCACACAGGCGTTCTGTCGGATGCGGGTCTGGTGGAAATCGTCGGCACGCTGCGCCGGGTCGAGCGTTACTGGGCCGACCAGATCCGCTACATCTACTGACGTGTCGCTCCGGGACGGGCAGGATACCTGCCGCCCTGGCCTGATCACACTGACCAGACCGCTTCAACTCGACCGCATGGTTTCGCTGTGCGACCGTCTTCCACCGATCCCATCCTCCGCCCATCTCTGACATGACCTGCGTGAGGCTGGGGAATCGGCTTGCACCCCCTTTCCCCCGCACATAGAGACATGCTCGATTTCACCCCGCCTTCCGGCGGGGCAATTCGCATATGCGCGAGGTCCCAAGGCGGTCCCGCAGCCCACGAGACAAAGCAAGCTACAAAGGATGATCCCATGCAGGTGACCGAGACCCTGAACGAAGGCCTCAAGCGCGGCTACACCATCACGGTCCCCGCCTCTGATCTGGAAGCCAAGGTCAGCCAAAAGCTGGTCGAAGCGCAGCCCGACATTGAAATGAAGGGTTTCCGTAAGGGTAAGGTCCCGATGGCGCTGCTTAAGAAACAGTTCGGCCAGCGGTTGATGGGCGAGTCGATGCAGGAAGCCATTGACGGCGCCATGGGTGAGCATTTCGAGAAATCGGGCGAACGCCCGGCAATGCAGCCCAAGGTCGAAATGGCCAACGAAGACTGGAAAGACGGCGACGACGTCGTCGTCTCGCTGTCCTACGAAGCGTTGCCGGACGTTCCGGAAGTCGATTTTTCTGACGTGAAGATTGAAAAGCTGACGGTTGAGCCGGCCGAGGCCGATGTGCAGGAAGCTCTCGAAGGATTGGCCAAGAACGCCCAGACTTTCGAAACCAAAAAGGGCAAGGCCGCCAAGGGCGATCAGGTCGTCTTCGATTTTCTGGGCAAGGTCGACGGTGAACCGTTCGAAGGCGGCGCCGCCGAGGATTATCCCCTCGTGCTGGGGTCCAACTCCTTCATTCCGGGATTTGAGGACCAGCTGATCGGTGTGAAGGCCGGCGAGGAGAAGGCCGTCGAGGTGTCTTTCCCCGAAGATTACCAGGCCGAACATCTGGCCGGGAAGGCCGCCGTCTTCGACTGCACCGTCAAGGAAGTGAAGAAACCCGCCGATGCCAAGATCGACGATGACATGGCCAAGCAGTTCGGGGCCGAAAACCTTGAGGCGCTGACAGGTCAGATCAAGGAGCGTCTGGGTGCCGAATACGCCGGGGCCGCCCGCCAGATCGTCAAGCGCCAGCTTCTCGACCAACTCGACGGTCTGGTCACGTTCGATCTGCCGCCCAGCCTGGTCGAAGCCGAGGCGAACCAGGTCGCACACCAGTTGTGGCACGAAGAAAACCCCGACGTGCAAGGTCACGATCACCCGGAGATCACCCCGACGGAGGAGCATAAGTCGCTCGCCGCTCGTCGCGTTCGTCTGGGCCTTCTGCTGGCCGAACTGGGCCAGAAGGAAAAGGTCGAGGTCACCGACGCCGAAATGACGCAGGCGATCATGACGCAGGCCCGTCAGTATCCGGGTCAGGAGCGCGAGTTCTTCGAATTCATCCAGAAGAACCAGCAGGCTCAACAGCAGCTGCGCGCGCCGCTGTTCGAAGACAAGGTCATCGACCTGATCCTCGAACGCGCCAAGGTCACCGAAAAGGCGGTTACCAAGGAAGAATTGCAGGCCGAGGTCGAAAAGCTGGAAGAACTGTAAGACTGGACGACATCGGAACAATCAAGGGCGGCTTTCAGGTCGCCCTTTTTTGCGATACTTCTGAATAAGCGGATCGCAGTCCAGGACCCTGGCCTCTGAATCTCGGATCCGCGCCAATGAACCAGTTGAACCTGTGCCTGACCGAAACGTCCCGGTGCTGCGCGTGACGCCGATTGGTCTCCGGGACTGACAGCCTTACCTTGCCCCCGAACGAACCGGAGCGGTGTTTTCATGGCATGCAGATCATTATCGAGCGGCAACCGCCGCCGTCATTCATCGGGCGTTATGCGCAGGACTTCGCCGGCGTCGCTGTCGGTCAGCACGATGAATGACCCGTCAGACTGCACGTCGACATCGCGCACCCGGCCCAGATCGCGCAACAGGCGCTCTTCTTCGACGACCAGACCGTTTTCCAGCGACAGGCGGACCACCCCGCCCGGATTAAGGGACGCGATCAGGATGTCACCGTTCCAGTCACCGAATGCCTCGCCGGAATGGAACGCCATACCGCCCGGCGCGATCACAGGGTCCCAGAAATAAACCGGCTGCTCCATTCCCTCCGCCACAGCCGCTCCGGACCCGATGGGGCCACCGGAATATCGCTCTCCATAGGAAATCACCGGCCAGCCATAGTTCAGTCCTGCTTCGGGGCGGTTCAGTTCATCGCCGCCCTTGGGTCCGTGTTCGACCGTCCAGAGCGTCCCGTCAGCATCCAGCGCCGCGCCCTGAATGTTGCGGTGGCCATAGGACCAGATCGTGTCAATGGCACCCGCCTGGCCGATGAAGGGGTTTCCATCGACCGCATCGCCGTCCATCGTCACGCGGACCACCTTGCCATATGTCTTGTCCAGGTCCTGCGCATAGACACGTTCCTTGTCAGACGACCGCTCTCCTACCGTGATTGCCAGATTGCCGTCGGGCAGAACAACGACGCGGCTTCCATACTGCTTGGTCGTGGGCGAGGCCGGGCTTTGCACGAAAATATCGGTAACATCGGACACGGCGGACATATCATCCGAGAGTGTCATCTTGGCCGCCGCCGTGACGCTGCCGCCCTCGACCGGCTTGGCATAGGTAATCACGATGATACCCGTTTCGTTGAAATCGGGGGCCAGCACAACGTCCAGCAGTCCGCCCTGTCCCTGAGCCAGCACGTCCGGCACGCCGGCGATCGGATCCGACAGGATGCCGTTGGGCGAAATATAGCGCAATCGGCCCACCCGTTCGGTCACAAGCCAGCCTTCGCCATCGGGAAGGGTGGCGATTCCCCAAGGGCGTTCCAGCCCGCTTGCCAGCGTCTCGACCTTCAGGGCCACTCCGCTGTCGATCAGGGGCGCGCGCGTCTGTTCGGGGAAGGCGGGGGGGAAATCGGTGTTGCGGGGACCGTAGGAAAAACTTTGCGCCGCAGCCATCAGAGGCAGGATCGTGAAGGTCAGGGCAACGACAGACAGGCTTGGCAATGGGTGCATTGGAACGTCTCCGGACCTCTGAGGTCTTTCTGATGAAGATAGGGCAACGGCATCCCTTGTCATGATGATTTCCAACCAGTCCGGGAGATATCGACAAAAAAGGGCCGCGCCAGATCTGGCGCGGCCCTTATCAGCTTGATGTTCGGTCTGCCCGATCAGGCAGGCTGTTCTTCGTTATCATCGCTCTTTGGCGCTTCGGCCGAGGCACCTTCATCGTCGCTTCCGAAGTCATCGGCAGCCGCACCCAGGTCGTCGAACAACTCCGAAATCTCGAACTCTGCAGCGGCTTCTTCTTCCGCGGCCAGTTCCTGAATCGACTTGCCGGCGGCCTGAAGCTCGGCTTCTTCGTTCGAGCGGGCGACATTCAGCTCGATCTCGACCTCGACTTCGGGGTGCAGGCGAACCGTCACACCATGGATGCCGAGGTCTTTGATCGGCGCTTGCAGGATGACCTGCCCGCGCGCCACGGTGAACCCGTTTTCGGTCGCCACGTCGGCGGCGTCACGCGTGGTGACAGAGCCGTAGAGCGCGCCCGAATCCGACGCGGAGCGGATGATGATGAACTGCTGGCCAGCCAGCTTGTCGCCCATCGCCTCGGCTTCCTTGCGGGTCTCCAGGTTGGTGGCTTCCAGCTGTGCCTTGCGGCCTTCGAACGCCTTGATGTTGGCATCGGATGCCGAGAGCGCCTTGCCTTGCGGCAGCAGGAAATTGCGGGCGTGACCGGGCTTGACGTCCACGACCTCGCCCATCTGGCCAAGCTTGGCCACACGTTCCAGAAGGATCACTTTCATGTCGAAGTCTCCTTATTTCACGGCATAGGGCAGCAGGGCCAGGAACCGGGCGCGCTTGATTGCCTTGGCAAGGCGACGCTGGTTCTTGGCCGACACGGCCGTAATACGGGACGGGACGATCTTGCCGCGTTCGCTGATGTAGCGTTGCAGCAGACGGGTGTCCTTATAGTCGATCTTCGGGGCGTTGGGGCCTTCGAACGGATCGGACTTGCGACGGCGGAAGAAAGGTTTCGTAGCCATGTGTTCCGCTCCTTATCGCCGCTCGCGGCGTTCGCCGCGTTCGGGGCGCTCATCACGCTTCTGCATCTGGACCGAGGGGCCTTCCTCGTGGGCGTCAACCTTGATGGTCAGCACGCGCATGACATCGTCATGCAGGCGCGCAAGACGCTCCATTTCCTGAATCGCATCCGACGGCGCGTCGGTGCGCAGGAAGGCATAATGGCCCTTGCGGTTCTTGTTGATCTTGTAGGCCATGGTCTTCACGCCCCAGTACTCGCTTTCGACGACGCTGCCGCCGTTGTCCGCGAGGACGGTGCTGAAGTGTTCCACAAGGCCCTCGGCCTGCGCGGTGGACAAGTCCTGCCGCGAAATCATCACATGCTCATAGAGCGGCATGTCAGCTCCTGTTCTTGTAACGCGTGTTTCATAGTCCAGGCCAGACCCGCCCCCCGGACACGAGAGACCACGCGGTTGAAAAGCGTGGCGGGATGGACGGGGTATAGCGATGTCGGGGCAGGGCGCAAGGGGGCTCGCTGCCAGGATCGGACGGCCAGATACGCGCAGCGTTTGCGCCGTGAAAAGAATGTCTGTCTCCAAAGTTATAACGCTTCAGCCAGTTGTCAGATACATCTGCTGAAGATCGGTATTTACCCTTTGACCTTCCAAATGCTGGAAGGTGTATCGCGGCAGAAAATCCCCAGTGGGCGGAGATTTCATGCAGAAGACTAAGCCAATCCTTGTGGTGGGCGGGTATGGCGCCGTTGGACGATATATTGTCCAGCATCTTCACACCCTCCTGCCGCACTCCGGGATCGTCATCGCCGGTCGTTCGCGCGACAAGGCGGAGGCTGCGGCGCGCAAATTCGACAGCAGGGTATCGGCGGCGCAGGTCGATCTGACGTCTCAAGACTCGATCGCAACTGTCTTCCCGACCGTATCGCTTGTCATTCTGAACACCGAAACCGGTTCCGAGAATGCCGCGCGCGCCTGCATCGATCATGGCATATCCATGATATCGGTCGCGGCGAGCGTTCCTGTCATGCAGGCTATTGGAAATCTGGACGATATGGCGAAGGCCGCGAACGTCGCGCTTGTCACCGAGGTCGGCCTTGCGCCGGGCCTGTTGAACATACTGGCGCGGGAGGTAGTCACCCGTCTCCCGGATACGCGACATCTGGACCTGGTCGTTCAACTCGGGCTGATCGGAGAACACGGCCCGGAAGCGATGAACTGGACGATTGCGCGGGCAAACGAGGTCGAACGCGCGGTCATCCTCGATCCGCCCTTTCCGGATGTCGGTCGTCGCGTCATTCCGGTGGATTTCGTCGATCGGGATAAAATGCGGAAAGACCTTGGAGTCGAGACCGTCGCTTCGTTCCTGGTGATATTGCCCAGATGGACAACAACATGGGTGCAGCGACTGGCACCCTATCTCGTCAACCGAACGGGATTGCTCGCCAGACTGGAACCGGCCCTGAAAGCCCTCACCAAATTGACCGGAATGCGCGAAAACGAAATGGTGCTCGTTGTGCGCGCGCGCTCAGGCAGCAGGCGCGAAACACTTCGGATTACCGGCGAAAACCAGTCCCGTGTCACCGGGATCGCCGCGGCAAGAACAGCAGAACGCCTTATGACGATGCCTCCCGACGGCAGAACCGGCACTATCGGCATGGCAGACATCGTCAGCCTGGAAGACATCATGAAAGACCTCGAACGAATCGGATGTTCCCTGGCTTGATGCGAAACTTCGGCCCACACGCACAAACGGATCTTGGTCCGTGGTCGGACATGCACACCTGCACACAACCTGTTGATCTCTTTATCTTCGCTTTTCGTCGGACAAGGCGGTGGTATGACCAACGGACCTGACGCCCTTTTCGGAGATCGCAATGATCCGCGCGCCCCTTATCACCGCCCTTCTGGCGAACTCCCCGGCTTTCGCCGAGCCCGAGACATACGTTCTCGACCCAAGCCAGAGCCAGACGCTGTTCAGCTACAGCAATTTTGGCTATTCGACGACCTGGGGCATGTTTTCGGGCTGGGAAGGCACCCTCGACTTCGACGCCGAAGACCCCGCCAATTCATCGGTCGAGGTGTCGATTCCCGCGTCGGCCCTGTTCACCGGCTGGAAACAGCGGGACGAAAACCTGTCCTCTCCCGACTTTTTCGACATGGCGACCAACGATACCGTCAGTTTCGTGTCGACGGCCATCGACGTGACCGGCGATGACACCGCCAAAATCACAGGCGACCTGACACTGGGCGGTGTGACCAGATCCATCGTTCTGGATGCCAGGCTGAATCAGCAGGCGGATCACCCGCAGGAAGGCAAGCCATGGGTCGGCTTCACCGCGACGACCAACCTGCTGCGGTCGGAGTTCGACGCGGGCGCCTTCGCACCGTTCATCTCGGACGAAGTCGATGTGCAGATCTCGATCGAGGCGGGCAAGCGAGACAACTGATGCAAAGAACCGATGCCTGCCGACGAGGCATCGCGGGCGGTCATCAGAAAAACGCCTGCAACCCGGTTTGCGCCCGGCCCAGGATCAGGGCGTGAACGTCATGCGTGCCCTCGTAGGTGTTCACCGTCTCCAGGTTCATCATGTGGCGGATGACGTGATATTCCTCGGAAATCCCGTTGCCGCCGTGCATGTCCCGCGCCATTCGTGCGATCTCCAGCGCCTTGCCGCAGTTGTTGCGTTTGATCAGGCTGATCATCTCGGGGGCCGCTCGCCCTTCGTCCATCAGGCGCCCCACACGCAGGCAGCCCTGCAATCCGAATGAAATCTCGGTCTGCATGTCGGCCAGTTTCTTCTGGAACAACTGCGTCTGCGCCAGCGGTTTGCCGAACTGCTTGCGGTCCAACCCGTAACTGCGCGCTGCATGCCAGCACGCCTCCGCCGCGCCCATCACGCCCCAGCCAATGCCATAGCGCGCCCGATTCAGACACCCGAATGGCCCCTTCAGGCCCTGCACGTTCGGCAGCAACGCATCTTCGCCGACCTCGACACCGTCCATCACGATCTCGCCGGTGGTCGAGGCGCGCAAGGACTGCTTGCCGACGATTTTCGGCGCGGACAGGCCGGGCATTCCCTTGTCCAGAACGAAGCCACGGATCTTGCCTTCATGCGCGTCGGACTTGGCCCAGACAACGAAGACATCGGCAAACGGCGCGTTCGAAATCCACATTTTCGATCCCGAAATCCGGTATCCGCCGTCGGTCTTCACCGCCCGCGTCTTCATGCCCGCCGGGTCCGACCCGGCATCCGGTTCGGTCAGGCCGAAACAGCCGATCAACGTGCCCGCCGACAATCCGGGCAGGTATTTCTTACGCTGATCTTCCGACCCGTAGGCATGAATCGGGTACATCACGAGCGAGGATTGCACCGACATCATGCTGCGATATCCCGAATCCACCCGCTCGATCTCGCGCGCGACCAGGCCATAGGTGACATAACTCGACCCCAGCCCGCCGTATTCCTCGGGGATGGTGATGCCCAGAAGCCCCGCGTCACCCATCTTTTTGAAAAGTCCGGGGTTTTCGGTCTCCCCGGCATAGGCGTCCCGAACGATCGGGGCCAGTTCAGCCGCGGCAAAGGCGCGCGCCGCATCGCGCAGCATCCGCTCCTCTTCGCTCAGCTGATCTTCCAGACGGAACGCATCGGCCCAGTCGAACTGTGCCAGATCGGGGCCGAATCCTTCGGCAGACAAGTCTTTCATCGCATCCTCCTGACCGTTTCGTCCTGAATACGCCTCGCGCGCCCCGGCAGCAACGCGGCCTGACCGCGCGTCTTGACCAGGGGGGGATGAAAATGCCCCATGCGCGGATGAAATCACCAATGACCTCAATCGACGACGTGCAACTCCGCCTGGCCGGGCAGGACTATGTTTGCGGACGTGCGCTGGCGACCGTGATCTATCTGGCGCTGACCCTGAACCGCCCGCTTTTTCTGGAAGGCGAGGCCGGGACCGGCAAGACCGAGGTGGCCAAGGCCATCGCCGCGACACTGGGCCGCCGCCTGATCCGCCTGCAATGCTACGAAGGCCTCGACGCCTCCAGCGCCGTCTACGAATGGAATTTCGCCGCGCAGATGGTCGCCATCCGCCGGGCCGAGGCGACGGGCGAGACGCCGCCCGACCTGTTCTCGGACGACTTCCTGATCGCGCGTCCGTTGCTGGAGGCGATGAAACCCCAGCCCGGCGGCCCCCCCGTCCTGCTGATCGACGAGGTCGACCGCACCGATGCCCCGTTCGAGGCCTTCCTGCTGGAGGCTCTGTCCGATTTCCAGGTCACGATCCCCGAAACCGGCACCGTCAGGGCGCCCGAGCCGCCCATCGTCATTCTGACGTCCAATCGCACCCGCGAGGTCCATGACGCCCTGAAACGTCGCTGCCTGTATCACTGGGTCGATTACCCGACGCATGACCGAGAAATGGAAATCCTTGCCGCCCGCGCGCCCGAGGCCAGCGCCGCCCTGTCCCGCGAAGTGGTGGCTTTCGTCCAGAAACTCCGCACCGAGGACCTTTTCAAGAAGCCAGGGGTGGCCGAAACCATCGACTGGGCAAAGTGCCTGCTGGCGTTGGACATGATCGACCTGTCGCCCGAAGTCATTGCCGACACGCTGGGCGCGCTGCTGAAATATCAGGACGATATCCAGAAGCTGCACGGGTCCGAGGCCAGGCGGATTCTGGACGAAGTGCGGGCAGAGGTCGGGTGATCTACCGGCGCGATACCCGCGCACGTGCCCCCAGTTCAGTCAGGGTGTAGGCCGGGGCGACCACTCCGAAACCACCCCGCACGAACCACGGATCGGACGGCAGACATCCCGGTCCGCAGATCAACTGCACCCGTGCTCCGGCCCCGTCCACGAACCACAATCGCCCGCCGGGCGTGGCGATGTAACCATCAACCCCCTGCCGACGATCGGCGCGAACGTCGCCCGGAGAGGGAATCTCCGAATCGGCATTGGGCGAAAACGCGCCGTGGGTATGATATGATGCCAGTACATCGACCATCGACCGGCCGCGACGCGGGGAACAGCCGTTTTGTCCCCCGCGCCGTGCCCGGGTGGCAAGAACGCGGCCGGCCCGATCCACCCCGATGGTGCCGCAGTATTCGCGGTCGTCGCGGAAGCTCTGGGCTTGCAGGCCCGACAAGACCTGTCGGGCAGCCTGCGTTATCAGGGCGTCCTGCGCAAACGCGGGGGTGGCGAATGTAAAGGCAAAGGCGGCAAGCAGAAAACGCATCGCTATCTCCGGTGAATACGTCCCGGATGATGTGGCGCGCGGCGGCAGAGTAAAGCTCCTCTGTCCCGGTTTCTGGTCACATGCTAGAGAAGCGTCGTGGAACACGTCCCCCTCGACCTCCCCGAAGACCCCCGTCTCGCGGGCAATATCGCGCATTTTGCCGCCGCCCTGCGCCGTGCCGGTGTCCCCGCCGGTCCCGACCGCCTGATCCTTGCCACCCGTGCGGTGCAGGCGGCAGGGTTCACCGATCGGACCGATTTCTATCACACACTGCATGCCGTTTTCGTTCGGCGTCCCGAACACCGCGCCACCTTCGCGCAACTGTTCCGACTGTATTGGCGCGACCCTCGATACCTCGAACACATGATGGCGATGCTGACGCCGACGGTGCGCGGCGTGCAGCAGGACCGCGCCCCGAAACCCGCCGAGAAACGCGCCGCCGAAGCGCTGTTGAACCAGCCCGCGCATCTGCCCGATCCGCAGGCCGATCCGCCGGAAGTTCTTGACCTCGACGCGGCCGCGACGGCCAGCACGCGCGAACGATTGCGCACGCTGGATTTCGAACAGATGTCGACTGCCGAGATGGCCGTGGCAAAGCGCATGCTTGCCACCCTGCGCCTGCCGGTCAAACCGCTGACCAGCCGCCGCAGCCAGACCGCGCCGCAGGGCCGCATCGACCGGCGCGCGACCCTGCGCGCGGCGTTGCGCCGGGGTGACCTGACCACGCTGAAACGGACAAAACCGACGACCCGCTGGCCCAATCTGGTGGCGCTTTGCGACATCTCCGGTTCAATGTCGTCTTATTCCCGCGCGCTGCTGCATTTCCTGCACGCCGTCGCCAACCGCGAGGGGCAGGGCTGGGCCGAGGTGCATGGCTTCACATTCGGCACCCGCCTGACGAATATCACCCGTCACTTGCGGACCCGCGATGTCGATGCTGCGCTGGCCGCCGCCGGGGCCGAGACGCAGGATTGGGAGGGCGGCACCCGCATCGGCGAGACGCTGCACGTCTTCAATCGCGACTGGTCGCGGCGGGTGCTGGGGCAGGGGGCCGTCGTGTTGCTGGTGACCGACGGACTGGACCGGGGCGATGCCGACCGCCTGGCGTTCGAGGCGCGCCGCCTTCACCTGTCGGCACGTCGGGTGATCTGGCTGAATCCGTTGCTGCGCTTCGACGGCTTCGCGCCGAAAGCCGCCGGCATCCGCGCACTTCTGCCATATGTCGACAGCCTGCGGGCCGGGCATTCAATCGCTGCGCTTGAGGGGTTGGCCGAGGCCCTGTCGCGCCCAGATGATGTGGGCGACCTGACTCGTTTGCGGCGATAGCGCAGGTTCCGGGTCGCGACGGATCTGCGCGCGAACGTATGACCCACGTAATACCCGAGTCATACGTCCGGGCATACCATGCATTTCACCCCTCTCGATGCCGATTTCGGCACCCGGATTCGCAGGGGCGGACCCTATGCCGAAACCGGTCCGGTCTTCCTGTGCGCCGATCTCTGCACGGCATGGTCTGACGACGGGGTTCCCCCGATTCTCACCACGTCACCGGACTATCTGGTCAAGGGATACACGGCCGACGACCGCATACTGTATGGCACCGGTGCGATTGTTCCGGCCGCCGATCCGGCCCGCTAAGTCGCGCTCAGGCTGGAGATTCCGGCTGTCGCCTATGTCGATGTGCGGTCGGCGCGGAACAATTGTTTTCAGACGCGGGCACTGCGCGACGATGAAATCGGGATGCTATCCGATAACAAGCGGTTGCAGTGGAACTACAGGGAGAAGGCGGCGTTGATACCGGCAATATCGTGTTCCTAAAGGAGGCCACAATGCCCCGTCAGATTCGTCGCGGACAATCTTTCCGCACTGCCACTGCCCTCGCCGCCAGCGTATCATTGCTGGTACCCGGATTTGCCCTGCCCGTCGCCGCGCAAGATGCCGGAGACATCACTGCGGATTGTACCGCCGAATTCTCAACCGACGCCGAAGGGTTGGCGAATTGCGTTACCGATCGTACGGCGCAAGCCCTCGAACAGACGCAGTCAGATGCGGATGCCGCTGCCGCACAGGCCGAAGCGGACGCTGCCGCTGCCGTAGCTGCCGAGGCACAGGCTGAAGCGGATGCCTCTGCCGAGGCCGAGGCCGACGCGGAAGTTCAGGCACAAGCCGACGCCGCCGCCGCCGCCGCTCAGGAAGCCGCCGACAAGGCTCAGGCCGAGGCCGATGAGGCAGCTCAGGCTCAAGCCGATGCCGAGGCCGAGACCGCCGCACAGGCTCAAGCCGAAGCAGACGCTGAAGCCGAAGCCGAAGCCGAAGTCCAGGCGGAGGCAGATGCCGCCGCAGCAGAGGAAGCCGCAGCAGAGGAAGCTGACCGTGCTGCGGCCGAAGCCGACGCTGCCGAAGCCGAAGCCGCCGAGCAGGCGCAGGCCGATGCAGATGCCGCCGCGCAGGCGCAGGCCGAAGCAGAGTTGGAGGCAAATCTGAAGGCCGAAGCGGATGCCGCCGCCGCAGAAGAGGCTGACAGGGCTGCTGCCCAGGCCGAAGCAGATTCTACCGCGAAAGCCGATGCTGAAGCCGAAGCCGAAGCTGCTGCCACGGCCCCGGAAAACGGGAACGGCGCAGCCGTCGAGACTCAGGCCGCCGAAGGCGAGAACGGTGCAGAGGCCCTGCAATCGCAGGAAGCCGCGAGCGCCGATGCCAACGCGGCTCCGGTTATGGATGAGACCCCGTTGATCGAATCTGCACCCGCCGAGAGCGCAATCGCCGCCGAAGTCGCCGCCCGTCCCGAGCCGGTGCTGAATGCCGAGCAGGAAGAAGCCCGGGAGCAGGCCGAAATGGCACTCGGCGCACTGTCGGACAACAATGCCGATGCGACGCCGGTCGCTGCAGCCGCCGCTCAGGAAGGCGAGGCGGATAACGTGGAGGTCGCCGAGGAGACCATCCAGGCATCGGATGTCCGGACCTCGTCCGAGGAGTTCGAAACCCAGGCCACCGTGTCTGCCGAATCCACTGCGACGGCGGAAGATGAAGACCGTTTCGACCGTAACGACAAGATCCTGCTGGGTGCCCTTGGTGCCTTGGCGGTCGGTGCGATTCTGGTGAACAACAATAACCGTTCGCGTGTCGTTTCGAACTCGGGCGACAGGGTGGTTGTGCAGCGGGAAGACGGTAACCTGCAGATTCTCAAGGATGATGACGTTCTGCTGCGTCAGGCCGGATCGAATGTGCGGACCGAGCGGTTCGACGACGGATCGACCCGCCAGACCGTGCTGCGTGAAGACGGCAGCAGTGTGGTGACGATCCGCGATGCGTCGCTGCGGGTTCTGCGTCGGGAGTTGGTGCAGGCCGATGGCTCGCGTTACTTGCTGATCGATGACACTGCCAAGGTGGAGCCGGTGGATGTCGAGCATTTGCCCGACCCGATCGTGTCGACCCGCTCGGTCACGACGAACGGGACTGATCCGCTGCGCAATGCGCTGGCCCGCGAACGGGGCTTGGACCGCCGCTTCAGCCTGGCCCAGGTCCGCAACATCCCGCAGGTTCGCGCACTGGCCCCGGCGTTCGAAGTCAACACCGTGACCTTCGCGTCCGGCTCTGCCGCCATCGCGCCTGAACAGGCCGCGAACCTGTCCGGTCTGGCACGTGAAGTCGTCGCCGCCATTGAGGCCAACCCGCGGGAGGTTTTCCTGATCGAGGGTCACACCGACGCAGTGGGCGACGCTGCCTATAATCTGGCACTGTCCGACCGCAGAGCTGAAAGCCTTGCGCTGGCGTTGAACGAATACTTCAACGTTCCGGTCGAAAACATGGTCATCCAAGGCTATGGTGAGCAGTTCCTGAAGGTGCAGACGCAAACCGACGAGCGGGCCAACCGCCGCGCCACCGTGCGTCAGATCACCGACCTGTTGCAGACTGCCGCCGCGAACTGATCGCGGTTCACACGGCACGACATCGGCCCGCCCCTTTCCGGGGGCGGGCCGTTTTGCGTATGATGCCTGCCTATATCCCTGGCACCGGAGAGACGGACATGGACTCCATCGACGACGCCCCGGCCGCTGCACTGGCCTGGCACCGCGCGGGCAAGGGTGCTGCCCTGGCCACGGTGATCGAGACATGGGGCAGCGCACCGCGTCCGCGTGGATCGCAACTGGCAATCTCGGAGGACGCGCAGATCGTCGGCTCGGTCTCCGGCGGCTGCGTTGAAGGGGCAGTGGTGGCCGAGGCGCTGGACGCGATGGGCGACGGTGCACATCGGATTTTGGAATATGGTGTGTCGGACGACGAGGCCTTTGCCGTCGGGCTGGCCTGCGGCGGCACAATCCGCATCCTGCTGGAGCCGGTGGGCGGGACGTTGCCCGAGGATGTGCTGGCCGAGCTGGTGTCGCGGCGATCAAAGTCGGAAGCGGTGGGGCAGGCCGTCAACATCAGAACCGGTGCGACGAGCCTGATCGCGTCTGACGCCATTCAGGACCGCCTGCGCCACGACCGCAGCGGGTTCGAGGCTGATGGCGAGACCTTCGTGACCCTGCATGCCACACCCCTGCGACTGGCAGTGGTCGGTGGGGCTCATATCGCGCAGGCGCTGATACCGATGGCGCGGCTGGCGGGCTATGCCGTTACCTTGATCGACCCGCGCGAAGCCTTCGCGGCACCCGAACGGTTTCCTGACACGGTCCTGGTTCACGACTGGCCCGACGAGGCAATGAAGGCCTTGGCGCCCGATGCCCGGACCGCCATTGTTCTTCTGTCGCACGACCCCAAACTGGACGACCCGGCGCTTGGCGTCGCCTTGGCGAGCGATGCATTCTACGTCGGCGCGCTGGGGTCGACCCGGACGCACGCCAAACGGATTGCGCGATTGCAGGCGGCAGGTTTGTCCGACGCCGACATCACAAGGATCGATGCGCCGATCGGACTGGATATCGGGGCGAAAACACCGGGCGAAATCGCTGTCGCGGTGCTTGCGGCGATGACTCTGACGCTGCGGCGAGGTGCGGCGTGATCTTCGGGGATGTACCGCTGGACCGCGCGGCGGGCGCGATTTTGGCGCATTCGGTGCGATTGCCGGAGGGCCGCTTGCGAAAAGGTGTCGTGCTGGGCGATGCGGAGGTCGCGCGTTTGCGGGACGCCGGAATTGACCATGTGACGGTCGCACGCTTGACCGGCACCGATATGGACGAAAACGAGGCCGCCACGCGGATCGGCTCGGCTTTGCTGGCGGACGGACTGGAACTGCGCCCCGCCTTCACCGGGCGCGCAAATCTGCATGCGACGCGGGCCGGTGTGTTCGAGGTATCGCGCCACCGGATCGACGCACTGAACCTCTGCGACCCGGATATCACCGTGGCGACCCTGCCGGAATGGCAGCGGGTGGCGGCAGGCATGATGGTGGCGACCGTGAAGATCATCCCCTACGCCGCCGATTTTGCGGTCTTCGGTCCACATCTGGATGCGGCCCGTGGCGCGCTGCGCCTGCATCCGCCTGCGATTGACCGGGCGGAGCTGATCGTGACGAAGCTGACCGGCGCACCGACCGGGGTGAAGGCAGTGCTGTCGCGCCTCGACCGGCTTGGCATGGCGCATTCGGTGACCGAAGTGGCACACGAGATCGGGGCGTTGTCGCAGGCTTTGGCAGCGGGCAATGCGCCCCTGCGGCTGATCCTGACGGCCTCGGCCACATCCGATGTGCGCGACGTGGGGCCTGCCGCGCTGGTGGCGGCGGGGGGCCGGCTGACACGGTTCGGAATGCCTGTCGATCCGGGGAACCTGCTGTTTCTGGGCGACCTGAAGGATGCCCGGGTGATCGGCCTGCCGGGATGCGCGCGGTCACCCGCGCTCAATGGTGCGGACTGGGTGCTGGAGCGGGTGATCTGCGGGGTGCCCGTCACGTCCGGCGATATCGCTGGCATGGGGGTCGGTGGCCTGTTGAACGAAATTCCGACGCGCCCGCAACCCCGCGACAGGGCAAACCGCTGATGTTGTCGCATATCACGCTGGGCACCGACGATCTGCCGCGTGCGATGGCGTTCTATGACCCGGTTCTGGCAACGCTGGGCCTGTCGCTTCGCTTTCGGGAGGAGCATTGGGCCGGGTGGCAGGCATCCGACGCGGAGCGGCCGCTGTTCATCGTGACCACGCCGCTGGATGGCAGCGCCAGCGCGGGCAACGGCACGATGATCGCGTTCGAGGCGATGGACCGGGCAGCGGTGACGCGCTGTCACGCGGTCGCGCTGGCCCATGGTGGCACGGACGCAGGCGCGCCGGGTCCGCGCCCGCAATATCACGCCGATTATTTCGGTGCATATTTCCGCGATCCGGACGGCAACAAGCTGGCGGTTGCCTGTCACGCGCCTTCGCCGCCATCGGGACGCTAGCCAAGACAAAATCAGTGGTTCTCAGTCAGGCGCGGCTGTGCTTACCTGTCGTCAGTTGAGGAGGATACCCAATGACGAAAGTCACGATGACGGTGAACGGCAAGTCCCGCACCGCGGATGCCGAAGGCCGCACCTTGCTGGTGGACTGGCTGCGCGAGGGGTTGCGCCTGACTGGCACGCACGTCGGGTGCGACACCAGCCAGTGCGGCGCCTGCGTGGTTCATGTCAACGGCGCGCCCATCAAGGCCTGCACCGCGCTGGCGCAGGAACTGGACGGCGCCGATGTTACCACTATCGAAGGCATGGCCAACGCCGATGGATCGCTTGGCGCCGTCCAGCAGGCGTTTCAGGATTACCATGGGTTGCAGTGCGGGTTCTGCACGCCGGGCATGGTGATGTCGGCGGCAGCCTTGCTGAAGGACAATCCGAAACCGACGGAAGCGGATATCCGGCATTACCTCGAAGGGAACATCTGCCGCTGCACGGGCTATCACAATATCGTCAAGGCGGTGATGGCAGCCAGCGGTCAGGAGGTCGCGCCCGTCGCAGCCGAATAGGCGCGACGAACGCGAATGACGGGGACCGGTCCGACCGCGGGCCGATCCTCGGGGGCGCGGAAGGGAGGAGCCGCGCCCCAGTCTCAAATATCGGCAGGGCGAGGCGTCCACCCACGGATCGCCCCCTGCGCAACGGGAGGATCTGATTATGCCCAAGGACACCGGAATTGGCGCCAGCCCCAAACGGCGCGAAGACGTTCGCTTTCTGACCGGGAAGGGGCGTTATACCGATGACATCAACGTCGCCGGGCAGACGCATGTTGTTTTCCTGCGCTCGGACGTGGCGCATGGTAAGATAAAATCGATCGACACTGCCGCCGCCGAGGCGATGGATGGCGTGGTGCGGATTTTCACTTCCAAGGATTTCGAGGGTGTGGGCGGCATCCCATGTGGTTGGCAGATCACCAGCCGTGACGGCAACGTCATGCAGGAGCCGAAACACCCGGTTCTGGCCGAAGGCAAGGTTCGGCATGTCGGCGACCCGATTGCCGCCGTCGTTGCCGAGACCGAAAGTCAGGCGCGCGACGCGATGGAGGCCATCGTCGTCGAGATCGACGAGTTGCCCGCCGTGATGGACATGAAGAAGGCCGTCGCCGAGGGCGCGACCAAGGTGCATGACGAACTGGACAGCAACCTGTGCTATGATTGGGGCTTCGTCGAGGAAAACCGCGATGCCGTCGAGCAGGCGATGAAAGACGCGGCGCATGTCACGTCGCTGGAATTGGTCAACAACCGTCTGATCGCGAATCCGATGGAACCGCGCGTGGCAGTGGGCGATTACACATCGCATGACGGTCAGTCGACGCTTTATACAACGTCGCAGAACCCGCATGTCATCCGTTTGTTGATGGGCGCGTTTGTCCTGAACATCCCCGAGCACAAGCTGCGCGTGGTGGCCCCGGACGTGGGTGGCGGCTTCGGCACCAAGATTTTCCACTATGCCGAGGAAGCCTTCTGCACCTTCGCGGCCAAGGCACTGGAGCGCCCGGTCAAATGGACCTCCACCCGGTCGGAGGCGTTCATGTCCGACGCGCATGGCCGTGACCACGTCACCAAGATCGAACTGGCGCTGGATGCGGACCACAACTTCACCGCCGTCCGCACCGAAACCTATGCCAACATGGGGGCCTATCTGTCGACCTTCGCGCCCTCGGTCCCGACGTGGCTGCATGGCACGCTTATGGCGGGAAATTACAAGACGCCCCTGGTTTATGTGAACGTCAAGGCGGTGTTCACCACGACGGTGCCGGTCGATGCCTATCGCGGCGCGGGTCGTCCCGAAGCGACATTCCAACTGGAACGGGTGATCGACAAGGCGGCGCGAGAACTGGGCGTCGACCCGGTCGAGTTGCGGCGCAGGAACTTCATCCGCGAATTTCCGTATCAGACGCCTGTGGCCGTGGAATACGACACCGGCGATTACGACGCGACGATGGACAAACTGCTTACGATGATCGACCGCGACGGGTTCGAGGCGCGCCGAAAGGACAGCGAGAGCCGGGGCAAGCTGCGGGGGCTGGGCATCAACTGCTATATCGAGGCCTGCGGCATCGCGCCGTCGAAACTTGTGGGTCAGCTGGGCGCGCGGGCGGGTCTATACGAATCTGCCACCGTGCGGGTGAATGCGACCGGTGGTCTGGTCGTCATGACCGGCAGCCACAGTCACGGGCAGGGGCACGAGACGTCGTTTCCGCAGGTCGTTGCCGACATGATCGGCATCCCCGAAGATCAGATCGAGATCGTGCACGGAGACACCGCCAACACGCCGATGGGCATGGGCACTTACGGGTCGCGCAGCCTTGCCGTCGGCGGCAGTGCGATCTTCCGCGCCACCGAGAAAATTATCGCCAAGGCCAAGAAGATCGCGGCGCACATCATGGAAGCCGCCGAGGGCGATATCGAATTGAAGGACGGCAAGTTCACCGTCGCTGGCACCGACAAGGAACTGGCCTGGGGGGATGTGACGCTGGCGGCGTATGTGCCGCACAACTATCCGCTGGAAGATATCGAACCGGGGCTGGAAGAGACGGCGTTCTACGACCCGAATAACTTCACCTATCCGTCGGGCGCCTATGCCTGCGAAGTCGAGGTCGATCCCGAGACCGGCAAGGTCGACGTGCTGTCGTTTGCCGCCGCAGACGATTTCGGAAACGTGGTCAACCCGATGATCGTCGAAGGTCAGGTCCATGGCGGTATCGCGCAGGGCATCGGTCAGGCGCTTCTGGAAAGCTGCGTCTATGACGATAACGGGCAATTATTATCAGCCAGTTACATGGATTATGCCATGCCGCGTGCCCACGATTTCCCGATGTTTCAGGTTGACCATTCCTGCACCACGCCCTGCACCCACAACCCGTTGGGCGTCAAGGGCTGCGGCGAAGCGGGCGCGATCGGATCGCCACCGTCGGTCGTGAATGCCGTGCTGGACGCGCTGGCCAGCGCCGGTCACGACGTCGGGCATATCAACATGCCGCTGACCCCCGCGAAGGTGTGGGCAGCGATGAACAACGCTGGCGGAACCGGAAGCGGCACGGCCCATGGCCGGTCGGTCGATGGCCCTGCGGCCAAGATCTGAGGAGACAAAGATGTATAATTTCGAACTGGTAAAGCCCTCGACCCTGCAGGACGCCGTTGCGGCCCTGAAGTCCGAGGATGCGCAGGCGCTGGGTGGCGGGCAGACGTTGTTGCCCACCATGAAGGCGCGGCTGGCGATGACCGAACAACTGGTTGCGCTATCCGGCATCGACGAAATCAAGGGCATCTGCACCGATGACGACGGGCGTATCTGCATCGGAGGGGCTACAACGCACACGGCCGTGGCCGAAGGCGCGACGGGCTATCCGGCGCTGGCGTCGCTGGCGGCGCGGATCGGCGACCCTGCAGTGCGGAACCGGGGCACGATTGGCGGATCGCTGGCCAACAACGATCCCTCGGCCTGTTATCCGGCGGGGGCACTGGCGTCGAATGCGACCATCGTGACCAACGTGCGCGAGATAGACGCCGACGACTTCTTCCAGGGCATGTTCGAGACCGCGCTGGACGAAGGCGAAATCATCACCGAGGTGAAGTTTCCGGTGCCCGAAAAGGCAGCCTATGAAAAGTTCATCCAGCCCGCCTCGCGCTTTCCGCTGGTCGCGGTCTTCGTTGCCAAGTTCTCGGACGGGGTGCGCGTTGCGGTAACGGGGGCTGCGTCGGACGGCGTGTTCCGCTGGTCCGAAGCCGAGGAGGCGCTGTCGTCGGATTTCTCGGAGGACGCCGTCAGGGGCCTGACGGCACCGGACGCGGGCGGCATGATCTCGGACCTGCATGGTGACGGGGCGTACCGCGCGCATCTGGTCAAGGTGATGACGGCGCGTGCGGTCAAGGCAGCGGTCTGACCCCTCGCGAACTGATGGCGGAGGGACAGTGGTATAGCTGTCTCGCGCCTGAACTGGAGGCGATGCGCGTCACGGCGCGCGCCGCCTGTCATTCCCATGCGACACTTGCGCCGGACCGGCGCGGCCCGGTCGCGCCACGGCTGGCACGCCTGTTCGCGAAAATTGCCGAGGACTGCTTTATCGAAGCGCCGTTCCATTGCTCCTATGGGGTGAATACCTCGCTGGGCGCATCGGTCTATCTGAACGCGGGCTGCGTGATCCTGGATTCGGGACCAGTGTCGATCGGGCGGGGAACGATGTGTGGACCGGGTGTGCAGATCTATACCGCCGACCACCACCGGGACCCCGCCGAGCGCGCCAAGGGGATCGAACGGGCCCTGCCGGTGACAATCGGCGCGGACGTCTGGGTCGGTGGCGGTGCGATCATTCTGCCGGGCGTGACTGTCGGGGCGGGTGCAATCATCGGGGCCGGGTCCGTGGTGACGCGGGACGTGATGCCCGGAACCTGTGTGCTGGGTAATCCAGCATGCGCGCGGTGATGGCGAGGCGTCGAGGTTTCAAGCCCGGAAAATGCAGAGTTGATTCCCGCCCCGCAGATCCTGACGCGCACATCGGCTATTTTTGGCGCAGCGCTGAGCCATCATCAGCGCATCATTCTGTCGTCCGGGCGAATCTGCTGGAACGCTCCCTTTGCTCCGGTGTTGATGAGGTATCGGTACGATGCGACCCGTCCGATCATCGCAACGGTCGCTTGGAAATCCTGCAATGGATAAGAAACCTACTCCGAAATCCAACCCGAAACCTTCGGAAAAAGGCGGCTCCCAAACCCAGAAGAAATAGGCCGCACTGGGACGGGAAACCGACTGTTCCCCATGATATGTCCCTGATGCAAGGAAACCCCGGCGCGATGCCGGGGTTTCTGTTTTTCTGTGGATCGGCCACCGGAGTGATATCTCCAGCCATCACAAACGATCTCCGGACAGCAAAAAGGGCGCCGATAAAGCGCCCCTTTCATATCTCGAACAGAACGACTTAACGCTGGGTCGGACCTATCATCATGACCATCTGGCGGCCTTCCATCTTGGGAAAGCTCTCGACCTTGCCGATGTCCTTGGTGTCTTCCTGCACACGCTTGAGCAATTCGTAGCCCAGGTTCTGGTGGGCCATTTCACGACCACGGAACCGCAGGGTGACCTTGACCTTGTCACCGGTTTCCAGAAAGCGAAACACGTTGCGCATCTTGACGTCGTAATCATTGGTGTCGGTGTTCGGGCGGAACTTGACCTCTTTGATGTCGATGGTCTTCTGCTTTTTCCGGGCTTCGTTTTCTTTCTTCTGCGTCTCGTATTTGAACTTGCCGAAGTCCATGATCTTGCAGACCGGCGGAACCGCATTCGGGCTGATCTCGACCAGATCGAGCCCGGCATCTTCCGCCATCTGGCGTGCGCGGGCAGGGCTGACAACACCTACGTTTTCACCTTCCGCCCCGATCAGGCGGATTTCGGTACTGCGGATCTTGTCGTTGACGCGGGGGCCGGTGTCGCGCTGCGGAGGCGCGTTATGGGGTCTGCGGGCGATGGTGGCGGTCCTTTCAGGGACATTGATACAGGGCCGTAACTTAGCCGCGTCAAGGGTGGCCTTCAAGGTCGGAACAGCGATCTATGACCGATTTGACGCCCTTTCGGGGTGCTTGCCATTGTCCTTGGCGTGTCCATGCGTCAATCACAGCATCAATGGGAAACGCATATCTGGAGAATTCACATGTCTCGTAATTTGATTGTCGGTCTGGCTGTCCTCGTTGTCGCGGTTCTGGGCTGGATCGTGATCGACCGCATGGCCGAGAACCGGGCCGAAGTCGCCCGCATCGAAGCCGAAACCGTGCAGGCCACCCAAGAGGCGGAGGAAGCCGCGCGCCTGGCCGAGGAGCAGGCCGCCGAGGAGGCTCGCCTGGCCGAAGAAGCGCGTGTGGCCGAGGAAGAAGCCGCCGCTGCCGAGGAAGCCCGTCTGGCCGAGGAAGCCCGCATTGCCGCTGAAGCCGAGGCCGCCGCTGAAGCCGAGGCTGCTGCGGAAGCCGAAGCTGCTGCGGAAGCCGAAGCCACGACCGGGACTGATGCCGTCGATGCGACCGCCGAGGCTGCGACCGAGGGGACCGAAACCCCCGCGACCGCTCAAGCCGATCTGGCTACCGTGCTGACGCCGGACGGCTTCGATGCCGACGCCCTGATCGTTTATGTGGACGAATCGGATATGAACGCGGTCGCCAAGACCACGCTCAAGGCCGGGATTGAACAGGCACGGGACAATCCGACGCTGATCCCAGCCTTGCTGGAGCAGCTGAGAGCCCGTCTTGGCGTAGAATAAGCGTCCCCAAACACAAAAGGGCCGCGGCGGGGAATACCCGCCGCGGCCCTTTTTCGTTTGTCGCACTGGTCCTAGCCGACGAAAGCCTTCTCGACGACGTAATGTTTGGGCTCGGAATTCGCACCTTCCTCCAGCCCATAGCCTTCGAGGATTTCCTTCAGGTCGGTGTTCAGCCCGATTGATCCGCAGACCATGGCACGGTCCGTTGCCGGGCTGATACTGTCCACACCAAGATCCGCAAAGAGACTGCCGTCGCGCAGACGATCGGTTATGCGCCCCACGGTCGGAGAGGTTTCGCGTGTGGTGGTCGGGTAATACGTCAGTTTCGCCAGATTGTCCTCGCCCAGTAACTCGCCCAGAATCTCGTCGGTGCGGATTTCCTCGATCAGCTTGCGGCTGTATTCCAGCTCCGCCACTTCGCGCGTGGTGTGGGTGACGATGATCTGGTCGTAGGCTTCGAATGTTTCAGGGTCGCGCAGAAGCGACGCGAAGGGCGCGAAACCGGTGCCGGTCGCAAACAGCCACAGGCGTTTGCCGGGCAGCAGGGCGTCATGCACCAGCGTGCCGACGGGCTTGGGCCGCAGGATGATCTGATCGCCCGGCTGGATGTGCTGCAACCTCGACGTCAGTGGGCCGTCCTGCACCTTGATGGAATAGAACTCCAGCTCCTCGTCCCAACTGGGCGAGGCGATGGAATAGGCGCGCAGCAGCGGCTTTTGCTTGCCGGTCTCGGGGTGCGGGTCGCCCATCAGGCCAATCATCACGAACTCGCCCGACCGGAACCGCAGCGAGGCGGGCCGTGTCACGCGAAACGAGAACAGGAAGTCGGTCCAATGCGTGACCGAGGTAACGGTCTGCGCGTCGGGCAGGACCGGGGCAGCCGGGGCGGTGGACGTCTGGTGGGCGGTCATATCGTTCATGGCTTCGATTGCGGCGGGTGCCGCACCTCTAGGGAATAGGGACGGAAAGTTCTAGGCGGATGCGGCGGCGCTTTTGGTGTCGCGCCTCCGGCCAAGGCGGGACTGATAATCGTGAGCCTGCCAATCGGCGCGGGCCAGCCACTGATCCTCGGGTTGGCGCGCGGCAAGGTCGTCGGAGATCTCCACCTCGTCGAACCCGGACCGGCGTGCCATCGCGTATTGGTCGGCGATCACATGGCCCTCGGCGCGCAGCCGCCCGGTGTAACCCGCACGGCGAAGCTGTCGGGCAATCGTGAACCCACGCCCATCGGCGGAACTCGGAAACGCCACGCGGATGGCGGTCGCCTCCTCCAAACGCGCCAGAACAGGCGTCAGATCGGCGTCGGACGCGACGTCGATAGACAACGGGCCGTTTGCAGGCAAATCGTCGGATGGCGAAAAGCGGGCATTCAGGTCGTCGGGTGCAAAGCCCGCGTCAGTCACGATGGGCATGAAATCAGACCTTTGTCGATTGGATGGCGGGCCAAAGCCGTGCGCCGTTCAGATGGATGCCGCATTCGGTCTTTTCCTTGGTGCGCCAGCGCCCGGCCCGAACGTCTTCGCCCGGCATGGTGCTGTCGGTGCATGGCGCGCAGCCGATCGACTGGAACCCCTTTGCCACCAGAGGGTGACGCGGCAGGTCGTGGGCATCCAGATACGCGGCGATGTCGTCGCGCGACCAATCGGCCAGCGGATTGATCTTCAGCTTGCCGCTGTCGGCCTCGAACACGGCGATATCGGCGCGGTCGCCACCGTGGTGCCGCTTGCGTCCGGTGATCCATCCGTCGAAGTCCTGCAAAGCCAACTCCAGCGGCTTGACCTTCCGCAGAGCGCAGCAGGTATCGGTATCGGACTTGTGCAACTCGCCCTCGGGGTCGTGCAGGAACAGGTCGGTGGCATCGGGGCGGACGATCCGCACGTCGCTCAGACCCAGCGTTTCCGCGACTTCGATCTGATAGGTCAGCGTTTCCGGGAACAGCATCGCGGTTTCCAGAAACAGCACCGGACGCGAGGCATCGACCTGCGCCATCAGGTGCAGCAGCACGACCGATTCCGCCCCGAAGGACGAGACCATGGCGATTTCGCCCAGCCGGGCATCGCGGAACACGGTCTCAAGGACAGATTGCGGAGTCGCCGTTGCCAGATCGGTGTTCAGCTGCGCGGCGCGGGTGGCGAGAAGGGCATGTGCGTCAAGCGGCATCCTGATTCTCCTGAGGGTAGAGGGCGGCTTTGAAGGGTGCAGGCCCAAGGCGGCGGAAGGCGTCGATAAAGGTTTCTTCTTCGTCCGCCCGCAGATCGAGATAGGCGAGGATCAGGCGTTCGATGGCCGGAACAACCTGATCGTAGGCGAAACCGGGGCCCGCGCGTTCGCCGATGGCAGCGGATTCCGTTGCGTCTCCGCCCAGCGTGATCTGGTAGTTTTCGACCCCGGCGCGATCCAGCCCCAGAATGCCGATATGCCCGACATGGTGATGACCACAGGCATTGATGCAGCCCGAAATCTTGATCTTCAGGGCACCGACCTCGTGTTCGATCTTGAGCGCGTCGATCCGCTTGGCGATCTCCTGCGCGACCGGGATCGAACGTGCTGTCGCCAGTGCGCAATAGTCCATGCCGGGGCAGGCGATGATGTCGGACGCCAGCCCGATATTGGCAGTGCCCAGACCGGCGGACCTGAGGGCCGCGAACAGCATGGGCAGGGCGTCGCGCCGGACATGGGGCAGGATGACATTCTGTTCGTGGCTGATGCGCAATTCGCCATAGGCGTGGGCGTCGGCCAGATCGGCCATCAGGCGCATCTGGTCGGCGGTCGCGTCACCCGGCGTCTCGCCGTGCTTTTTCAGCGAGATCGTGACGATGGCATGGTCGTCGCGTTTGTGCGCGGTGACATTGGTGTCGACGAAGCTTTGCAGCACCGGGTCGAGAATCGGCGCGGGAACGTTGTCAGTGAACGCGGGCAGGGCGAACTGCGCTTCGATCCCGGCCAGCATCACTTGGTCCACGCCGGAAAACAGCGGCTTGAGCTGCGCGAAACGGTTTTCGATCCGCTGGCGCATTTCCTCGATACCATTCTCGTGGACAGTGATCTTGAGACGCGCCTTGTATTTGTTGTCGCGTCGACCCAGCCGGTTGTAGACCGACACGATTGCCTCGCAATAGGGCAGCAGATCGGCCTTGGGCACGAAGTCGCGCACCGTTTTGCCGATCATCGGGGTGCGGCCCAGGCCGCCACCGATGATGACTTCGAAGCCGATCTTGCCGTCCTGTTCCTTCATCACCAGACCGATGTCATGCGAGCGGGTGACGGCACGGTCGTTGGGCGACCCGGTGACGGCGATCTTGAACTTGCGGGGCAGGAACTGGAACTCCGGGTGATCGGTGGACCATTGGCGCAGCAATTCGGCGACCGGGCGCGGGTCGGCGATCTCGTCCTTGGCGGCCCCGGCGAAATGGTCGGCGGTCACATTGCGGATCGTGTTGCCGGACGTCTGGATCGCATGCATACCCACTTCGCCCAGCGTGTCGAGCATATCGGGAATGTCGATCAGTCGCGGCCAGTTGTACTGAATATTCTGGCGCGTGGTGAAGTGGCCGTAGCCCTTGTCCCACTTCTCGGCCAGCACGGCGAGTGTGCGCATCTGTCCCGACGCCAGCGTGCCATAGGGGATCGCGACGCGCAGCATATACGCGTGCAGTTGCAGATAGACGCCGTTCATCAGGCGCAGCGGCTTGAACTCATCCTCGGTCAGGGAGCCGTCCAGACGACGCTCGACCTGGGCACGGAACTGGGCATTGCGTTCGGCGAGGAAATCGCGATCGAAATCGGTGTAGTGATACATCTCAGGCGTCCTTCTCGGCAGCTTTGCCGTGGGCGTAGTTTGTCGGGCCGGTGGCGCGGAAATCCTCGCGGAAGTGTGTCGGCACGGGGCCGCTTTCAGTCACGCGCACATCCGCCAGATAGGTGCCGACGACGACCGAGGGTTTGTCGGCATCGACCAGCCGCATCTGGGCATGGGCCTCGTCGGTCAGCACTTCGGCCTCGGTCAACGAGGCGACCCAGCGGTCGTCCTCGGTCAGGTAAACGACATCGCCTTCGCGCAGCAGGTTGGCGGTGACGACTTTGGGGGAGAAGGAGCGATTGCGGCTCATAACGCGATTTCCTGATGGCTAAGGGCTTGGGCGGCGGCGCGGGGGGCCAGACCGAAAAGAAGGACGGCAGGACCCGAGACATCGGACAGCGCGTCGGGCAGGGTGGCCAGAGTGGTGGCGTGAATGGCCTGATCGCCGCGCGACGCGTTCTCGACCACAGACACGGGCGTGGCGGGCGCGGCCCCGTGCATAAGCAAACGTCCCTGCATCCAGCGCGCGGCGCGCTTGCCCATATAGATGGCGGCGACCTCATCGGGTTTGGCCAGCGCAGCCCAGTCCTGATCGGCGAAACCCTTCATGTCGTGACCCGTCAGGAAACGAACCGACCCGTTGCGGCCCCGTTTGGTCAGGCTTTGCCCGATGGTGGCAACGGCGGCGCTGGCGGCGGTGATACCCGGAACGATGGCCCAGCCCAGACCGGCAGCGTCCAGTGCCTCGATTTCTTCGTCCAGACGACCGAATACGGTCGGGTCGCCCGCCTTGAGGCGCACGACGTGGTGACCCCGCAACCCGTGTTCGACGATCAGCGCGTTGATGACGTCCTGCGATGTCGAGGGACCGAAGCCTTCCTTCCCGGCGTCGATGATGATCGCCTCGCGGCGTGCCAGTTCGAGAATTTCCGGCGCGACCAGACGGTCGTGGATCACAACGTCGGCGGCATCCAACGCCTTGCGCGCCCTGAGGGTCAACAGTTCCGGATCGCCAGGGCCAGCGCCGACCAGATCAACATGACCGGGGCGGGTTTCGGCGTTCAGATGGCTCTCCAGCAGGGTGTCGAGCGCGTCGCGGATCGCCGCCTCGCCCTGATCGGCGGCGCGGGGACCGGCTTCGTTATAGTAAGCTGCCCAGAATCTGCGGCGGACGGCGCCCATGGGAAGCACATCGGCTGCCTTGCGAAAGGTCTTGCCCACACGCGCCAGCAGGCCCAGCCCGGCGGGCAGGCTCGCTTCCAGATCTGCCTTGATCTTGCGCGCCAGAACAGGGGCCGCGCCTTCGGTACCGATGGCGACGACGACGGGGTCGCGATCGACGATGGCGGGCGTGATGAACTGGCTGCGCGCCAGATCGTCGACAATGTTGACGATGGCACCGTCTGCGGCGGCCAGTTGCAGGGTGCGTCCGTCCAGCACGGCATCTTCGTGCGCACCATAGGCGATCACGCAGCACAGCGCGTCGCCGGGTTCCTGCGCACGCGGGATCAGGTTCAGCTTGCCCGCATCGGCCCATGCCACAATCTCGGGCGCGGCGTGTTCCGCGACCACCGTGATCCGCGCCGTCGTCTTGAGCAGCAGCCGCAGCTTGGCCACCGCCGCATCGCCACCGCCCGCAACGAGGACGCGGCGGTTTTCTAGGGCGAGGAAGATGGGGAAGTGGTTCATCTGGGCGCTCCGGCGTTCGTTCCCTTGTATATAGAACATTGTTCTGGATATTTGGGAGGGGGAGGGCGATAACAGGGACGTATCGCGTATTTTACGCCTCAAACCGGTAAGGTGTTCCACATGGCCACGGAAACGCGGAAGCCTGTCCGATTGGATGACCTGGACCGGAATATCCTTCGGGCCTTGCAAGCCGATGCAGGGCAGTCACTGGATGAAATCGCCCGTCAGGTGGGGTCTTCGAAGACGCCGGTCTGGAATCGCATCCGCAAGATGCGCGACGCCGGTGTAATGGGACCGTCGACGGTGGTGGTCGACCCGGAAGCCCTTGGTCTGGAAGCCTGTTTCTTCGTCCTGATCCGCACGTCGGAGCATGAAACCGACTGGCAGCAGAAGTTCCTGGCCGCCCTGCGCGCCCGCCCTGAGGTGCAGGAGGCACACCGGCTGGCGGGGGAAATCGACTATATCCTGAAGGTGCGCGTGGCGAACGCACGGGCCTATGACGTGTTCTATCAGGCGCTGATATCCGAGGTGCGGGTGTTCAACGTCACGGCACTTCTGTCGATGGAGGAGATCAAATCGACGGTGGCGCTGCCGGTCTGAAGATCACGGAGCGGGCGGGAAATCTTCCCTGTTTCGGGGTGCGGGGCGGTTTCCGGTTTGTGGGTGATCCACGGGTGATCCACGTCGGATATGGGTCGGACACGGATTGGGGTTGTCCGATAGCGCGCTCTGGAGGCGGCTATGCGAGGTGAAGCTGTCCCAGCAGAAGTGTCGCGTTCTGTCCTCGCAGGTTGAATTCATTGTTTCAGAGGTAGAAGCCGTTCCCATGCAGCCAAAGATAATGACAACACTGGCCACGTATGATCGCCAGCAATTTACGGGCGACCTGATCGCCGGGATGACCGTCGCAATGGTCGCATTGCCCCTGAGCCTCGCAATTGCGATTGCCTCGGGCGCAGGGCCGGAAAAAGGGCTTGTGACGGCAATCGTCGGCGGGCTTCTGATATCATTGCTTGGCGGCAGTCGTGTGCAGATCGGCGGGCCGACTGGCGCGTTTATCGTTGTCGTTTTTGGTGTCATCGCCGAGCACGGCTATGATGGGCTGGTTCTGGCGACGTTCATGGCCGGGATCATTATGTTGGTCGCCGGGTATCTGCGGGCAGGAAATCTTGTCGCTTATGTGCCCGAACCTGTAATCAACGGCTTCACCATCGGCATTGCGATCATCATTGCGTCAAGCCAGATCAAAGACCTTTTCGGGCTGTCCATTGCGCAAGTTCCTGCGGAGTTCGTCGCAAAGATTGAGGCGCTGTTTGCCGCCCGCGATACAGTAAATGTCGCGGGACTTGGGATCGGTCTGTCAACGATGCTGTTGATCGTAGCGCTTCGACGCCTTGCCCCGAAAATGCCGGGGCTGATTGTCGCCGTCGGTGTGACGTCGGCGCTTGTTGCCCTGGCCACTATGCCAGTTGACACAATATTCTCTCGGTTCGGCCCATTACCAAACGCACTGCCCGTTCCCACACTTCCAGACATCAGCTATGCGCGGATCACAGACCTTCTGCCGTCTGCGATTGTTATCGCGTTCCTCGCGAGCATTGAATCACTGTTGTCTGCAATGGTTGCAGACAGAATGATCGGCGGTCATCACAGACCAAATGCCGAAGTTCTGGCGCAAGGATTTGCCAATATCGGATCAGCTTTGTTTGGAGGGCTTCCCGCCACCGGGGCAATTGCGCGCACGGCCACGAATGTCCGCGCGGGCGGTAAAACACCAGTGGCAGGTATCGTTCATGCGCTGACCATTCTGTTGGTCATGATGCTGGCGGCCCCCGTTGCGGGCTATCTTGCCATGCCCGCGCTTGCCGGCCTTCTGATTTTGACTGCGTGGAACATGAGCGAGCCACACAAATGGCGAGGCTACATGCAGGCGCGTGCGTCTGATCAGGTCTTGCTTGTCCTGACGCTCGTTCTGACGGTGTTCGCGGACCTGACTGTCGCAATCGGCGTCGGCGTCTCCATTGGTCTTGCCCTGCGGCTTCGTCGGCGCAATGCGGGGATGGAGAAAGACTGGACCCCTCCGGATCGCTGAGTGGACTGCGCCTCATCACAGTCAACAAAGGATAGTCAAAGCGGAGAAGACCGGGCCTTAACTGCATTGTGGAAAGAGGAGCAAACCGGACGTTCGTCTTTCCGAAAACCGGAATTTCCACGGCCCTTTGCCTGTGGTCCTTTGCGCGAAGTGGCGGAGTGAACCCGGTCTTACGCTTGGCGCGAAGCCGCAGGCGAAGGCGAGATCACTCGAAGTCGCGCGGCACAGCGAAATCCAGAACGCGGCCCGGTTGGTCGTCCACGATCTCGACCACCAGACAGGCTCCGGTCGGATAACGGGCAAATTCGGGGTGGACGGGCGGGGTTGCGGCAAGCTGTTTTGCGGCTTCGGCTATGCCCGGATTGTGCGAGACGATCAGGACGCAATCGGCGGTTTGCTTGCGGGCCAGGGCCACGATCATCTCGGCATCCGACAGATAGAGGTCGGGGCGCGTTTCGGTCGTCGTTTCGGGCAGGCCGAGGGCGGCGAGGGTCTGGCGCGTGCGCGTCGCGTCGGAGCAGAGGATCAGGTCGGGCAGGTGGCGGCGGGAGGTCAGCCATTCGCCCATCGCGCGCGCGGCGGCGCGGCCCCGGTCGTTCAGCGGACGGTCGTGGTCGTCCTGATCCGGGTCGGACCAGTCGGATTTTGTGTGGCGCAGCAGAATGAGTTTCATCGTTCCTCCGTTTGAAGCGTGGGCCTGTGGAAATAGGCCATGTGATGAGCCGATTGGGCGTCAGGGCGTGGGGGTGAGGCGGGGCAGGCGCGCCGCACGGCGCAGCCCCTGGCCATGCAGGTATTGCGCGGATCGTCGAGCCAGTCGTGACAGGCCCGAAGGTCATACCCATCGCCGGTCATGGCACCGACGGGACAGGCGGTCAGGCAGGGCGCGGCGCAGCCTGTGCAGGGGGACGGCGGCGCGGCAGGCAGGGCGATGTCGTGGTCGAGTGTCAGTGCGCCTCGAAAGCTGACCATCAGGCCCTGCGCATCATGCACCAGCAGGCCGACAGGCGAGATATGGCACCGGCCCGTCCGCCTGGCCCAGGTGATGAAGGGATGAAGGGGCGTGCCGAAGGGAAAGCGTGCCTGTGCCCCCAGATCGGCGGCCCAGTCACCGATGATGCGCGTGGACCAGCGGTCGACGGGATCGGGGTGCCGCGCCTCGGGGGCGGTTTGCAGGATCGGCCAGAAGTCCTGCGGATCGGGGCCGAGGAGGAGGGTGGTTCGGTTGTCATCGGTAAAGCCGCCCAGGAGGGTCAACCCGCGCTTTGCCGCGCCAATCTGGAGCGCGGCGTAGTCCGTCATCCGCCGGTATGGCTCATGTGGCGGATCGTCTGGCCCGCCACCTGCTGTCGCGAATAATCGAAATCATGCCCCTTGGGTTTACGGGCGATGGCGGCGTGGATCGCGTCTTCCAGCGGGGTATCGGATTCGGAGGCGCGCAGGGGGGCGCGCAGGTCGGCCATGTCTTCCTGCCCGAGACACATGTAAAGTTCGCCTGTGCAGGTGACGCGGACGCGATTGCACGACTCGCAGAAGTTATGCGTCAGCGGCGTGATGAAGCCGATCCGCTGGCCGGTTTCGCCGATTTCGAAGTATCGTGCCGGGCCGCCGGTCTTGTAGTCCAGTTCGGTCAGGGTGAAGCGGGTGGCAAGCTGGGCGCGCAGGTCTTTCAGCGGCCAGTACTGATCCAGCCGCTGCACTTCGCCCATGTCGCCCATCGGCATGACCTCGATGAAGGTCAGGTCCAGATCGCTCCGGGCGGCCCAGTCCAGCAGGTCGAACAATTCGACATCGTTGAAGCCCTTGATGGCAACGGTGTTGATCTTGACGCGCATCCCGACCGCCTTGGCCGCGTCGATGCCGCGCAGCACCTTGTCGAGCGTGCCCCAGCGGGTGATGTCCTTGAATTTGACCGGGTCCAGCGTGTCGAGCGAGACATTGATGCGCCGCACGCCCGCGTCCCAGAGGGGCTGCGCGAAGCGGTCGAGCTGGCTGCCGTTGGTGGTCAGTGTCAATTCGTCCAGGCCGTTGCCCAGATGGCGGGACATGCCGTCGAAGAAGGTCATGATGCCCTTGCGGACGAGCGGTTCGCCCCCGGTGATGCGAAGCTTTCTGACGCCCAGACGAACGAAGGCCGAGCACATGCGGTCCAGCTCTTCCAGTGTCAGCAGATCCTTTTTGGGCAGGAAGGTCATGTGCTCCGCCATGCAATAGGTGCAGCGGAAGTCGCAGCGGTCGGTGACCGAGACCCGCAGATAGTCGATGGTCCGCGCGAAGGGGTCGACCAGTTTGGGGGGCAGTGTGGAAGAATTTGCAGATGTCATGCGCGAAACGCTACGCGTCCGCGCCCGCCGCGACAAGTGGGGCTGACAGAGAGGTGCGGCGCACTAGGATAAGACACTGTGCAAACATGCGAGGCCCGTTCCGATGACCCGATACCTTTTGATCCTGCCCGCCGTTCTTGCCGGTTGCGGCCAGTTTGCATCCCTTGACCGGACCCCGCGCGGAGGCGCGTCGGCTTCAGCCCCGGCGACAGCAACGGCGACTGCCCCGACCGCGCCGCCCGTGGTGACCGGACCGGCGACGTCCGTCGCCTCGCTGGACACCGTGTCCGAGGCGGACAAGGCCACCGCCCGTCAGGCTGCGGCCGCAGCGCCCGTCGGCGGCGCGTTGGGGACGGTCACAGTCGCGTTGGGTGATCCGACGGACGGCGGACTATGGGTCAAGTCGGAGCTGGTGGCGTCGGATGCGCCCGGAACGGTCCGCACCGGGAACGGGGAGGCGATTGCCGTGACGCTGCGTCCGCTGGGTGGCGCGGGCGGGCCGCAGATTTCGCTGTCGGCCTTGCAGGCACTGGGCCTGCCGTTGGGCGGATTGCACTCCGTAACGCTGGCACGGGCCGGATGAAACGGCGGACGATTTCGCATCTGGCCCCTTGGTCCGAGATGCGGGGGACCTTCGTCTGGGACGTGCCCGCACGGTTCAACATCGCGGTCGGCTGCTGCGACAGCTGGGCCGAGGAGGATCCGGATCGCGCGGCCATTGTCGACCTGTCCAACGGACGACGGGTCTGGACATATCGCGACCTGAAAGACGCGTCGGACCGTCTGGCGGGGGTGCTGGCGCGCGGCGGCATCGGACGCGGGGACCGTGTCGCGATCCTGTTGCCGCAGCGTGCCGAGGTCATGGTGGCGCATCTGGCGGCAATGAAGCTGGGTGCCGTGTCCCTGCCCCTGTTCACGCTGTTCGGGCCGGATGCGCTGGCCTACCGGCTGGCGGATTCGGGCGCACGGGCCATTATCGGGGACGCGGAGGGACTGGCGCGGATCGCACCGCTGGACCTGGCCGATCTGACGCTGCGGATCGACGCGGACGACTGGGACCTGTCGGGACCGCCGATAGCGGAGGTGGCGGACACCGGGGCCGACGATCCGGCGATGATGATCTATACCTCCGGCACGACGGGCACGCCCAAGGGCGTGTTGCACGCGCATCGGTTCCTGATCGGACATCTGCCCTGTGTCGAGACGGCGCTGGAGGGGTTTCCGGTGGAGGGCGACGTTGGCTGGACCCCGGCGGACTGGGCATGGATCGGCGGGTTGATGGATCTGGCGATGCCCTGCCTGTGGTTCGGTGTGCCGCTGGTGGCCAAGCGGTTCACCAAGTTCGACGCGGACGCGGCCTGGGCGCTTATGGTGGCCGAGGGCGTGACCGCCAGTTTTCTGCCACCAACCGCGCTGAAGCTGTTGCGGCGGACGAAAGTGCCGCGCGGTCTGGCCTTGCGCGCGGTCCTGTCGGGTGGAGAGGCGCTGGGCGCGGATCTGCTGGACTGGGGGCGGGATGCCCTGGGCGTTCCGATCAACGAGATATACGGCCAGACGGAATGCAACCTGGTGATGGCAAGCTGTGCCGGCACGCAGGATCTGCGACCGGGCACCCTGGGGCGCGGGGTGCCGGGGGTCGAGGTCGCGGTTCAGGCAGCGGATGGACAGGACGTCAGGGTGGGCGAGACCGGGGAAATCTGCACACGCGGATCGCCTGCGGCGTTCCTGCGATACTGGAACAAGCCGGAGGAAACCGTCGGCAAATGGCGGAACGGATGGCTGAGGACGGGAGACCTCGGGCGGAGAGAGGCCGGTGGAGTCATCACATACATCAGCCGGGACGACGACGTGATAACATCATCGGGATACCGCATCGGTCCGAGCGAGATCGAAACCTGTCTGACCGGGCACCCCGATGTTGTCATGTGTGCGGTCGTCGGCCTGCCCGATCCGAGGCGCGGTGAGGCAGTGACGGCGTTCGTCGTGGCACCGGATCGCGGCCCGGATTTGGAAAACGAGCTGATTTCGAGAGTTTCTGCCCAGATTTCGCCACATATGACACCGAGGTCCGTGCAGTTTGTGGACAGTCTTCCGATGACGGCGACGGGCAAGATACTGCGGCGAGCGCTGCGGGAATCGGAAAACGAAAGTGACGTTCGAAAATAACGGTTTATGTGGTTTTTGCGGGCCGATGCCCTTGCCAGCAAGGCATGGAGCGCCGATGATGGCGTCGGAAATGTGTAACGTTTCAGTTGCGACAGATTGGCCGCAGTTGATAACAAACCCGGACAGAACCTTGCGGAATTACCCCTGTCGCAAAGGAGTTATGGCAAGGTTTTAGAGACCGGATCGCGCGACGCGTGGTGTGTCGCAGTGTTGTAGTCTGATTTATGAGGATATTTTCATGTCCCGACTTTCAAATCTAATCGCGATTTCCGCGATATTCACAGCCGGTACCGCATCGGCGAACGGATTCGGCGAATCCGTCTCGTTCCAGTTCCGCAGCCCGGCCGACAGGCAGATTCTGCTGCAGGGCGAGCAGACACGCCTCAACTACAAGGTTTACGAGGACAGCCGCGACGCCGCCGCCGCCGCAGCTTCGGGCGGGCAGACCGGCAATTCGCTTTCGATCACGATCAGTGGCAACGGAGACAATACGATCGACGTCGGTCAGGACAACACCGGCGATCAGACGATCCAGGAATCCGAGGGTGGATCGACCAATACCATCGGGGGCGAGCCCGCCCCGGCGGCGACGGCATTGAGTCCAAGCTCCATAGATGAGGCAGTCGCCGTCATGAACGCCATTCCGGTCTCGGCGGCCGGCGAATGAAATCGCTTCGTTTCCGCGCAAGCGTTGTCGCCACTCTGGTTCTGGCAGGTTGCCAGTCCGCATTGCCGATCCCGTTCAGCGCCCCGACCCCGCAATTCAACGGCACGATCCCGGTTGTCACGGCCACGCCGGCTGATGCCGCGCTTGAATGCCTGTCCAATTCGTCCGCCGTGCGAAACTCGAACCGCGTCTTTTCAGTCCACATCATTTCGGACCTGACGCAGAAGATCGAAGTGGACGAAACGGGCGGGTATATCCCGCGCGATACGGCCGGAATGTTGGTGACCGCGCTTTCTCGGGCCGGAGTCCGGCAGGTGAACCGCGTGAACACGACCGTCACCGAATTCGAGATCGCCCGCGCCCGCGAGCAGATCCTGGGTGATGGCCGCGTGACCATCGTTGAAGGCGAACCGCTGAACTATCGCCCGCTGGAGCGGGGGTCGCTGCGTGGCTCGGACATCGTCATCGACGGCGCGATCACGCAGCTTGATTTCAACACCTATTCGCGCGGGGCCGAAGCCGGACTCTTCGGACTTTCCGGCGGACGCCGGAATTTCGCGCTGACGGTAGCGGCGGATCTGCGGGTGACCGATACGCGCACGACCGAGTTGCTGATGGCCGAGGCCTATTCCAAGCAGGCTGTCGGGGTCGAGGTTTTCGGGTCGATCTTCCGGTTCTTCGGGGACGAACTGTTCGACGTGCAGATCGGATCGCGGTCGCAGGAAGGCCTGCACGCGGGCATCCGCTGGATGCTGGCCGAAGCCGCCTATGACATCGTGTCGCAAACGCTGAACCACAACGGAAGTTGCGATCGCTTCCTGCCGAAATTTCAGGCGCAGCAGCAGGTTACCGATGCAAGTGTAACCGCCGTCGCGGTGGAGCCGACCTGATGCGGGCTACGGTCGTGATGGCATTTGCCGCCGGGCTGATCTGGGGGCCGGTCGCGGCGCAGACCACTTTGCCGCCGGTGGAGGAGCGCCCTGCGCCCGAAACCCCGCCTTACGATCCGACGCTTTTCCTTGAATCGATGGTGAATTACCGGACGCTTGCCTTCACCTGCGAGCAGACCCTTCCGGGGTCGCCGGTCAACGATTCAGCCGAAATCGGCCGTTTCTTCCAGACGCTTGGCCTGCCCGAGCCGCAGGGCACGGACGCGCGGCTGAGCCGCCTGGTCAAGCGGTTGGTCCGGTCGCAGGGCGCGTCGATCTGCGGTGAGCGATTGGCCGACAGCGCCCAGATCTATGGCAGGCGTGCGGTGGATTATTCCGTCAACAAACCGGAGGAATGGCCCGAGGCGCCGCGTATCAGCGCCGGACCGTGGTGTGCATCGCAGTCATGCTCGGAAATCGGGTTCTGATACGGGGCGTCGTTTGTCGCCGATCAAGTGACTGGCGTCATCGCTCGATCGTGGCCGCATTGCCGACCTGTGTATGGGTGCCATCGTTGGCCTGAACCCGCTGTTCCTGATCGGCGCGCTGGGTCGCCACGATAGGTTCGCCGGAGCGGGAGGAGCGGTCGTTGCGAATATCCAGAAGGTTCACGATGTTCGTGCTGGAATGGGTATAGCCGGGGACGCCGTTTTCCAGATCGGCCAGGGTCACACCTTCGAGGTTGTTCTCGACGATTTGGCGGCCATCGGACACCTGCGTCAGGCCGTTGGCGACATTCGCCGACACGAAGTTGGCGATGTTCAGACCCGACTGGCTGACGCCGTAGGGCGTCCGCCCGTCAGCCGCATTGACAGTGTTCCTTACAATCTGATCGCCCGAGAAAACCCGCGCGACGTTATAGACCTCGTCCGCGACCAGCACGTTGCCGATATTGGTCCCGGATTGCACGATGCGGCCCGGCAGCGACCCGGCCTGGTCCAGATTGACCGTGTTCTCGATTTCCTGCGAGGTCTCTTCGGGGAAAAGCTGTTCCCCCGATCCGATGGACACGTCAGCGATCACGATGTTCGCGGTGTTGCGACCGATCTGGCTTATGCCACGCAGACTGCCGGTGCCGCCGCTGATTTCATTGATGACCTGCTGGATGGCGCCGGGGCCGAAAGCCTGGCGGACGTTGTCCACCTGTTCGACGATGATGATGTTCGCAAGGTTCTCGCCGGTCTGGGACACGGCGAGGGACCCGCCTTCTTCGCTGGCTTCCATGATGTTGATGGCGCGTTGTTCGCCCAGAAAGGTCTGGTTGGCCTGGGATACCACGGTGCCGCTTGACAGCAGAATGTTGACCGCGTTCAGCACCGACTGGTCGACCTGGTCGGCAGAAATGACAGGGGGCAGGCCGACGCCGGAGCCTTCGCCGGCAGTCACGAATTCGTCGAACAACTCGGAATAGCCTTCGATGTCCGGTGCTGCGTCACCGTTCAGGATGGCGGAACTGCCCTGAACGACTGCGATGTTGGTGCCGATCTGGTCGCCAGTGGCGATCTGGTTGAGGATGATCCCTTCGGGGCCTTCCGCTACGGCGGCCGTCGTCGTCAGGCCGAGAAGGGCGAGAGCTGTGAGCGTGCGCTGCATGGGAAGATACCGATTTTGAGGGGCGGGGAAGGAATGGCGGCGGTGTGCCGCCATTCCGATTGGTGTCAGGCTTGACGCCGGATCAGTGACTGATGGAGTTCGCGACGTTGGTCGCGGCCTGCGTCACATTGTTGATCGTATCGGCGTCATACAGACCGTTGCCGGAAAGCTGGAAACCGGAGTAGGCCTGCGAGACTTCCAGCGTACCGCCGATGTCGGGCAGCGTCGCCACGGTCACCAGGTTCGCGGCGTTGACCGCTGTCTGGGTCAGACCGCTGACGGTACCGGCCGAGTCGAGGTTCGGTCCACCGTCACCGATGAAGCCGGAGTAGTTCACGAGGTTACCCGCGATCTGGGCGCCGTTGGTGACTTCCTGCGACAGGGTTCCGCGCAATTCGTCCAGCGTGACCAGGTTCACCGCGTTGGTGGCGGTCTGGGTTGCATTCGTGACACCGGCCATGCCGAACTCGACATAGTTCAGTGCAGCCTGACCATTCAGGAAGCCGCTCATGTCGGCCGTCTGGGTCAGGGTCGCCGAGGCTTCGACGTCATCCAGCGTGGCCGAGTTGGCAACGTTGGTCGCAGCCTGCGTCAGGTCCGAGATGCCACCTGTCGATGCATCGACATCGACAACAGTGTTGATGGCCAGCTGTCCAAGGTTCGAGACGGACTGGTCCAGCGAGACATTGACATCCTGCAGCGTCGCGAGGTTCGCGGCGTTGACGGCGGTCTGGTTGACGTTCGCGACACCGGTGACTTCAACGCCCTGGATCGGCGATGCACCGATGTTGTTGGCGGCAACCTGGGTTGCAAAAGACACGCTTTGATCGAGCGTTTCGATCTCGAGCCCGGCACCGGCAGCAGACACGCTGTTGGCGACGTTGGTCGCTTCCTGATCGGAGGCGGAAACCGAACCGATCACCAGAAGTGCGTCGTTCATCGCAGTCTGACCTGCGGCGAAGAAGCTCTGGTCGATGTCGCCTTCGACAGTCATCAGTGTCGCGAGGTTCGCGGCATTGACGGCGACCTGAGTCGAGTTCGAGATGCTGAAGACACCGTCCAGAGTGTTTCCGGCCGTCTGCGACGAGAAGCCGAGGGTCTGGTCCACATCGCCACCGACCGTACCGTCGATATCAAGGCTGTTCACGACGTTGGTCGCAGCCTGATCGACGAGGTTGATATTGCCGAAGAAGGCAAAGGCCAGGTTGTCAGCGTCCTGATCCAGATCGTAGGCGTATTGGTCAACGTTGTCGCCCACGCTTGCGGCTGTGGCCAGGTTCGCGGCGTTCACCGCATTCTGCACCATTTCACCGACATCGACGTCGGCATCGGCCACGTTGGACGCGGACTGCGACACGGGCTGAATGTTGAAGAATTCGCTGACGCTCTGGGTGATGTCGTCATCGACGGCCCCGGTCACGGTCAGGCTGTTTGCGACGTTGGTCGCGGTCTGAACACCATTGAAGATGCTGCCCGTGCTGACCGCTGCGTTCGAAGCGATCTGATCCAGATCATCGACGTCCTGGTTCACATCGTCACCGACGCTGGCGGCAGTGGCCAGGTTGGCCGCGTTGACCGCGCTTTGATCGAAGGTGAAGATGCTGCTGCCGCCGCCGTTGGACAACAGGTTCGACGCTTCCTGCAGGGAGTCATCGACGTCCTGCAAAATATCATCATCGACGCTGGCGGCGATGGTCGCGCTGTTCACCACGTTTGTTGCGGACTGGATGTTTCCGGCCCCCATGACGATGATGCCCTGACTGGACACTGCCGAGTTGCTGGCGGTCTGGACGGTGTCATCGACATCCTGGTCGATATCGTTGCTGGCAGAGTTGAGAGTCGCCAGGTTGCCGGCGTTGACGGCCGTCTGGTTGAAGTCCGAGATGCCGGTCGGGCCCGAGATCGAGTTGATCGCAACCTGCGTGGCCTCGAGTCTCTGATCCAGGTCTTCGAGGTTTACGGCTTCGATGCTGTTGGCGACGTTGGTCGCGGCTTGCGTGACGTCTTCAAAGGCGCCCGTGAATACGCCGCCCGAGAAGCCGCCTGTCGAAACCAGGCTGTTGACAGCGAACTGGCCAAGACCACCGCCACCGCTGCTGGGATCGGTCGTCTGGAAGACGTCATGCAGATCATCGGCCGTATAGTTGATCAGGTTGGCTGCGTTGGTGGCCGCCTGAGATATGGTAGTGCCGTCAAAGTTGATGACAATGGAATTGAGGGCGGCCTGAAGCGCACCAACGGTTTGGGTGACGTCGGTGCTTTCGTGCGCCGCCGTCGCCGGCAATGCGAGCGCAGATGCGATCGCGGTTGTTGTGAGGAACTTTTTCATTGGAGTCTCCGTCCTTCTCTGATGCCGCCGCCAACACGGCGACGATCAACCTTCCTGAAGTGGCCGACGGCGTGGAACCGTAGTCGGCAATGTCGACGGACGAGAGGGGACTAAAGAAAGGCGACAGGATTCGCGTCGAGGATGAAATACCGTCGCGAAATCGGACCCGGACGAATCAGCCCGCGGTCGTGTCAGTCGTCCAAAGACCCCCAGGCCAGTCGGAACAGGGAATGATTTGCATCTGAAACGGGACGAATACAGTCAGGCAAAACCTTACAAGCGCGGTTCGGGAGCCACTTGTTGGGATTATCCGCCTGAAATCCTTACCATACGGGAAGGTTTGCGGTGCCTGGATCGCAGTGGAAACGGTTTGTTCCCGGTTAGGTCATGAATAATCATGACATTGCAATCCTTGAGTCGATAATTATCGGGGGATGTGTTAAAGATGAGTTAAGACCAAGGCATTTTCGTGACCTGCGCATTAGCAGGCCGGGGAATGCCGACTATTTGGGCTTTCGGGCGAATTTCCGCCAGCGACTTAGACGTAATTTGTATTTTCAAAGGTTTTCCCATGAAGCATTTATCCACCCTGTCCACCAATGCTCCCTCCGAAGTCATGACACGCACAGCCCGCCCTGTTCCGGTGGTTGTCATGTCGGTGTGCGACGCATTTCTGACCGACGTTCAATGTGCGGCCGAACGGGCCGGACTGGGCGAGGTCCGAAGGATCGATATTCATGACTGTGACGAGATCAGCGTCATCGGGAAATCAATAGTCGTTCTTGACCCTGATGTATTGGACGACCCGGTGAGCGGTGCATCCGACCTGTTGGATCGTCCGTCGAACCGTGTCGTGCTTTTCGGCAAGGGATCAGGTCTGATCATCAACCGACATGCCATCCGCCGGGTCGTGGACCGTGACATGGGTCTTGACGTTCTGGCCATGGCGCTGCGGTCCGTGGTCGCAGATGCCGACAAGGTCGACAAAGCCTGCATTCCCAAGCTGAGCGCGCGGGAACGCCAGGCGCTGCACCTTTATGGGCGGGGGTTCACGCTCAAGGAAATCGCGCAGCGTTTGGGCATCAGCGACAAATCGGTCGAGACCTACAAGGGACGGGCGTGCCGCAAGCTGGGTCTGAACGGGCGGGCCGAGGTGCTGTCGTATATCGAACCTTTCCTGACGCCTGCGGCGATGTAGCCGGTCAGCGCGTCGTCCGGACCAAGACGGGTCGCCCTCTGGAGCGACCCTTCTGGATCAGGCGGCAGGCATCCGGCGTTCAACGATTTCGGCCCACCAGCTGCAACCGGCGGGAATTGCCTCGTCGGTGAAGTCATATTCGGGATGGTGAACGGGTGAGGTGTCGCCGTTGCCGACCAGGATATAAGCACCGGGCCGTTCCTCCAGCATGAAGGCGAAATCCTCGCCGCCCATGACAAGGGGGGCCTCGTCACAGCCACCCGACACCGCGGTTGCGACCTCGGCCGCGAAGGCGGTCTGTTCATCGTGGTTGACCATTGTGGGATAGCTCCGGTGATACGTGACGTCCGCCGAGCCGCCGAATGTCGCGCAGATACCGGCGCTGATGTCCCTGATCCTTTGTTCCGCAAGATCGCGCATCGCATCGGTCATGGTGCGGACGGTGCCCTTTATCTGCACCCGCTGGGGAATTACGTTGAAGGCCTTGGACGACGATTCCAGCGATGTGACCGACACGACGATCTGATCCACCGGGTCGGCATTGCGCGATACGATGGTCTGCAACGCGGTTACGAACTGGGCGGTCATCACGCAGGTATCGACGACTTCGTGCGGTTTGGCGGCGTGGCCTCCATGGCCTTCCAGCGTGATGTCGAACTGGTCTGTGGCCGCAAAGAACGTGCCGGACCGGATGGAAAAGCTGCCGACGGGGCGACCGGGCCAATTGTGCATGCCGTAGACTTCCTGGATGTTCCAGCGGTCCATCATGCCATCGTCGCACATCTCCTTGCCGCCGCCGCCGCCTTCTTCGGCGGGCTGGAAGATAAGGACAACGGTGCCGTCGAAATTGCGAGTCTCGGACAGGTATTTGGCGGCACCGAGCAACATCGACGTGTGACCGTCATGGCCACAGGCGTGCATCGCGTTCGGCGTCCTGGAAGAATAATCCAGACCGGTCTGTTCGTGGATCGGAAGGGCGTCCATGTCGGCGCGCAGACCGATCACCTTGCCCGAGTCGGTCTTGCCCTTGATGACGCCGACAACACCGGTGCGACCGATGCCTTCGACCACTTCATCACAGCCGAAGTCGCGCAGTTTATCGGCGACGATCCTTGACGTGCGGTGTGTCTCGAACAGGATTTCGGGGTTTTGGTGGAGGTCGTGGCGCCAGGCTGTGATCTCGGGCAGCAGTTCGGCGAAGCGGTTCTTGACGGGCATTGCAGGTCTCCTTTTCGGGCAAGGTGCGCCTGAGAACGGAAACCTGCAAGTCGATCAGGATGGATCGGAGTCGCGTGCCTCCTGACGACGGTCTTCGCGGGTGCGGCGCACGTCGCCTTGACCGGCGGGCCAGCCTTCGCGCTGTTTGGCGCGGGCCCGTGACGGCACCCAGATCATATCGTCCGCGCGGGCGGAGCGGCGGGCCGTCCACGCAAAGGTCGATCTTGTCGAGAATAACCTGAGGATCTGCATCGATCGGTTCCCGCCCGGTAGTCGATCAGATCAGCGTATCGATCACGCGTTTCAACAGATCCTCCCCCGCGTGGAACTGAGCCTTATCGATCCATTCGTCAGGTTGGTGCGCCTGCGCGATGTCGCCGGGCCCGCAGACCACGGCGGAATAGCCGCGTTCCTGAAACTGACCCGCTTCGGTGCCATAGGTCACGACGTGGGTGCCGTTGTCGCCTGTCAGGCTGCGGATCAGCGCTTCGGCCACGCCGTCGGTTTCCGGTTTCAATGCGGGCACGCCCGGATTGCGCTTCCAGGTAACGCCCGCATCGGGGTGCCTGGTGCGTAGTGTTGCATTCAGCTTGGTCAGAAAAGCCGACAATGCCGCTTCGTGACGCTCCAGGTCGTCGCCCGCAGGCACCCGAAAGCCCAGCTTGAAGGTGCAGTCCCTTGCGGTGATGTTGTGCGCCGTGCCGCCCGCAATCAAACCGACATGGGCGGTCGTATGCGGAGGATCGAACATTGCGGACACCGGGTCGGGCGTTTCCGCCATCAGCTTGTCGTTCAAGTCGTTGACCCAGCCCAGAACGCGCCCCGCCTCGTGGATGGCGCTGACGCCTTGCGGCAGCTTCGAGGAATGGACCTCGTATCCGTGAATGTGGACATCGGTGATCGATGAAGCGTTATGCCCCGTCACCGGTCGCAGCATCGACGGTTCCCCTATGATGGCGGCGGCGGCGCGGGGCAGGTGGGTCAGCATGTCGTCGATCATCGGCGGTGCGCCGATACAGCCGACTTCCTCGTCATACGACAGCGCGATTTGCAGGGGGCGCGTGATACCGCGTGACAGGGCATAGGGCACCATTGCCAGGGCAAGTGCGTCGAAGCCCTTCATGTCGCAGGTGCCGCGCCCGTAATACCGCCCGTCTTTCTCGGTCACGGCAAAAGGATCCATCGTCCAGTCCTGCCCATCGACAGGCACGACATCGGTATGACCCGACAAAACGATTCCCCCCGCCACCTCGGGACCGACATTGGCGTAGAGCGCCGCTTTTTTTCCTGTCGCGTCGTAAACCCGGCGGGCCGGGACGCCGTGCGACGCGAGGTAATCTTCGACCCAATCGACCAGATCGAGGTTCGGGTCACGGCTGACCGTCGGGAATGCCACAAGTTTTTCCATGATCTCGCGGGCGGTCAGAATCATTGGGCGGGAACGGGTTTGCGACATCGGGGGTGACCTTTGCAGGAGGTGCAGTCCAATGGGTGCTGCCCGCGCGGGCAACAGTCAAGCCAACGGCACAATCTTCGGGCGATCCGGGCGGGCTGCACAGGAAACGGGCAAACCGCTTGCGGGACCGGGATCATCTGATAGCGTCGCCTTCAGATGACGGGCGCAAGACCCTCAGAGAACAAACTGCATCCACCTTGAAGGATGCCGGACATGGGGAGCGGTGGATGCCGGACGGCGACACCCGAAACGTGCTGGAGGTCCGGGGCCTCCGCACGGTCTTTGAAACGCGCAGGGGCGAGGTTCACGCCGTAAACTCGGTCAGCTTCGAGGTGAAACCCGGCGAACTGCTGGGCGTCGTCGGCGAATCGGGGTCCGGCAAGTCGGTCACGATGATGTCGCTGGTCGGTCTTCTGCCGTCGCCCCCTGCAGAAGTGCGCGAGGGGAAGGTTTTGCTGGATGGCGAAGACCTGTTGCAGGTCACGCCGGCCCGGCTGCGCGATATACGAGGCTCGGACGTTGGGTTCATTTTCCAGGACCCGATGACCTCGCTCAATCCTGTGTTCACAGTGGGCTTCCAGATCATGGAGCCGGTGCGCCGCCATATGGGTCTGAACAAGAAACAGGCACGGGCGCGGGCTATCGAGTTGCTGGAACTGGTCGGCATTCCCGGTGCCGCCGGTCGCTTGTCGGATTACCCGCACCAGTTTTCAGGTGGCATGCGGCAGCGCGTGATGATCGCCATCGCGCTGGCCTGCGACCCCAAGGTTCTGATCGCGGACGAGCCGACGACGGCGCTGGACGTCACGATCCAGGCGCAGATCCTGGAAATCATCGAGGACCTGCGCAGCAAGCTTGGCATGGCCATTGTCTGGATTACCCACGATCTGGGCGTGATCGCGGGCATAGCCGACCGGGTTGCGGTGATGTACGGCGGGCAGATCGTCGAACACGCCGAAGTGTTTCCGCTGTTCAACGATCCGCGCCATCCCTACACGCGCGCCCTGCTCAAGACGATCCCGACGGTATCGGGCAAGCGCGCGGCCAAGCTGCAGGTGATCGAGGGGCAGCCGCCGATGCTGGGTGCCGCCCCCACGGCCTGTGCGTTCCGTGACCGCTGTCCGCTGGCATTCGAGCGGTGCCACGCCGAAAACCCGCAACGCGAAACCGTCGGTCCGGGCCACGACGTCGCCTGTTTCCACCCGCTTGCCCATACGGCAAAAGAGGGGGCGGCATGACCAGACCACTTGTCGAAGTGCGCAACCTCAAGATGCATTTCCCGGTCCATGCCGGCATCCTGCGCCGTCAGGTTGGCGCGGTGAAAGCCGTCGATGGCGTCAGTTTCGATATCGTCGAAGGCGAGACGCTTGGCCTGGTCGGCGAGAGCGGTTGCGGCAAGTCCACCTGCGGGCGCGCGGTGCTGCGGCTGTATGATATTACCGACGGAGAGATCATCGTGGACGGTCGGGCCATCGGGCAGGAGTCGCAGATGAGTTTGCGGACCATGCGTCCCACGATGCAGATGGTCTTCCAGGATCCGCAGGCGTCGCTTAACCCGCGCATGACCGTCGGGGCCATTATCGGCGAGCCGCTGTCGGAACATACCCGCGTGTCGCGGGCCGAGCGCATCGCGCGGGTCGGGGAGTTGATGGATCAGGTCGGGCTGAACCGGACCTTCGTAAACCGCTATCCGCACGAATTTTCCGGCGGTCAGCGGCAGCGCATCGGGATCGCCCGCGCACTGGCGCTCAACCCCAAGTTCATTGTCTGCGACGAGCCGATTGCCGCATTGGACGTGTCGATACAGGCGCAGGTGGTGAACCTGCTGGAGGAATTGCAGGACCGTCTTGGCCTGACCTACCTGTTTATCAGCCACGACCTTTCGATGGTGCGCCATATCGCGGACCGGGTGGCAGTCATGTATCTGGGAAAGCTGGTCGAACTGGCCCCCCGCGATGCGTTGTACGACACGCCGCTGCATCCCTATACCGAGGCGCTTTTGTCCGCCGTCCCGGAACCCGATCCGGCCAAGGCAGGACAAAAGCGGGATCGCATCGTGTTGCAGGGCGACGTGCCCAGTCCCGCGAATCCGCCTGACGGTTGCAACTTCTCTACCCGCTGTCCGCGTGTGATGGAGGTGTGCAGCCGCATCGATCCCGAATTCCGTGAGGTGCAGCCCGGCCATTGGGCCGCGTGCCACCTGCACGACAGCATAAGACCAAGCGGCACAACCCGCAGACATACAGAGGCCACAACGATGGTCGAGCCCAACAAGGAGAGTAATCCATGAATACGAAAACAGTCCTGCTTGCCAGCGCGGCGCTGCTCGCCGTCGCGGCCCCGGTCTTTGCCGAGGGCCATGAAGGCGAGCGCGGGCGCGACGGCGAAGTCAGCATCCTGTACTGGCAAGCCCCGTCGACCATGAACCCGTTCCTGTCGGGCGGCACCAAGGACGTCGAGGCGGCAAGCCTGGTGGTCGAGCCGCTGGCTCGCTTTGACGAAACCGGCACGATCCAGCCCTGGCTGGTCGACGAGATTCCCACCGTCGAGAATGGCGGCGTCTCCGAAGACCTGATGTCGATCACCTGGAAGATCACGCCGGGCCTTCTGTGGTCCGACGGCACGCCCTTCACCAGTGCGGATGTGCAGTTCACCTATGAATATTGCACCGACCCCGAAGGCGGCTGCGCCCAGGGGGCGAAATTCGAGCCGGTGGAAAGTGTCGAGACCCCCGACGAGTTGACGGTCGTCGTCAACTTCAAGGAGCCGACGCCCTATCCCTATACCGCCTTCGCCGGCGGCGAGAGCCCGATCCTGCAGAAGGCCCAGTTCGAAAATTGCAAAGGGGCCGCAGCTTCGACCTGCACGGAAGAGAACTTCAATCCGATCGGCACCGGACCGTTCGTCGTGGACGAATTCAAGACCAACGACGTGATCACGTTGTCGGCCAATCCGAACTTCCGGTTCGAGGGCAAGCCTGCCTTCGCCAAGGTCAACTTCAAGGGCGGCGGCGACGCCGAAGCGGCGGGTCGCGCGGTCATGCAGACCGGCGAATTCGACTATGCCTGGAACCTGCAACTGGCCCCCGAGGTCATTGCCCAGATGGAAACCGGCGGTATGGGCACGACCGTCGTCGGCTTCGGCCCGCTGGTCGAGCGCATCGAGCTGAACCACACCAACCCCGATCCGGCACTTGGCCCGGACGAACGGTCGGTCGTGCGTCCGCACCCGTTCCTGCAGGACCCCGCCGTCTATAAGGCCCTGTCCTTGGCCATCGACCGGCCGTTGCTGGTCGAAATCGGCTATGGTCAGGCCGGCAAGGTCACCTGCAACCTGGTGCCCGCGCCCGAGGCGTTCAATTCGTCCGCACTTGAATGTTCGGAACAGGACATCGAAGGCGCCAAGAAGCTGCTGGATGACGCGGGCTACGTCGACAGCGACGGCGACGGTGTCCGCGAAAAGGACGGCGTCGAGCTTCGGATGCTGTACCAGACGTCCACCAACGCAGTGCGTCAGGACTTCCAGCAGTTGATCAAGGAATGGTGGGAGGAAATCGGCTTCGCGGTCGAGCTTCGCAACATTTCCGGTTCGGTCTTCTTCGGCGGGGACGCGGGATCGCCCGACACCTTCCAGAAGTTCTATGCCGACGTTGAAATGTACGCGAACACTTTCCCCGGCACCGATCCGCAGACCTATCTGGGTGGCCCGCTCTGCAACAAGATCCCAAGCCCCGAGAACCAGTGGCAGGGCGAGAACATCCCCCGGTTCTGCATGGAGGAGTACGACGAACTCTGGGCGGAACTGAGCCGCACGGCCGCCCCCGAAGAGCGTCAGCGCATCGCGAAGGAGCTGAACGACATGTACGTGTCGAATGGCGGTCAGATCCCGCTGGTGCACCGTGGTCGTCTGTCGGCGCACGCCAACAGCCTGGGTGGCGTCAAGCTGAACGTCTGGGACAGCGAGTTGTGGAACGTCGCCGACTGGTATCGCATCGGCGAATGATCGTTTCCTGACCTATCGGGGGCGGCGTCCGCGCCCCCCCATCCTCCGATGACCTGAACCGAGGCGTAAGGTATGCTGACCTTCACCATCCGACGATTGCTGTTCGCGATCCCGACGCTTCTGTTCATCGCATTGGTGATTTTCCTGCTGCTCGAACTGGCTCCGGGGGATCCGATGGCCAACGTGCCGCTGACCGTCCCGCCCGAGATCAAGGAACAGATGCGGCAGGCCCTGGGTCTGGGCGAGCCGGTGCATATCCGGTTCTGGAAATGGATTGTTCAGTTCTTCTGGGTCGAACCGCTGAACGTCTTCGATTACCTCTTCGACACCAATTTCGCCGACGGACGTCTGCGGATCATCAGCTGGCAGAACCGCGCACCGGTCTTCATCACCATCGCCGAGCGCATTCCGCAGACCCTCTGGGTCGTGGGCACGGCCTATCTGGTCGCGATCGCCATCGCGATCCCGGTCGGAATCTATTCGGCCTACCGCCAGTATTCGGCCTTCGATCAGGTCGGCACCTTCGTCACGATGATCGGCTTTTCGGTTCCGCCATTCTTTTCCGGCGTTCTGGTCATCATCATCTTCGCGGTGCAGCTTCGGTGGTTCCCGTCGATCTATGACACCCGGCTGGTCGTGGATTCATGGGAGAGTTTCGGGATGCAGGTGCGGCAGATGTTTCTGCCGGTGATGGTGCTGGCATTGCAGATCACGTCGCAGTTGTCGCGCTTCATGCGGGCGTCGATGCTGGACAACCTGAACCAGGATTACGTCCGCACGGCGCGCGCCAAGGGCCTGCGCGAGAAGACGGTGGTTCTGGTCCACGTGCTGCGCAATTCGATGATCCCGGTCGTAACGGTCATCGCGCTGGGTGTCCCGGCCATTTTCGGCGGCGCGATCATCACCGAGCAGGTGTTCAAGGTGAACGGCATTGGCCAGCTTCTGATCACCGCCATTCAGGCCAACGACCTGCCGATGGTGCAGACGCTGACTTTCATCTTCGCGGTGCTGATCGTGCTGTTCAACCTGATCGCGGATGTCCTGTATGGCATTCTTGATCCGAGGATACGCTATGACTGATGCCCGTGACCCGGACACCCCCGTCGGGGGCGACATGGCCACTGTCGTCGCCTCGGCCGCCGTTGCCGGGGCGGAGCCGATCCTGCTGACCCGCGCCCGCAGCCAGTGGTGGGACGTCTGGGACCAGTTCCGCAGCCACAAGGGCGCGATGGCGGGGGCGGCCATCTTCCTGGCGATTGTGGGTCTGGTGGTGTTCGGACCGTTATTCGTCGATCTGGAGTCGGGCATAAAATCCAACATGCGGTCACGTAATCTGGGGGCCAGTCTCGCGCATCCGCTCGGCACCGACCGGTTGGGGCGCGACATGTTCGCCCGGATGATCGCGGGCGGTCGTGTGTCGCTGGCCGTGGGCCTGACGGCGATGGCCCTGTCGTTGGTGCTGGGCACGCTGATCGGTGTGCTGGCAGGCTACTTCAAACGCCTGGACGGGCCGCTGATGCGTTTTACCGACCTGTTTCTGGCGCTGCCTTTGTTGCCGCTGCTGCTGGTCATGGTGTTGCTGTTTCGCGAACCCCTGACTGCCGCTTTCGGGGTGGAGACGGGGATCTTCATCCTGATCGTCGCGGCCATCGGCGTCACGTCATGGATGCAGACCGCTCGCATCGTGCGCGGCGATGTGCTGGCCCTGAAGGAGCGGGAATTCGTGCTGGCCGCGCGGTCCATCGGCACACCATCCCGTCGGATCGTGACGCGGCATGTCCTGCCCAATGTGCTGTCGCCAATCATGGTGTCTGCCACGCTGGGCATCGCGACCGCGATCATCACGGAAAGCGCACTGTCCTTCCTCGGCCTCGGCTTCCCACCTGACTTCCCGACATGGGGTCGTCTGTTGAACGATGGTGTCCCTTATCTGGAGCTGTATCCCGGTCGCGCTTTCTGGCCGGGTGCGGCGATCTCGCTTGTCGTGCTGTCGATCAACTATGTCGGTGACGGGCTGCGCGACGCGCTGGATCCGAGAATTCGGGGCCGCTGAGACCGCAACGGGACTGGCCTAGCCCGGCTGCCGCGCCTGTCCCACGCCGATCATGCTATCGCGCGTGACGAGGGTCGCCAGCGCGGCTTCGTCCAGCCCGTCGCTTCCCTCGGGCCGGGCGGGAATGACGATGTAGCGCATGTCGGCGGTGCTGTCGTGGACGCGAACCGTCACGTCCTGCGGCACCTCGACACCGAATTCGGCCAATACCCTGCGTGGTTCGCGCACTGCGCGGGTCCGATAGGCGCGGGACTTGTACCAGTCGGGCGGCAGGCCCAGCAGGTCGCGCGGATAGCAGGAGCAGAGCGTGCAGACGACGACGTTGTGCACCTTGTCGGTGTTCTCGACCGCGATCAGGTTCAGCGGCCCGATGTCGATCCCCAGTTCGGTCGAGGCTGCGGGTGCATCGACCAGCAACAGCTTTCGAAATTCGGGATCCAGCCAGGCCCGGGCGACGATGGCAGCCCCGCGTGCCGGGCTGCGGGCGTCCATCGCGTCGATCTGGGCGGCAACCTCATCCGCCGTGATGACACCTTTTTCGATCATCAATTCGCGGGCCGCGATTTCCATTGTCTGCCAATAGCTGAGTGTCCTGTCCTGATCTTCACGGTAGGGGTGCCCCGAGGGCGACATGCCGGAATGATCGTGGTCGTGGTCGTGGTCGTGGTCGTGGTCGTGGTGATCGTGTGGCATCAGAGCGGCTCCAGCCAATGGGCATAGATTTCGGCGTCCAGCGTGTCGGACGGGGCCTCGGACGTGGGCCATATGTCTGCCATTGCGAAGCGTATGCGATAGAGGGGCAGCCTGTCGCCGGTATGGCCATAGGCCTTCTGTTCAGGGTTGCCGAAGGGGCCGAGGACGCGCTCGACCCGTCCGACGTGGCCGCGCAGATAGGCGGGCGTCCGGACGTGGCCGGGGGGCATCATGGTGCGGACGCGCACGCGCGCACCGGGGGCGAGGGGGTCAGGCGTGGGCATCGTTCGCTTCTCCGTAGGTGGTGCCCCGCGCCTGCACCTGTTCCATGCGCGCGCCCAGCTCAGCCACCGAATAGATGCCCTGTTCCAGCATGTTCTGATTAAGCGCGGCGACCCAGCGTTCGTAATAGGTCATGGTCTCGAACGCGTCTTCCCCCATGTCCTCCAGCACCCGGCGCAAACCGTCGACGGTGAAGACACCCTTCTTGCCAGCCAACACCACGAGCGCATCGACCCGTTTCTCCCAGATTGCGAAATCGTGGTCCGCTTTGGGGATCGTTCCCGCGAGGGGATGATCGAGGTCGCCCCCCATGTCATGCCAACGCTTGCCTGCCGGTTTGCTCGCGACGGTCATTGCTGGGCCTCCAATGCCGTGATCTGCGCCCGCAGACCGTCAAGCTGATATCCGGCCCCCGCCGTCGCCGCCAGAATCTCATCGACCGGCATCCGCCCCGCCATCGCCAGCGCCCAGAGGATCGCGGATCGCGTGCCCGAGGCGCAATAGGCGACGACCGATCCTTCCGCGCCGTCGATGGCATCTGCCTGTTCCTCGACCGCCTGGAGGGTCAGGGCTGCGCCTGCAACCGGGTTGAACACGAAAGCCAGCCCGGCGGCTTCGGCAGCGGACTGCATCGCGGCGGCCCGGTGGCTGGGCGGAACCTCGGCGTCCGGACGGTTGCAGATGACCGTTGTGATGCCTTCGCGGGCCATTGCCGCCATGTCTGACGGCTCCAGCATCGGGGCGACGGAAGTGGTCTCGTCAAGCGGTCGCAGGTCCATCAGATCGTCCTTCCGGTCAGGGCGCGTCGGCGCAAGGTGGCAGGGCGATCATGGCCATCGCCATCGCCAAGGTAAAGACGATCACTTCCGGTCGGCTTCGGATAAGTGCGACTGAAGCCGGGTCGTGGTCCAACCGACCAGGCTTCGTCCGAGGTTGAACAGGATTGCGTCTGACATCAGGTGCGTGTCGATGCAGGCGCAGACCATGGCCGCTCTGTCCCGGAGGATGTCGCCCATCACGTTCCCCGCAATTGACCTGGAGCGGTTGCAATCGCGGCGGCGATGTTCCGGATCCGAAGGCGCAGCCTTGCGCGTGGCCGTCGGGGCAAACTAGAACACGGACATGGACACGCAAGGGGGATGCGATGGGCTGGAAATCCGAATGGCAGCGGTCGATCGACGACCCCGAGGGCTTCTGGATGGATCAGGCGCGTACTATCGAATGGGACCGCGCGCCGTCCAGGGCATTGCACGATCTGGGCGGGCCGGTGCCGGAATGGTATGCGGACGGTCTGGTCAACACCTGCTGGAACGCGGTCGACCGTCACGTCGTGGCAGGGCATGGCGACCGGCTGGCGGTTATCTATGACAGTCCCGTAACGGGCACCGTCAAGCGTATCACCTATGCCGCGTTGCAGGATCGCGTCGCCCGTCTGGCCGGAGCGTTGACGGCGCGGGGTGTGGAGCAGGGAGATCGGGTCATCATCTATATGCCGATGATCCCCGAGGCGCTGGATGCGATGCTGGCCTGCGCCCGGATCGGCGCGATCCATTCCGTCGTATTCGGGGGCTTCGCCGCCGCCGAACTGGCCGTTCGCATCGACGACGCGCAGCCGAAGGCGATCCTGGCGGGGTCCTGCGGGATCGAACCGGGACGCATCGTTCCCTATAAGCCTCTACTGGACGCGGCCATCGCTCAGGCCACGCATAAGCCCGAGTTCTGCGTGATCCTGCAGCGCGAACAGGGCCTTGCCGACATGACACCGCGCGACACCGACTGGGAGGATTTCATCGAGGCCGATCCGGTGGAGTGCGTGCCCGTCGCGGGCAATCATCCGGCCTATATCCTGTATACCTCCGGCACGACCGGCGCGCCCAAGGGCGTGGTGCGTTCGACCGGCGGACATCTGGTGGCGCTGGATTGGTCCATGGCCAACATCTATGGCGTCGCACCGGGCGAGGTTTTCTGGGCCGCATCCGACGTCGGCTGGGTCGTGGGGCACAGCTACATCTGCTATGCGCCGCTGATCCACGGCTGCACTACCGTCCTGTTCGAGGGCAAGCCCGTCGGCACCCCCGACGCCAGCACATTCTGGCGGGTGATGGCTGACCACAAGGTCGCGGCGTTCTTTACCGCACCGACTGCATTTCGTGCGATCCGCCGCGAAGACCCACAGGCGTCGATGATGGCCGGGCATGATCTGTCGGGTCTGCGGACGATTTTCCTGGCCGGAGAACGCGCCGACCCCGACACCGTCGACTGGATCGCGAAGGTGACCGGCAAGCCGGTGATCGACCATTGGTGGCAGACCGAAACCGGCTGGACCATCGCCGGCAATCCGATCGGGCTGGAGGCGTTGCCGGTCAAGACCGGTTCGCCCTCGGTGCCGATGCCGGGTTACGATGTGCGCGTGCTGGACGAGGCCGGAGAGCCGTTGCCGGTCGACACGCTGGGTGCCATCGCGATCAGGCTGCCCCTGCCACCTGGCACCCTGCCGACGCTTTGGAACGCCGAGGCGCGGTTCCGCAAAGCTTACCTGGAGACATTTCCCGGTTACTATGAAACCGGCGATGCGGGCATGATCGACGCCGATGGATACCTCTGGATCATGGCGCGCACGGACGACGTGATCAATGTCGCCGGTCATCGTCTGTCGACCGGCGCGATGGAGGAGATCCTCGCCACGCATCCCGACGTCGCCGAATGTGCCGTGATCGGTGTCGGTGACGCGCTGAAGGGGCAGTTGCCGCTGGGCTTGCTGTGCCTGACCAAAGGCATCGACCGGCCGGAGGCCGAGATCGTAGCAGAATGCGTCAAACTGGTCCGCGATCGCATCGGTCCTGTCGCGGCATTCAAACTGGCCTGCGTGGTGGATCGACTGCCCAAGACACGATCGGGCAAAACCCTGCGCGCCACGATGGCCAAGGTAGCGGATGGCACATTGGACAAGGTTCCCGCGACCATCGACGACCCCGCTATATTGGACGAGATCGGAACGGCTCTGGGGCGACTGGGCTATCCCGTGGCATGACCGACAGTGCGGGCGATAGCGGTAGCGATGCGCAAGCCCCCGGTGTCGGAGTCTCCGGACTCGGTGCGCCCGATGGTATGCAACTGCTGGCACATGACATCCGTTCGGCGGTGTCCGATGTGATCGGCGGTGTGCGCCTGATGGACCGCGATACCCTGCCCGATGACGCGCTGCAGCAACTGGACCGGGTGCAGGCGGCCTCGGAATTGCTGGCCCGTCTGGTCGAGGAATTGCTGGGCGGCACGCCGCGCGACACCGTCGGACTGGTCGGCAACCTGAATCTGAACCGCTTTCTGGACGATGAGGTGCGGCGCTGGCACGGGGCCGCGCATGGTACCGGCACCAAAGTCACAATGGACCGTGCCGCGAACCTTCCCGCCATTGTGCAGATAAACCTTCTGCATCTGCGCCGGATCGTGTCGAACCTGATGGGCAATGCACTGCGCCATGCCGAAGGCGGTCGCGTCACGCTGGGCGCGGAGCTGTATAGCCACGGCGAGACCCTGAGCATCAGCGTCAGCGACAATGGCAAGGGGTTTCCGCCCGACCTGTTGCCGGTTCTGTTCGAACCTGCCGCGCGCGGCGAGGGGGGCGCTCCGGGTACCGGGATGGGCCTGCACATCGCCGCCGCTCACGCCAAGGCGATCGGCGGCATTCTGTCGGCGGCCAATGTCGCGACCGGAGGCGCGCGTGTGACGCTGACGCTGCCGAAGTCGGTCTGGTGCAGGGCCGACGTCCCCGACGATGCTTTGTCCGACCTGCGGGGGTACCGCGTTCTGGTCGCCGACGACAGTGCGACGAACCGGACGCTGGTACGCGGAATGCTGACCCGGCTGGGCGCGGAATGCGAATTGGCGCGGGACGGAATCGAGGCATTGAACTGGATGGCCCGCGAACGGTTCGACCTGGTATTGGTGGACATCGAGATGCCGGTGCTGGGCGGTCTCGATGTGCTGCGGTCCGAACGGCTGCGGCAGGCACGGGGCATCGCGCCGCCCACTTCGATGCTGGCGATGACGGCCTATGTGCTGCGCGACAACCGCGATGTCATCTATGAAGCCGGGGCCGACGGAATTCTGGCCAAGCCGCTGGGGTCGATCGAGGATTTCAGCAAGACGATCCACCACTATCTGAAAATTGCGCCCGATCCGTCCGGCTGGGCACCGGAAATGGCACCTCCACTGTCCGCCGTGACGCTGTCGGAATTGATGAGCGCGGCCGGCCCGGACTTCCAGGACCATTTGCTGGACCGTCTGCGCGAAGATCTGGCCATGGTGGAACGATATCTGAAGGACGCGCTGGTTGCGGGCGACGTGCCCGCCATTCGCAGCCAGACGCATATCCTGTTGTCGCTTTCCAGCGCCATCGGGGCCCTTCCGCTTCAGGAGGCCGCGCGCCATCTGAACCAGATCGGACGCGACGGTGACCCGGATAGCATGCGCAGTGCCGGCAAGGTCTGTCTTGAGCGGCTTGCGCAGTTGCGCCACGAATTGCCCGACGCCGTCTAGGTCGCGTCGGGCCTGCTTATCAGATTGCGGCGCGCTGCAGATTTTCATCGTCAAGGGGTACGGCCTGGTCATGCAGGATGGTTTCGACCTTCGCCCCCGTTTCCAGTGTGCGATACACAGGGCAACGGTCTGCAATCTCCAGCAGGCGCGCACGCTGGGCGGCGTCCAGTGGACCGTCCAGCCAGATGTCCCGTCGAAACCGGTCGATGCGTTCGGTCCCCGGCGAAGGCGCGTCCTGCGCGTGCATCCGGTCGTGCGTGACATCGACCGAGATGCTTTCCAGTGGCCATTTCTTGCGCCGCGCATACATTCGCAACGTCATCGACGTGCAGGCCCCGAGGCTGGCTGCCATCAGCTGATAGGGCGACGGACCGCGGTCGGTGCCGCCATAGGCCATAGGTTCGTCCGCAATCAGATGATGCTTGCCGCCCGATGCGCTGATGTCCTGCGCAAATCCGTCGCAGTCGGCCTCGGTTACGCGGGTGACGCCTTCGGGGGCGCCGATCGGCGGGGCCGGACGGTGCAGGTCCAGATAGCGGGTCGCCCAAGCCGCGATCACGTCAGCCGCGTAATCCGCATCCGGCTCGCGGGTGATCAGATGGTCGGCATCGTCAAGCGTTACGAAGCTTTTGGGGTGCTTGGCGGCCAGAAAGATGCGCGTCGCGTTGTCGATGCCCACGGTTTCGTCACGGGGCGCATGCAGGACCAGCAGGGCAGGCTTAAGCGTTCGTATTGCCTGTTCCATATTCTGGCCGGAGATGTCTTCGACGAAGGCCTGACTGATGGGCAACTTCCGTCCGCCCGGCTTAACCTCGCCGAGTCCGTCGCGCGCGATCCTGTCCGGCTCCAGCGCATCTTTGAAATGATGCGTGGCGTGACCTGGATCATACGGCGCGCCGAGGGTGACGACGGCCTTGACAGTCGGAATGTCATGCGCAGCGCGCAGCACTGCCGCGCCGCCCAGACTGTGTCCGATCAGAAGGCCGACGGCATGCCCCCGCGATTCCAAGGCGGCCGCTGCGGCGACCACATCGTGCACGTTGCCGGAGAACGAGGTATTCGCGAACTCGCCTTCGGAATGGCCGAGACCGGTGCAATCAAACCGCAGCACGGCGATGCCAAGCCCGGTCAGACGGGAGGCAATGCGTCGTGCCGCGGGAATATCCTTACTGCCGGTGAAACAATGCGCCATCAGCGCGGTGGCCAACGGGGCGTTGTCGGGCAGGTCCAGACGGACGCTCAGGTCGCATCCGTCGTGTCCCTTGAAGGTGAATCGTTCGGTCCGCATGCGAGATCCTCTGGGGTTGCAGCGAAGATGACCCTGCGCCCCCGACCGGACAACCGCCTGGCGACCTGTGTCACGGGGGTGTGACAATGCGCGAGGTTTTGCAATTCGACAGACCCTGGCTTGGTCGGTTCTAGAGTCGCGGCCTCTTTTGCATCAACGGCATCAGGTCGCCCATGCCCGGCCCGTTCGTCCGCCCGGTCATCGCCAGACGCAACGGCTTGAACAACGCGCCGCCCTTGCGTCCGGTGGCCGCTTTGACCGCGCCTGTCCAGTCGCCCCAGGTTTCCGCCGTCCAAGGTCCATCGGGGAGCAAGTCCATGGCTTCGTTGATAAAACCAATGTCCTCCTCGGGGATTTCAGGGGCGGCGCCTTCGGTCATCAACTGCCACCAACCGGCCATCTCGGTGCGCGTAGCGATGTTGTCGCGCACAACGGTCCAGAACGCCTCTCGCTGGTCTTCGGGCACGCCGATGGCCGCAACTTCGTCTTCGACCGCCGACAGGGGCAGATGCTGTAGATAGCTGGCGGTCAGCGGCTTCAGGTCTGCCTCGTCGAACTTGGTAGGGGCGGCGCCGAACTGGCTCAGGTCGAACCCTTCGACAATTTCGTCCAGCGAGGTCCGAAGCTCCGTCGGCTGTGACGATCCCAGCCGCGCCATCAGCGAAATCAGGGCCATCGGCTCGATCCCGGCGTCTCGCAGGTCGCGCAGGGACAGCGTGCCCAGCCGCTTCGACAGACTTTCGCCCTGCGGTCCTGTCAGCAGGGAATGATGCGCAAAGGACGGCACTTTGCCGCCCAACGCCTGAATGATCTGGATCTGCGTCGCGGTGTTCGTGACGTGATCCGACCCGCGCACCACATGCGTCACGCCCATCTCGGTATCGTCGACGACGCTGGCGATCGTATAGAGCACCTGACCGTCCCCCCGGATCAGAACCGGGTCGCTGACCGAAGCCGCGTCAATGGACAGCGGGCCGAGGATGCCGTCGGTCCATTCGATCCGCTCCTGATCCAGCTTGAAGCGCCAATGGCCACCGCGTTCGGCGCGCAATGCATCTTTATCGGCATCGGACAGGGCAAGTGCCGCGCGATCATAGACCGGCGGTCGCCCCATGTTGAGCTGCTTCTTGCGCTTCAGGTCCAGCTCGGTCGGGGTCTCGAACGCTTCGTACAGGCGACCCATATCGCGCAACTTGTCGGCGGCGGCGGCATAGCGGTCCAGACGCGCCGACTGCCGCTCCTCCCGGTCCCATGTCAGACCCAGCCATTCTAGGTCTTCGCGGATTGCGTCGGCGTATCTGTCCTGCGAGCGTTCGGGATCGGTATCGTCCAGACGCAGGATGAAAGTGCCGCCCGCCTTTCGCGCGATCACCCAGTTCATCAGGGCCGCGCGCATGTTGCCCACGTGAAGATATCCCGTGGGCGAGGGGGCGAAACGGGTAACGGTGCTGGTGTCGGGCATTGGGGGCCTTGTGTCTCGTGCGGGCGGATCTGCCCCGGTTCCGGCAGATATGCCGGTTATCGGGATCATGTGCCACCCGTGCGGGGGTTCTGTCCAGTGGTGGTCCGCCTCGCGGCGTTGTGCAGTGGCTGCCGGGGCGGGACGGGCTAGGTTGAAGAAAATGCACCAACAGACCGGAGGATTTCCAATGACCCTGATGACCCGTCGCGCCGCGCTTGGCGCAGGCGCCGCCCTGCCTATCGCGGCAGTTCTTCCGGCTCAGGCCGCCGCCCCGATGCAGGAGCCGACAGTCCAGAACGCCCGCCGCTTCATGCTGGGCGATCTGGAGGTCACGACCCTTCTGGCCAACACGCTGACCAACCCGACGCCGCCGCAGGAGATCTTCGGCATGAACGTCGACGCGGAAACCTTCGCCGCCGTCAGTGCCGAAGCCTTCATTCCCGCCGACGTGAATCAGTTCTTCTTCACCCCGACCCTGGTGAACAACGGCGAAAGCCTGATCCTGTTCGACACGGGCCAATCGCCCGAAGACATCACCGCAGCCGTCGAAGGGGCAGGCTATGCGACCGGCGATATCGACACAGTGGTCCTGACGCACATGCATGGCGATCACATAGGCGGACTGATGGCGAATGGTACGCCGACCTTTGCCAATGCCGCTTATGTCACCGGTCAGACCGAATTCGAGGCATGGGCCGCAATGGAAAACGAGGGCTTCGAGACGAAGGTGCGTCCGCTGGCCGAGAAGATGACCTTCATCGGTGACGGGCAGGACGCGGCACCCGGGATCACGGCGATGGCGGCCTTCGGCCATACGCCGGGTCACATGAGCTATCGCCTGTCGTCGGGCGACAAGTCACTGCTGATCGCCGCCGATCTGGCGAACCACTACGTCTGGTCGCTGGCGTATCCGGACTGGGAGGTGAAATTCGACATGAACAAGGAAGCTGCGGCCAACAGCCGCCGGACCATTCTGGGGATGTTGGCGTCCGAGCGGATGCCGATGATCGGCTACCATATGCCGTTTCCGGCGGTGGGCTACGTCGAGACGCGGGGCGATGGCTTTCGCTGGGTCCCCGAGAGCTATCAGATGATGCTGTGAGATCGGACGAGGGGACTTCCCCTCGCGCTTTCCGGAACAATTGCGGCGCAAAGAGGGCGCGCCGGTTTCCGGGGCGTCCTTCTCAGGCCATAGGCTTCTCAGGTCATAGGGACGCCACGATCCGGGGCCAGCGCAAATTGGCCTGCCGGATGAACCCCGCCCGGTCCTTGTCCCAATCGGCCTGCACCTCGTCGCTGAAGTTCAGGTAAAGCTTGCCGTTCACGATGGCCCAGTTGTCGGGCTGGGTGCTGAACAACGCGCTCTTGGCAGCGACGGCCCAGGCGCAGAAGCCTCCGTATCGAGGGGCGTATGCGTCAGGATTTCCGGCGAATTCATCCCGGCTCAGCGCGCTGATGAATCGCCATGTGGCGCCTGCATAATCATGGGTATAGGCCGGATCGCCGCCGATCGGGCGGGCATGCGTGAAATATGCAACCGGATCCGTCCCGCCGATCGCGAACCCGTCTCGGGTATAGGTCAAAGCCGGGGGCAGCTTGCGTGGCAACAGAAGACTGGCTGTCGCAGCAGAGGCGGTCAGGGCGGCTGCGCCCCCGATAAAAAGAGTTCTTCGGTTCATGGAAAAATCCTTTGCATTAAACCGAAGATGAGGCTTGTCACATTGTATGGCCAATCAAGCTGCGTCACGCTTGCGCGAGGCTTCGGGCTTGCATCCCTCCGGGTCTGGAGCCTAGCACGGAACCAGACCCCAACCGATGCCGGAGGCCCCCGATGCAACAGACGTCCGATCTGCGCGATGCCGCTCTGTCCGTGCGCGAAAATGCCCATGCACCATATTCCAAGTTCAAGGTCGGCGCGGCGATCCGGGCTGTGTCGGGCACGATCTATCGCGGCTGTAACGTCGAGAATGTGGCTTATCCCGAAGGCACCTGCGCCGAGGCGGGGGCCATCGCCGCCATGGTCGCTTCGGGCGAAACCGCACTGACACAGGTCTATGTCGTGGCCGGATCGCCCTCTCCGGTTCCGCCCTGCGGCGGCTGCCGCCAGAAGCTGGCCGAATTCGGGTCGGGCGATGTGTCGGTTACACTGGCCACCGTGGACGGGATCGAGCGGGCCACCACAATCGCGGACCTGCTGCCGGGGGCCTTCGACGCAGGCCATATGGCTTGACCGGCGCGCGCGAGACCCTTGCCGCCTTGCGGGCCGGAGACGCTCCGGGGGCCGGGGCGCTGACGGAGTTTGCCGACGGATTGGCCAACGGCACGGTATCCGACGCGCAGGCCGGAGCCTTTGCAATGGGTGTCTGCCATACACCGCTTACCCCCGAAGGCCGCATCGCGCTGACCCGTTCGATGCGCGATGGGGGGGACGTTCTGGAATGGGACCTGCCTGGCCCGGTCGTCGACAAGCATTCGACCGGAGGGGTCGGCGACTGCGTGTCACTGGTGCTGGCCCCGGCGCTTGCCGCCTGCGGGGCTTATGTCCCGATGATTTCGGGCCGCGGTCTGGGTCATACCGGCGGCACGCTGGACAAACTGTCGTCGATCCCCGGTTTCCGGACCGAGATGCAGACGGACGAGTTGCAGGACATCGTCCGCCGCGTCGGCTGCGCCATCGTCGGGGCAACTGCGGACATCGCGCCCGCGGACCGTCGGCTGTATGCCGTGCGTGACGTGACCGGAACGGTGGAAAGCCTGGACCTGATCGTTGCGTCGATCCTGTCTAAGAAGTTAGCAGAAGGCATCGAAGCTCTTGTTCTGGATGTTAAAACAGGATCGGGTGCTTTCACGGCGAACGCCGCCGCCGCTCGTGCTCTGGCGCAGGCCCTTGTCGAGACGGGGCAGGCGAACGGCGTTATGACCTCCGCCATTTTGACGGATATGTCGCAGCCCGCCGCAACCTCCTGCGGCAATGCGCTGGAAGTGATCACAGCGATGGAGGCTCTGACCGAGCCGTCGACCCGCCGGTCCAGCCGGTTGATCGCGCTGACCCGCGCGCTGGGTGGCGAGGCGCTGGCGCTGGGCGGATTGGTCGCCGACGCGGAGGAGGGGGCGGCGCGCATCGGCACGGCGCTGACTTCGGGTGTTGCGGCGGAAGTCTTCGGTCGCATGGTTGCAGCGCAGGGCGGCCCCAGCGATTTTCCGGACCGCTGGCGCGACCGCTTGCCCGCCGCACCCGTCGTCGCCGAACTGCGCGCCGATCAACCCGGTGTTGTCGGCCGCATCGACGCGCGCACACTGGGTGAGGTGGTGGTCGATCTGGGCGGAGGACGGCGGCGCGAGGATGACCGCATCGACCCCACTGTCGGCATCAGTCACATCGCGCAACTGGGGGCCGTCGTCACCGAGGGGCAGCCGCTGGCTCGCGTCCACGCCGCCACAGGTGATGCCGCCGAAGAAGCCGCCGAGCGGGTGGCCCGCGCGATTGTCATGGTCAGCGGTGCCGTGACACCGCCGCAACTTGTGCAGGAGACGATCCGATGAGCCGTGCTTTCCTGATCGTTCTTGACTCCGTTGGGTGTGGAGGTGCGCCTGATGCCGATGATTTCGGTGACGAAGGTGCAAATACGCTTGCCCATATCGCACAGTATTGCGCCGCTGAGCGACCTTCAGGTGGCTTGAAATTACCTAATTTAGATAAATTGGGCTTGGGAGCGGCTGTCAGGATCGCATCCGGTGAAAAGACACCCGGACTGAACGAAATGCCCAGTGGCCTCTGGGGGGCTGCGACCGAAGTCTCGAATGGCAAGGACACGCCTTCGGGCCACTGGGAGCTGGCGGGGCTGCCGGTGCCGTTCGACTGGACCTACTTTCCCGATACCGAACCCTGTTTTCCACCCGCGTTGGTCGATCTGGTCAGGCAGGCTGCCGGAACGGAGGGTATTCTGGGCAATCGTCACGCATCCGGCAGCCTGATCATCGAAGACGAGGCCGAAAACCACATCCGCACCGGTTGGCCGATCTGCTATACCTCGGTCGACAGCGTGTTTCAGATCGCCGCGCACGAAGATCACTTTGGCCTCGACCGCCTGCTGGACCTGTGCCGCACCATCGCCCCGACCCTGCACGAGATGAAGGTGGGCCGTGTCATAGCCCGGCCTTTTGTCGGAAATGGCCCGTGGGAGCGGACATCGAACCGCCGCGACTTCGCGATTATGCCGCCCGCACCAACGCTGTGCGACGCTGTGCAGGGCGCGGGCCGACAGGTTCATGCCATTGGGAAGGTCGGGGATATCTTCTCGATGCGCGGCATCGACACCCATGTCAAAGGCCCTGATGCGGCGTTGATGCGTCATCTTCAGGATGCAGTGCGCGATATGCCCTACGGCAGTCTGACCTTCGCGAATTTCGTCGAATTCGACAGCCTCTATGGCCACCGCCGCGACCCGGCGGGCTATGCTGCGCATCTGGAGTGGTTCGATGGCTGCCTGCTACCGATCCTCGAGGCGATGCGGCCCGACGACATTATGGTTTTCACCGCCGATCACGGCAATGATCCGACATGGAGGGGATCGGACCACACGCGAGAGCGGGTTCCGGTGCTGGTCGCCGGCAAATCCGGGGAGGCCGGTCTGATTGCCTTTTCCGACATTGCCGCGTCGATCTGTACTCATCTCGGCGTGCCAATCATCGGACCCGGACGGAGTTTCCTGTGACATTCAATCCCAAGATCGAACTGCATCTGCACCTTGAAGGCGCGGCACCTCCGGATTTCATTCGACGTCTGGGTGGCGAAAAGAGGGTCGCGCTCGACGGCATATTTGATGTAGATGGATCATATAAATACAAAGCCTTCCAAGGCTTTCTTAATGTATACGAGGCCGCGACAAAGGTCCTTGAAACGCCCGAAGATTTTGCCCGCCTGACGCAGGCCGTATTGGAACAGTCGCGCGATCAGGGTGTCATCTATACGGAAATTTTTCTCAGTCCCGATTTTTGCGGCGGTCGGGATCTGGGTGCCTGGCATGAGTATCTCGCAGCTATCCAGGAGGGGGCGAATTCCGTACAGGGAATTGAAATGCGCGGTATTATAACCTGCATTCGCCATTTCGGTCCCGATAAGGCACGGGAAACGGCGCATTGCGCGGCTGAAACAGCAGGCAGATTCATTACCGGGTTCGGTATGGGTGGCAACGAAACCTTGGGCAAAGCCGCCGACTTCGAGTGGGCCTTCGATTGCGCTGCCGAGGCAGGTCTGGGCCTGACATCGCATGCGGGTGAATTTGGCGGCCCGGAATCGGTCCGCGATACACTGGACCACCTGAATGTCACACGTATCGGCCACGGTGTTCGCAGCATCGAGGACGCGGCACTGGTCCGGCGACTGGTCGAGGAGCAGATTACCCTTGAGGTCTGTCCCGGCTCCAATGTGGCGCTTGGAGTTTACAAGAACTTCGCCGTCCATCCTATTGAAAAACTTATGTCAGATGGGGTAAATGTCACGGTTTCGACCGATGATCCGCCATTCTTCCATACAAGCATGCGCGACGAATACGATGCGTTGCAGCACAATTTCGGATGGGGCGAAGATCACTTCCGAGCCCTGAATCAGACCGCTGCCCGCGCGGCATTCTGCGATGACGAAACCCGCGCGGCCCTGCTCTCGAAACTGGAGGCCTGAAATGGACCACCTGACCCATGTCAAACACCCGTTGGTGCAGCACAAACTGTCGTTGATGCGCGACAAGGACACGTCCACCGCCGTGTTCCGGCAGCTTTTGCGCGAAATCAGTCAGTTGCTGGCCTATGAGATCACCCGCGAACTGCCGATGACGACCCGTCGCATCGAGACGCCGTTGCAGGCGATGGATGCTCCGGTTCTGGCAGGCCGCAAGCTAGCCCTCGTGTCCATTCTGCGCGCGGGCAACGGGTTGTTGGACGGTATCCTGGAATTGGTGCCGTCGGCGCGTGTGGGTTTCGTCGGCCTTTACCGCGACGAGGAGACGCTGGAGCCGGTGCAATATTACTTCAAGGTTCCCGATCAGCTGGACGAACGGCTGGTCATCGCCGTCGATCCGATGCTGGCGACGGGCAACTCCTCTGCTGCCGCCATCGATCTGCTCAAGGCCAGGGGCGCAACCGACATCCGGTTCCTGTGCCTGTTGGCCGCGCCCGAGGGCATCGCCAGAATGAAAGCGGCGCATCCGGACGTGCCGATCGTGACTGCCGCGATCGACGAGCGGTTGAACGACAAGGGATATATCGTGCCGGGGCTTGGCGATGCGGGCGACCGGATGTTCGGCACCAAATAGCGGCGAAGGGCTGGACCGTGCTTTACTTGCTCCGGAGCGGCGGGCAGGATGCCAACGGGATGGATGGTTTTCGGAGAATGCGACATGGCCCTTTGGCTTAACTTCACGAGGGGTCTGGCATTCGCCATGACGGTTGGTGCCGTTGTCATCACGGGCGGTGTGGCGGAAGCACAGACACGCACGGTTCGCAATACGCAGGGCCCGGCTGAGGTGCCGCCCGCCAGCTATTCCGCCGATCAATACATCGACAGTCAGGGCTGCCTTTTCATTCGTGCGGGGTTTGGCGATACGACCCGATGGGTGCCGCGCGTCAATCGCGATCGAACCGTGGTATGCGGCCAGACGCCATCGACGCGCCCCGTGACGACGACGGCCGCCGTGTCCGGGCCGGCCACACCGGCGACCACCGCTGCGCCGACTGCGACCGCCGTCACCGTCCCGGTTGAGACTATCAAGCCGGTGATCCGTCGCCAGCCTGCCGCCGCCGCACCACGCCAGATTGTCGAACCTGCACCCCGTCGCGCTCCGGTCCGGCAACCCTCCACCGCTCCGGCCCGTGTCGCAACCGCGCCCCGGCCAGCGGCGCCTCGACCAGCGGCGCCCCGGCCGGTTCATCAGGCCGTAGCACCGCATCAGGCAGTTATACCTGTGCCCGTCGGCTGCGGGGCATCGGATCTGTCGGCGCGCTATCTGCGGAATACGCCCGCCTGTGCCGCCGCTCTTCGAGCCACAACGCCGACAAGCCGGGTCACAATACCCACGGGCGTTGCGACCCCGAACATTGATACGACCCCGGCCATCCCGCGCCGCGCCGTCCGCAGCAGTCTTCGGGGGCAAACGGTGGTGGCCGTGACGCCGCCCGCCCATGCAGTTCGAGTCAATCCGAATGCGCCCAGTCCGAACCGTGCGACTGGGCGGGGTGCCGCGCCCGTGACCACGGGCTGTGCTGGCGCATCCGAGCTGTCGTCACGCTATCTGCGCCGCGCCACGCGTTGTGGTGGTGACAAGAACTGGTCGTTGGACGGACGTCGATCATCATCGGTGGAGACCGCCACCACGGTGACAAGCGCGTCTACGCGCAATGGGCGGCGCACGGTGATAGTGCCTGCCGCGCGGACCACGTTCGATGTGTCACATCCGCCCAAAGGATACCGGGCTGCATGGCGCGATGGACGGCTGAACCCGAACCGGGGGCCACGCACGCTGGAAGGCGATTACCAGTCGCAGGGCATCTGGACGAACGCGACGCCCCGGCGATTGCGTCCGATCATCCTCGTCACGCAATAGACATTGCAAGCCGCGCAAAAGGCCGTCGGAGTGTCCTCCGGCGGCCTTTCGGTTGATGACAATCCTAGCGTTCAATCACGCCGATCGCGTTCATCATCGCCTCAAAAGCATCGGTATCCGGGTCAGTATTGCGGGATTTGAGGGTATCGAACCTGACCCGCAGAGCGGCCTTCTCGTCGCCCTTGCAATCGTTCCAAGGGCGGCCCTGCAGCGCCATTTCGATCACATAAAAGGCGATGAAATGCGGGCGGGAGCCGTTCTGCAACAGGCGGGCATAAGCGGCATCGGTGCCCAGGTCTCGCAATTCGCCGACTGTTTCGATGCCGACCCTGGCAAAGGCCTGCTCCATGGCGGGGCCAAGGTTCCGCAACGCCGAAAGGGGCGAGTCGTTGTCCATGGCTGACAGGAAAAGCCGTCCGGCGTCCGCTGTCCAGTCTTGGTGCGACCTTAGATCGAGGCCCAATCAGTGAACCGGACTGGTGCCGGGCGCGGCTTGCGCTTGACCGGGGCTTGCGCGGGGATGGGCTGCTGGGTCGGGGTGGAATGAATCATCGGACTGCTCCGTGCGAGGGGGATGCTGTATCCAACACGGAAACAATGATTAAGGTTTGTTTGAATTTAGGCAGAATTGCGGCCTTGTCTCGGGAAGAGGAGGGACAAGGCCGCTTCTGCTATTTCAGGCGCTGCAGTCAGGGAGGAGGAAAGACCGCTCGCCCTATGATTTTCAGGTTAAGCTGCGATGCAGCGTGGTCAATGCTGCTGCGCGGAAAACACACCGAATTGAACGAAAAGCGCCTGCTATGGTCGGCTTTCCCGGCGGAACTGTGCAGGATCCGCGCGAAGAGGTCAAAAAGCAGGCGTTCTGTCAAATAAGGTGACGTCCTATTCGGCAGCCCTAAGCGGAGGACGCGAACCGATCGGAGGATGGTCCTCCGGGGTCTGTCCGGTATCGTCAGACCGGTCCGATACGCCAACCGGAACAGCATTTTCCGCGTAAGGCAGATCCATCGGCAGCTCCGGCTCCTCGTCGATTTCCTCGGCCCAGAGCAGGACGGGCATTCGCACCCGCTTGGCCTGACGCCGCAGGGCCCAATCGTGTGCGGCGCGACTTCCTTGTCCCATACCCAGACGTCCCAGCAAGCGGCCGATCCCCCGTGCATAGGCGACGACCCAGACCCGGCCCGCCAGCATCGCGGGCGTAAAGATCAGCGTCAGGACCGTGGCTACACCCAGACCCCAGACCACTGCCGTTGCAAGCTGGATCCACCACAGCGCGGTCGGTGACCCGATGGAATAGCCGCCACCTATGAAGTTGATCGACAGGCCGAACATCATCGGTGCAAGTCCCGCCATCGTGGTCAGCGTAGTCAGCAGGACAGGTCGGATGCGGTCCTCGGCGGTGCGGGTAATCGCTTCCAGCCGGGGCATGTAGCGGGAATAGTCCTGATAGGTGTCGATCAGCACGATATTGTTGTTCACCACGATCCCGGCCAGCGCGACGATACCGGTGCCGGTCATGATGATCGAGAACGCCTGACCCATGACCAGCATCCCGACCAGAACGCCGGTCGTCGACAGGATGACTGCCAGCAACACGAGGACCGAGTTGTAGATCGAGTTGAACTGCGCCAGCAGGATCACGAACATCAGGCCCAGGGCACCGATGAAGGCCTGGCCCAGAAATGCTTCACTTTCGGCCTGTTCTTCCTGATCGCCGGTCCATTCCCATGCAACCGATGCGGGCAACAGATCGTCGGATTGCAATTGTTCGGTGATCAGGGCGATGCGTTCGTTCGCGGTGACGGGGACGACGGACGGCAAGGCACCTGCATCCAGCAGGTCCTGCGCGGCTGCGACACCGCCTGCGATCGTTGGCTGGTCCAGATCGTAATAGGTGACGGTTTCGGCCTGTCCCAGCCCGATCCCGGCGAGCATTGCGGCAAGCCCGGTCGCTTGAACACGCCGCGTCAGGTTATAGCTTGCGCCGGCCGCGATCTGGGCTTCCGAAACGGCGCTGCCGAAACCAAGGTCCACGGCCACCGTATCGTCAGACGGGCCGCCCGAAGCGGGATCGTCGCTGGGCACTGGCGTCGCCTTGAGGATCGTCAGGCCCGTCACCACATCGGCCTTCACATCAAAGAACCGTTCGCCATCGAAGCGGTCGATCTGCGCCAGTTGCGGCACCGGGCGGCGGGTGATGAAATTGTCCAACGGCACGAGTCCGTCGGTCGTCCGGACCTTGAGGGAGTCCAGTGTCGAAAGAACGCGATCCTCCTCGGGCAGGCGGATGCGGATTTCGATCTCGTCGTCGGACGTATCCACCCGCATCTTGTCCAGCAGGATGCCGCGCGTGACCAGTTGCACCATGCCGCCGACCGTTGCCACATCCGCACCGAAACGGCCTGCGTTCTCGACGTCGACGTCGATTTCCCAGTCGATACCGGGCAGGGGCAAGGTATCCTCGACGTCGATCAGGCCCGCCATTCCAGACAGTCTTTCGGACATTGTCGCCGTGGCCACCTGCAGGTCGGCCCAGTTCTGACCCTTGAGGCGCAGATGCACAGGCTTGCCCTGCGCCGGGCCGCGATCCTGTGCAGACAGGTCGATCTTGATACCCGGAAGTTCACGCAACCGCGCCAGCAGATCCTCAGCAATGATATCGCCATCGAACGCCGGATCGACGACGGATTTATTGAACGTCACACCGAACAGCGTGAACAACGGCTCGGAAATGGTCGGGCGGTCTTCCCACGGGACCATTTCGATCTGGATCTGTCCGATGGTATCACCGGGCCCGCTTGATGCGCCGGGGCCGCCCGATTGCAGACCACCTTCGCCCGCGAAGGCAAAAGCCGACTGGATGCCGGGCGTATCCAGCACGATCCGTTCGGCCTGACGCAACAAGGCATCCTTTTCTTCCAGTGACAGGTTGCCCCGCGCCCGGACGAAGATATTGGCGTTCTCAAGCTCGCTTTCGACGAAGAATTCGACGCCATTGTTGTTGGCCCCGAAATAGGTGAACACCGAAACGACCGTGAACCCGACCATCACAACGGCAACGATCGGACCGATCGGGTTGCCGACAATCAGGTGGATGAACTGACCGAACAGGCTGCGCCGATATCCCGACCGGACCCGGCGGGCGCGACGGTGAAAGGTGACCGACCCCAGCGTCGTGGATAACAGCGCCGCCGACGCCACGAACATCAGCGCGCCGATCAGGTTGCCCATCGGAACTCCGGGCGGCAACAGATAGGCGGGGTTCAGGACCTGCAGGATCGATACGATCATCAACCAGGCGGACGCCAGCGTCAGCACCAGCCGGACGATCCACGGGAAGCTGCGACGCAGCCAGTTCGACGCACCCTCGAATATGCGGGAAATACGGCCCGCAACGCCGCCCAGCACCGGCAGGTAGACCAGCGCCACGACCAGTGAGGCGGACAGCACGAAGATCAGGGTGACCGGCAGATTTCCCATGAATTCGCCCGGAACGCCGGGCCAGAACAGCATCGGCAGGAACGCACAAAGCGTTGTCGCGGTGGACGACACGACCGGCCAGAACATGCGCTTCGCAGCCTCGGTATAGGCTTTCATCGGGCCGGAGCCCTCGGAGATGCGCTTGTCGGCATATTCGACCACCACGATGGCCCCGTCGACCAGCATGCCGACGGACAGGATAAGGCCGAACATCACGATATTCGAAATGGTGATGCCCATGACGGCCATGATCGCGAAGGACAAAAGGAACGAGGTTGGGATCGCGAACCCCACCAACAGCGCCGAGCGCGTGCCCAGTGTGGCCAGGACCACGACCATGACCAGCGCGATGGCCGTCAGGACCGAGCCTTCCAGCTGCGACACCATCGAACGCACGGTGCGCGACTGGTCCAGCGTGATGGTGACATCGACGGCCTGGCGCAATTCTTCGGGCCAGCGTTCTGTTTCACGCGCGATTTCGTCGCGGACCTGCTGTGCCGTGTCGATGATGTTGAAGCCCTTGCGCTTCACCACCTGCAACGCGACCGTCGTATCGCCGTTATAACGCGCGGTGCCAGTTCGATCCTCGAACGTCAAGTTGATCCGGGCCAAATCGCCCAGCGTCACGACGCGGTCGCCATTGGTCTTGACCGGCAGGGCATAGACATCCGCCGCCGACTCGAACGATCCGGGGATTTTCACCGGAAAGGCCCCTGACGCGGTTTCGATCGACCCGGTAGCCACAAGAAGGTTGTTCTGCGTCACCACGGCGGACAATTCCCCGGCGGTCACGTTATATGCCTCCAACGCCAGCGGATCGATCAGCACCTCCAGCATTTCTTCGCGATGCCCGGCCAGCCCGGCCTCCAGAATCGGAGGCATTCCTTCCAGAAGGACCTGAAATTCGTTGGCCAACCGCAGCAGCGTACGCTCGGGCGCAGAGCCGGACAGCGATACGATCAGGATCGGAAATTCGGAAAAGTTGATCTCGTTGATGGTGTATTGCTCGGCCCCGTCGGGGAAATCGGCCTCTGCCTGACCCATTTTGTCGCGGACGTCGGCGATGGTCGCGGACTTATCCCAGCCGAATTCGAATTCCAGAAACAGACCAGCATAGTTTTCCGCCGCCGTTGCGGTCATGGATTTCAGACCGTCCAGTTCCTTCAGCTTGGTCTCCATCGGCTTGACCAGAAGCTTTTCGGAATCGCTGGCGCTGATGCCGGGAAAGGGAACCGACACGAAGATGCCGGGTATGTCGATGTCGGGCTCGCCCTCTTTCGGAAGCGAAATGTAAGCGACCGTGCCGGCGATAACGGACAGGACCACGAAGGCCATGACCATCCGTGCCCGTTCGGCGGCCCAGTCGATCAGGCCAGTCACTGCGTAACCTCCGGTGTCAGCCCCGAACCGCCGCCGGTCGCCGGATCGTTGACCGATATCCCCCGGGTGGAGACCTCATCGACAAAGGTAGGGCGCACAAGAACGCCGTTGGTGACGTATTCCTGCCCCACGGTGATCACGTCGACCGTATCCGGCAGGCCCGTCAGCAAAACGCCATCCAGCGTATCGCGGACCAGGTCGACAGCGGCGAAACCGGCCTTGCCGTCTTCGATGATGCGCACGCCCAATTGCCCCTCGTCGTTCAGCGTCAGGGCCGACGCGGGGATCAGGTGCGCGACGGTCGCCGGGGTCTCGATCAGAATTTCCGCCGTCTGGCCATCACGGATGCGCATGTCCGGGTTCGGCACCGTCACTTCGACCCGAAAGGTGCGCGTCAGATCGTCGGCCGAGCGGCTCAGGAAGGTGACGACGCCCTCGACCGTCTGGCCGGACGCCAGTCGCGCCCCGGCGTTGGCCCCCACCGTCACGCGGTCGACCTGCGCTTCCGGAAGGAACCCGACCAGCTTTATGGGGTCCAGTTGCACGATCGTCGCGCAGCTGCCCGCGCCCTGGCCACCGCTTTGCAAAAGCGCGCCCAATTCCGCCGTATCCGTTTCCAGCAGACCCGAGAAAGGTGCCTCGATCGTCAGTTGCGCGATATCCAGCTCGGCCCGGTCCACGGCGGCTTCGGCAGCCTGTATCCCGGCCTGCGCCGATTCGATGCCGGCCTGCGCCGTATCCAGCCCTGTCGTGGCCGCAATGACCGCCGCTTCGGCGGAACGAAGCGCGGCGGCGGCGTTCAAGACGCGCGTGTCCGATGCGAAGCCGCCTTCTGACAGGCGGCTGGCGGCGGTCTGGTTCAGGCGCGCTTCCTCCAGCACAGCTTCCGCTTCGACGATGCGGGCTTGTGTTTCGGGGATGCGGGCCTCCGCTTCGGGAAGGCGCGCGCGCGCCTCGGCCAGCCGCGCGCGGGCTTCGGCCAAAGATGCGTCACGAGTGCCCGGATCGAGTTCGCACAGAAGCTGCCCTTCCTCGACAAAGGCCCCCTTGCGGATCGGCGTGGAAATCACCCTGCCAGTTGTTTCGGCCATAACCTCGACCTGCCGCGCCGCCTCGGACTGACCGCGGACGCGCACGGCATCGGGAACGTCCTGCGCCTTGGAGCGAATGGCGACGACAGGCACGGCGCGGGGCCCCGCCTGGTTGTCGTCATCCGTGATCGACACGGGCGCAGCGGCGGGCGCGGCGGCATTGTCGATCACCGGCGGAGCCGTGCCATCCGTTGTGATGCCTTGGGCAAACCGAAACAGGGCATCGCGTTGCAGAACCACGAAGAACAGGGCGATGCCGACCAGGATCGCAGTCAAGAGAGGAAAGAAACGCATGGTCTGGCCTTTCTGCGCCGTAAGGCGGGAACTGATCTTTGCAACATGCCAAAGCCGGGTAAACCGTTTGGTTTAGTTTTTAATGTGGATGGGTCTGATCGGCAAGACCCCCGATATGTTGAATAATGCCATATGCCAATCTGCCCAAATGCGCGCCACAGACGTGCCCCTGCACGCACAATGCCATGGCAGAGCCTTTGCGGGTTGGCGCGTCGTGTCCCCTGCGCTAGAACGCGCCGACACCTGCAGGAGGGCCGCATGTCCAATCCGGATAGCTTCATCAACGAGATCAGCGAAGAGGTGCGCCGCGACCGTCTGTATGCGTTACTGCGGCGCTGGGGATGGGTCGCCGCGCTGATCGTCATCGGCATCGTCGGCGGTGCAGCCTGGACGGAATGGTCTCGTGCCAACAGGGCGGCCAAAGCCCAGGCATTCGGCGATTCCGTGATGGCTGCGCTGACAGCCGAGGATGTTGTCGCCCGCCGCGCCGCGCTTGCCGGAATCGAACCTGCTGACGCCAATCAGGTCGCGATCCTGGGCCTGTTGCAGGCCAGTGCCGCGTTGGATGGCGATGATGCCGATGCACAGGCGGCCCGCGACCGTCTTCTGGCCGTGGCCGACACGCCGGATCTGGCGACCACCTATCGGCACCTGGCGTTGATCAAGGCGATGCTGGCCGGGGGCAGCGGCGATGCCGCGCGTGATGGCGCAATTCTGGAAGAACTGGCCGCGCCGGGCGCGCCGTTCCGGTCCATGGCCATCGAACTTCAGGCCCTGACGGCACTGGACGCGGGAGACGAGGAGACGGCACTGACGCTTCTGCGTGCGCTGACCGAAGACGCCGAGGCGACGCAAGCCTTGCGCCGACGCGCCCAGCAGTTGATTGTGGCGTTGGGTGCTTTGCCTGAACCGGCGTGAACACCGGACGGGCTGACGGGGACGACTGAAGGGCAGGACCATGAGAACAATCGCGGGCATTCTGATCAGCGTCGGGCTGACGATCTCGGGCTGTGCCGAGAAAGAAGTCATCCTTCCCGGTGAACGGCTTCCGGTGCGCAATGACAGCGGTATAGGCGTGATCGCCGCCGCATCCGAAACCGTGACCGATGCCGTCGCGGTCCCTGCGCTGTCACTTGCCGCGCCCCGTCGTCTGGACGATTGGCCGATGCGCGTCGGCAACGTGCTGAACGATCCACCGCACGCAACGCTGTCCGCCGCGCCGCAACTGGTCTGGTCGGCAAATATCGGGGCAGGTGACAGCCGTCGTCAGCGTATCACGGCCGACCCGGTCTCGGACGGCAGCCGGATCTATACCCTCGATGCACGCTCCGGCGTGACCGCTACCGCCCTGAACGGTGGCACGATCTGGTCCCGCAACCTTGTGCCCGGCTCCGAGCGGGCCAGCGATGCGTCCGGCGGGGGCGTGGCCGTCGCGGCCGGCACGGTTTTCGTCTCGACGGGCTTCGGTGATCTTCATGCGCTGGACGCCGCAACGGGCCGCGAACGCTGGGTTCAGCGTCTTGACGCGCCGATCACCACACCCAAAGTTGCCGGGGGGCTGGTCTATGTGGTCAGTCGCGACAATCGTGCCTGGGCCATCAACGCCGATACCGGTCGCATCCAGTGGGACATTCCCGCCGCGCCATCGACCAGTGTCATGGCCACCGCGCCGGCACCCGCGATCACAGATCGCGCTGTCCTGTTTCCCTTCGGATCAGGCGAAGTCGTTGCCGCCCTGCGTCAGTCCGGCGTGCGTGTCTGGGGCAGCCCTGTCTCGGGCCGTCGCCGGGGCGTGGCCTATAACAGCGTCGGCGATATCACCGGCGATCCGGTTGTATCGGGCGGATCGACCTATGTCGGTACGTCGTCGGGCCGCATGGTCGCGCTGTCGACATCTTCGGGGGACCGGATCTGGACGGCGAACGAAGGCGCGGTTTCGCCGCTGACCGTCGCGGGTGGTTCGGTGTTCGCCGTATCTGACCGGGCCCAACTTTTGCGATTGGACGCGGCGACGGGTCAGGTGTTGTGGCGGTCGGACCTGCCGTTTTATCGCAACCAGCGGCTCAAGCGCCGTCAGGGCATTTATGCGCATTATGGCCCGGTTCTGGCTGGCGGACGCCTCTGGGTGGCATCATCCGACGGTGTGCTGCGTGGCTTCGACCCGACATCTGGTCAGTTGACGGCGACCGTCGATCTGCCCGGTGGCGCGGCCTCACGTCCGATCGCTTTTGGCGACGCGCTCTATGTCGTCAGCCGCAAGGGTTCCCTGCTCGCCTTCCGCTGAGCGGCAGGGCGGCGCGAAACCTCTCTGGTCGTTGGCCACGAGATGCGCTAGGCGGCGTCTCTGAGTTTTCGGAAGCTGTGCCCCATGTTCACCCTCGCCATCGTCGGACGGCCCAATGTGGGCAAATCCACCTTGTTCAACCGTCTTGTCGGCAAACGTCTGGCGCTGGTCGATGACCAGCCCGGCGTAACACGCGACCTGCGCGAAGGGTCCGCCCGTCTGGGCGACCTGAAGTTCACGGTGATCGACACCGCGGGCCTGGAGGAAGCGACTGACGACAGCCTTCAGGGCCGCATGCGCCGTCTGACCGAACGCGCGGTCGACATGGCCGATGCCGCGCTTTTCGTGATCGATGCCCGCGTCGGCGTGACGCCCACCGATCAGGTCTTTGCCGAAATCCTGCGCAAGAAGGGCCACCCGGTCTTTCTGGCCGCCAACAAATGCGAAGGCCGCGCCGCCGAATCCGGCCTGCTGGAGGCCTATTCGCTGGGTCTGGGCGAGCCGTTGGCCCTGTCTGCCGAACACGGTGAAGGCATGGCGGAGCTGGCCGGAATGCTGCGCCCTTTGATCGACGCCGCCGAAGCCCAAGCCGAGGAGATGGACGAGGAAGCCGATACCGACGTTTCCGTCGACGGTGATGATATCGGCGAGGAGGCCGACTGGGCCCCGACCGTCAAACGCCCCCTGAAAATCGCCGTCGTGGGCCGTCCCAACGCGGGCAAGTCGACGCTTATCAACCAGATCATCGGCCAGGAACGCCTGTTGACCGGACCCGAGGCCGGGATCACGCGCGATGCCATCTCGGTCAACTTCGAATGGGACGGTGTGCCGACTCGTCTGTTCGATACGGCCGGAATGCGCAAGCGCGCCAAGGTCGTCGAAAAGCTGGAGAAACTGTCGGTCAGCGACGGTCTGCGGGCCGTGAAGTTCGCCGAAGTCGTCGTCGTTCTGCTGGACGCCGACATTCCGTTCGAGACACAGGATCTGCGGATCGCCGATCTGGCCGAACGCGAGGGCCGCGCCGTTGTCGTGGCCGTCAACAAGTGGGACCTGGAGGAGAACCGGCAGGAAAAGCTGGCTGCCCTCAAGGAGCAGTTCGAACGCCTTCTGCCTCAGCTTCGCGGCGCGCCGCTTGTCACCGTGTCCGCCAAGACGGGCCGCGGCATGGACCGCCTGCAAGAGGCGATCCTCAAGGCGCACGAAGTCTGGAATCGTCGTATCCCGACCGCGGCCCTGAACCGCTGGCTGGCAGGTATGCTGGAACAGCATCCGCCCCCCGCACCGCAGGGCAAACGCATTCGCCTGCGCTACATGACGCAGGTCAAGACGCGGCCGCCGGGCTTCGTCGTGATGTGCTCGCACCCCGACCTGATGCCCGAAAGCTATTCCCGATATCTGGTAAACGGGCTGCGCGTCGATTTCGACATGCCGGGCACGCCAATCCGTCTGCACCTGCGCGGGCAGGGGGACGCAAACCCCTACAAGAACCGCAAGAGGGTCGAGCCGTCGCGTCTGCGCAAACATACGCTGGGGCGCAAACCGGAGTGATCACGGGGTCCGGCAACGAATGCAGCTGTTTATAAAATTCTTAATTTCATAACGTGTTACGCCATAGTTTTGGCTAATATGACCTTCTATGTCGGGGGGTAATTCAAAGGAAACCCGCTGCAATGATGCTCAATACCTTCCTGACAGACGATTCCGGTGCCGTGACCGTTGACTGGGTGGTCCTGACGGCCACGCTTGTCGCACTGGGACTTGCAGTTACGGCAGTTCTGTTCACTGCGTTCGAGACCCAGTCCACCGAAATTCAGGTCTCTCTGGCCCGCGATGACATCATCTGCGAGGAATTCTGCGATCGTTTCGCGGCCCCGGCGGAAAATACCGACCAGTAACCTCTATGCCTAAAAATGGCGCGCGACCCTGTCGGGACGCGCGCCTTCGGCATGTCTGCCACCATTCTGGCTGTTCAGGCGTTGGCTTCGCGAATCTTGTTCGCGGCGTCCTTGTCATAGGTGACGCCGTTCTGTTCCAGCATGGTGTCCAATTCGCCCGACAAGGTCATTTCGGTGATGATGTCGCATCCGCCGACGAATTCGCCCTTTACATAAAGCTGGGGGATGGTCGGCCAGTCCGAATATTCCTTGATGCCCTGGCGGATGTCGGCGTCTTCCAGCACGTTCACATCGGAATAATCGACGCCCATGTAGTTCAGCACCCCGGCCACCTTGCTGGAAAATCCGCATTGCGGCATCGCCTTGGTGCCTTTCATGAACAGCACCACATCCTTGGATTTCACCATTTCGTCTATCTTGGTCTTGGCGTCGGCCATCTGTCAGCTCCTTTGTCTGTCGCGCTTCGGAACGAAGCTGCGCGCGTATTCCTGTGGGTCTTGCGGGACACGGGTGGTCAGCTGATTGCCCCCGCCCAGGCCCGAAGAATAGTCGCTTGTGATTTCGGTATACCCGTCGCCGGGTGGGATGCCACGGGGGCGCCCGTCGTCCTCCTGCGCGGCCTCGGACCGCAGGACCCAGACGGCGCGGGCCACCAGCATCGTCAGAATCCCCGCCGAGATCCAGGCCGCAAGGCTACTCATGTCGGCGCGCGAGTGGTCAGGGCCAGCGCATGCAATTCGCCCTGCGCACCGTCCATCTTGCCCTTCAAGGCCGCATAGACCGCGCGCTGCTGCGCCACCCGCGACTTGCCTGCGAAGGACGCATCAACGACTTCGGCGGCATAATGGTTCCCGTCGCCCGCAAGGTCGGTGATGGTGATCTGCGCGTCGGGAAACGTTTCGCGGATCAGGTCTTCGATATCGCGTGCCAGCATGGCCATTGGCGGTTCCTCGTGGTGTCATACCTGAAAATAGGCGTCGAAGTGGTTTCGGACAAGTCGCGTTGGTTCAGGCAAAGGCGGCTTCGAACCTACCGCGATACAATGACGACAAGCCTGCCAGCGGGGTCTCGGTGGGGCCGAACTTGACAAATTCACCCCCGAATTGACCCACCATGGCAAGCGGAACGTCCGCTTGACCGGCGGCGACCATCAGCGATTCGGCAGCGTCGAAGGTGCAGGCAATCAGGTAGCGGCCCTGATCCTCTCCGAACAGGGCTGCGGTGCCGGTAACATCCAGCGTGACCCCCAACCCGTATGCCTCGGCCAGCGTAAAGGCGGCCAGCGCCAGCCCGCCGTCGCTCAGGTCGGTGCAGGCCGTGATCAGGGCGCGGTTGGCCAGCATGAACTCGCCGTGCCGTCGCTCGATCTCCAGATCGACGACGGGGGCATCGCCGTCGCGCCGGTTCAGATGTTCCGCCAACAACGCCGAACAACCCAAATGCGTGCCTTCGCCGCCCAACAGAAGGGCAATCATGCCTTCGTGCACCGGACCTGCGATGCGGCTGCCCAATACGTCGATCAATCCGACCGCGCCAATGGTGGGCGTGGGGTCGATGCCGGTGCCATCGGTTTCGTTATAGAGCGAGACATTGCCAGACACGATCGGCATGTCCAGCGCGCGGCAGGCCTGGCCGATACCGTCCAGCGCGCCGACGAACTGACCCATGATCTCAGGTTTCTCGGGGTTGCCGAAGTTCAGGTTGTCAGTCGTCGCCAACGGTTTCGCGCCCTTGCAGATCAGGTTGCGATAGGCTTCGGCAACGGCCTGTTTGCCACCCTCGACCGGGTTTGCCTTGACGTAACGTGGCGTCACGTCCGATGTGAAGGCCAACCCCTTGTCGGTGCCATGCACCCTGATCACACCACCATCGAGGCCGGGCAGAACTGCCGTGTCGCCCATGACCTGCGTGTCGTACTGCCGGATTATCCAGTCGCGGGCACAGTAATTCACGCTGCCGATCAGGGCGCGCAGGCCGTCGACAGGGTCGATCTCCGCAACATGGGCCAACGGTGCGGGGGTGGGCGTCGGCACCCAGGGACGGTCATATTCCGGCGCACTGGATGCCAGTGTCGAGAGCGGCAGATCAGCCTTGATCTCACCGGCCAGCATGATCAGAAATCGATCTTCAGCAATGGTTTCGCCGACGATAGCGAAATCCAGATCCCATTTGTCGAATACCGCGCGGGCAGCGTCCTCCCGCTCCGGGTCCAAGACCATCAGCATGCGTTCCTGGCTCTCGGACAGCATCATCTCATAGGCAGTCATGTTCTCTTCGCGCACTGGCACGCGGTCCAGATCCAGCCGGATGCCAAGGCCACCCTTGTCACCCATCTCGACCGCCGAACAGGTCAGACCAGCCGCGCCCATGTCCTGTATCGACACGACCGCACCTGTCGCCATCAGCTCCAGCGTGGCCTCCATCAGCCGCTTTTCCGTGAACGGGTCACCGACCTGCACCGTCGGGCGCTTGTCCTCGATGGTATCGTCGAACTCGGCACTGGCCATCGTCGCCCCGCCGACGCCGTCCCGTCCGGTTTTGGCACCCAGATAGACCACCGGACGCCCCACGCCGCTGGCCGCCGAATAGAAGATCTTGTCCGCGTCCGCGATGCCCGCCGCGAAGGCGTTCACAAGGCAATTGCCGTTATAGCTGGCGTCGAAGCGAACCTCGCCACCCACGGTCGGCACGCCGAAACAATTGCCATATCCACCGATGCCTTCAACTACGCCATGCACCAACTGCCGTGTCTTCGGGTGCGACACTTCGCCGAAGGACAATGCGTTCATCGCCGCGACGGGCCGCGCGCCCATGGTGAACACGTCGCGCAGAATGCCCCCCACGCCGGTCGCCGCCCCCTGATAGGGTTCGATGTAGGACGGGTGATTGTGGCTCTCCATCTTGAAGACGACGACTTGCCCGTCGCCGATGTCGACCACGCCCGCGTTCTCGCCCGGTCCGCAGACGACTTGCGGCCCTTCGACCGGCAACCCGCGCAGCCACTTCTTCGATGATTTGTAGGAACAATGCTCGTTCCACATCGCAGAAAAGATACCCAGCTCGGTGAACGACGGTTCCCGACCCATGATTTCCAGAATGCGGTCGTACTCTGCCTCGCTCAATCCGTGAGCAGAGATCAGGTCTGGCGTAAGGTCTGGGTCTTGCATGCACGGTCTCCGGGGCGGCGGCTTGGCCGTCTCATAAGGCAGCCGGGCCGGGGGGTGAACCCCTGCCTTAGGCCTGCTTGATCGCTGGAATCAGGTCGCCATACCCTGTCGCCCGCCGTTCGAAGGCCAACCCCAGTTTGTCGGCCGCCTTCTGCGCCCTGGCGGTCAGATCGGGGTCATCGGTCTGAGCCAGATAGACGACCTTGGTGTAATGCCCGAAATACATGTCCCGCAGCTGCGGATGCCGGTCCAGGCCCAAAGGCCGCGTCACGAAGGCATCGAACTGCCGCGCCAGAAAATCGGTCAGATAGAAGGCATCAATCTCGTCGCGGTCGGCAAAAGTGCCCAACCCTTCGAAAAAGGCATAGCAATGCGGCCCCTCTATCATGCCGACGCCCAGCCGGTCACACAGCCGCGCCAGATCGCCGCCGGTGCCGCAGTCGGCGTAGGCCACGAAGACCCGCATGTACCCCCCGGCGCGGGCCGCTATGGCGGCTTCCACGGCGGGCGCGATCTTTTCGGGGTGGTTGTGCAGGATGGCCGGCAGGCAATGCAGGTCGATATGATCCAGCCGGTTGGCCGCCTTCACCGCAAGGATTTCATGCGCCAGGGCTCCGCAGGCGATGATCAGGACACGGCCCTCGCCGGTCGCTTCAGGCCCGCTGGCGGTAAGCGTAGCATCCGGCGTCACGTCAATTTCACCGCTGTGCCATAGGCTATGACTTCCGACGCACCATCCGTGATAGTCGATGTCTCCAGCCGCATGGCGACAATGGCATCGGCACCCATCTTGCGCGCGTCCGCCACCATCCGGTCAATGGCCTGTTCACGCGTGCCGGCCAGAAGGGCCGCGTATTCCTTGACCTCTCCGCCCACCAGGTTGCGCAGGCTGGCAACGATATCCGCCCCGATATGTTTGGCGCGCACGGACGATCCTTTGACCAGCCCGAAACAGCTGGTAATCTCGCGTCCCGGCACGGCATCCGTCGTCGTCAGGATCATTGCCCTACTCCATCTTGTCGTAGTGATCGTCGTCGTCGCTGCCCAACCGGTCCGCGACCACACGCCAGACCACATAGGCCACCAGAAGTCCCGGAATCAGGGCGAAAATTCCGATCGGCATCATGGTCGATGCCGCGACGACGGCCGCCAGCCAGACCGTCGCGGCGGCGGCGGCAATCACGATCACGAGGATCAGGACAAGACGGTCCAGCGGCATGGCGGTCTCCGACGAAAAACGTATTCCTAGTATGGGGACGATGGCGCGCCCTGCCAATGGCCCGTTGACGTCGTTGTCCGTCGAAGTCAGCTTCGCAAGGCCATGCGGAGGAGAATTGACTTGAGAATTGTCGTGATGGGTGTGACCTCGACGGGCAAGAGCCTGATGGGACGGATGCTGGCCGATGCCCTTGGCGGCACTTTCATCGACGGCGATGACCTGCATCCGGAATCCAACGTCGCCAAGATGGCGCGGGGCGAGCCGCTGAACGACATGGACCGCGCGCCCTGGCTTGATCTTGTGGGGCAGCGATTGGCTCAGGGGCAGGGCACCGTGGTAGTGGCCAGTTCGGCGCTCAAGAGGATTTACCGGGACCGTATCCGCAAACACGCCGGATCGGTGATCTTCGTGCACCTGACTGGTCCGCGCGAGGTAATTGCCGAACGGATGAAGGCCCGCGAGGGGCATTTCATGCCGGTCTCCTTGCTGGACAGCCAACTGGCTACATTGGAGGGATTTGCGCCGGGTGAAATCGCGGTCGAGGTCGATATCACGCGCCCGCCTGCCCGTGTCCTGGGCGATATCATGAACCGGCTGCGCGCGCTTGCGTGATGGCCCGGACCATGACGGGCAGATCAGGCCGAAAACAGACCCTTGCAGGCAATCCGTTCGCCTGCGCCCCAGCCTGTGGCACAACGCCGTTGGCCCGGCTGGGGCAGCGTTGTTTTGGCGCCAAGATCATGGGGACGCAGGCGAAATGACGCATAAAGTCTCGCGCATCCGAAACTTCCGTATTGGCGGGCGGGTTCAAACTGACCTCGGGGTGCGCGCGCCTCTTTGCTCGTAAAATATTCCGGGGGGCCCGAAGGGCGGGGGCCGCGCCCCCTCTGACCCCGGCCGAATCGCGCCTTCAGGCCGACATCTGGTTATGCTTGCGCGCCATCCATGTCTTCGCCGTTTCGACCGCGACGGCGGCATCGCGGCAATAGGCATCTGCACCGATGGCCTTGCCGAATTCCTCGTTCAGGGGGGCGCCGCCGACCAATACGATGTAATTGTCGCGGATGCCCTGCGCGACCATCGTGTCGATCACGACCTTCATATACGGCATCGTCGTCGTCAGAAGGGCCGACATGCCGATGATATCCGCGTCTTCGGCCTTGGCCGTGTCCAGATAATTGTCGACGGCATTGTTGATGCCGATGTCCACGACCTCGAAGCCCGCGCCCTCCATCATCATGCCGACGAGGTTCTTGCCGATGTCATGAATGTCGCCCTTGACCGTGCCGATCACCATCTTGCCGACGCGGGGCGCGCCGGTTTCGGCCAGAAGTGGTTTCAGGATCGCCATACCGCCCTTCATCGCGCCCGCCGCCAACAGGACTTCGGGAACGAACAGGATGCCATCGCGGAAATCGTTTCCGACAATGGTCATTCCACCGACCAGCGCCTTGGTCAGAACATCGTACGGTTCCCAACCCCGTTCGAGCAAGATGTTCACGCCTTCCTCGATCTCTTCCTTCAGGCCATCGTAAAGATCGTCGAACATCTGCGCGACGAGTTCTTCGTCATCGAGATCGGCAAGGATGATTTCGTCATCGTCGGACATGGGGGCCTCCGGGGCACGGTAATGATCGAGAATTGCGGGTTCGCAGCGCAGGGGTCAGCGCGGAAAGCGACATCGGGCGCGCATAGGGCGACGCCTCTTGTCGGATCGGGATATATGTTCTACATATGTTCTCATTCGCCAGACTTGGGAACGAGGGTTATCATGGGCCATGAACGGCACGATTATCCGGGGCTTGTGGCCCGGGGGGCCCTGTCCAACGACACGGGCCGGTACGAGGCGTTTCAGCGCGATGCGCCCTTGCCGGATACCCTGCGGACCGAGGTGCGGGATGAAGTGGTGGGTCGGGTCATTTCGACCAATACATCGCCCGATATCGGGTTCGACCGGTCGATCAACCCCTATCGCGGCTGTGAACACGGCTGCATCTATTGTTATGCCCGCCCGACGCATGCGTGGCTTGGCCTGTCGCCCGGTCTTGATTTCGAGACCAGGCTGATCGCCCGCCCGAACGCCGCCGCCGCCCTGACGCGCGAATTGGCAGCCAGATCCTATGTTCCGAAGCTGATCGCCATCGGCACGAACACTGACCCCTACCAGCCCATCGAACGCGACCGGAAGATCATGCGGCAATTGCTTTGCGTCCTGCGCGACCACGCCCATCCGGTCGGCATCACCACCAAGGGCGTGATGGTCGAACGCGACGCGGATATCCTGACCGAGATGGGGCCGGAGCTTTGCCGCGTCGGCCTGTCGGTTACGACGCTGGACGACGCGCTGGCCCGTCGGCTGGAGCCGCGGGTGCCGGTCCCGTCGCGCCGACTGAAGGCGATCGAACGGCTGGCGAATGCCGGTGTCCAGGTCCGCGTCATGGTCAGCCCGGTGATTCCCGGTCTGACCGATCACGAGGTCGAGGCGATCCTGCGCGCCGCCGCCGACGCGGGTGCCGTCGCTGCCAGCATGATTCCCTTGCGCCTGCCGCTGGAAGTCGCTCCGCTGTTCGAGGAATGGCTTCGTGCCCATGTCCCCGACCGCGCCCGCAAGGTGTTGAACCGGGTGCGGGAGTTTCACGGCGGCAAGCTCTACGATGCTGGCTTCGGTCACCGGATGCGGGGCAAGGGTGTGCATGCCGACCTGCTGCAAAAACGGTTCGAGCGGGCCTGCCGCGAGACAGGTCTCGTCGCGCGTCTGCCGCCGCTCCGGACCGATCTGTTCAGCGTACCAGGATCGCAGATGTCGTTGTTCTAGGGGGCTGTGCCGCCGACGCGTGCCCGCAGGATGGAGAAGCCTGTGTCTCAAGTCGATCATCCGCCGACACTCCGTCCAACGTTGATCTCCGCCAAGACAGCCTCGTGGTCCGATCCATTTTGTCCTGTGACGGTCGCGCGGGCGTTCCAGCCCGGCGGTACCAGAACGTGGTCGATCGGCAGGCGAACGAGGCCATTCTTCTTGACAAATGTCGCGCGAATGCCGTCGATCGGTCGTGTGTTACTGGCCCGTGCGATGCGGGTGGTGGTGGCCGACCACGGCATCTGGTTGAAATCGCCGCCGACAATCACGGGACCTGGCAGGGCTGCGATATCCGACGACAGGCGCGCGACCTGCCGGGCCTGCGCATTGCCCCCGGCGGGCCACGGCCAAACCAGATGCAACGACACAACGGTCACGTCGCCGCCCGGTGTCGCGACCCTCATCCAGGCCTCGCCGTTCGTAAGACATCCGGAGGCAAGGGCCGGAAACCGAGATACCACTGCCGTCTGCGTCAATGTCTTAACGGCGCAGGTGATAACGGTCCACCCGGACGGCAATGCGGAAAGCGCGACCTTGGCCCCACGCGTCTCCTGAAGGGTGGCGATATCGAAATCACCCAGCCGCGCGGTCAGATCCGTCGCCGGGTTCTTGTAATACAGATTGTGCTGCAACAATCGCAGCGTTGCACCCGTCGGGGCAGCATTGGCGACCGGCCAGGTCAGATCCACCACCGGCCATATGCCAATCATGGCCACGGGCAGAACCGCCCATCGCACCCCTTGCGTCAGACCCCGGCCAAGCACGGCCAGACCAAGGATGACGACAGCCGCATAGGGCGACACGATCCGCAGCGAATCGAACGCGGGTACCCACCATGCAGCCATCGCGGCCAGCACGCAAATCACGCTCGCCGCGATCACGGCGACCGACAGACCGCGCAGGGACCGACGCATCAGACGCGTGCGCGCCGTCTGCTGGTCCGATCCCGCGTCGGGCCTTTGCCGTCGGTCCCGTCGCTGTCGGACGAAAACCCGCCCAGCCGCTCGGCCACTTCGGCCAAAGGCGCTGCCGGACCTCTGGGCGTGGATTCCAGTGCCGCGCGCATCGCCCGCAGGTGGTCGGGCGTCGTGCCGCAGCAGCCCCCGATGATCGTGGCCCCGGCATTGCGCGCAAGCACGGCGTAATCTGCCATCAGTTCGGGTGTGCCGTTGTAATGGATGTGGCCATCGTGATATTTGGGAATGCCCGCGTTGCCCTTGGCGATCAGCGGCCCCGATCCCTTGCCGAAACCCATGAGGGTGCGGATCAGGTCCGACGACCCCACGCCGCAGTTCGCCCCGTAAGCAACCGGCTGATGCGCCAATTTGCCGATGATCCGGGTCATCTCGCCTGACGTCGTGCCCATCATGGTGCGGCCCGCGGTGTCAAAGCTCATGGTGACGCACCACGGCATGTCGGCCAATGCTGCGGCTTCGGCCACGGCACGCAGCTCTTCGGGGGCGGAAATTGTCTCGGCCCACAGCACATCTGCTCCGCCTGCCTTCAATCCCTCGGCCTGATCGTGGAAGATTTCGACCGCGATCTCATGCGTCAGCGGTCCCATCGGTGCCATGATCTCGCCAGTGGGACCCATGGAACCGGCGACGACAACCGTACGCCCGGCCTTGTCTGCAATTTCCCGTCCGATTTCCGCCCCCATCCGCGACAGCTCTCCGGCGCGTTTTTCGGCACCGTGAAGTTTCAGCCGCGAAGCATTGCCGCCGAAGGTATTGGTCAGGAAGATGTCCGAACCCGCGTCGACCGCACCGGAATAGAGCGCGCGAATCTTGTCGGTTTCGGTCTCATTCCACATTTCGGGCGCATCGCCGGACGTCAGTCCCATATTGAACAACGTCGTGCCCGTAGCCCCGTCTGTCAGCAGCCAGTCGCGGGTCTTGAGCAGGTCGGTCAGGGCATTGGACATAGACAGTCTCCGGGACGGAAAGGAAGGGGGCCTTCTCGCGCGGGCGCGGCGCGCAGGCAAATTCATATTATGCATGAAAAACATGAGGTGCGCGCAAATACGCGTGCACCGCAGTTCCCGGGCAGGGGGGACGATCAGGCCCGCAAGCCTGACCGCCGCAGATCTCACTTCAATTCGGTCATCACCTGTTCCTTGGCGGTGACCATCAGCGCATCCATCTTGGCGCGGATCTCGGCTGTGGGGACCTTTTCGCCCAGATCACCCGCGACCTTGCGCAGCACGTCGTCATCTCCCGCCTCCTCGAAGTCGGCCTTGACGACTTCCTTGGCATAGGCGGCTTTTTCGTCGCCTTCCTTGCCCAGAAGCTCTGCGGCCCATTCGCCCAGCAGACGATTGCGTCGCGCATCGACCTTGAACTGGACTTCGGCGTCGTGCGCATACTTGCTCTCGAAACTCTTTTCGCGGTCTTTGAAGTTGTCGGCCATGGGTGGACTCCCGGATAAATCAATTATCCCTTCGATATGCGCAGCCTGACCTGCCGCTGCAAGCCGCTTCGCTTGGCAAAGCGGATAGATCGGCTTATGGACTGCCGGAACCGCGCCCACACTCACCCCCGAGGATATGATGGCCAGACGCAAGAAGGTCTACGAAGGTAAGGCCAAGATCCTGTATGAAGGCCCCGAGCCGGGTACGCTGGTCCAGTATTTCAAGGACGACGCGACAGCTTTCAACGCTGAAAAGAAGGACGTGATCGACGGCAAGGGCGTTTTGAACAACCGCCTTTCCGAATTCTTCATGGTCGGCCTCGGTCAGATCGGTGTGCCGACGCACTTCATCAAGCGTCTGAACATGCGTGAACAACTGATCCGCGCGGTCGAGATCATTCCGCTGGAAATCATTGTGCGCAACGTCGCCGCGGGCAGCCTTTCGACCCGTCTGGGCATCGAGGAAGGCACGCCTCTGCCGCGGCCGATCATCGAGTTCTGCTACAAGGACGACAAGCTGGGCGACCCGCTCGTGGCCGAGGAACACATCATCGCCTTCGGTTGGGCCACACAGCAGGATCTTGACGATATCGTTGCACTTGCCCTTCGGGTAAATGACTTCCTGTCGGGCTGCATGCTGGCTGTCGGGATCAAGCTGGTTGATTTCAAGATCGAGGTCGGACGCATCTGGGACAATGATTTCCAGCGTCTTATCCTGGCCGACGAAATCAGCCCCGACAGCTGTCGCCTGTGGGACATTGAAACCGGCAAAAAGCTGGATAAGGATGTGTTTCGCCGCGATCTGGGCTCGCTGACCGATGCCTATACCGAAGTCGCGCGTCGTCTGGGTGTATTGCCCACCAACTCCGCCCCGGCGACCAAGCCGCATCTGATCAACTGAGGCTCCGATGAAAGCAGACACCAGGAAGGTCCGCGTGACCGTCATGCTCAAGCAGGGCGTTCTCGACCCTCAGGGCGAGGCCGTGCGCCACGCCTTGGGCACCATGGGCTTTCGCGGCGTCGAAGGCGTCCGCCAGGGCAAGTTGATCGAACTGGATGTGACATCCGGCACGACAGAATCCGACGTGACCGCGATGTGCGACAAACTGCTGGCGAACACCGTGATCGAAAGCTACCGCATCGAGATGTAAGGATCGGCCAAGTCTGGCTTATGAGGGCGCGCAATCGGGAACGATGGCGCGCCCTTCTGCGTTCAACCCCGTAACTCAACCTGCAAGGAGAGACGCGATGAACTGGGATCAAGTACAAGGCAACTGGAAGCAATTTACCGGCAAGGCCAAGCAACAGTGGGCCGATCTGACCGATGACGACATCCAGCAGGCCGACGGCGACCGTGAAGTGCTGGAAGGCAAGATTCAGGAACGCTACGGCGACGACAAGGAAGCCGCCAAGCGCAAGGTCGACAGCTGGATCGACTCGCTTTGATCGTCTGACGGTCGAAGTTTGCTGCCCCGGTCGTGCCCCCGCGCGGCCGGGGCTTTTCATTTGCGGTCGCACCACTTTGCGCAACAGTCACCGCGACAACAGATGTCCTGTCCGGCACCGGGTTCAGAAGACCCTCCCCGCGCCTTGTCAGAATGTTACCCGGTCTCGCGAATCCCTTTACAATCTTATCCTTCCGGCAAAACCTCATGACACCGGAGGAGAGACACCATGCGCGCCGCCATTCTCAGAGCCTACAACCAACCTCTGGTCATAGAGGATATCCCTGATCCGGACTGCCCGCCTGATGGCGTGGTCCTGAAAACCATCGCCTGCGGTGTCTGCCGCAGCGACTGGCACGGCTGGGTCGGTGAACACCCCCGCGTCAAACCCGGTCAGATCGGAGGACACGAATACTGCGGCGAAGTGGTGGCTGCTGGTCCGGATGCGCAATTCAAGGTCGGAGACAAATTGGTCGCCCCCTTCATCCTTGCCTGTGGCATCTGTCCGCAATGTCGCGCGGGGCAACAGAATACCTGCTTCGATCAACGTCTGCCGGGGTTTATCGAACCGGGTGCCTTCGCCGAATATGTTGCCGTGCCCCGCGATCACAACCTGACCCGCCTGCCGGAGACCCTGTCACCGACCGTCGCCGCAGGACTTGGCTGTCGCGTCACGACGTCGTGGCACGCGCTGACCGGGCGTGCGGCATTGCAGGCGGGCGAATGGCTGGCCGTCCACGGCACCGGCGGCATCGGGCTGTCGGCGGCCCTTCTGGGTAAGGCGCTCGGTGCCTATGTGGTGGTCGTCGATGTGGTGCAGGAAAAGCTCGACCATGCATTGTCGCTCGGCATCGACGCCGCCGTCCTCGCCTCCGACGACACCGCAGCGCAGATCAAGGAGATCACCGGTGGCGGGGCCCACGTCAGCGTCGAGGCACTGGGCATTCCCGTTACCGTCAACGCCTCGTTGAACTGCCTGCGTGTGCTGGGGCGTCATGTTCAGGTCGGAATGCCCGTCGGTCACACCGCGCGGATGGATGTCGACATGTCCGCCGTCTATCAAGGCAACCTCGCGCTTTATGGGACGCGCGGCATGCCCGGCTGGCGTTTTCCGTCGCTGCTTGGTCTGATCACCAGCGGCAGGGTCGATATGTCCCCCCTCATCGCCCGCGAGGTCGCTTTGTCCGATACATCTGCCGAACTCGCCGCATTCAGTGGCCCGACCCCTCCTGGCGTGGCCGTCATCACGGATTTTGCCGGGTAGGGGACATGGGTAAATGGCGATTTTGAACCCAGAGCGAATTTCGCCCATCTCCTGATTTTGACCGAATGACCTGTAACGGCACCGCATCGCCTTCCGAGCGGGTGTGCGAACGCGGGCATCTACCCTAGCGGAGTTTCTACGGGCGCGGGTGCGACATTCAGCACACCGAGGGCATCGAAGCCTCCCAGGATCGAATCCACTGCGATGGTTGCCAGCACGATCCCCATCACCCGGCTGATTACGCTCGCGCCGGTGTTGCCGATAAAACGGTGAACAAAACTTGCCGCCAGCAATAGCCCCGTTGTCACGATCAGGACGATGATAAGAAGCCCGGCGGTAACGGCCTGGTCCAAAACGGACTCGGTGTTGTTGTCGGTCAGGATCACGATCGCCAGCATCGCGCCGGGCGAGGCAATAGATGGCATGGCGAGCGGAAAAACCGCGCCAGCCAAGTGATCGCGTTCGGCTTCCTCGATCTCGCGGGCCGGTTTGGAATCGCCGAAGATCATCGTCATCGCGAACAGGAAAAGGATGACCCCGCCCGCGATCTGAAACGATCCAAGCCGCAGGCCCAGCGTCTCCAGAAGAAACTGGCCCCCGACGAGAAACGACAGCAGCACCATCGCCGCGATGGCGACCGCCCGCAATGCGAACCGTCGATGCAGATGACGCGGCACGTTCTGGACCGCGAACAAAAAGACCGGGATCGAGCCGACAGGGTCTATGACCACCAGAAGCGTCACAAGCTCTTTCGTGAGGGCGGTCCAGTCCATGATCGACAGTCTTTCTTGGCGATGGGTTTAAAACGGCTCTCCTAACCTGACCATCTGTCGGATGGAACATAGCTGCGCCTGCTTGCCAGATAATGAATGCGTCCATGCTTTGCGCTGAACGAGGCGGACAATACTTTGGCGTCGGTCTAAATCTTTCCTTTGGTAACATCTGACGGGACCCCAAAAAGCGGGTCGGAATTTTCCGTGACGGATCTGCGGGATGACAATCGACGCATTTCCACCGCTAGAACTCTTGTACAAAATGTGAAATGTCGCGCCAGACTTACCCCAGAATGTGAAAGCCGCGCCATGAAAGCCGCCATCCTCGTCTTCCCAGGCTCCAACTGCGACCGCGACCTGGCCGTGGCCTTCCGGGGTGCCGGGTTCGATACGACGATGGTCTGGCACAAAGAAACGGAACTTCCACAAGGCATTGATGTCGTTGGCGTTCCGGGTGGGTTCAGCTATGGCGATTATCTGCGTTGCGGAGCCATCGCGGCCCGGTCGCCCATTTCCAGGGCTTTGATTGCCCATGCGGACCGCGGCGGTTATGTCTTCGCGCCCTGCAATGGATTTCAGATTCTGACCGAAGCGGGGATGCTGCCTGGTGCGCTGTTGCGGAACTCCGGCCTGAAGTACATATGTCAGACCAGCGCCTTGCGCGTCGAAGAAACACAGAGTGCTTTCACCGCAGGCTATTCCAAGGGGCAGGTCATCGAGATTCCGATCGCCCATCACGAGGGGAATTACACCGCCGATCCCGACACATTGCGGCGTCTGGAAGGCGAAAACCTTGTGGCATTCCGGTATGTTGCGACACCCAATGGTGCAATGGACGGTATTGCGGGCGTCCTGTCGCCGAACCGACGCGTGCTGGGCATGATGCCGCATCCCGAACGCGCGGCCGAGCCGCTGCATGGCAAGGCCGACGGGGCCGCATTGTTCCGCAGTCTGGCGCAGGCGCTGGTAGCTGCCTGACGATGGTCCGCCGATCGGCGCATCGTCGCTTGAGACGTAGTGAACCCTTGCGGTAGATAGCAGAATGTTCTGGCGTCATCGCTCCGACGGGTCTGTCGACCCCGAAACCGTTCCGGCGGCCTCTCTTGCAGGGGGCGCGTCTGATCGCGTCAAGCTGCGCCTTCCTTGGGCAGTGCGCGTCCTGATCGTCCTGATGATCGTAGCGGCGATAGCGGCGATCTGGGTCGTGAACATTCTTCTGACCGAACGGCTTGTGGAAACCACGCGGCAGCGGGCGGAGCTTCGGCAGTCGCTCTATGGCGGTGCGATCCTGTCGGAGTTGCAGCGCAATTCGGTCGTGCCGCTGCTGTTGTCGCGCGATCCGACGCTGATCGCCGCGCTGAACGCCAAGGATTTCTCGACCTCCAGCCAGCGCCTGATTTCCTACGTGGACGAGATCGGCGCCGCTTCCATCCGCCTGCTGGATATGGACGGTCGGACTGTCGCCGCTACCGACCGGGAGCAGCTCGGCTCGAATTATGCCAACAGCCCGTTCTTTACCGAAGCGATCGACACCACCGATACCGTCTTCACCATCTTTCCTAATGAAGCAGGCGCTTATGAGGCCAGTTTCAGCCGTGTCGTTCAGGACGGCGTACGACAGTTGGGCGTGTTGCAGGTGCAGGTGAACCTGTCACAGTTCGAAAGCCGGTGGCGCGGTACTACTGCCGCCGTTGCCGTGACCGACGCGGGCGGAACCGTCATCCTGTCGACAGAACCGCGCTGGCGCGGCAAGCCGCTGAGCGAGGCGATCCTGAGAACATCGGTCCCCTCGGCCCTGGACCGTGCGCTGGCAACGACCGGTGCCTTCGGGACCGATCTGGATGGGCGTTATTTTTCGGGCAACGCCTTGATACAACTGGAAACGCGGGTGCCGTTCCGGGGCTGGCGCCTGGTCAGTTTCACGACTTACGAAAGTGTCCGCGAACGGGTGAACGGCGTGCTCGCCCTGATTATAACGGGGTTCGCACTGCTGCTGGCATTGGGGTTCTATATCCTGAACCGACGCTCGACCCTTCGCTCGATGCTGTTCCAGCGAGAATCGGTTCAGCTGCGCCGTCTGAATGATCGGCTGTCGCGCGAAGTCGCCGAACGCAAACGTGTGCAGGAAGAGTTGAAAGAAACCGAGCAGAGTCTTGCGCAGTCCTCAAAACTGGCCGCACTGGGTGAGATGTCGGCCGCCGTCAGTCACGAACTGAACCAGCCATTGGCGGCAATGAAGACCTATCTGGCCGGTGCGCGCCTTCTGTTGCAACGGCGTCGCGCGGACGAGGCGCTGTCCAGTTTTCAGCGTATCGACGACCTGATCGACCGGATGGGTGCGATCACGCGGCAATTGAAGTCGTATGCCCGCAAAGGTGGCGATGCCTTCGAGGAGGTGGACATGCGCCACGCCCTGTCCTCGGCATTGACGCTGATGGAGCCTCAGTTGCGGCAAGAACAGGTGCAGTTAAGCCAGATCATCCCTGAAACGCCGGTTCTGGTGATTGCCGACCGGCTGCGTCTGGAACAGGTCATCATCAACCTTGTCCGCAATGCGCTGGACGCCATGAAAGGCTCCGAGAACCGTGAACTGGACATCCTTCTGACGCAGGGCGAGGAGGTCGTGCTGGCGGTCCGCGACACCGGATCGGGCATCAACGCGCCCGAAAAGCTGTTCGAGCCGTTCTATACCACCAAGAAGCCGGGCGAGGGTGTCGGCCTGGGGCTGGCGATCAGCTCGGGCATCGTCAACGACCTCGGTGGGCGGCTGACCGCGCGAAATGCCGCCAAAGGCGGGGCGGTCTTTGAAGTCCGCCTTCCGACAGTAGATATCGCAATGGACGCAGCCGAGTAAGGAACTCAAATGGCCGAGCAGACCCGGATCGCCATCGTAGACGATGAGCAGGACATGCGGCAATCGATCAGCCAGTGGCTGGCCCTCTCGGGATTTGCCACCGAGACTTATGCCAGCGCAGAAGAGGCGCTCAAGAAGATCACGCCGGATTATCCCGGCGTCGTCATCAGCGACATTCGGATGCCGGGCATGGACGGGATGCAGTTCCTCAAGCGATTGATGAGCGCCGACAGCAGTCTTCCGGTCATCATGATCACCGGGCATGGCGACGTGCCGATGGCGGTCGAGGCGATGCAGCTTGGCGCATATGATTTCATGGAAAAGCCGTTCAATCCGGACCGTCTGACCGATCTGGCACGCCGTGCGGCGCAGGCCCGCAAGTTGACGCTCGACAATCGTGCCCTGCGCCGGGAATTGTCGGACGGTACCGTGCTGATGCGCAAGCTGATCGGCACGTCCCCGGCAATGGAGCGTCTGCGCGAGGATATCCTCGATCTGGGGCAGGCCGACACGCACGTGCTGATCGACGGCGAAACCGGCACCGGCAAGACGCTGGTGGCTCACGCGCTGCACGCCGTCGGCCCGCGTCAGGGCAAGACCTTTGCCCTGACCTCCTGCGCGGCCTTGGGCGAGGAAGCCTTGGGCGCCAAGCTGTTCGGCCCGGTCACCGAAGGCGGCCTGCCGCTGGTCGAGGAAGCCCGCGGCGGCACGCTGGTGCTGGAGGATATTGAGGCGCTGCCATTGGCGTTGCAGGCTCGTCTGCTGACCTTCATCAACGATCAGGGCACTCCTGCCGAGACGCGCATCGTAGCCATCCACAACGGGTCCGATCCCGAAAAGACGCTTGAAGATTCGTTGCGGCCAGACCTGTTCTTCCGGCTGGCGGCAATGAAACTTGTTCTGCCGCCCCTGCGAAACCGGGGTGAGGACGTGCTGACGCTGTTCACGCATTTCGCCGAGTCGTTTGGCGAGGAATACGGTGCGGCCCCGCCGCAACTCTCCGCGCAGGAAGCCGCTCAACTGTTGCAGGCGCCCTGGCCGGGAAATGTCAGACAATTGATAAACCTGGGGGAACGTGCGGTTTTGCAACAGCGTCGCGGCACAGGCTCGATTTCGTCGCTACTGATGTCGGACACTCAGGAGCAGGGCGAGACGGTGCAGGTCACGACCGAGGGCAAGCCGCTGAAAGAATATGTCGAGGCATTCGAGCGGATGCTGATCGACAATACCATGCGCCGTCATCGCGGGTCGATTGCCGGTGTGATGGAGGAGCTTTCGCTGCCGCGCCGGACCCTGAACGAGAAGATGGCAAAATACGGGTTGAGCCGGGGGAATTACCTCTAGTCGCTGAAAGGCCGGTATGCGGATCGTCAGTCTGAATGCCTGGGGCGGCGCGGTCTGGGAGCAATTGTCCGCTTGGGTGGAGCAGGCGGCCTTCGACGCCCTCTGCCTTCAGGAAGTAACGCGCCGGATTGCGCCATCGCCAGATTGGCTGATCTATCGCGATCCGTATCGCAGGCTGGATCAGCGTGCGGACCTGTTCGGCGACATCTCCCGGCTTCTGCCCGGCTGGCAGGCCACCTTCGCGCCCGCCACACGTGGCTTGCTGGAAGATGCGGCCGGCCGGCCGGTCTGGTCCGAACATGGGCTGGCCTGCTGGGTCGCTCCGCAGCTTTCGGTCACGGGCCGCTGGCAGGACTTTGTTCACGGTCAGTTTCGGGCCGGCGGCTGGGGACCCGAACCCGTTCCCCGCGCAGTGCAGATGCAGCGGATCGCCAGCGGTGGTGCGGCACTGGTTGTGGCCCATCTGCACGGGCTGCGCGATCCGAACGGCAAGGGTGATACGCCCGCCCGCGATACGCAGGCTGCATCGCTGCGTCGGCAGCTTCGAGAGTTTCGGAACGGGAATGAGACCGTGGTTGTCGCCGGAGACTTTAACCTGCTGCCGGACAGCCCAACCTTCGACGTGCTGGCAGCAGAAGGGTTGATCGAGCTGGTCACGACACGCGGACATTCCGATACGCGAACTGTTCTCTACCCCAAGGCACAACGACACGCGAACTACTGTTTCGTGTCCGACCCGGACCGGGTGATTGCCTTCGATGTCCCGGCAACGCCGGTAATGTCTGATCACCGCCCCATGATCCTGGATCTGACCATCTGAAAAGACGGGCGGTATATCCCTTTGGAAAAGGGGGACGGGTAAAGCTGAGTTAACTAATTCGGTGCGCACTCAGATGCCAAACCGGCACACCTTTGCCGATGTGCCATTGTCTTTGCATCACTTATGTAACACATAGGACATACGGTTGTGCCGCCGGTTGGTCGGTGGTCGGGACCGGTGAGATTCTTTCCCGTGCAATCATCGGACCGATCATAGGTTCGCGCATCGGGGTAAGTTTGCGAAAGCGTGCAAATGCCGCCTTCGGAGAGACGCCCGTACCCACAACGTCGGGCATTGAACAGACCTGCCCTCCGGAAATCGGAGCGCGCGGGTCGGAGTACACGGGCGATGAGGCAGGACATGACAGTGACGGACGGGATGCGGCACAGCCGCCCCGCCGACGGTGTGCCTGCTATCGCTCCATCAACAAGACATGCCGATCTTGCCCCTCCGGGGATGCAGGTCCGATGTCATGGAAAGCACAATGGCGAAGAAAATGCTGATCGACGCCACCCACCCGGAAGAGACCCGGGTCGTGGTGGCAGATGGAAACAAGGTCGAAGAATTTGATTTCGAAAATCTGAACAAGAGGCAGCTTGCCGGAAATATCTATCTGGCCAAGGTGACGCGGGTCGAGCCCTCGTTGCAGGCGGCGTTCATCGACTATGGTGGCAACCGGCACGGCTTCCTGGCCTTCTCGGAAATCCACCCGGATTATTACCAGATACCCAAAGCCGACCGGGATGCGATTCTGGCCGAGGAACGCGCCTTTGCCGAGGCGCAGAACGCTGCGGATGAAGCGGCGGACAACAGGGCCGCGAATGCTCGAGCTGTATCGGATGCGCCAGATGGCGGGGCGGCTGGAGATGGCGAGGAAGACAAACCGAAGAAATCCCGGTCACGCAGCCGGTCGCGCAGCCGGTCCAAGAAGCCCGTCGAAGCCCTGACCGACAACGGTGGCGCTCCTGATGCGGACAACGCGCCGTCGCCCGACGAAATGCCCTCGGCAAACTCCGCAATAGAAGCGACCGAGGCCAGCGCCCCCGGCATCGTGACTGGAGGATCCGCGGATGTGTCGGAAGCCGCAACCGAAACGGTCGGGCAGGGCGGATCGCGCGACGAGACTGGCCCGCAAGATGCCGGTCCGGATGACAGTGGCCCGGATGACGAGGGTTCTGACGATAGCGGTCCGGTGAAGACCATTGCCGAAAGCGCCGGTCTGGAAGACGAGACCGTCTCTTCCGACCAGACCGCAGAGACAGCGTCGCAAGCCGAGGCCGAAGCTCCGCAGGTACCGGCGGGTATGGAAACCGTCGACCTGTCCGAAGGCGAGACCGCGGAAACCAACTCTCCTGACGCCGCCGATACTCCGGTCGAGGAGCCTGCGCCCAAGCGGACCAGTCGGTCGCGGAGCCGCAAGAAGCCGGCCGAAAAGCCCGCTGAAACTCAGGACGATGTGTCACCCGCCGACGATGTCGAGACAGTATCGGGCGACGACGACGTTGCCGAAGTTCGCGCCCCCCGCGTCCAGCGCCCCAAGGCCCGCAAATACAAGATCCAGGAAGTCGTGAAGGTCCGCCAGATCATGCTGGTGCAGGTCGTCAAGGAGGAGCGCGGCAACAAGGGCGCTGCCCTGACGACTTATCTTTCGCTGGCCGGTCGGTACTGCGTCCTGATGCCGAACACCGCGCGCGGCGGTGGCATCAGCCGCAAGATCACCAACGCGCCCGACCGCAAGAAGCTGAAGGAAATCGCACAGGAAATCGACGTGCCGCAGGGCGCGGGCCTGATCGTGCGGACGGCCGGTGCCAAGCGCACCAAGACTGAAATCAAGCGCGATTACGAATACCTGCAACGGATGTGGGAACAGGTCCGCGAACTGACGCTGAAATCAATCGCGCCCGCCCCGATCTACGAAGAGGGCAACCTGATCCACCGGTCAATCCGGGACCTGTATAATCGCGACATCGACGAAGTCATCGTCGAGGGCGAGGCCGGGTATCGCGATGCCAAGGACTACATGAAACTGATCATGCCGTCCCATGCGAAGAACGTGAAGTTGCACGCGGAGGGCGGCCAGCCGCTGTTCGCCAAGTATGGTGTCGAATCGTATCTGGCGGGCATGTTCAACCCGACCGTGCAGCTGAAATCCGGCGGCTATATCGTTATCGGTATCACCGAGGCGCTGGTCGCGGTCGACGTCAACTCGGGCAAGTCGACCAAGGAAGGCTCGATCGAAGATACCGCCACCAAGACCAACCTGGAGGCTGCCGACGAAGTGGCCCGCCAGATGCGGTTGCGCGATCTGGCCGGTCTGATTGTCATCGACTTCATCGACATGGACGAGCGCAAGAACAACGCTGCCGTGGAAAAACGCCTGAAAGACGCACTCAAGAACGATCGTGCGCGGATTCAGCTTGGCCGGATTTCGAGCTTCGGCCTGCTGGAAATGTCGCGTCAACGCCTGCGTCCCGGCATGTTGGAGGCCACGACACAGGCCTGCCCGCATTGCCATGGCACAGGTATGATCCGTTCCGACGATTCGGTCGCTTTGCAGATCCTGCGCGCTCTGGAGGAGGAGGGGACCAAACGCCGCTCGCGCGAGGTAAAGCTTACGGTTCCGGTCGACGTCTGCAACTATCTGATGAATGAAAAGCGCGAGCATCTTGCCTCGATCGAGGCGCGCTACGACATGGCCGTGCGCGTGATCGCCGATCCACAGATGGTCGCACCGGATTATTCCATCGAGAAGTTCAAGACCGCGACGCGGGTGATCCCCAAGGCCCGGAATGTGGTTCAGGTGGACACCTCCTGGACGTCTGATGACGATGACGCAATCGAGGCGGAGGAGGTCGATGCCGAGGAAGCGCCGGAGGCCGGGTCGAACGACACCGGCAATTCGGAAAACGCCGATACGGAAAACGGCAACGGCGGAGAACGCGGCGATAATGACGGTGCACCGAAGAAGAAGCGCCGCCGCCGGTCGCGCCGCAAGAAGTCCGGCAATGGCGAGCAAACGGACCAGAATGCCGGCCAGAACGGTGAGAACCGGACGGACGCTGCCGATGAAGGTTCGGATGGCTCTGCGGATGCCGCTTCCGACGCTGTGACGGCGGGTGCCACACCCGAGACGACCGGAACGGATGCGTCCGACGCGCCTGCGGCAGAGGATGCGCCGAAGCCCAGGTCACGGTCGCGCAGCCGCTCCCGGTCAAAGAAGGTTGAACCATCCGATACCGAAGCAGGTGCCGAGGATGCGCCGGTTGCCGCGTCTCCGGCGGAACCCGAGGCAGAGGCCGCCCCGGCGACCAAACCGAAACCCCGATCGCGGGCCCGCGCCAAAGTCCCGGCAGCCGGGACTTCAGACGAGGTCGCCAACGCCGCCGAACAGGCCCAGCAAGCCCAGCAGGCCGCGCCCGAAGCAACCTCCGCCCCGACGGCGCAGGAAGCGGACGCGGTCGTCATCGCCGGCGCTGGCGACGAGCCCAAGCCCAAGCGCAAGGGATGGTGGTCCTTCGGAAGCTGACATCAACCGGCAAGACCTGAATGGGCGTCCCGCTTCGGGGCGCCCTGTTAGGTTCGGATCGTCTGTTTGCCTGCGGAACGTCGCAGATCGCGCGGCGCGTCATTGACGCCCGGTGCGGGGCCGGTCCATCTGTCCGCAGACGCAGGGCGGAGGAATGAATGACAGGTGCATCAGGGGTGTCAGCCCGGTCGAACGTCGATCCATTCATCGTCATGGACGTGATGGAACAGGCCCGGCGTCTGGAAGACGCGGGCCGCAGCGTCATCCACATGGAGGTCGGCCAGCCCGGCACACCTGCCCCGCAAATCGCACGCGACGGATTGGCGGCGGCCATGGCGGACGGTGCACTGGGATACACGGTTGCATTGGGCCTGCCCGATTTGCGTGCGAAAATCGCGGACCTGTATCGTCGCTGGTACGGGGTGGACCTTGACCCGAACCGCGTGGTCGTGACCGCCGGGTCGTCGGCAGCGTTCCTTCTGGCATTCACGGCATTATTCGATGCAGGAGATCGGGTCGGTCTGGGATTGCCGGGCTACCCGTCCTATCGTCAAATTCTGAAGGCATTGTCGTTGCAGCCAGTCGGGATTCCGACGCAGGCGGCCAACCGGTTTCAGCCGGTCGCCTCCGAATTGCCCGATCTGGCAGGATTGATCGTCGCGTCGCCCTCAAACCCCACCGGCACCATGCTGGACCGGAAGGCGATGTCATTGCTGATCGACAACTGTCACGCGCGTGGCACGGCTTTCATCTCGGACGAAATCTATCACGGATTGCATCATGATGCGCCCGCCGTCACCGCGCTGGAGGCGTCGGACGACGTCTATGTCATCAATTCGTTCAGCAAGTATTTCAGCATGACCGGCTGGCGGATCGGCTGGATGGTCGTGCCCGAAAGCCACGTCCGAACCATTGAACGGCTTGCGCAGAACATGTTCATCTGCGCCCCCCACGCCAGCCAGATCGCCGCCCTGCATGCCATGGATGCCGAGGACGAGTTGGAGGCGAACCGGGCCGTCTATGCCCGCAATCGCGCGCTTATGCTGGACGGCCTGCCAGCCGCGGGATTCGACCGGATAGCGCCGCCGGACGGGGCGTTCTATATTTATGCCGACGTCAGCCACCTGACAGATGACAGTGTGAAGTTCGCATCGGAAGTGCTGGAAAAAGCAGGTGTAGCTATCACACCTGGCCTTGACTTCGATCCGGATCGGGGGGCGGGAACCCTACGGTTCAGCTATGCCCGCGCAACAGCGGATATCGAAGAAGGTCTGGCGCGACTGAAAACATTCATGGCGGCGCGATGATCCGACTGGCGTTCCTCCTGATCTGGATGGCCGGGGTCGCCGTCGCGCAGGACTTCAATGCCCGTGCGACCGTCATCGAAGCCCAGGCCAAACGCGATGCCCTGACTCTGACGCTCAGCCAGCCGATACCATGGCGGGTATTCGTGGAAGATGATCCGTGGCGGTTGGTGATCGACACGTCCGAAGTCGACTGGACCACCCTGAATGCGGACCTGCTGACCAACATTGGTCAGGCGCGCAGCGGCCGTATCCGGGCCGGCTGGTCGCGTCTGGTCATCCTTCTGCCCGGTCCCCGTCGCATCGACCGTGCTTGGATGCAGACCGGGCAGGACGCGACGATCCGTATCGCATTGGCAGACGGTGCGAACCCGACCGGCCCGCTCAGCCCGCAGGAATGGGACGCGGCACCCGATGCCGTGCCCACTGCCGCGCGGCCCCGCCAGACCGGCGATCGGCCCTTGGTAATCGCCCTCGATCCCGGTCACGGGGGTGTAGATCCCGGGGCCGAGCGGGACGGGCTGACCGAGGCTGATCTGATGTTGCGCTTCGCCCGAGAATTGGCCGAGGTGTTGCGGCGCCGGGGGCACAGGGTCGTTCTGACGCGCGAGAACGATGAATTCGTCGGCCTGCGCGGGCGGTCCACGATCGCGCGGGCGGCGGGGGCCGATCTGATGATTTCGCTGCACGCCGACGCGGTCGAGGGCGGTGGGGCCGAGGGCGCGACGGTCTATACATTGTCACCGGGCAACACCAACGCCCTGGCCGCCGAAATCGCGCAACGTCACGGTCGCGACGACCTTCTGCTGGGCGCAGGCGATATCGAACAGGGAGACGAAATCGCGCGCATCCTTGTTGAACTGGCCCGTGCTGAAACCGCGCCGCGCGGCCTGATGCTGGCCGATGCACTGGTGACTGGCTTGTCGGGGGCGGGTGTCCAGCTCCACAAGCGCCCGCGTCTGGGCGGGCGGTTCACCGTGTTGAAAGCGCCGGATATCCCGTCTGTCCTGCTGGAGCTTGGGTTCATGTCCGACCCGGAGGACATGGACAACCTGAGATCTGTCGACTGGCGTTCCAGAATGGCTGCGGCGGTCAGTGACGGTATCGAAGCATGGGCAATCGAGGATGCCGCAGAGGCGCTGCGCCTGCGGCAGTAGTCACAGCAGGCGGGGCTGACCCCCGCCGGGCATCGCGCCTTCGTGCGACAGCAGAAAAGCCTTGCGCCCGATCCCGCCGCCAAATCCGGTCAGTTTGCCCGATGCGCCGATCACCCGATGGCAGGGCAGGATGATCGGCAGCGGATTCGCCCCGTTCGCCGCTCCAACGGCCCGGCTGGCACCGGGACAGCCAAGGGCGCGGGCCATGTCGCCATAACTACAGGTTTCGCCGAACGGGATCGTGGCAAGCCAATGCCAGACCCGCATCTGAAACGCCGTGCCGCGTGGCCGTATCGGCAGGTCGAAAACGCGCAGTTGGCCAGCGAAGTAAGCGTCAAGCTGCCTGCGGACTGCGTCGAAGGCCCGGTCATTGCGCGCCCACCCGTCCTTCGGCCCAAAGGCCTTGTGTCCATCCTCGAAGCTGAGGAAATGCAGTGCGTCGGCATTGCCCGCCAGCAAAAGGGGGCCGACAGGGCTGTCGTGATTGGCAAAGCACAGGGGCGGCTCGATCATGCGTCCGAAGGTGCCACGCAGGCCGGGTCCGCGAAAGCCCCCGGATGTAACGCAATCTTTACCATCGCGCTGCCATTGACCTTGGGCGATGCGTCGCCCGTGCCCACGTTGTCGCTTTGACGGCAAACGCACGTCTGCGTATATCGAACCTGATGCCGCAAGGTCGGTGTCATGCGCGGATAGTCCAGGGGCGACCATGAAGATCATAGGCACGATGCGGACGATGGGCAGGGGGGGGGCCAATGCCACGAAGGGCATCGGCATGTTCCTGCTGTCGGCTATCGGCGGCATCTTTTCGGCGGTGACTCTTGGTATCATCGCGATCGCCATTTCGATCGGCGGCGTACTTTGGATGTACGGGCGCGATCTGCCCAACTATGAACAGCTTGCCCAATACACCCCTCCCACGATCAGCCGCATCTATTCCGGCGAAGGCCGTTTGATGGACGAATTCGCCCGTGAACGCCGTCTGTTCGTTCCGGCCGAAGATATTCCGACACTGGTCAAAGAGGCATTCATTTCGGCCGAGGACAAGAATTTCTACCTGCATGCGGGCTATGATCCGATAGGCATGATTTCGGCCGCGGTGGACGCCGCACGGGGCGAGCGTCTGCGCGGCGCCTCGACCATCACGCAGCAGGTGATGAAGAACTTCCTTCTGTCATCCGACCGGTCGGCGGAGCGGAAGGTGAAGGAAATCATTCTTGCCTCCCGCATCGAGGAAACGCTGAGCAAGGAAGATATTCTGGAGCTTTATCTGAACGAGATTTTTCTCGGGCAGAATTCCTATGGCGTGGCTGCCGCCGCGCAGACCTATTTCAACAAGACGCTGGCCGACCTGACGCTGGAAGAGGCCGCCTACCTTGCGATTCTGCCCAAGGCTCCATCAGATTATCATCCCGTCCGGGAGGCCGAACGGGCAATCGAGCGCCGCAACTACGTCCTGGGCGAAATGTTCGATAACGGTTACATCACACGCGCGGAAATGCAGGAAGCGCAGATGAAGCCACTCCTGACAGTCCAGTCGGGACATTATCCGCCGTTCCGTGCCAGCCTGCCGGCGCGCGATTACTTCACCGATGAGATTCGTCGACAACTGACCCGTGATTTCGGAGCGGAGGCCTTCTTTACGCAGGGCTTCAACATCCGGGCCACAATCGACGCCAAGATGCAGAGCGTTGCCGCTACCGCCCTGCGCAGGGCGTTGGAAAAGTTCGACCGTAACGGCGGCATCTGGCGCGGCACTGGCGAGACCATTCCGGTCGAGATTCTGGATGATGAGGTCGCATGGCGCACGGCGCTCGAGGCGGCAGACGTCGCCCGTGACATAGACCTCGGCAATCCCTGGCTGCCCGCGGTCGTCCTGAACGTCGGTGATCAGTCCATGACGCTGGGTGCCGAAGGGGTCGAAGGCACGATCGAGGTTCCGCGCGCGGATATCGAATGGATACTTGGCAGCTTCACCGACAATTTCGAGCCCGGACAGGTCGTCCATGTGCGTAAGCTGACCGATGACGCGACCGGTGATCTTATCCGCTGGTCCCTGCGGCAGGTGCCCGAAGTTCAGGGCGGGTTCATGGCGATGGACGTCAACACCGGTCGCGTTCTGGCGATGCAGGGGGGCTTCAGCTATCAGTATTCCCTGTTCAACCGCGCCACGCAGGCGACACGGCAACCGGGGTCCAGCTTCAAGCCATTCGTCTATGCTTCGGCGCTCGACAGTGGTTATCAACCAAATACCATCATCGTCGATGCACCGATCGAGGTCGATCAGGGCAACGGAGAAATCTGGCGTCCCAAGAATGCTTCGAACCGGTATTATGGCCCTAGTCCGTTGCGCACCGGGATCGAGCGGTCGCGTAACCTGATGACCGTGCGTCTGGCGCAGGATGTCGGGATGAACGTCGTCGCAAGCTATGCCGAACGGTTCGGCGTGTATGATGACATGGAAGAATTGCTGGCCAACGCCCTGGGGTCACAGGAAACCACACTTTACAAGATGGTTTCGGCCTACGCCATGTTCGCAAACGGTGGCGAACGGGTGGAGCCGACGCTGGTCGACCGAATCCAGGACCGCTATGGCCGCACCGTGTTCAAGCATGATCAGCGTTCGTGCAGCGATTGCGAACAGTTTGCGACCTTGTCCGAAGGGTTCGGCCCCCGCATCGTCTCGAACCGCGAACGGGTGATGGACCCGATCACAGCCTATCAGCTGACCTCTATGATGACGGGCGTGGTCGAGCGGGGCACCGCGTCGCGCACCGTCAACCTGCCGGTCCCGATCGCCGGCAAGACAGGCACGACCAACGATTCCAAGGACGTCTGGTTCATCGGTTTTTCGTCGACCATCGTGGCAGGCTGCTACATCGGTTATGACCGACCGCGACGCCTTGGTCAGGGGGCTTCGGGCGGCGGCACGTGCGGCCCGGTGTTCCAGGAGTTCATGGAAGAAGCGATCAAGGAATACGGGGGTGGTCCGTTCGAGGTACCCGATGGTGGCTATTTCGTGAATATCGACCGTTTCACCGGTGCGCGTCTGCCCGACGACGCATCCGGCGATGACGTTGTCGCCGAATATTTCCGCATCGGCGATGACCCGTTCGTCGGTCTGGGCAGTACCGTCATCGACGGTGGCTTTGCCCTTGCAGGTGACTTGCCGTTGTTCGGTCGGGGCGAGGGGGATGACAGCGACGGCACAGTTGCCCCGCCGTCCTCAGAAGTGCAGACCTCGACCGGCCGAAAGGTCGTCGTACCAGGTCGCGCCAGCTTCGGATCGCTGAGTTCGGGCGGTCTTTACTAGCCACCGTCATTTGCGGAGTGCCGCTGCGGGAGGACCTTCGGGTCCGACGACCCGATTCCGTTCTGGCCGGTCCCTTGCCGCGCGGACGCGCAGCGGCTACCTCACCTGACGAATGATATCCGGAGACGATGATGCGCGCAGAAGTCCAGAACAACGTCGACGCCATCGGCAAGTCTGTCGCCCTTCTCAAGCGGCGGCTGGACTGGGAAACGGCGCCGCACCGGATGGAGGAGTTCAATGCGATGATCGAGGATCCGACCCTTTGGGACGATCCCGAGCGTGCGCAGAAGCTGATGCGCGACCGGCAGGCCCTGATGGATAGTATCGAGGGCATCGAGGCGCTGGAACGTGAAACCTCCGATAATGTCGAAATGATCGGCATGGGCGAACTGGAGGACGACGCCGAGATCGTTGCCGAGGCCGAAGCCGCCATCGCCAGACTGGTCGAGACCGCCGCGGAGAAAGAACTCGAGGCGCTTCTGGACGGCGAGGCGGACGGCAACGACACCTTTCTGGAAATCAACTCGGGCGCAGGTGGCACGGAGTCCTGCGACTGGGCCAATATGCTGGCGCGGATGTATACGCGTTGGGCCGAAAAGCGCGGCTATACCGTCGAGTTGCAGTCGCGGTCACCGGGGGAGGAAGTCGGGATCAAGTCGGCGTCCTACAAGATCAGCGGCAAGAATGCCTATGGCTGGCTGAAGTCTGAATCCGGCGTGCACAGGCTGGTCCGCATCAGCCCCTACGATTCCGCGGCGCGGCGTCACACGTCGTTCAGTTCGGTCTGGGTCTATCCCGTTGTCGATGACAACATCGAGATCGAGGTCGCGCCCAACGACATCCGTATCGACACCTACCGGTCGTCCGGTGCGGGCGGGCAGCACGTGAACACCACCGACTCCGCCGTTCGGATCACCCACTTGCCGACGAACATCGTCGTGACCAGTTCCGAGAAATCCCAGCACCAGAACCGCGATATCGCCATGAAGGCGCTGAAATCCCGGCTCTATCAGATGGAGCTGGATCGCCGAAACGCCGAGATCAACGCCGCCCACGAAGCCAAGGGTGACGCCGGTTGGGGCAATCAGATCCGGTCCTACGTCCTGCAACCCTACCAGATGGTCAAGGATTTGCGCACCGGGTACGAGACGTCGGATACGCAGGGTGTTCTGGACGGGTCGATCGACGGGATCATGGCCAGCGTTCTGGCGTCGGATGCATCGGGCAAGAGCCGGGCCGACAGCACCGGGGATTAATCCGCGCTGGCAATCTGCGCCAGGTGCATCGCCGCCAGCAATACCCCGTCCTCATGCGCAATCCGTTCGCCCAGATCGGTGGCATGGGCGTAATCGAACCGCTCCAACAATTCGCGCAGCTTCGGCATCGCGCGCGATGCGCTGAATTGGCGGCGGGGCAAAGTGACAGCCACACCCATACGTGTCAGCCTGGCGGCATTATCGGGCTGATCGCCGCCAATCGGTACGACCAGTTGCGGGCGACCGGATCGCAGCGCCTCGGCCGCAGTCCCCATACCACCGTGATGCAGAATCGCAGCCGCCTGTGGAAACAGCGGCGCGTGCGGCGTGTGCGGCAATGACAGAATATCGAGGCCGTCCGGAACCTCCGCCTGTCCGTGCAACAGCACCGACCGCAGGCCGAGCGCCCGCGACAGCCGCACCGCTTCGTCCCAGAAGGCCGGGCCACCGATACCCTGAGCAATGCTGCCCAGCGTGACAACCAGCGGCGGAGGCCCGGCTTCAAGCCACGCCTGCACCGACGCCGACAGATCTCCCAATGGTGCGCGGGGGAAGCCGACGGCGATCAGGCCGGTCGGGGCGTCGTCGGGGACCGGCGCGAAGCTTTCGGACCAGAGGCCAAGGCGGATCGGAACGGCTTCCATACCCGGATCGACCATCGGCGTGCCGTGGTGCGGCGGCAGGTCCAGCCGGGCGCGGACCCGGTTCAGGGAGGGCGACAGACCGGCGCGCAGAACCGATCTGGCCGTGCCCATGACAGCCCGGTTCCAGCCCCGAGTGACCGGGTTTCGCGGGGTGCGGACGGCCAGATCCATCCCCGGTCCGCGCGGCGGGTCCAACGCCGAAAACGCCAGCGTCGGTTGCAGGGTCAGGGGCACGAAGGGCAGGCCCGCCCGTTCCGCCGCGATCGCCGCCGTGAAGGTCATGACGGTGCCGGCGACACAGGCCGCACCGATACAGGCTTCCTCGATCTGCGGCAGCGTATCGGGAATAGCGGGGAAGACCACGCGGCGCAGGAATGGCATCGGGTTGTGGAAGAAGTCGTTGGCGAGTCTGTCGAAACTCACACCCAGGTCGGCGGCAACCTGTGCCCTGGTCGGACCGACCGGCGTAGCCAGAAGCCCCCAGGACCGGGCAATGACGCAATCGTCGGGGGACAGAAGCAGCCGGACCTCCACTCCGATCCGGTCCAGTGACCGCGCGATCGACAGAACGGGATAGAGATCGCCCAGCGATCCCGCTGTCGTCAGAACCACGGCCCCCCGGCGGGACGGCGGGATGCGTCCTTCGAGGCCTGAAAGATGCGAAACCCCGCTCCATTTCCGGAACGGGGTTCGCACGACATTGGCCATGTAGTGGGCTTAACTTTTGGGTGTCGTATTGGTCGTATTGGTCGGCGATGTTGTCACGACAGGTTTGGCATTCTGGCGCGATCCACTTGACAGCGGGTCGTCCTGACGCTGCACCGCGCCCTCGAAATGCGCACCGGATTCGATGGCAATCGTCTTGTGGATGATGTCGCCCTCGACACGAGCGGTCGACGTCAGCCGGACTTTCAGGCCCCGGACGCGACCGATGACACGCCCGTTGACGACGATATCGTCGGCGATGACTTCGCCCCGGACCACGGCACCTTCGCCGACGGTCAGCAGGTGGGCCTGGATATTGCCTTCGACCTCGCCTTCGATCTGGATGTCGCCGGACGTCTTGATGTCGCCCTTGATAACAAGGTCCGAAGACAGCGACGACGGTGCCACCTTGGGCTTCATCGCGGCCTGACCGGCACCGAGTTCAAGACCCGCAGGCTTCGACGGTGGCGTCGAGGAAGGAGGCGGTGTCGCGCCGGGTGTGGTAGGCTTGTCCGAGGCGTCACCGCCGGGCTGGTTCAACTTAGATTTAGAAAACATCCTGACCTGCTTTTATAAAGGTATTAGGGTTCAGCGCCTCACCATTCCGCCTGATCTCATAGTGGGAATGCACACCGGTAACCCGTCCGGTGTCCCCCATACCACCGATGGTCTCCCCACGCGAGACCCTTTGGCCGACGGTAACGGCAATGGAGTCATTATGTGCATAGCGCGTCTCGAAGCCCAAGGGGTGCCGAATTTTGATCAGCTTGCCATATGCTGACGACCACCCGGCAAAGGTGACGACGCCATCCGCCGCTGCAAGAATCGGCGTTCCGCGACTGGCTGCCAGGTCCACGCCCGAATGCATCCGGCCCCATCGCGGCCCGAAAGCCGATGTCAGGCGATAGGCAGACTTGACAGGTTTGCCCAGCGGCAGGCTTTCGGCTGCAATACGGTACATGTCGACGTCTTCCAGCTTGTCCATCAGACGGTTTGCACGGGCTGTGTCCACATCGACCAGATCGGCGCCGCCACGGGTGGAAACGACGACGGGTTCCAGGGGGCCACCCTGACCGCTGTACCCACTGCGAACCGATTGCAGGAGCGAGTCGGACGAGATGCCGGCCTGGTTGAACACCCGCTCCAGCGGGACCATCGACGTCTCGAGAGCGTCTTCCAGACGGCTGAAGATGCGATTGTTCCGCTCGGCGACGACTTCGGCCATCGCTTCCATGCGGGTGATTTCGGCGTCAGCGCCCATCGCTACAACCATGGCTTCGTCACGGGCGAGTGCGGTTGCATCCAGCGCATCGGCCAGAATTTCGGCGGTCTCTGCGCTATCCGCGGCCAACCGCTCGGCCAGAGCCGTCGCTTCGGGCGCGTTATCGAGACGGGCCCGCAGACCCTCGGCCTCGTCGCGGGCCTCGTTACGCTCGCTCACAGTGCGGCGCAGCGTTCGCTGAATGACTTCGATGCCTGTCTCGAGTTCGCGGACGCGCTGTTCGGAGGTCAGGACGGTGCCCTGCATTTTCGAAACTTCGTCAAGTGCGGAGTAGAATCGTTCCAGCGCCTGTTCGGCTTCCTGCGCGCGGGTGTCACGTTCGGTGGACAGGGCGGCCAGACGCGTCTCATAGGCGATCTGGGCACGCGCCGTCTGGTCGCGGCTGGACCCGGACGTGATGGCTCCGATCAGGAAGAACGAAGTGACCACGACCGTCCAGCCCACCACCAATGCCCCGCCGATCAGGGTGCTGGCCTGGGTCAGGGGCCGGAGTCGGATGAAGCGTGTGCCTTCTTCGGATTTCAGGAACAATCTCTGCTCGGGCAGGTGACGTTCCAGTTTCGCGTTGATCTTGTCCGACAGCCGTTGCTTCACGCGCCGTTCCCCCGTCTGATACTGACGAGCCGTGTTCGGCCCGAATTTAGTTCCCCCGACGGCCCTGAATTTTTCATAGGGTTCGTCATTTCGGCGGGTTCTAGACATTGTGATGCAATCGGGCAACCGTTCAGGTCCGTTGACGGCAGAAACCCGCGCGTTTTGGATTGCCCTTCAGTCAGATGTCTTCGGTCAGCGGCCAGTAGAAATCTGGCGGAAGGCCGGCATCGGCACGTTTCTCGACGTTGAAAGGGGGTTTCAGATTGCCGTGGAAATGGCGGCGCACCAGATCATGGAAGGCGGGCTTCGGGTCCAGGTCCCGCCGTCCGCACAGGAAATTGAACCATTTTGACCCGAACGCGACATGCGCCACCTCTTCGCTGTAGATGGTTTCCAGCGCGGTGACCGCGTCGGTTGCCCCGGCGCGACGAAAGACCTCGATCATGCCCGGCGTAACGTCCAGCCCGCGCGCCTCCAGTACCATCGGCACGACGGCCAGACGGGCCATCAGGTCGCCCGCAGTTTCTTCCGCCGCGCGCCACATTCCGGCATGGGCAGGCAGGGCACCATAGTGGCTGCCGACCGCGTTCAGGCAATCCGCCATCAGATTGAAGTGTTTCGCCTCGTCGTCCGCCGCCGACACCCAGTCGTCGAAGAACCCCATCGGCAGGGGCGTCGTGGAAAAGCGCGCGATGATGTCCCAGTGCAGGTCGACGGCGTTCAATTCGATATGCGCGACAGCATGCAGGAGGGCGATCCGGCCCTCGGGCGTGCCGGGTTTGCGGCGCGGCACGTCGCGCGGCTGGGCCAGTTCGGGCCGGTCGGGGCGTGCCGGCTTGTCGGGCGGCGTCGCGGTGCCGACCGGAATGACCGCTCCCCCCTCGGCTCGGGATGCGCGCCAACGGGCCGCGTGGGCACGAGACAGGGCGGTCTTGGCGCGGCCGTCGGCGGTCGTCAGCACCTCGACCGCCATCCGCGCGAGACTGAGCGTCATCCCCTCACCGCGTCCAGCACGTCGTCCACATGGCCCGGCACCTTCACCTTGCGCCAGACCTGTCGCACCTTGCCCGATCCGTCGATCAGGAACGTCGCACGCTCGATCCCCATATAGGTCTTGCCATACATGTTCTTCTCGACCCAGACGCCGTAATCCTCGCAGGTCGTGCCGTCCGCATCGGAGGCGAGGATCACCTTCAGGTCGTGCTTGGCCAGAAACTTGTCGTGCTTGGCGGCGGTGTCCTTCGACACGCCGATCACCACAGCGCCCGCCGCGTCAAACGCTGCGATGGCTTCGGAAAAGGCGATGCCTTCCTTGGTGCAGCCGGGCGTGTCGTCCTTGGGGTAGAAATACAGCACCACCTGTTTGCCACCCGACTTGCCGGTGAAATCCGACAGGCTGACATGGCCGCCGCCATCTCGGGGCAGGGTGAATCCGGGGGCGTCCGCACCCGCTTCGATCTGACTGGACATGACATTCTCCGCTGGTTGGGTGACTGTTATCCTTGGGGGACTTGGAACCCGGCAGGGGTCAGGTCAAGATGCAGTCCGCGCTTCCCAACACTCCGGATGCCCAATTCATATGCCACAAGCCCCGGACAGACCGGTCAGACGACCCGGCCAACGCGCCCTGCGCGGGGTCGGGGTTCTGCTGCTGATCGTGGGGATGATCGCGGCCGGAACGGCCTTTCGTCTGACCCGTGGACCGATTGCCCTGCCGGAATGGACGGTTGACCGGATCGAAGGGCGGATCGGACGCAATCTGGGCCCGCGCGCCGTATCCATGGGACAGGTCGCGATTTCGTATGATCTGCGGGACCAGGCGCTGCGGCTGGTGTTGCGCGACGCGCAACTGACGGACGCGGGCGAGCAGGTTCTGCTGTTGCCCGACGCGCGCGTGACACTGGATGGCGCGGCCCTGTTGCGCGGCAAGCTGCGCCCGCGCACCGTCGCGGTCGAAGGACTGACGCTGGATATGTCGCGCGATGCCGAGGGGCGCTTTTCGCTGGCATTCGGGTCGGGCGGCGGCGCGCTGCCGGGCACCTGGGCCGAGGCGCTTGCATCGCTGGACACAGCATTGGCGACTCCGGCCATTGCCGCGCTGGACAACGTCACGATCGAGGGCGTCACCGTCCGGTTCGACGACGTGATCACCGGCCTGTCGCAGCAGACGGAAAACGGCACCTTCACCTGGGCTCGACAGGGCGCGGGCGTGCGATTGACCCTGACGTCGGATCTGCGGCTGGGTGCGCGCAGGGCGCAGGCCGCACTCAGTCTGTTGCGGCGCACGGACGACGACGGAGCCGGACAGGGTGCCGAGGCGACCTTTGCGCTGACCTCTCTGTCAC
>Ga0209634_1000056_pt1 | contig 106386 bp, 100 predicted proteins | sample LinPmetageLP40_FD_184043 | JGI IMG/M metagenome (GOLD analysis project Ga0209634, IMG submission 184043) | Marine viral communities from the Pacific Ocean - LP-40 (SPAdes) (version 2) | ecosystem: Environmental > Aquatic > Marine > Oceanic | place: Pacific Ocean | collected 2010-08-26
GGCTTTTTCTGCCAGGGCTTCTTCTACTGCCGGGGCTTCTTCTACTGCCGGTGCTTTTTCTGCCGGGGCTTCTTCTACTGCCGGTGCTTTTTCTGTCGGGGCTTCTTCTAATGCCGGAGCTTCTTCTGAAATATCTGGAATAGTCTTAATAGTAGCTTGCTTAATAATTCCAGCCTCTATAAGAATATTAATCTTATCAACACCATTTACGATATTTTGGAGTGCATCTTCAACAGCATAACGTCCGGAACGTTTTTTATATATTGTGTATGTATCAGTCTTTTTTAATACTTTCATCTTCTATTCTCCTTAGATTACTCGTTAAGTTGGTTTTTTACCTTCATCTTACTTTTTTAATAAAGCAAATTTATCAATCAATATTTGCCTCTAGTCACTTTTTTTCTTTCTTAAATCTATACTCATCTCTCTTAGTTGTTTTTTATCGACACAACCAGGCGCGTCTGTTAGAACACAAGCGGCTGTTTGGGTTTTAGGGAAAGCAATGACATCTCTAATTGAGTCGTTACCTGTCATCAACATAACTAATCTATCCAACCCGAAAGCTAAACCTCCATGCGGAGGACAACCATAGCTTAGTGCCTCAAGAAGAAATCCAAATTTTTCTTTGGCTTGTGCATCACTAATGCCTAGTACCTCAAAAACTGTTTTTTGCATTTCTAAGTTGTCAATACGCATAGAACCACCGCCGAGCTCAGTACCATTGATCACCATATCATAAGCTAACGATAAAGCACTACCAGGGTCATTTTTTAACTCACTAGGATTGCATGCTGGTTGAGTAAAGGGGTGGTGCAAGGGTGTCCACTCACCATCATCTGTTTTTTCAAACATAGGGAAATCAATAACCCATAAGGGAGCCCATTCAGAAGTATATAGATTTAGGTCTTCACCTAATTTTACACGCAAGGCCCCTAAGGCATCAGATACAATTTTATCTTTATCAGCTCCAAAGAAAATTAGATCTCCATTTTTTGCACCTGTGCGCTGAAGAATTTGCTGGCGAGTATCACGAGGTAAAAATTTAACAATTGGTGACTGTAACCCTTCCTCTAGATTATCTTTATCGTTAACTTTAATATAAGCCAAACCTTTAGCTCCGTAAATACTAACGAAATTAGTATAGTCATCTATTTTCTTTCGACTAATACTATTTCCATTAGGTACGCATATTGCTGCTACTCGGCCTTCAGTATCTCTGGCTGGTCCCGAAAATACCTTAAAGTCTACATCAACCATTAGGTCTTTAATTTCGATTAACTCCAGTGGAATACGAAGGTCTGGTTTATCGCTACCATATCTATGCATAGCCTCTTGATATGAAATGCGTGGAAAGCTATCTAGATCTACATCTAATAATTTACTAAAGACACTTCGGATCATCTCTTCACTAACTTCTATTATTTCATCTTCACTGATGAACGAACCCTCTATATCCACTTGCGTAAATTCTGGTTGACGATCAGCTCGCAAGTCTTCATCACGAAAACATTTTGCAATTTGGTAGTATTTCTCTACACCAGCTATCATAAGTAATTGCTTAAATAATTGTGGTGATTGGGGAAGAGCAAAGAACTTACCTTCATGTGTTCGACTAGGAACTAAGTAATCTCTTGCTCCTTCTGGTGTTGCTCGAGTTAAAATTGGTGTTTCAATATCTATGAAATCTCTTTTATCAAGATGATTGCGCATCAAAGAAGTAACTTTCGAGCGAAATATTAAGTTTTTAAGCATTTCTGGACGACGCAAATCCATATAGCGATACTTTAAGCGAACATCTTCGCCCACTTTAATATGCTCATCTAATGGAAATGGAGGTGTTTCAGATTTATTAAGTATTTCTAGTATTAATCCATACACTTCTATCTGCCCTGTTGGCATTTCAGGGTTTATGGTATCAGTGGATCTGGCGCGAACCGTACCTGTGATCTTTAAGACATATTCACTTCGCACCAAATCTGCAATATCAAAATACTCTTTACTGTCAGAGTCAAAAACTACCTGAACTATTCCTTCACGATCACGAAGATCAATGAAAATAACGCCGCCGTGATCCCTGCGACGGTGTACCCAACCGCAAATTGTAATTTTCTGATCAATATTACTAGAGTCAAGGGCACCACAATAAATTGTTCGCATTATTTTTTCCTGTAATGATTAAAGCCCTATGAATAACTATGCTTATATTTAGAAGTTTATCGACAGGCATCCTAAAAAATTTAGCATTATACCTTATGTATAGAAAGGCTAGAAGAACAGTTGTTAGCTCATTTGATAGAGTAGCTTGCTTGTAAAACTATTATTTGACTTCATTATCAATATACCTAAATAATATTGTATCCCTTTCTAGATAGAGCTAATACTAAAGATTCTATACGAAATTTCAGATTTTTTTTGTTATATTCAGTTGACGGTTTATTCCCCCAAATAGGGTTAGGCCATGAAATGTCTATTTTATAGCGTGCTACGTGATGAAGATGTAACTGAGGAACTATATTGCCTAAAGCAGCGATATTCATTTTATCAGGAGAAAATATTTCTGACATAGCCTCAGATAATAAGTTCGATTCTTTTATCAGCTGTATTGATTCATCGCTCAGTAAATGATGGATTTCAGAGATATTTGGCAACATTGGTACCAAAATAAACCATGGATAATTAGCATCTTTGTGAATAAGTAGCTGTGAAAGCTCAAATTTACCAATAAATATAGTATCCTTAGTTAATTGGGGATGAATTTTGAACAACTTATTGCTCCTTTACTCTATACCAATATATATGATCACCGTAAAATACCTTTTTTTACGTTTAACCGCCAATAGAAAGAATAAATTATGCGAGCCAGTCAATTCTTAATCTCAACAAAAAAAGAAAGCCCAGCTGATGCAGAAATAATAAGCCACAAACTGATGCTGCGTGCTGGAATGATTCGAAAGTTAGCGTCTGGATTATATACATGGCTTCCAATGGGCTTAATAGTACTACGTAAATTGGAAGCAATAATCAGGGAAGAAATGAACAAGTTGGGGGCACAAGAGGTTTTAATGCCAATTATGCAGCCTGCTCATCTATGGGAAGAGTCTGGTCGTTGGGGAAGATATGGTCCAGAACTACTTCGCATTCAAGATAGGCATGAAAGACCCTTCTGTCTTGGACCAACTCATGAAGAAGTTATTACAGATTTCGTACGGAACGAAATTCATAGCTATAAACAATTACCTTTAATTTTTTATCAAATACAAACTAAGTTTCGTGATGAGATACGTCCACGTTTTGGTGTAATGCGCTCAAGAGAATTCATTATGAAAGACGCTTATTCATTTCATGTATCTGAAAAAAATCTAAACCAAACTTATCAGCTGATGCATGAGGCCTATACTAATATATTAAAAAGAATTGGATTAGATTTCAGGGCGGTCCTTGCCGATACGGGAAGTATAGGTGGAAATCGTTCTCATGAATTCCATGTATTAGCTGAATCAGGTGAAGATTCTATAGCTTTCTCAGATAGGAGTGACTTTGCAGCTAACGTAGAGATGACTGAAGCAGTAACTTTAAATCCAAGTAATGCTAAGAAGGAAGAAAAATTACAAGAAATTAAAACAGAAGGACTCAGCAGTATTGAGGAAGTAAGTAAATTTTTGAATGTAGGTAGATCTAATATCATAAAAACATTAATTGTATTGGGTCAACCAAAAGAAGAATCGCCAGAAGATAGAAGCAAAAAATCCTATACACCCCTTGTAGCATTAGCTTTACGTGGCGATCATGATCTCAATATTGTCAAGGCTGAAAAAATTAACGGAATTATGTCGCCATTGACTTTTGCAAGCAAAGACATCATCAAAGCCCAACTTGGATGCGATATTGGTAGTCTTGGTCCTCTTGAATTAGATATACCTGTTATTGTTGACCGATCTGCAAATCAGTTAACTAGCTTTGTTTGTGGCGCCAATAAAAATGGGTTGCACTTAACAGGGGTAAACTGGGCGCGTGATTGCAACGCTATAAATGTTGAAGATATAAGGAACGTTACCCAGGGCGATCCTAGTCCATGTGGTAAAGGATTTTTGGATATTAAACGCGGTATAGAAGTTGGGCATATCTTTCAATTGGGTACTAAGTATAGCGAGGCAATGGATTGCAAAGTTCTAAATGAGGGGGGTGCTCAACAATCAGTATTTATGGGTTGTTATGGGATTGGAGTAAGTAGAATTGTTGCCGCTGCTGTTGAACAGAATAATGATAGCAATGGTATTTTATGGCCTAAAACAATAACACCTTTTCAAATTGCGTTAATCCCTATCAACATACATAAGTCTGAACAAGTAAAGGGTTACTGCGAGGAAATATACAATCAACTTTTAGATATTGGCTTCGATGTCCTCTTTATGGATCAAGAAAAAGCACGCCTAGGGGGAATGCTAACAGATGTAGAGCTAATCGGTTTACCTCATATGCTGGTTTTAGGAGAAAAAGGTATAGAAAAAGGCATGATAGAGTATCGCAATAGAAGTAATTCTGATAATCAGGACATACCTCTTTCAGAGCTTAATGAATTTTTAATTAAAAATATAAATACTAATTGAATAAAGATAACAATCTATTTTTTATATTTAAGGGCGGTCATCAAACTCTATGCCTTCTTTTTCTGGGGGCATTAAATCCTCACGCTTTAAATATAAAACTAATAACATATTTGAAGCTACGTAAATTGATGAATAGGTCCCGATTAAGACTCCTACCATAAGAGCAATAGCGAAATTATGAATTAGCTCTCCACCAAAATAGAATAGTGATGATAATACCAGTAATGTGGTTAGGGATGTAACCAATGTCCTACCTAATGTCTGAGTTAGAGATTCATTGATGACGGCCTCGACTGTTGAAACTCGAAGTAAGCGTAAATTTTCTCTGATTCTATCAGATACAACTATCGTATCATTAAGAGAGTAACCTATGACTGCTAGTACTGCTGCTAGGACTGAGAGATCAAACTCTAATTCTGTTATAGAAAAAAATCCAAGTGTAATTATTACATCATGCATCAAAGCAACAACAGCACCTATAGAAAACTTATATTGAAATCGAATAGCTATATACATCATAACCACTAGCAGAGCTACAAGCATACCTAAACCGCCATCCTCTCGAAGCTCTTCACCAACCTGCGGTCCGACAAAATCCACGCGTCGTAAAGTAACTAAAGGTTGGCTCATGCGTAACGCCTTCAAAACATTATCAGATAATCCAGCTTCTGGTTTGCCTTGCATTCTTATAAGAACATCTTTTTCTGAACCAAAGTGAACAACAATAGGATTTTCATAACCAGCCGCTGCTAAATAATTCCTTATTTCTGTTAGATCAGCTTTGTCCTGATAGCCTACCTCAATCTGAGTTCCACCAGTAAAGTCTAACCCTAAGACCAACCCTTTTGTGGCAAACGAAATAATAGATCCAAAGACAAGAAAAATAGAAACTACTGATGCTATTTTTCGCTGACCCATAAAATTGATAATACTAGTATTAACCATATAAAATTTCCTAGATTCTGAGCTTTTCAATAGACCGGTTACCGAAACTCAAATTTACTAAGGCCCTAGTTACGATGATAGCTGTGAACATCGATACTAAAATTCCTATAGAAAGAGTCACAGCAAATCCTTGTACTGGCCCTGAACCTATAATGAAAAGAATAACTGCCACGATAAGAGTTGTTACATTAGCATCTACAATTGATACGAAAGCGCGATCATAGCCAGCACTAATTGCAGACTGTGGCGGTAATCCATTAGATATCTCTTCTTTGATTCGAGAAAATATAAGTACATTTGCATCCACTGCAATACCTACTGTTAAAACAATGCCAGCGATACCTGGCAAAGTTAATGTAGCCTCAAGCATTGACATAAAAGCTACTAAAATTAATAAATTTAAAGTTAAAGCAATGTTAGCAAAAAGACCAAATATCTTGTAATAAAGAAGCATAAATATGACAACTAAAAACATACCAATTGATACAGACTTAATCCCCAAAGCGATATTTTCTGCGCCTAAGGACGGGCCAATAGTTCTCTCCTCTACAAAGTACATAGGGGCAGCCATGGCTCCAGCTCTCAAAAACAGTGCTAGCTCAGAGGCTTCCCTTGGTGAACTTAATCCAGTAATCTGAAAGCCAACACCAAGAGCACTTTGAATAGTCGCCAAGTTGATAATCTTTTTATCAACATAACGCTCAGAGGCAGCGACTTTTTTTCCATCGCTATCAATGTTATATTTTGTTCGTACTTTGTATTCGATAAACAAAACACCTAATCGTTGGCCTATATTATTTCTAGTCATGCGATGCATTCTAGCTCCACCTTGGCTATTCAGAGAGATGTTAACATTAGGTGTTCCTTTTTCATCATAGCCTGCAGAAGCTTTTGAGACATGGTCACCTGTTATTACAACTGTTCGCTTAAGGTATGCATCTTTGATTCCTCTATCTCTCACATAGGAATCACTGAACGAAAATTTTTCACGATTGGATGACCCTGGTTTTGCTTCTAATCTAAACTCTAAGTTTGCAGTTTTCCCTATAATCCTCTTTGCTGCTGCTGTGTCTTGAACTCCAGGAAGCTCTACAACTATTCTATTTTTCCCCTGTCGCTGAACAACTGGTTCGGATACTCCAAGCTCGTTAACCCGATTACGTAGTGTTGTAAGATTCTGATTAATTGCATAGTCTTGAATTTTTTTTATCTCCGACTCTGACATTTTTGAACGAATTACAAAAAACTCATTTTCTTCATTAATGTCTCTAGTAATCCCGGTAAATTTTTGTCGAATAATGCTGCTTGCTTTATCTGCATCGGTTTTTGTTTTAAATACAGCAACTATTTGTTTTCTTTTTATCAACTTTATAGACTCGTAACGCACCTTTTCTTCGCGCATAGCGGTCCTTACTTGGCGAACCATGGTATCCATTTGTTTGCTTATAGCCTCATCTGTATTAACCTCTAGCAAAAAGTGTACGCCACCACGAAGATCTAGGCCAAGTTTCATTGGAGAGGCTCCAAATCGGGCTAACCATTCGGGAGTAGTAGGTGCTAAATTCAATGCAACAACATATTCTAAACCGAGTTTTTTTTGTATTACTTGTTTAGCATATAGCTGTCGATCGATATCTCTCAGCCGAAGAATACCTGTTTCTCCATCTACCTTTGTCCCAAAATAATCTATATCAGCCTCTCTTAGTGCAATCGTAATATCATCCATAACTGATTGGTTAATTTCCATTTCTCCACTCTGACCAGAAACCTGAATTGCAGGGTCGGCAGAAAAAAGATTAGGTAACGCGAATGCAATACTTACAAACACGATTATTAGTATGAAAAGATATGTTCTGAGGGGATAATTGTTCATAAAAAATTATTCTTATATAGTTTCTGTATGCATTATAGGCTGAAAAGATAGATCTTGTGAGGCTTGTTATAAAAATATTCGTTACAAAAGTAAAAATTATTACTTTCTATAAAAGAATTTTTAAATTTAGATAATGAAATCAGGGAGCTATTCCCCTGAAATTTATAAAAATTATAGCCCCTGCTGTTTATAAAACTCTACTGAGAAATCTTCTAACCTTTGGTTTTCTATTGCATTTCTTATATCTGCCATCAATGACTGATAATAGTGTAAATTATGTATTGTATTTAGTTGTGCGCCCAATATCTCTTTGCACTTCTCAAGGTGATGAAGATAAGCAAGACTAAAATTTTTACAGGTATAACAGTCACAATTCGAATCTATCGGATTTGTATCATAACGATATTTTGCATTTTTTATCCTAACTACACCAAAACTTGTAAATAAGTGGCCATTACGTGCATTCCTTGTTGGCATCACGCAATCAAACATGTCAATGCCACGCTTCACTGCCTCTAATATATCCCAAGGCTTGCCCACACCCATTAAATATCGTGGTTTATTTTTTGGCATTTTTGGAGTAGTGCTATCAATAATCCTCAGCATATCCTCCTTTGGCTCTCCAACAGAGAGCCCCCCGATTGCATAGCCATCAAATCCTAATTTTTCTAACCCCATTAAAGAAATTTCACGCAAATCCTCATACATACCACCCTGAATAATTCCAAATAATGCAGCTTTACTACCACTATGTTTAAGCTTACTTCTCTCTGCCCAGCGCAAGGATAGTTCCATTGATATCTGGGAATCTTTTTTTGAGGCTGGATAAGGTGTGCAGTCATCAAAAATCATTATAATATCAGCCCCTAAATCTTTTTGGACCTGAATCGAAATTTCTGGATCCAGAAAAATTTGGCTTCCATCGATAGGAGAACGAAAGGAAACCCCTTTTTCACTTATTTTTCGAATAGACCCTAAACTAAAAACCTGGAATCCACCTGAATCGGTTAATATTGGTCCCTGCCACTGCATAAAGTCATGCAAGTTTCCGTGTGACTTAATTACATCAGTCCCCGGTCTGAGCATCAAGTGAAATGTATTACCTAGGATTATTTGTGCGCCAATTTCCTTCAGATCTCTGGGCAACATGGCCTTGACAGTTCCGCTAGTTCCAACCGGCATAAAAGCTGGTGTTTCAACTTTACCACGAAGAAATTTTAGCTGGCCCCTCCTAGCTTTACCGTCCTGACTATTAAGCTTAAAGCTCATAGAGCAATTACTACTCATTTTAATTTTTTCCTGAATATATATCTGTAATCGGTAGCTCTTTATGTGCATCCGGGTTATTTATCAAGAACATGGCATCACCATAACTAAAGAACCTATATTTTCTAATTATCGCTTGTTCGTAAGCAGACATTATTCTCGTATATCCGGAGAAAGCACAAACTAACATCAGTAGCGTCGATTCAGGTAAATGAAAGTTTGTAACCATCGCATCTACTACCTGAAACTTATAACCTGGATAAATAAATATATCTGTCTCACCCTTCATTGGACTTATTTTTCCTCCCAAGGCTGCACTCTCTAAACATCGAACACTTGTTGTACCAATAGCTATTACTCTCCCTCCATTCTTACGAGTAGCTTCAACCTGCTCACAAACAGATAATGGAACATCTATAACCTCTGAATGCATTACATGATCATAGATACTACTTTCTCGCACTGGCTGAAAGGTTCCAGAACCAACATGCAAAGTAACATATGCTATATCAACGCCAAGCGATGTCAGCTCTTTTAATATCTCTAAATCAAAATGTAAGCCTGCTGTCGGTGCTGCAACTGCACCAGGTATTTTCGCATATACTGTTTGGTATCGCTCTTTATCAACCTCTTCATCAGGCCGATCTATATATGGAGGTAATGGTGTATGCCCTTTTGACTCTAGTGCATCTATTGCTAACTGATCACCAGAAAACTTTACTAAATATAAATCTTCTCTTCGCTCTTGGATTAATGCTTCAATGCAGCCATCAAAGATTATTTTAGAGCCAATTTTTGGAGATTTACTAGCTCGCAAGTGACCTAGCACTGTTTGCTCATCTATTAGCCTTTCAACTAATAACTCAATTTTTCCCCCAGTATCCTTTCTTCCAAACATTCTAGCAGGCATAACTTTAGTATTGTTAAACACCATGAGGTCTCCTGGCTTAACCAAAGAAATAATTTCAGAAAAGGACTGATGCTTTATATTATTTGTTTCTTTATCTATCACCATCATCATACTACCCCTTCTTTCAGGGGCTGGCTCATGCGCTACTAGGTCAGCAGGCAACTTATAATTAAATAACTCTCGCTTCATAACAATCTTCAGTTTTTTTTAACGTCGCAAGGGTAATAGAAATTTATACTTATAACTAGTGTTCTAAGCGGTAAAATAACTCAATTTGATTATAGGGTAGTCACTGCTATAATCCTGCCCCATGCCAGAGTGGTGAAATTGGTATACACAGGGGATTCAAAATCCCCCGCCCTTAAAAGCGTGCCGGTTCGAGTCCGGCCTCTGGTACTATTATATGTATAATGCTTTCTCATACTCCAATTATTAACAAATCTGGAATAGAGGCTATCTGAAGGAATTTTTTAATGACTTTTAAGTTTAATGAAATTAAAGATGACCGAAGATTTCAAAGTATCGTAATTTCTATAATTCTTCTTTCCTCACTTTTGGTGGGATTTCAGACATATGAAATAAGTAATAACTATATAAATATAGTTATTATTTTAGATTATTTTGTAACTGTATTTTTTTTATTTGAGCTTTTAGTAAGATTTCTTGGGGAGAAAAAAAAGGCCTTATTTTTCAATGACCGGTGGAATCTTTTTGACACCATTATAGTGCTCGCTTCTCTGATTCCCGTTACTGGGTCATCTGTTCTAATTTTGAGGCTTTTAAGAATATTTCGAGTACTAAGAATAATATCTATTATTCCTGAGCTTAAAGAGTTAGTCGAAGCATTACTTCAATCTCTAGCTAGATGCGGCTATGTGATGTTAATTTTATTTATTATTTTATATATTTATGCAGCGATTGGATCCATTTTGTTCTCTACAGACGATCCAGCAAGGTGGGCAGATCTAGGTATCTCTATGTTAACGTTAGTCCAAGTTATGACTCTATCGAGCTGGGAAACTGTCATGTTACCAATGCAAACGCTGCATCCCTGGGCTTTTATATATTTTATTTCATTTGTGTTTATAACAGCTATAGTGCTTCTAAATCTTGTAATTGCTGTACTTGTTGACGTTGTATCTAAATCGAGAATTAATAAATAATTTTAATTATAAGCCCAAACTCATCTAAAATTTAATGAGCCTGGGTTTTACTATCACAATGTAGAAGGTTAATTAACTATTTTAAAAGACCCCGCCATCATGAACGAGTGTCCTGCGAAAGAGCAGAAAAAAGTATATGATTCAGTTGAACTTAGCTGTCCAACTCCAAAACTTACACTGGCGGTCTGACCGCCACCAATGATATTTGTTGCAGCAATTACTCTTTCGTCACCAGTTTTTATATAACCATTGCTTGCACCGGCAGTTAAACCATCGCTAGCAATAAGTTTCACATCAGCGGTTTTTGATAGCACCCAGTTATGCCCCATCACGGTAGCAGGTAACTTACCAGTATGTGCGAATGTAACTGTTACTTTATCGCAACTTGAACTAATTTGTAATTCTGGCTTGTCGAATTTAAGTGAATCGCCTGCTGCAATCTCGAGGTTACAACTTTCTCCATGTCCGTCAGCAAACCCGAACGGTACAGATAGCAGCAATGAGAACATTATTAACGGAAAACGCATATTAAGCATGATTTAATCCTTATTAATTTATTAAATTGAAAATCATATTTATATTATCATAATCACAACAATGAAATCTTGGTTGGAAGAAGGATATTATAGCCAAAAAAAATTATCATTTTGGTCCTTATTTTAACAATAGCTATTCCAACAACTGATTTTATAGTTATATCTGAGTCACAAATTGATGATTCTAGTTTTGGGTTATCACCCTTTACAGTCATGAAATTTTTGGAAATAAATTGAACACGTTTTACAATCAATCCTGTAGCGTATATATTAAATATTACTATATCATTTACAAAAATTTTTTTTCTCTCTTTGATGAAAATTAAGTCGTTATGCCTCAAAGACGGTGACATGCTATTTCCGACCACTCTTACAAGCTTAATCACCAAATAAAACGGGAATGACAACCTTCTGGGCTGGTGGATACGGAGAAGTAACTCGTTCTGTTCTGACTCCTTTGCTAGCCCAAAATATTTCTGCAAAATAATTTAAGTGTTCCAGTAATTCCTCTGCATTTTTTGCACTACCTTCCTGTTTACATTTCGATGCTGACTGCATGATGAGATGAACAATTTTATGGGTTTCTGGAAATTTTTTTAACTGAGGCTCCTTAAAATAATCCCCCCAAATTGTATTAACTTCTTCTTTCACAATTTTGGATTGAGTTTCTTTTTCTATAACCAGTCGAATTATTTGCATCTGTGAATTACTTGTATTCTTGATACGCTCCTCTTCAATTAAATCAATAAGTCTTGATACACTCAAAGCTGCAATCAAAAAGACTGATGGATCATAAATTTTGCAAGGGATATCACAATGTGCTGATGCGATAGGTAGTCTAATCATATAAATTAACTCATTCTCTTATTTGTAATGGAGGAAATATCCACACTCTTGTCTAACGATCCTGATACCTGTTGCGTATAACCCTTAACGATCAATGAAGAAGCGATGGTTGCTAAAAGTATACCGGTCATCATCAGAATCAGAGCTAAGGTATCTGTATGAGTTCCATCCAGTGGCGAACCTGTGTGTGCAACCACTCTATTACAGACCGCGGATAGAAAATAAAGTGCAATAATTTTCATTCTTTTTTGCCTCATTAAATAATTTGCTATGTCATCAAAGTTCTATTTGAACACAATCAAATAATTTCTTACTTAAGACCATATTGTAATTGCAAATGATTATCATTTGCAACAAATATACAACCCATATCAAATATTTTTATACAATGACTTATGAGCTTTTCAAATCTGTGGGTATCTAAAAGAACTCGAATAGTAAAAAAGCTTTAATGCTAAATATGATTTTTTAAATAAAGCTAATTTTAATCACATAGGCTACTATTACTAATCATAAAAATAACGAGACTTAAATTAACCTATGAATAAAATTTACTTGTACATGGTTGTTGTATTTTTTTTTGTTGGATTAAGTCCAAAAAATTATGCTGAAGAGCTTTATATTTGCCCCGTTAAAGAGGTTTATAAAACAGGTGCAGGAAGGTCCATCGATGTTGCTGGGGGTACTGTAAAAATTAAAGTTAATGGAAGTAGTATCGTTATAACAAACCCTAGTGTTAGTGGTTTTGGCTCAATTGAACTAAATATTATACAAAGAAATGGCCACCAGATTAAAGCTAGAAACCCAACAGTAATGTTTACTTACAAAATCGTGTCGCGAGAGTTTGTAGTTCATACCGGTATTGCTCCGATGAAGTTCGATGTTGACGTAGGCCATAGAGGTGGGCAAATGCGTATTTTTGGAGTGTGTAATAAGTAATAAATGTTATTTGAATAAAAATATTTGTTACGAGATTTTTTTATTTAGATGTAAGTTAATCTCTTTTTCTATCACCCCCTTGAACGCTGACATCATCAAACCTAATGTGACCTGGATCTTAACAGCTGACTCATCAAAACTAATTCGAGCTTCAACGCCACTGTATGAGAATTTCACTAACTTATCCTCAATCTGATAATCACCACCATATTTTTTTTGGAGGTCTTTGCCTAAATCCTCGACTAGAAATTGAAGTTCCAAATTACTCATATTATGAGATTTTTGTATCAAAATAGAACTCATAGTGTAATCCTTTGGTTTTTTTTGACCTCAAACATATATGTAGATTTTTATTAAAGACTTTGGTCTAAAAAATCATTCGATAATATAATAACCATGCTTGCTAATAATTTCTCATGCAATATGTATTTAATAAAAATTGTATTTATAGCTAACAGGTAAGTTTTATAGATGAATAAAGAAAATAGCAAATTTGAAAAGCCCGCAAATCTAATACGAAGAATGATGGCGATATTATACGATTCTATGTTACTGATAGGAATAATTTTTGCTTTTGGGATTATTGTTTTTCTTTTAAGAAGGCTAGCAGGGGATGATACCATGCAAGCGCCAAGTAATATCCTCCAAGCATTCATTACTTTTGGCATGTGGTTCAGCTGTATTTCTTTTTATATATGGTGCTGGCTTCGCAAAGGCCAAACTCTTGGAATGAAATCTTGGAACCTTTATTTGTATAGCGAAAAAAAACAAGGTTTAACGCTCAAAGAGTGCTTTTCGCGCTGTCTATTTGCCCATATTTCATTTGGGCTTCTAGGTCTCGGTTATTTTTGGTGTTTAATCGACAAAAAGGGTAGATGTTTTCATGATATATGGAGTGGAACAATGGTTATAGTCATAAAAAAGGGTAGCAATAAAAAAAATTAAAATAATATACCATAAAAAAAATTTATACATTTACGGACGCTATTAAGAAGATCTTCTTAATAATGAAATTCCGATCAGGGAGCAGATAATTGCAGGGAAAATAACTGCTATAAAAGGAGAGAAACCGAATACTATGCTTGCGGGGCCAAGCAGATCTTGGCTAATCCTAAATACAATTCCTACAACTACTCCAGCAAAAATACGATAACCCATTGAGACTCTTCTAAGTGGGCCAAAAATAAATGAACTTGCAATCAATATTAAACCTACGATTGTAAATGGCTGAAGAGCCTTACGCCAAAAATCTAACTCGTACCTTGAGGCGTTTTGACCTTGATCATTCAAGTAGCTGGAATGCTTGCTCAAATCTCTCATCGATAAAGATTCAGATGGAAGAGAGGCTATATTAAGAAGCTCAGGTGATAATTCGGTAGCCCAAATTCTCTGAATAAAATTTTCTACTCTAGTACTATTAGCCTCAAAATACGTCGCTGCACCAAACTCCTCCACCCAAGTTCCATTTTGAAAGGATGCTTTGTCAGCAAAACTAGCCTTTTTTAATACATGGTTATCGTCAAATTCGTAGCGAGTTACGCCAAATAGTTCACCGCCAGGAAAAATTGCTTCAATGTGTGTAAATTCACTTCCCTCTTTATTCCAAAGACCACTAGCAGATCCTTGTGATACCTTTCCTTTTGTTAGCAACATACGTCTACTTTCAGCATATTTTTCAGTATGAGGGACTATATATTCTCCGAACATCACACCAATTAAGACAAGCAATAGAATTGGTCGAAGGACCATCCAAACGATGCGTAGAATAGAAACTCCTGCCGCTCTAATAACTATTAACTCGGAATTATTAGCCAATCCACCAAGACCTACTAGGCAACCAATAAGGGCTGCTGTTGGAAGAAATTCATATATCCTTCCAGGCATCGTCAAGGCAACATAAATCAAGACTTGGAAGAAATTATATTCTTTAGTTACATCACCAGCTCCATCTATCATCGAGCCAACAGAGTCAAGAGTTACAATTATTAATAGTGCTAAGCCTATAGCTCCAATTACTGAAATCGATATATAAGATGATATTCTACTCATAGATTTCAGATCTTTAATAATACAAGAAGGTAAACTTTTAAGTAAAAATATTAGTCTTTTTATCGACATATCTTCTTGCCTTATATATTGAGTAAGACTAATACAGTCTTTGCCCAATAATCTAATTTTAGATAAAACGAGCGATGGTATTTTTTTAGAGGAGGATGAAAAATACTCAAATATTTTCAATATTAAAGCTTGCATAGACTTTAACTTAGTCGTCAAAAAAATCCGGAATTTCTTTAATTGAGCAAGGGAAATTAGATTCTTCATCTTCCCACCAATGGAGCATATTGCTTTACCCAGAGTTTCATAGAAGGAAAAGAAAGTAAAAATATAGCTATAAAAAAGAACAATAAATGCACAAACCATAATCCGATATAAGTGGGAATTAATTCTTCTTCTAACGCACTTCTTGCGCTATTAAGCATCACCAAATAAATCATATATATTAAGATTGCTGGGATCATTTTAGAAAATCTACCTTGCCTTTGATTCGTTTTGCTCAATGGAATAGCTATTAAGCTCATTACTAAAACCAAAATTGGAACAGAAAAACGCCACTGCAATTCAGCTAACTGCTCTGGTTCTTTGGAGAGCATTAATTCTGAAGTAGTGAGTATTTGATATTTCTTCCTATTACGCCTATCAGGGGCTTGTTTTTTCATAGACTGTCCGTATTCCTCAAAACGAGTAATCTTATAATTTGCCTGCCCTGGAATGCCCTCGATACGGTAACCATCTTTTAAAACAAGATAATCTATACCTTCATCTGAATTTTTTTGTTCGCCAGTTTTCGATACAGTTAAGATTAATTGATCTCCATTTTCAGCATCTGGATGATGTTCAGCAAGAAATACATCGAGCATCAAACCTTCTTTATTTATTTCTTCTGTATAAGTAACACCCTTACCTTTTTGAATTGGATAAAAATGACTTGCAGCCATACCATCTAGATCTCCTCTCTCATTTTGGTCTGAAATCAAAGCTTCAACTTTACGGGCGCCGTCTGGAGTAGCAAAAAGACTCAAATAAGACGCTAAAATAGCTACTATGAGCGCTGGGGCTAACGTATATAAGATTAATTTAGTTTGACTCATTCCGCATGCAATCATTACTGTCATTTCACTTTGAACATACAGGCGCCCATAAGCTAGAAGAACACCCAAAAAACATGCCAGAGGTATAATTAGCTCTAAAAACCCCGGTAAACGGTAACCTATCAAAGCAAAAAGAATACCTGCATCCATGTCACCAGCAGCAGCTTCTGCCAAATATTTTACAAATCGGCCACTCATGACAATCATTAACAGCACTACTGTGACCGCAGAAGCAGAACTCAAAAAATCACGTGCAAGATATCGAAAAATTAGCAATAGAAAGATTCCAATTATGCTTTAATATGTATAAATAAATTTATAATTACTAAGTGTACGTTGATTCAAATACCTAACCAACTAAACTTTGGAGAAAAAATGCAACTTAATGCGACCAACTGCAATCTTCGTTCTAAAAAAACCGATTGCCTAGTGCTGATTCTCAGCAACAAAGATGATCAAAATAGTATTCCGCAATCTGTAATAGATAACTCAGTTGAATATTTAGGTCCCACTATAATTGAGCTAATAACAAAACTCCAAGAAAGCGGTGATATTCAAAAAAAATTGGGTAGCTCAGTAATAATCAATTATCCAAACGGTTTGGAAGCACAAAGATTATTAATAGTGAGCAGTGGTGGTGAAATACTAAATGAGCAAATGTTTTTAAGTCTTGCTAAAACTATCGGATTTAAGCTTAAAAGTCTACCTGTCAAAGATGCTGTAATCGCGACCCAAAATATCAATGTCAGAGGTAGGGATGATGTTTGGCAAGCGCAAAAAATTTCCCAAGTGCTTGGTGAACAGAGCTATTTTCCGGATTCACTAAAAACTATAGCAAAGCATAGTTATTCTCTAACAAAAGTTCTGCTTGCTATATCATCAGGTCAGAAATTAAAAGAGATTAAAGATGCATGCAAATTAGGCTTATCAATATCAAAAGGTATGAATTTATCTAAATATCTGGGGGATCTACCAGGAAACATATGTACGCCCTCTTTTTTAGCAAAAGAAGCAAAAAAGCTAGCGATGGGCCACCCTCAATTAACCTGCAAAATAATAAATGAAGCAGAGATGAAAAGTCTTGGTATGCATTCCTTATTATCAGTAACAGCTGGCACACAACAACCTGCAAAAATGATTATTCTAAAATATACTGGTTCCACCAAGAAAAAATTGAAGCCCATTGTGCTCGTAGGAAAAGGTATCACTTTCGACTCAGGCGGTATCAGCCTAAAACCCGGTGCTGCCATGGATGAAATGAAATATGATATGTGTGGGGCAGCTTCTGTATTCGGTGTTTTTTCTATGCTGGTTAATACAGATCTAAATATTAATGTGATTGGAGTTATACCAGCTGTAGAAAATATGCCGGGAGGTAAGGCAATTAAGCCCGGAGATATCGTAAAAAGTATGTCAGGACAAACTATTGAAATCTTAAATACCGATGCAGAGGGTCGGTTGATCCTGTGTGATGCTTTAACATATACAGCTCGATTCAAGCCAAAAAACGTAATAGATATTGCAACCTTAACAGGAGCATGTGTAATGGCTTTAGGGAGTCATGCTTCAGGCTTACTGAGTAATGATGATATTCTTGCAGAGAAACTGGAAACTGCTGGGCGAACAAGCTCTGATAGAGTTTGGCGTCTTCCAATTTGGAGTGAATATGATGCTCAGTTGAAGAGTAATTTCGCAGATATGGCTAATATTGGTGGTCGTTCAGCTGGAACGATTACTGCTGCCTGTTTTCTTGCACGATTCACAAAAGAGTATAAGTGGGCTCATTTAGATATAGCAGGAACGGCATGGAAGGGTGGGAACGCTAAAGGGTCGACTGGTAGACCAGTTCCTTTGTTGTGCGAGTTTTTAATAGAAGAAGCAAATAATGACTAATATTATTTTTTATCGAATAAAAGGTGACTATAATTCATTGCTATTATTTGCCTGCCAGCTAGCTGGCAAAGCTTACCAGAAAAAAGTTTCTGTATTAATAAGTACATCAAAAGAAAGTATATCAAATAAAATTGATGAGAAATTATGGAGCTTCGATCCTGTATCTTTCATTCCTCATGATATTGAAAGCGACCCATCATCACTTGTTGCTATCAATCACGAAATGAAGCCCGGAGAACATGATCAATTGCTAATTAATCTATCGGATAGATCCACACCACGTTGGTTTTCAAGATTTCAGAAAGTTATTGAAATTGTTTATGACGAACAAGAAGTTATTGGTAATAAAAGAAAGCAGTATGGTTTTTATAAGAGTCGCGGATACCCCATTAAGTACTACGATTTAACTGTGAATAATTAAGTCGAGATTTGCTTATAAACAGAAGTTAATCGACTCTGTCATGGTGATCCACTTATAATCCATGGCTTTAAGAATTTTGTATTTTTGCTAATCAGTGCCAATAAGTTGTTTTAACTCTTTTTAACAATAAAATGAGAGATCATGGAAAAGACCTATCGCCCTAAAAACATAGAAACCCAATGGTATGAAACCTGGGAAAACCGTGGGTATTTCAAGCCTAAGGAAAACGGTTCTCCATCTTTCTGCATAGCAATTCCTCCTCCCAATGTCACTGGAAACCTTCATATGGGGCATGGCTTTCAAGAAGCTATAATGGATGCTTTGATACGCTATAAGCGAATGAAAGGTAACAATACGCTATGGCAGGTTGGAACAGATCACGCTGGAATTGCTACACAAATGGTAGTAGAAAGACTTTTGAGCCAAGAGAATATAACCCGTCATGATTTGGGTCGTGAAGAATTTATTAAAAAAGTATGGAGCTGGAAAAAGGAGTCAGGGGGAGCCATTACAAAGCAACTGCGTCGTTTAGGTGCCTCGGTTGATTGGTCTAGAGAACGGTTCACTATGGATGATGGATTTTCTAGAGCTGTTGAAGATGCTTTCATTAAAATGTACGAGGACAATTTAATATATAGAGGAAAAAGGCTCGTTAACTGGGATCCAAAACTACATACTGCTGTATCTGATCTAGAGGTAATTTCAGAGGAAGAAGATGGAAGTTTATGGCACTTTGATTACCCACTATCTCATGGGAATAAACACTTAACGGTTGCTACTACTCGCCCTGAAACTATGCTGGGTGACGTCGCAGTTGCTGTTCATCCTGAAGATCAAAGATATAAAGACCTCATTGGCAAGAATGTTATTTTACCTCTTGTTAATCGTGAAATTCCGATAATAGCCGATGACTATGTTGATAAAGATTTTGGTACAGGTTGTGTGAAAATAACTCCAGGGCATGATTTCAACGATTATGAGATGGGAAAGCGTCATAGTTTACCTGTAATAAATATATTTGATGATGATGCTCGATTAAATGAAAATGTCCCGCCTGTCTATATCGGGATGGATAGATTCGATGCAAGAAAAGAGATTATATCTAATCTTGATAGCCTCGGATTACTTAAAAAAATTGATGCTCATAAAATAAAAATACCTCGAGGCGATAGATCTGGTGTAATCATAGAGCCATATCTAACCGATCAATGGTATGTAAAAGCATCTCCTTTAGCTAAGAAAGCAGTAGCTGCAGTAGAAAAAGGAGATATTAAATTTGTTCCAAAGCAGTATGAAAATATGTATTTTTCTTGGATGCGAGACATTCAAGATTGGTGTATATCTCGTCAGCTCTGGTGGGGGCATCAAATACCCGCTTGGTATGACGATAAAGAAAATGTATATGTTGGAAAATCTGAAGAAGAGGTCCGAACAAAAAATAATCTTGGTGATATAAAGCTAAGGCGAGATAGTGACGTTTTGGATACTTGGTTTTCTTCCAGTCTTTGGACTTTCGGAACGCTTGGATGGCCAGAAATAAACAAATTTTTAGAGAGGTATCATCCCACTAGTGTTCTGGTTACTGGTTTTGATATTATTTTCTTTTGGGTCGCCAGAATGATCATGATGAGCTTATATTTTGTAGATGATATACCGTTTAAAACAGTCTTTGTTCACGGCCTAGTTCGAGATAGTCACGGACAAAAAATGTCTAAATCAAAAGGTAATGTACTTGACCCTATAGACCTAATTGATGGTATTGAACTGGAGCCATTGGTTAAAAAAAGAACCTCAGGAATGATGGTTCCAAAGCTGCGTGAAAAAATTGAACAGCAAACTCGAAAAGAGTTTTCAGAGGGTATAGAAGCTTATGGAACAGATGCACTTCGCTTTACATACTACTCTCTTGCATCTACAGGACGAGATATAAATTTTGATGTAGGCAGAATTGAAGGTTTTCGTAACTTCTGTAATAAGATATGGAATGCTGCACGTTATGTTTTGATGAATACAGAGGGTCAGGATTGTGGGCAAAATAATCATAAAAATTACCAGCTATCATTACCAGATCGTTGGATTATTAGTCGATTACAGCAGGCTGAAAAAGAAGTAGCAGATGCTATTGAAAATTATAGATTTGATTTAGCATCGCAAGCTATTTATGAATTTATGTGGAATGAATACTGTGATTGGTATCTGGAACTATCCAAACCAGTATTATGGGGTGATGATATCGCTTCAGAATTAAAAGTCGGGACCCGTCGAACCTTAATAAGAGTATTAGAGACCACCCTCAGAATGACTCATCCATTTATGCCATTTATTACAGAAGAAATATGGCAACAGCTGAAAGCACTGGTAGATGAAAAAGGTGAAACTATTATGTTGCAGCCCTATCCTATAGAAGATAAAAAACTTATAGATAACGAGGCTACTGATAATATCGAATGGCTGAAAAAAGCTGTGATTGTAATTCGTAATATACGTGGTGAAATGAATATATCGCCTGCGAAGCTGTTAACAGTTTATTTACGAAATGGTTCTAGTGAGGATAAATGTCGACTGAATGAGAATGAGGCTTATTTACTTAAAATGGGGCACTTGGATAAGATAATTTGGCTTGATTGTAATGAAGATGTACCGGCCTCAATAACAGTATTAATTGGAGAGATGGAAATTCTTGTGCCTATGGCAGGATTGATTGATAAGGATGAAGAAATAAAAAGACTAAATAAAGAGCTAGCTAAAATTAAAGACGAATTACTACGCACAAAAGGTAAGCTAGCAAATAAATCTTTTACGAGCAAAGCTCCACAAAAAATTGTGGACATAGAAAAAAATCGACTAAATGAGTTAGAAAAAGCTCATATAAAAATACTACAGCAGAAAGAAAAAATAATTAGTATTTAGATTTATCTTTTTGGATAAGATTGCAAAATTCCTATAATTTATTCTGGACGCATATGAGGAAATAAAAGAACATCTCTTATCGACGATGAGTCGGTTAGAAGCATCACTAAACGATCAATACCTATACCCTCACCAGCTGTCGGCGGAAGTCCATATTCTAGTGCTCTAATATAGTCTGAATCATAATGCATGGCTTCTTCATCACCAGCATCTTTTTCAGCTACCTGCTGGCTGAACCTTGAGGCCTGATCTTCTGCATCATTGAGCTCAGAAAACCCATTAGCTATTTCTTTTCCTCCAACAAAAAATTCAAATCGATCAGTTACAAATGAATTATGATCACTGCAACGAGCGAGTGGAGAAACTTCTGTTGGATATTCAGTAATAAATGTAGGGTTATCTAATAAGTGTTCTACTGTTTTTTCAAAAATTTCAATTTGAATTTTTCCCAACCCCCATGTGTCTTTGAGTGGAATACCGAGATCAGATGCAATAGAGCGCGCTGGTGTTTCTTGATTCAGTTTTTGGGCTTCTATATCTGGGTTAAACTTTAATATGGACTCAAAAACTGACATCCTCTCAAAAGGCTTTGAAAAATCGTACTCCTTCTCCTGAATAATCTCTCCCTCCTTGTTTTTAATAGTATTTCTGACACTCAAACTACCCAATACTGAAGATGCTAAGCCTCGCAACATATCTTCAGTCATATTCATTAAATTAGTATAGTCTGCGTAAGCTTGATAGAATTCGAGCATTGTGAACTCAGGATTATGCCTGGTTGATAAGCCCTCGTTACGAAAGCTTCTATTTATCTCATATACACGCTCAAAACCTCCGACCACTAATCTTTTGAGATATAATTCTGGTGCTATGCGTAAATACATATCAAGATCTAAGGCATTATGATGGGTAACAAAAGGGCGTGCGGCGGCTCCGCCTGGGATAACCTGGAGCATCGGCGTTTCGACTTCCATAAAATTGTTTTCGTTGAGATAAGAGCGCATGTAATTAATTACTTTTGTGCGAATCTTAAATATATCGCGAGACTCAGGATTAACAATCAAGTCAACATAACGCTGTCTGTATCTCATCTCCTTATCTAATAAGCCATGATGTTTGTCAGGCAAAGGTCTCAGTGACTTTGTTAAAAGATGATTATCATCCATACTAACGTACAGATCACCCTTACCTGATTTATGTAGAATCCCATTAACACCAACAATATCACCAAGATCTAAGTTTTTGACAAAAGATCTGGCACCCTTAACAACATATAACTGCATGATCCCAGACATGTCTTGAATCACCATAAAAGCACCACGATTTCTTATTAACCTACCAGCAATACTTACCTTCTGATTTAAGGATTCTAGCTCCTCCTTTGATCTAAACGAGTATTTTTTTTGTAAATCATCTGCTAGATTTTTTCTACAAAAATTATTTGGAAAAGGGCTCGTATTGTTCTCAACGGCTTGCTCACGAATTTTTTCTAGCTTGACTCTTCTTTCAGCGATAAGTTTATTTTCGTTTTGCTCTGGTTCTTTACTCATTTTTTTAACCAATTTAATACTCGTGAATTAAATTTATATAATTATATTTTTATCTATGACCCTAAATTTTACAAACCTGCTTTCAGGGATGCCTCTATAAATTGATCTAAGTGTCCATCTAAAACTAAACTACAATTACTAGTCTGAATATTTGTTCGCAGATCTTTGATTCTTTGATCATCAAGAACATATGAACGAATCTGGCTGCCCCAACCGATATCTGACTTTGAGTCCTCTAATTCCTGAGCAGCCTCATTACGCTTGAGCATTTCTTGCTCATAAAGTTTTGCTCTTAGCATTTTCCAGCAGTTTTCGCGGTTCTGATGCTGAGAGCGTTCACTTTGACACTGTACTACTGCTCCCGATGGAATATGAGTTAACCTTACAGCTGAATCAGTCTTATTGATATGCTGTCCACCAGAGCCGCTTGCTCTATATGTGTCTGTTCGCACATCTGATGGATTGATATCGATATCAATATCGTCATCAATCTCTGGAGAAACAAAAACGGAACAAAATGAAGTATGTCTGCGACTTCCCGAGTCAAACGGTGACTTTCTTACAAGCCTATGAACACCTGTTTCTGTTCGAAGCCACCCAAAAGCATATTCCCCCTCAAAATGAATTGTAGCACTTTTTATACCAGCCACATCTCCAGAGGAAACCTCTTCAAGAATTGTTCGGAAGCCTTTCATTTCCCCCCAGCGAAGATACATGCGTAAAACCATTTCTGCCCAATCTTGGGCCTCAGTACCACCAGAGCCAGACTGAATATCTAGGTATGCATTATTAGGGTCCATCGGGCCTGAAAACATTCTACTAAATTCTAGCTTAACTAATCTCTTAGTAAGCTCTTCTAGATCTGACTCTATCTCCTGAATAGTATCAATGTCTTCTTCAACGAATGCTATTTCTAATAACTCAAAAGCGTCAGAAATTCCTATATCTAAAGTATTTATGGTTTCAACAATAAGCTGCAGAGATGATCTTTCACGTCCAAGATTTTTTGCACGCATAGAGTCTCCCCAAACTTCAGGATCACCTAACTCTAACTCAACCTCATCGAGACGATCTTTTTTATTACTGAAGTCAAAGGTACCCCCGAAGTACATCAGTCCTTTCTTGGAGATCTTTTAAAGCGCTTTTTATCGGATTAATTTCCATTAATGTATGATACCTAAAACTTAAATTAAAAATAGAATTCTATCGGAATATTAACGCCTTCTCCAGCTACTTAAATATACATTAGGGTAATGCATGTAATTTCAATGTAGCAGCTCTCAATTAAAGATTAAACTATTGCAGAAATTTATAAACATATTGGCACAAAAATTAAAAATTCTGTTAAAATCCGCGCAATTTAAATGTAGCTAACCATGTAAATAATAAGATAATTATGAGCTTAATCCGTCTTGATGATATATCTATTGAATTTGGTGATACTCCACTGCTTAAAAACACAAATTTTTCTGTAGAGCCTGGAGAAAGAATTTGTCTGATAGGAAGAAATGGTGCTGGAAAATCTACGCTACTAAAAATAATTAATCGGGAAGTTATCCCTGATTCTGGCGAGATTCATCTTAGACAGCATTTACGAATTAGTCAGCTAGAACAGAATCTACCTGCTGCAGAGGATCGTAAAGTTTTTGATGTAGTTAAAGAAGGGCTGTCTGATCAGCAAAAACTTATAGATCTTTTCAATGAAGCCTCAAAAAAAAGTATGGGCAAGCAAGCAATAAATCACTTAGGCCAACTACAAGCTCAAATTGATGCCGGTGGTGGCTGGAATATCACACAACAAGTTGAAACGATCATAAGTCAGTTAAATTTACCTGCTAATAAGAGCCTATCTGATCTCTCTGGTGGATGGCGGCGTAGGGTTGCTCTAGGAAAAGCATTAGTATCTAACCCAGATCTGTTGTTATTAGATGAACCGACCAACCATCTCGATATAAGTACGATTGAATGGCTTGAACATAAAATACGTAGCTACCAAGGAAGCGTAATATTCATTACTCATGACAGAAATTTTTTACAGAAACTTGCAACACGTATTGTAGAGATAGAAGTGAGTAAACTTATAAGCTGGCCTGGAACTTTTAATAACTATTTACTTTTGAAAGAAAAAACAATTGAAAGCGAGCAAGTTAGAAATGATTTATTTGACAAACGACTTGCAGAAGAGGAAATATGGATTCGTCAAGGTATCAAGGCAAGGCGAACAAGAAATGAAGGTCGTGTTCGTGCATTGACTGCTATGCGTGAGGAGCGTATGCAGCGGTCTACTCGTCAAGGAAAGGCAAGAATAAGTATTGAGTCATCAGAAAAGTCAGGAAGGAAGGTTATTGAAGCGCGTAATCTTTCACATGGGTATATAGATGATAAGCTTATAAATAATATTAGCCTCAAAATACGCAGAGGCGATCGTATAGGTCTTATTGGAAATAATGGTGTTGGTAAGTCAACATTACTTAAAATTCTTTTAGAGCACATACCTCCTAATAAGGGCTCTATTAAGCTGGGAACAAATTTAAACATAGGTTATTTTGATCAAATACATCGTGAATTAGATACTGAAAAAACTATTGCTGAAAATGTTGGGAACGGTAAAGAATACATAAAAATTAATGGCAAGGACCGACATATAATAGGTTATTTACGGAATTTTTTATTTTCACCAAAAAGGGCTATGACTCCTGTTAAAGCACTTTCTGGTGGCGAAAGAAATAGGGTTCTTTTAGCAAAACTATTTACCCAACCAACAAATTTGTTAGTGTTAGACGAACCAACTAATGACCTGGATATTGAAATGCTAGAGGTTTTGGAAGAAAAACTTGTAGAATATGGCGGAACATTAATTATCGTAAGCCATGATCGTCAATTTCTTGATAATGTAGTCACAAGCGTCCTCGTATTTGAAGATGGAGGAGACATACAAGAATATCTAGGTGGTTATAGCGATTGGGAGAATCGTGGCAAAGAACTGAAAATTACAGATCATCAAAATAATCGAAAAAAAACAGAAGAAATAACAGATCGATCTTATGACAAGAATGCAGAGAAAAAAATTCGATTTAAACTTAGTTATAAACTCCAACGCGAGCTTGATATGCTTCCAGCCATTATTGAAGAATTAGAAAATGAGCTAGTTGAACTTCAGAATGTAACTTCTGGATCAGAATTTTATCTCAAGCCTCATACAGAAACAAAACCCCTCTTAGATGCTTTAAATGAAAAACAAAAAGCTCTTGATTTAGCTTCAGAGAGATGGCTTGAATTGGAAGCTAGCGAATAAGGGTCTCTATTATTAGTTGTAATGAATCTCTTCCTTGCCAAAAATTAACATCTACTTTATAGACAACATGTATTTTTTCTTTTTTGTATTCTTGAATGTCATCTAAGCTCACATTGAATGCAATGGCGCTAAGTTGTTCTTGTTTATTAAAATCTACGCAAAGCACCAATTTTATATGTTTTTTACCAACAATGCGTTGACTTAGAATATAAAAATATCCAACGAATAATGGCTCGGGAAATTGCTGTCCCCAAGGGCCAGAGCCTCTGATTAATATAGCGTTTTCTAGGCTTAACTCTTCTGCAGAAAGAGCTCCATCTGTTAAAATAAAATCTTCAAGATCAGAAGTAGTTAGTCGACTTCTAACTACTTTATCGAAAGCTTTTGCAAATAAATCATAATTATTTGATTTAAGGCTGAGTCCAGCAGCCATGGCATGTCCACCAAACTTACTTATTATTCCTGGATGAGCTGTTGCAACAGCCTCCAATACATCTCGAATATGAAGTCCGGGAATGGATCGAGCAGAACCCTTGTATTCTTTTTTATCTTTCTCCCCGCCAGCATCTGCAAAAATAATAGCTGGTCGATGAAACTGATCTTTGATTCTGGAAGCGAGTAAACCCACGACTCCTTGATGCCAGTTACTGTCAAACAAACAAATACCCCAAGGCAGATCTATATTATTCATATTTATTTTTTCTAAAATTTCTAATCCTTCTTCTCGCATATTAGCTTCAATACTTCTTCTTTCCATATTAAGCTGATCAAGTTGAGTTGCATATTTTTTTGCAGCGTTGTGATCATTTTCTAAAAGGCAGGCTATACCAATACTCATATCAGTTAGTCTTCCAGCAGCATTCAATCTTGGTCCTACTGCAAAACCTAAATCACTCGCTACAAGTGTCTTGTAATCTTTATCTGCCAAATTTAGTAATGCTTGTATTCCTGGTCTTAAATTTCCCGACCGTATACGCAATAAACCCTGATGAACTAGAATTCTATTAGTGTAGTCAAGTGGCACAACGTCGGCCACAGTTCCAAGAGCCACTAAGTCAAGCCATTGGGACATATTTGGAATAATAATTTTCTGATTATCGAACCAACCGATATTGCGCAATCTTGATCTGAAGGCTATTAACAAATAAAAAACAACACCGACGCCTGCCAGATTTTTACATGGGAAATCACAACCATACTGATTAGGGTTTAAGATGGCATCTGCAATTGGTAAGCTTAATCCTGGTAAGTGATGGTCTGTTATCAAGACCCTGATTCCTGCTTCTTTTGCAGCTAAAACACCACTAATACTTGATATGCCGTTATCAACTGTAATCAGCAGATCGGGTTTAAACTTTTTTGCTAACGTGACAATCTCAGGAGTAAGGCCGTAACCTAATTTGAAACGATCGGGAACAATATAATCTATGTTTTTCATCCCCATTGCACTTAATGCTAATATCATGAGTGCAGTACTTGTTGCGCCGTCAACGTCAAAGTCCCCAACTATTAAAACACGCTGCTGATGATTCAATGCTTCCTCTAAGAGACTTATGCTCTCATCTAAACCTTTAAATTCATTTGGGGTATACAATTTTTTTAAAGAATAATCTAACTGGTCCTCATCGGTAATTCCTCTACCTATATAAATCCTTTTAAGAAAATCAGGATAATCATTATCAAAATTATCAGATTTAAAATCAACTTCGCGTATTTTTAGGTTTTTATTAGACCTAGAGTTTTTTATCAATATATCGTCCTGTGAGATCGCAAATTTAAACTCTAACTAATTGGTTTTTTTCGCCCAATTAGATGGAACATATAATTTATTAGCTTAGACGGCCTGTAGGTCTGCTAATATTTCTTTTATCCTAGCTTTTTTATCTCGTCCAATCGTTGGTATATCTACAATACTAGACTTTCCTGTCGGATTAATAATCTTAATAATTTCTTGTCTCATATCCTCGAGATCAGTATCTTGATATTTGAGAATGAAAAAATTTTCTAATTCATTTTGTGAGCAACTATCTCGTAACATCTTTAGCAAAGAAGTCATCAAATGTTTTCGTGCCTCATCCTTTATATCCATTCTGCTAATCTCTAACATAGTTTCTAACTAAAAATTTAAGAAATTTTCAAACTTAAAGCTTCTTTTTCAAACTGAACACCTGACCACCCATTTTTAATAAAGCTTCTTATATTTTGATGATTGACTCCACAGGGATCGATTAATACATCCTTTCGATAAAAATCACCAAAACATTGAAGAACCTCAGATTCAGTTAACTTATTCAACAGGCCAAAAGCAAATATTTTACAAGACCCAATATTTTCATCTATTTTATTTAAAATCTCTGAATTTTTGAATTCTGTTGCTTCAAAAATATAATATTTATCAATAATAAAGATTGTATCTTCAAATGAAACGCTCTCTGGAAGATTTTTTAACCTAAAAATGTATTCCTTTAGATTCATAAATTTTAAATTTCACTGTTTGAGCTTATTATTTCTTATCAAAATTATTTTAATCTCAGGATAGTTAATCTTTTGTAGTTGAAAATTTTATTTTGTTAAATCCTGAATTCTGAGATACTTTCATAACATGAATTATTGTCTGATAATCTACTCGACTATCAGCACTAATAATTAATATAGCTGTTTTTTCGTCTTTCTCAGTTCTATTTTTAAGAGCTATCTCAAGGTCTTTAGGTGTGTCAACTTGTAAAATTTTATCGTTAATAGAATACCTTCCATCTTCGGTGATTGTAACAACTACAGGATTATTTTTAGACTTTTTTGAAGTCCCTTCTGAAACTGGAAGATTTATTTTTAATTCAGTAAATGTCTCAAATGTTGTACTTATAGCTAAAAAAATGATGATTACAAGCAACACATCAATTAGAGGAATAAAATTTAACTCTGGATCACCAGATACATTTTTTTTTCTGAAATTCACTAGTTTAATTCCTTCGACTAGATATTGAGTTTACCAAAGCATTAGAGTGCACTTCCATCTCATTAAGAATATGATCGACTTTGGTTCTGAAATAACGGTACGCAATCATTGCTGGCACAGCAACCAAAATACCTCCTGCTGTATTATATAAAGCTATTGAAATGCCTTTTGCAAAAACTGAAACATCGCTGCCGCCGGAGGTAAATGATCCAAATAACTCAACCATTCCAATAATAGTTCCAAATAAGCCCAGCAAAGGCGCGACAGTTGCTACTGTGGTTAGATACGTCAGATGTTTTTCTAACTGATATCTAATATTTGTTGCCTTTTGCTCAACTATTACAACTATAGCTGATGTATCGGTATTTTTATTTTGTAAAATAGTGGTAAATATTTCACCTAAAAAATTTCCACTGCATTGCTTTTTAAGCTCTTCTTCATCTATATGATTTTTATTAATCATTGATTTACTGGTACTAAGTAGTTTTTTGGGTATGGCTAATTCCTCTCTTAAAAACCAAGCTCTTTCTAATATAATGGAAAGGCCAATTATCGAAGTAAAAATTAAAAGCCAAATTGGCCAACCAGCTCCATCTATAACTTGCACAAACATAAAATTTTCTCTCTTAATTAATTTATTTCAAACTTAATAGGAACATAAATAGTAAGAATTTTATTTTTTAACAGCTCTGGTGGAACTGGTAATGGCATTGCTCTATCGATCATTTTCATAGCTTCATTATCTAGAATTTTAAAGCCAGAGGAAATACTAATATTTTTTAAAATCAGATCACCTTCACCTGTCAGCTTAACATTTAGTACAGTTTTTCCTTCCCAGCCTCTTCTTTGAGCAAGTCTCGGATATCGTTGAAATTTAGCTATGTGCCTAGATAGCAAGTCGAGAAATTTATCCTGGGCTACCTTACTGGATCCTGGCTTTGTTCTTTTGTAATATTTTTTTGGTGGTAATAGTTGTTTTTCTATTTTTGTTTGCTGAGCAATTTCAGATTGCTTTTCTATCAAATTTTGTGGTTCAGGATTAGTTAACTTTATTTCTTGATTTTTTATTTCAGGAATAGGCTCTTCAAAAATTCCTGGGTTAAAACTTATTTCTAAGTCCTGTTGTACTTTTGGGATAAAATTATTGCCGAAACTTATAAAAAAAACTCCATGAATCAAAATAGATAATAAAATAGCTTGAGTTAAATCAATATTTTTCAAGCTTAATGGAATGTGCATTTAAGAGATATTCTCAGCAATAAACTTTTGTACATCTTTAATATTGTTTGCTTGAATAGTGTATCTTTCTTTTCTATCAAACAAGTCTGTCATATGCGGTGGTAGTTCTGGATCATTTTTAAATCCAGCTTTGCGCGATGATTCAGGAAATTTAGCAGGATGAGCTGTAGAGAGGCATATAGCAGGAGTAGCCTTATGGCCGATTGTTCTTCTTGCGGCCTGAACACCTATAGCTGTATGTGGGTCTACGATATACCCGGACGTTTTCCAAATATCAGACATAACCTTTGTCATATTGTCATCATCTAATCGATAGCTTGAAAATAATTTCCGAGCCTTAGAGAGAACCGTGTCTGTTAAAACTAGTTTACCTTTTGATTTAAAATCAGACATGAGTTTATTTATCATTTCTCCATCACGGTCATGAAGATCAAAAAGCATTCTTTCAAAATTGCTAGAAACCATAATATCCATAGATGGAGATAAACTTTGAACTAAGGTTTTAATACTCAGGTCATTATCGCTAATACACCGATGAAGGATATCGTTGGAGTTTGTAGCAATAACAAGCTGATCGATCGGTAATCCCATTTTTTTAGCTAGATAACCCGCAAATATATCACCAAAATTTCCGGTGGGAACTGAAAAAGATACTGGACGATATGGCGAATTTAGTGCTAACCCCGCATAAAAATAATATACGATTTGAGCCATAATTCTAACCCAATTAATTGAGTTAACCGCTACAAGCTGTCTATCCTTTGGCAAAAAAGACTGGTCACTAAAGCTATTTTTTACCATATTCTGACAATCATCAAAGTTTCCATCTAAAGCTATATTGAAAACATTATTCTGAAGAACAGTCGTCATCTGTCTTCGTTGGACGTCAGAGACTCGATTGTGAGGATGGAGAATAAAAATATCTAAATGCTTGCTATGACGGCATCCCTCGATTGCAGCAGAACCTGTATCCCCCGATGTTGCGCCCATTACAACAACTCTTTGATTTCTTTTTTCCAGCACGTAATCCATGAGATTACCAAGGAACTGAAGTGCGAAATCTTTAAATGCTAACGTAGGTCCATGAAAGAGTTCAAGAATGAATTCATTGCGCGCAGTTTGCACAAGTGGCGCGATAGCTTTGTGCCTGAAGGTGCTATAAGTTTTTTTTATGAGAAGTCTTAAATCATCATCTGGCACTTCTCCATCAATAAATGGTGACATTATTTTAAAAGCTAATTCTTCGTATGACAGATCAGACCAAGAAGAAATTTCCTCTTTTGTAAATCTTGGAATTTTTTCTGGTACGTATAAACCACCATCAATGGCTAAACCAGCTAGCATTGCTTCTTCAAAAGACAATATTGGAGCTTTTCCACGTGTACTTACATATTTCACAATAGTTACCTGTTTAACTTATAACTTCTTCTTTTTTTAATTAAGTCATAAATATTTTTAATTGAATTAATTTAATGATTCAACTCTTATTTTGACTACATCTCCTTTTATTACATCTAAAGCTTGAATTTTATCTATCGCTGCATCAATATATTTTTCAATTGTGTTATTCGTTAAAAGAATTAGCTGAACATGATTTTTTTCTGCGGCTGGTTCTTTCTGGATGATTGCTTCAATACTAATATTTTCCTCGCTGAGTGCCTTGGTTATCTTAACTAAAACACCGGGTACATCCAGAGCAGTTATACGCATATAGCTAGCAGTCCTAACTTCACATGCAGGCAATACAGTAACGTCTTTCAAGGTGTCATATTTATAACCAAAATGTGCTACGCGTTGCTCTGGTTTAGATTCAATTAACCTCGCGATATCGCAAATATCTGAAATCACAGCCGATGCAGTCGGTCCAGCACCTGCGCCAGGCCCATAATACATAGTAGAACCAACAGCATCACCTTTCACTAAAACTGCATTCATCACTCCGTCAACATTAGCTATTAAGGATTCTTTAGGAATTAATACTGGGTGGACGCGTAATTCAACTTCTTTTTTCATTTTTCTTGCAATACCTAAATGCTTGATGCGATACCCTAATTGTTCGGCATATGCTACATCTTGAGGTTCAATTTTTGTAATTCCCTCCGTAAATATTTTATCGAATTGAAATAAGTGTCCAAAGGCCAATGAAGCTAATATTGCCAACTTATGTGCAGCATCTATTCCCTCTACATCAAAGGTTGGATCGGCCTCAGCATAGCCAAGATTTTTTGCTTCTTTTAAAACATCCGGAAAGGTCCTATTTTTATCTTTCATTTCACTCAGTATAAAATTGGAGGTTCCATTAATAATCCCTGCTACCCATTCTATATTGTTAGCTACTAAACCTTCGCGAAGAGCTTTTACAATTGGGATACCTCCAGCTACAGCTGCTTCGAAAGCAACAGTCACTCCCTTTTTATCTGCCGCACAGAAGATCTGATTTCCATGTTCAGCAATCAATGCCTTATTGGCGGTGACAATATGTTTTCCATTCTCAATTGCTCTTAAAACTAAGTCTTTTGCAACTGAAGTGCCACCAATCAGCTCTACAAGAATATCTATTTTAGGATTATCAGCTATGGAGAACACATCTTGATTAAAACTGATTCCTTTTAAATCAAGATCATTTGGAGTGGTTCTAGATCCAATCTGGTTTAATAAGATCTCACAACCAAGCCGATCTTTTATTTGTTGAGAGTTACGATTAAGCACATCCATGGTTCCTCGGCCAACCGTACCTAAGCCACATATTCCGATACTTACAGATTTCAATTTATTCGCCCTAGCTTTTAAGTTAGTTTATGTATCTAAGAAGAAATATATTCAGCCCAGATATGAATTTAAATAGTTATTTAAAGTATTATAATCTATCCCTACTAAGATTTTCGCACATAATAACCGGCAATAAAATTAGCCGTATCGGTATCTGTGTTTTAATAGTAAATATCGAAGCTTTGATTAATAAGATTAGTAATTAGCTATAATCTCCAGCAGCTTACTTGCTGGGCGATAGCCCATTAATAGAGTACCATCTTCCAATAAAATCGCGGGTGTACCTGTAATTCCAATTTCCTGACCAAGATCCATTTGATCAGAAATAGGATTATCATCACAAATATACTCATCTATAGTTTCACGTTGTTTTAAAGCAGATAAAGCCTTATTTTTGTCTCCAGCGCACCATGCAGAGGCCATTTTTTTATATGATTCGGAGTTAATACCTGCTCTTGGATAAGCAAGATAGCGAACCTCTACTCCTGCTGAGGTAAGGTTAGAAAGAGTTTCATTATGGAACTTACGACAAAAATGACAATCTACATCAGTAAATACATATATGATCTCTTTAGCTTTACTGGTCGACGGAAATATAATCATATTTTTTTCGTGGACTTTTTTTATACTATTTTTACGCATTTCTAGTATGCTTTCGGCAACAACTGGAACGAATCCAAAGGGTTTTGCTTGATACATATCCCCAACTATTAAATATTCCCCATTTTCTTCAACATAAAAAAATTGATTAGAATCTACTCTGATTAAATATAATCCAGGAATCTTAGTTTTCTCTATATCATCAAATTTTAAATCTGGCCGTGAATTCAATAGATTGGATTTGAGTTTCTTTGCAACATCTACTGGAATATTTTCTTCACTATTAGAAATTGTCGAAAAAAAGATCAAAAAAATACCCAATAATATTGATAGCCTCATAAATATAATATTAAGATTTTTCTTTAGCATGAGTATGTACCTCTATCCTCTTTATTCTAGCCTCTAGGATGATGCTCGCTATGAAGTTCTCTCATGCGGCTATTAGCAACATGTGTATAAATTTGGGTTGTTGATAAGTCACTATGGCCCAGCAACAACTGTACGACTCTTAAGTCAGCTCCATGATTCAATAAATGAGTTGCAAAGGCATGACGGAGAGTATGTGGAGAAACTGACTGGCTAATTTTTGCATCACATGCGTACCTTTTTAGTCTATGCCAAAAAGTTTGCCGAGTCATTTGTTTAGCTCTTGTGCTCAAAAACAAGACTTCACTTTGTATTTCATTTAATAGTATCGGTCGTGAATCTTTTATATATTTTTGCAACCAATGCATCGCCTCTTCCCCAAGAGGAACAAGCCGCTCTTTGCTCCCTTTTCCAAAAACTCTAACAACTCCTTGGCGTAGGTTTATTTCATGCAATCTTAAACTAACAAGCTCTGAAATTCTTAATCCGGAAGCATACAGAATCTCCAACATAGCTTTGTCTCGTAAACCAAGAGCTTCCTTAACATTCGGGGCACCCAATATTGCTTCGACATCTGATTCAGACAAACTTTTAGGTAATGGAGAACCCAGTTTTGGGCTATCTATTAATATTGTAGGATCAGATTTAATATTTTTTTCACGCAGACAGTAACGATAAAAACTTCTCAGACAAGACAGCTGTCTAGCAGTAGTTCTTGCAGATAGGCCTTGCTCAAAACGATAAGACAAAAACATTTGAATATTCCGTCGAGAAGCATTCAGCAAATTAATTTTTTGCACCTCAAGCCAAGCCGAAAAAATCTTTAAATCTCGCCCATAAGAATATAGGCTATTTTTACTAAGGCCTTTTTCCATCCAGATAGAATCAAGATAACTATCAATAGTTATCTGGTTTTCTTCGCTAATAGTCATATTTTGATCATATTATCCAAAAAAAATCATATTGTATTCTAAAGCTAATTAGCTATTAAATAAAAAATTTAATGGTATATTATTTTAACAAGTTTAAACAAAAAAAAGCGCTTTTTAAAAGCGCTTTTTTATCTTACTAGATGGTAAATTAAACAGTTTTTAATTTTTCTTTAATTCTAGCTTTGCGACCTGATAGATCCCTCAAGTAGTAAAGCTTTGCCTGACGGACATCTCCACGTCTGCTTACAGAAATACTTGCGACTTGCGGGCTATATGTTTGAAATGTTCTTTCTACTCCAATACCACTTGATATTTTACGTACAGTAAAAGCAGAATTTAGAGCGCGATTTCGTTTAGCAATCACAATACCCTCAAAAGCCTGAAGACGTTCACGAGTCCCCTCTATAACTTTAACCTGCACAATAATGGTATCACCAACTGAAAATTGTGGGAGATTCTTCTCCATTTGTTCTGCTTCAATTGCTGCGATAATTGAATTTTTTCCGCTCATAATTTGCTCCTCAGCTATTATATTTTGGTGTTATCACCTTTTTGAGTAGCGTCGAACAGATAGGATAGCAATCTAGTTACTTTCATCAGTCGACTCTTTTGAAATACTATCCTTCATTAAGCTATTTAGTATCTCTTTTTGCTCTTTATTAAGATTTAATCCGGGTAACAATTCCGGACGCCTATACAATGTCCTTTTTAAAGATTCTTTTAATCGCCACTGTCTAATGTTTTCGTGGTTCCCTGATAAAAGTATATCTGGGACTTTTAAGCCTTTATAGACCTCTGGTCTAGTATAATGATGGCAGTCTAACAAGCCTTCCGAAAAAGAATCTTGTTTGGCAGACAATTGGTCACCGAGGGCTCCTGGTAGTTGGCGTATTATTGCATCCATCAAAACCATTGACGGAAGTTCTCCTCCACTGAGGACATAATCACCTATAGACCATTCTTCATCAACTTCTAGGTCGATAATTCTTTCATCTACACCTTCATATCGCCCTGAAACAAAGATGAGGCTACTTTCAACAGCTAATGACTGCACCCCTTTTTGGGTTAATACTTTTCCCTGTGGCGATAAATAAATAACTTTTGTTTTAACTCCTATCCAATCTTTAGCTTCATTAATCGACTGGTGGAGCGGTTCGGCCATCAACACCATTCCTGGACCGCCGCCATAAGGTCTATCATCTACAGTATTATAATGATCAATTGCATAGGTCCTAGGATTGAAACACTTAACCTCAAGTAAACCATTTTTAACTGCACGACTGCTAATACCGTGCTCAAGCAAAGCGTCAAACATTTCTGGAAATAATGTGATAAGGCCTATTTTCATAGTCTAAATCATAGCACGTATAGCAATTTTGGTATTTTCAATAGGGTCCTAAAATTCAGGATCCCAATCCACCTCTATAATATTAGATTTAAGATTTACAGATGAAATTACTTGCTTTATGCAGGGAATTAATCTTTGTTTGAGATCCAAACTAGATGCGTCACCCTGTATCTCAAGCACTTCATTCGCACCGGTTTCCAATAAACCAACGACTATACCAAGATCAACTTTTCCAGTAATTGTGGTAACTCTTAAACCCTTAAGTTGATACCAATAATATTCACTAGCATCTAGCTTGGGGAGCTCAGAACGATCTATAGCTATATCTCTTTGACATAGTTCTTTTCCAGAGACGTCTCTATCATCAAAATTATTTATATGGGCAATAAGATCCTGACTTGCCACTTTATATTCATTAACCTTTATTAATTTCCATCCTTTTTCGGAGTTTAACCACCAAGGATTATAATCAAAAATTTTTCTTGGTTCTTCTGTGTATGAGTGTATTTTAACCCATCCTTTGATACCGTGTACTGTAGTAATTCGACCAACAATAATCGGATCGAATGGTAAAACGGGATCTGAAAAAATATCGATTGAGCTCACTTCAATCAGAGAAAATTAACATCAGGCTACAGAAGCCTCTTTGATTAAACGAGAAACTCGATCACTTATACCTGCGCCTAATTTGACCCAATGCTCTATTCGATCAGTATCAACACGCAGACGTTCTTCTTGTCCACGGGCGACTGGATTAAAAAAACCAATTCTTTCAATATACTTACCATCTCGAGCCCGACGACTGTCAGTTACATGGATATGATAAAAAGGGCGTTTTTTTGACCCCCCACGAGCTAAACGAATTGTTACCATGAAATTTCTCTTTCTTGTTGTTTAAATTTTTTTAAACGGTTCATATTCATACAAAAATATAATTTAATTATACTGTACATATAAAGGCGCAGAATTATATCCAAAAGATTGGTGCATGTATAGCATTAGGCTAAGCGGTCCAAGATCTTATCAATAGAGAAACACGAGCCCTAAAAAGGGAATTTATTATTTCCTCCAGGTAATGCCCCTCCACTATTGGGACTTGATGCCCCAGATATCGTTTTCAACATGCGTTTCATGCCTTTACCTTTCATCTTTTTCATCATCGCGCCCATTTGTTTATGTTGTTTGAGTAGACGATTCAAATCTTGCAATGTGGAACCTGAACCTTTTGTAATACGTTTTTTTCTAGAACCATTTAATATTTCTGGTTTACCTCGCTCTAAAGGTGTCATCGAATCTATTATGTATTCCATACGAGAAAAATTATTAGCTACATCTGGTTTCGTAGGCATTTGTGGTATACCGCCAAGCCCCGGTAATTTCTCCATCATACCAGCTAATCCACCCATACTTTTCATTTGTTGTAATTGATCTTTTAAATCATTTAAATCAAATTTCTTACCTTGCGATACTTTTTTTGCAAGACTATCTGCTTTTTTTCGATCAACTTTCTCTTCCACTTCCTCTATAAGCGACATCATATCGCCCATGCCAAGTATCCGAGATGCTATTCTTTCTGGATGGAAGGGCTCAAGAGCATCTATTTTTTCTCCAACTCCCAAAAACTTTATCGGCTTACCTGTAACTTGACGTATAGAGAGGGCGGCCCCACCACGAGTGTCTCCATCTATCTTAGTCAGGATTATTCCAGTTAAAGGCAGATTATCGTTAAAAGCTTTAGCGCTTAAAACTGCATCCTGACCAATCATTGCGTCGGCAACAAAGAGTGTTTCAATCGGTTTGACTGTTGCGTGAATAAGACTTATCTCATTCATTAATTTTTCATCTACATGGAGTCGCCCAGCTGTATCAATAAGCAAAATATCCATGAATTTAATTTTAGCAGAATGCAGGGCCTCAGAAACAATATCAACCGGTTTTTGGGATGACACACTTGGGTAAAATTCAACATTCAGCTCATTCGCAAGAACCTCCAGCTGTTTTATTGCAGCAGGTCTATATATATCAGCACTGACTACCATGACTTTTTTCTTTTTCTTTTTAGAAAGAAAAGATGCTAGCTTTGCTAAAGATGTAGTTTTACCAGCGCCCTGCAGTCCAGCAACCAGAATAACAGCTGGCGCTTGCGCAAGTAGGTTTAATTCCTCATTACTCTCACCCATCAGAATCTCTAGTTCTGTTTGGACAATCTTCAGGAATTGCTGGCTTGGATTGAGATTGCGACTAACATCTGCCCCTAAAGATTTTTGTTTTATGTCCTCAATAAAATTTTTTACAACTGGAAGGGCGACATCTGCTTCGAGTAGGGCTACACGGACTTCTCTTAAAATTTCATGTATATTTTTTTCAGTTAAATTTGATTTACCAGAAATTTTTTTAAAAGAGTTTGAAAGTTGCTCACTAAGATTTTGAAAAATAGCCATATTAATTTTTACATCTTTAGAGTTGAAAAAATTATTATAACTCAAATATTCAAATATGATTACAGTAAGTCTTTTTTGGATTTTTTATGATTTTTAATTTATATTAACAATCATCGATTTAAGGAAATATTTCTGTTAACCGGCTATTAATTTTTTTGCATAAGTCAAAAATTTAATAAATGTCTTATTTCTAAGACGCTTTTCGCGGAATACTATATGTGGCACACTTTAATTAAATTAATTAAAATTTTTTTATTCTCATAACTCAAATGATAAATAGTTAAACCTATGTTTATAGCGACTGCTTCAATAATATTTTATCTAATAGCAGCTTTGTATCAAGCGCTGCAACTCAGCAAGAAGGTTAGCCAAAATCCTGCTGTAATTATTATTCTTTCAGTTCTAGCAGTATCTCTTCATGGTTATGCCAGTCTTCAATGGATGCTTACTGATCAGGGCGTAACTTTTAGTCTAATTTCAATTATAACTATTATAATCTTTGCAGTGAACTGTATTGCTCTTGCTAGTAGCTTCAAAAGACAATGTCAGGATTGTGTTCTGTTGCTTTTCCCACTAAGCGCCCTTATTTTATCTATCGCTATGACGACAATCGCGATGAAAGCTAAAACACCAGGGCTAAGTTCACCGGTAGTTTCGACACAAGTAGGATTTCATATTTTTCTCTCAATCCTGTCATTCAGTATGCTTACGATTGCTGCATTTCAAGCGCTATTTCTAGCTCTTCAAGAATGGCGACTTAGGCGTAAAAGATTTGGAAACTTCCCACAAATTTTTCCATCACTACAAACTATGGAGTCTCTCTTATTCGAAACACTATGGGCCGGGTTTGGTTTACTTACACTGTCACTCGCTACAGGTTTGATTTTTTTTGAGGATCTCTTTGCACAGCATCTTGCTCATAAAGCTTTCTTTTCACTTTTCTCATGGATATTTTTTGCTATTCTGCTGTGGGGACGTCACTTCCGCGGCTGGCGAGGAAAAACAGCGATACGTTGGACATTGGTAGGTTTTGGGACTTTAGCTATAGCATACTGGGGCACAAAATTTGTCTTAAAGGTTTTACTTATAAGTTAATGTAGCAATTGAGCTTGCCAAGCCAAGAAAATTTCTTCAACATACACGATCCATAAGTAAAAAAGGTTTTTTCTTCTTTGAACGATACTGCTATAGAGCTACTATTTTCAATTCTTGTTGGCCTAATAATATTATCAGCATTTTTTTCTAGCTCAGAAACCGCAATGATGTCTCTTAATCGTTATAGATTAGATCATCTCAGGAAAAACCATCGTGGAGCACGAAAAGCTCACAAACTATTAAAGCGGCCAGATAGGCTTATTGGTATTATTTTAATTGGTAACAATCTCACCCATATCCTTTGTTCAGCAATTGCAACGGTCATAGCATTTCGGCTCTATGGTGATGCTGGTATATTTATTGGTACAGTATTATTGACATTAGTAGTACTCATATTTGCTGAGGTAACCCCAAAAACAGTAGCAGCTCTTCATCCAGAAGGCATTGCCTTTTTCTCCAGCCATGTACTGAAACCTCTCCTAATATTATTTTATCCTTTTGTATGGCTTGTAAATCAACTTTCAAATGGACTGCTAAGAGTGTTTGGAATCAATCCGAATAAAAGTAGAGATGATGGCTTAAGTAAGGCTGAACTTAGAACAGTAGTGGGTGTATCAAGCAAAAAAATCCCAGAACAAGAAAATATGCTAATAAATATTTTGGATCTTGAGGAGATTACAGTTAATGACATCATGGTGCCTCGTAACGAGATTGTAGGGCTTAATCTTGATAACAAGAAAGATGGTATTCTCGATACTATAATAAATTGTGGCTATACGCGCATTCCAATTTTTAGAAGTGACATTAATCAAATTGAAGGTATTCTTCATATGAAAAATGTCCCCAGATTACTTCGTATGGGGGGTGAGGGTCTTACACAAAGAGCTATCAAAAGATTCGCTCGTGAACCATATTTTGTACCAAAAAATACCCCCCTTAATAAACAGTTATTAAATTTTAAACTCAATCAGAGGCGCATAGCGATTGTTGTTGATGAATATGGTGAGATTGAGGGGCTCGTGACCTTGGAGGATATTCTAGAGGAAATCGTGGGAGACTTTACCACCAACAAAGCTGAAGATGAAAATCCTGGTATGGCTATAATTAAGAATGATTTCTTTGAAATTGATGGATCTCAGACTATAAGAGAAATCAACAAGGAAGCTAACTGGGATCTTCCCACTGACGGACCAAAGACATTGAGCGGTCTAGTATTAGAGTACCTCGAGAATATACCAGATGGTAATGTATCATTAACTATTGAGAATTATCGTATTGAGACAATATCTCTTAGCGACAAAAGTGTTACAAAGCTACAAGTGAAGCAGGTGATGAGAAAAATTGAGCTGGAAGAGGAAGATGAAATCTAGCAAGACTTACCAAATGACGAAAAAATAGACCACAATGTAATAAAAATACAGCTTTAAGCAAAAGGATTATTTTTTTTTGCTCTTTGAGAAGCAATTACCACTACTTCATGTTGCTCAGTATCATCCATCAACATCCATTCTCTAATTTCCCGAGAATTACGATAACACCCGATACAAATATCTTCCTCGTTCATAGAACAAACTGAAACACATGGTGATGGAATTATGCCAGCCATTTTTTATCCAAAAGTTTAAATGTAATTAATTAAATTATTGAACAAATTTTGCTAGGTTACAACATGAAAATTCTATTGCATAGATATAACAATTCACACTCACATTTATATATACTTAATACTCGTTAATTTTAATGGCAAAGTCTTATGAATTTTTGTAGTAATTGCGGGAGCCCAACGAGCAAAAATATACCTCTTGGAGACAATAGAAATCGTGATATTTGTACTAAATGTGGTGCTATTTTTTATCAAAACCCAAAAATTATAGCTGGATGTGTTCCAATATTTGATGACAAAGTACTATTATGCAAAAGAGCTATAGAGCCTCGGTCAGGTTTATGGACTCTTCCGGCTGGTTTTATGGAGAATCATGAAACTTGTTTAGAAGCCGCACTTCGCGAATCGGAAGAAGAAGCCAACACTCATATCAGAGACCCTATTTTATGTGGAATCTTTGATTTGCCTCACATTAATCAAGTATATATATTTTACCGAGGTGAAGTCATTGATGGGCTATTTGGTCCAGGGGTTGAATCACTTGAGGTTAAGCTATTCAAAGAAAATGATATTCCTTGGAAAGATCTAGCATTTCCTGTAGTAGAAATTATGCTTAAACATCAATTTGAAAAAATAAAGCAAACAGACATCTGTACCGCAACAATAAATAAGTCTTGGGCAAAAAGCTAAATATGCTTTCTCATATCACTTAAATGGATGATTCAAAATAATTGTTTCTGATCGATCCGGACCTGTAGATATAATATCAACTGGAACACTCAGGAGATTCTCAATCCTTTTGATATATTTTTTAGCATTAACTGGAAGGTCTCTAAACTCCTTAATTCCAAGTGTTGTCTCTTTCCAACCAGAAATTTCTTCATATTCAGGTACTAAATTTTCATAGTCATCTGCGTGTCTCGGAAGTGCTGCTTTTTTTCCATCCATATCTAAGTATGCAGTACATATTTTAATTGTTTCAATGCCGTCCAAAACATCTAATTTTGTGAGGCATATTCCAGAAATAGAATTGATATTTACAGCTTGCTGAAGCGCCACAGCATCAAACCAACCACACCGTCGCTCTCTTCCAGTAGTCGCACCTGTTTCATGTCCTTTTTTACTAAGATATAACCCGACATCACAAAATAACTCTGTAGGGAAAGGTCCAGACCCAACTCGGGTTGTATAAGCCTTAGTGATACCCAGAACATAATCCAAATAAAGAGGGCCAAATCCACTACCTGTTGCAGCAGACCCTGCAGTAGTATTTGAAGAAGTCACAAAAGGATAAGTGCCATGATCAATATCTAATAGTGAACCTTGCGCACCTTCAAACATTATATTTTTTTCAGACTCTCTTGCTTGGTGCAAAGCACTAGTTACATCACCGACCATAGCCTCTAAATTCTCTGCCCAATATACTGATTTAGTGAGTGTTTCATCATAACTGATAGATTCTTCACCATAAAATGAAGTAAGCACAAAATTATGGTAATCCATTAATTCTTTAAGTTTAATTGGAAATTTATCTTTATTAAATATATCTCCAAGCCTGAGGCCTCGACGAGCAACTTTGTCCTCATATGCTGGACCAATACCCCTGCCAGTAGTTCCAATTTTAGACTGCCCTTTAGCTCGCTCTCTAGCCTGATCGAGAGCTATATGCACTGGCAGAATAAGGGGACATGACGGGGAAATTTTAAGCCTTTCCCTAACTGGTATACCCTGTTGGTTTAATTCATCCATCTCTGATAGGAGAGCATCGGGGGACAAAACAACACCATTTCCAATCAAACAATTTACATTAGCACGCAAAATGCCTGATGGAATTAGGTGGAGGATTGTTTTTTTTCCATCTATGACTAGAGTATGGCCAGCATTGTGACCGCCTTGGAACCTGACTACAAAACTAGCTTGATCAGTTAATAAATCAACAATTTTACCTTTACCTTCGTCCCCCCACTGAGAACCAAGTACCACTACATTCTTGCCCATTTTTTTTCTCTAAACTAGTTAAAAAGTTGATTATATTGGAGCTACTTGAAACTCGTTGCCTACTAAGATTAGCTGACGGTCACACCCTAATTCATGAAAATTTGCTTCTTGACCCTGAAATCCCATAACAACGCGATTACCAGCAAGACGCAATTTTTCAATTGCTAGATGCTGATCACTCTGATCTGAAGCTGGTGCGAATATACCTGTGGCTACAAGATTTTCATTTTTATTCAGCTGAACAAGTGTTTTTAGACTCATGTTAAAGCCGGTAGCTGGTCGTGATCTGCCAAAACTTTTTCCTACATGATCGTATCTGCCACCATTACCAATAGCTTGTCCTGCTCCTGGCGCATAAACAGCAAAGACTAATCCTGTATGATAATGGTAGCCACGCAATTCACTCAGATCGAAGCAAATCTCAATATTAGGGCTGCTTTCTGTCAAAGCATCTGCTACGGACTGCAGCTCATCTAAGGCTAGTTGAACCTCTGAAGGAGCATCTTTTAATAGCGTACGGGCACTACTAAGTATTGAAACATCCCCCACCAAACCAACAAGGGACTGGATTATTTTTGCATAAACATCATTATCAAGATTTGAGTCAATCCATATATTTAGTTGCGGAATAGATTTACTTTGAACTAGATTAAATAATTCTTTCTCTTTTTGGCTTGACAGGTTAAGTAACTCAAGGAGACTTTCATATATACCTACATGACCAATATCTAAGCGAAGATTTTTCAAGCCAGCTAATCCCAATGTTTCCATCATCAGCCTAATTACTTCTATATCTGCCGCTAATCCAGACTCACCATATAACTCTATGCCAATTTGAATCGGCGACCGACTCTCTAAAGGATGACGAGGTTTAGTATAAAGAACTGGACCTGCATAACATAGGCGACTTGGGCCCTTACGCTTCAGACTATGCGCATCCATGCGACTAGTCTGAGGTGTCATATCTGCACGAACACCCATTGCTCTTCCGCTGACTTGATCAGTTAATTTGAATGTCATTAGATCAAGGTCTGATCCAGTTCCACTTAAAAGTGATTCGGTAAACTCGACTAAAGGTGGCACAACTAAATCGTAACCCCAAGAATGAAAAAGATCCAAAGCTTGTCGGCGCAAGCTCTCCATTTTCATTGCCTGTTTTGGCAAAACATCTTCAATTCCGTCTGGCAACAACCACTGATTTATTTCAGTCATTAGTTTATCCGCTTATGTAAATTTAGCTGTAGGTCAAAAGAATAAAATTATTCACCTTTCTGGCTATTTAAGTACCGAAAAAAGTCACTTTTTGGATCTACTAAAAGTACATCGCCTTTATTTGAAAAAGATCGACCATAAGCGGTTAAGCTTCTAATAAAAGCATAAAATTCTGGATTTTTAGTATAAGCAGCAGCATAAGTAGCCGTTGCTTGAGCATCGCCTTTACCTTTTGTTTGCTCGGCGACTCTGTATGCATTGGCTAACAATACTGTTTTCTGTCGATCTGCATCTGCTCGAATTTTTTCAGCTTGCTCTCCACCTTCCGAACGAAGAATTCTAGCTTCTTTTTCCCGCTCCGCCTTCATCCTTCTATAGACCTGTTCACTTACCTCTGGTGGCAAATCAATACCTTTGATTCGAACATCTACTACCTCGACGCCTAAAGTTTGACGAACTGTAAGATTGAGTTTATCAGCTAAGTTTTTCATAAGCTGGTCTCTTTCACCAGATACCACCTCTTGCAAAGTTCTTTCACCAAACTGATTACGTAAACCGTCATTGACTCGGCTAGCCAATCTCTCTTGTGCGATAAGAAAATTGCCTCCTGTTGACCTGTAGTAGACATCTACATCGACAATACGCCACTTGGAAAACGCATCAACTATCAACCTCTTCTTTTCTACGGTAAAAAAGCTTGCCGGATCAGCATCTAATGTTAGAACTCGGGCATCAAACTTTCTAACCTTGTCAACAAAAGGAATTTTATAATGTAGTCCGGGCTGTAAATTAGTCTCTATAAGGCGACCAAATCTGAGTTTAACAGCTAGCTCTGTTTCTTGAATTACGTATAAAGTATTTGTAGCAACTAAGGTTAATGCTAATAAAAAAACTATAGATATAGTACGCTTAGACATTTAACGGCCCCCCCTTGATCTAGATGAGTTTTGTCGACTAGATTGATCTTCATAGCTTTGATTGACACTATTTGATCCATATGGAGGAAGTTTCGAATTAGTTTTGCTTGACTCCATAATTTTATCTAAAGGCAAGTAAAGCATATTATTTCCTCCCTCTACATCAACTAGCACCTTTGTGCTGTTACCCATGACTTTTTCCATAGTATCTAAATATATTCTTTGGCGAGTAACTTGTGGTGCTTTATTATACTCAGATAGCAATAACTCGAATCTCTTTGACTCACCATCTGCTTCAGCTACCACTTGTTCTAAATACCCATTGGCTTCTTCGATCTGACGTTGAGCCTGACCTCTAGCTTCAGGAATTATTCCATTAGAATAGGTTTGCGCCTCATTAATGAGTCTTTCTTTATCCTCTCGAGCTTTAATTACGTCATCATAAGCAGCCTTAACTTGAGTAGGTGGCCTGGCTTCTTGAATATTGATTTTTCTTACTTTTATACCTGTGCCGTAGTTATCAAGATAAGTTTGAAGTCTGAGTTGAACCTCGTCACCAATTTTAAGTCGACCAGTAGATACAACTTCATCCAATTTACTGCTTCCAACTACATGACGCAATGCGCTGTCTGAGGCTTGCTTTAAACTTAGCTCAGGATCCTTAACATTCAGTACAAAAGCCTTCACGTCACTAATATTATATTGCACAGTTATAGGTAGCTCTACAATGTTTTCATCTTCTGTGAGCATTTGTCCTCTGCTCGAGTATTGACGCTCTTCAGTTACCCTAACCTTAGTTACTTTGTCTATTATGGACGGGTTCCATTGCAAGCCAGGACCGACAGTCTCTATGTATTTACCAAGACGTAAAACAACAGCCTGCTCTTTTTCATCGACCTGATAAAAACCTGATAAAGACCAACCAATAATCACTACAGCGAGCAAAAGACCAAAGATTCCTTTTCCTCCCTCGTTATTAGATTTTTTTCCGCCACTACCATAACTACCAAATATCTTACTTATACGTGATCGTAATTTTTTAAGTGCTTCATCTATATCAGGGGGACCCTGATTACCAGTATTCCCACCCCAAGGATCCTTTCCATCCATATTAATCTCCAAGTTTTTCTATAATTTCGAAATTCTACTATGCTACTAATTGTACCTTTCCGCCAGTTAAATACTATTAAATAGAGTCTAAAAATAACATTAAATCAATATTATTATTTAATGTTCATCGCTTAGTTGATTAGAGTTAACTTTTGCTTCTTTTAATATACGTTTATAGTTTGCTTTTGGAGTCCTTACCTCTAGTAAAAAATCTCCATTTTCTTCAAGTTTTTCATCCAAAACTGCATTATTTTTATATAAGATAGATCTCAATTTCCCCATACTTGGATTAAGTCTGAGTTTTTTAGAAATCATATCTTCGGCCAATATCTCAGATATGGCTTGAAATAAAAGATCACATCCTAGTCCTGTCTGAGCTGATAACCACACTGAAATTGGCATGCCATACTCATCTCTGTCTATTCTCTCTTTAAGTTGATCGACAAGGTCAATTTTATTGAAAATGACTAATGTTGGCAGACCTATTGCTTCAATTTCAGATAGTACCTCGTTAACATGCCTGATGTTGATTTTTCGGGTCTCAGAAGCAGCATCTACGACATGTAAAAGTAATTTTGCATTGGCAGTCTCCTCTAGTGTAGCCTTAAAAGCCTCTATTAATTTATGCGGTAAATGACTAATAAAACCTACAGTATCAGCAAGAATGACTGGACCTAAATTATCCAGTTTGACACGGCGCATAGTTGGATCTAGTGTCGCAAAGAGTTTATCTGCAACATAAACTCCTGCTGAGGAGAGCCGATTAAATAGCGTTGACTTCCCTGCATTTGTATATCCAACTAAAGAAATAGTTGGTATCTGTGCCCTTTCACGCGCTCGCCGACCTTGATTTCTTTGACTTCTAACTTTTGCCAGCCTTTTTAAAATGGACTTTATTCTATAACGTAGTAATCTTCGGTCGGTTTCAAGTTGAGTCTCACCTGGGCCTCTCAAGCCTATACCGCCCTTCTGACGCTCTAAATGGGTCCAACCGCGAACAAGTCTTGTTGACATATGTTGAAGCTGTGCAAGTTCCACCTGAAGTTTGCCCTCGTGCGTAAGTGCCCTTTGAGCGAAAATATCTAGGATTAACCCTGTTCTATCCAAGACTCGGCATTCAAGTTCCTGCTCGAGGTTTCTCTCTTGGCTGGGTGACAGGCTATGGTTGAATATTACAAGGTTGGCACAGTGCTCAAAAACCAATTGTTTAAGCTCATCTAGTTTCCCTATACCAACAAAATACCTGGGATTAGGCGTACCTTTAGAGCCAATTAATAAAGATGCAGGAACACCTCCAGCAGAGATTACTAGCTCCTCAAATTCTTTTGGATCCTCTGGTTCACTCTCACTATGTAAATTTAGGTGAACTAAAATTGCAAGCTCACCAGAACTTGGGCGATCAAAAAACAATTTATCGTTGGCTCTTTGTTTTAAATTTAGACGTTACTTTTATCAACTATTTCGACCTCTGGTAGTTTCACATTTCGGGCAGGCACAATAGTCGAAATGGCATGCTTGTATACCATCTGATTCACTGTATTTTTGAGTACTATTACGAACTGATCAAAAGACTCTACTTTTCCTTGTAATTTAATTCCATTTATCAAAAAAACAGATACAGGGATATCATCTTTTCGTAAAGTATTTAAGAAAGGATCCTGAAGATTATGACCTTTTGACACATACACTCCTTAAAAATAAAAAACCTTAATACTTAAACTATGATACTACTGACAAATATCAGTGTATATATTTAGACGTTTTAATATACTCAAGCAATCAGACAATACTCGGGTATTTGCGTAATCTTTTTCGTCATCGGAACGATCTATCTGTATTTCCTGCAAATCGGGCCATTTTTTTAGCCAAGTTAACTGTCGTTTTGCAAGCTGCCTAGTGGCGGCGTTACTTAAGTCAGTAATTTCATTATAATTGATTATGCCTGATAGGTAGCTCCACATTTGTTTATAGCCGGCAGCACGTATTGCAGGTAGATCCTTATGAAGATCACACCTCTTATGAAGCAACCTTACCTCTGCTTCAAAACCTGCATCTAGTATTTTTTTAAATCTTTTTTCAATCCGCTCATGTAAATAAACCCTTTTTGACGGAATTAATGCAATTTGAACGATCCGATAATCTTGAGATAAAGGTGTTATTTTACCACCATAATTTTTTTGGTCTCTTTTAATAGCTGATGATGTTTGGCCTGTTATATAGAAAATTTCAAGAGCACGCTGAATACGTTGCGAGTTATTTGGGTGTAATTCTTTTGCTAATTCAGGATCAATTTCTTTAAGTTTTTTATACAAATGAGGCCAACCATAAACCGAGGCATCTGCTTCTATTTTTTTTCTTATAGAGGTATCAGCGGGAGGGTTATCTGCTAAACCATCTAGTAAGGCTTTAAAATATAACATAGCCCCACCAACTAAGAGGGGAATTCTCCCCTGATCAATAATCTCTTTAATTTCTTTTTGTGCATCTATCACAAAATCTGCAACAGAATAAGGTTCAGATGGATCTCTTATATTAACTAGCCTATGTCTTATTTTATTCAAAATCTCTTTAGTCGGTTTTGCTGAACCTATATCCATACCTTTATAAACTTGAGAAGAATCAACATTAATTATTTCAATAGGAAGATGCCTGTGTAGTTCTATTGCTAGATCTGTCTTACCTGATGCAGTTGGCCCCATAAGAAATACAACTGCTGGTTTTTCATACTTTGGTAGTTTAATCATTTATGGAATCAACTCTGGCACAACCAAATGATATAACTTCAGAAATATCATTTAAATCCAAAAGCTTCATGATCAACCTATCTATACCAATGGCAACACCAGCGCAAACTGGTAGCCCAGATTTCACCGATTCTAAGAGGTTATGATCTACAGGAATAATTTTCTTACCTAATCTTTCACGAATAAATTGGTCTTTAGCAAAACGTGTCACATGCTCATCAAGGTCTCTCAATTCAACATACCCATTAGCTAACTCTAAGTTATCAAGATATAGTTCGAAACGTTGGGCGACATAACTGCCTTCATGATCTTTTTTTTGTTGCGCCAAAGCGGACTGACATAATGGATAATCGTAAATAAATACTAAGCCTTTGGGAAGCTGAGGCTCGATATACACACTAAAAATCAAATCCAAGCAACCACTTCTATCTTCTTCAAAAAAACTAGAATCTGAAGCTATTGATGCTATTTTTTGCAAGTCCTCAAGACGTGCCTCATGAGGGTTCATTTGGATATACTTCTTAAATAAATCTGCATACCGTATTGTCTGGTAGCTAGAGCTTACATTTAAGATGCTCATAAGATCTGCTATTTCTTTCATTAACTGGTTATCATCAAAATCGAGTCGGTACCATTCTAAAATAGTAAACTCTGGCTGATGTTTACTGCCAATTTCTTCAGCACGAAAGGCTTTTCCTAAGGAATAAATAGGTCCAGAGCCGGATGCAAGGAGTCTTTTCATAAAATATTCTGGTGAACTCTGCAAATATCTAGTTTTACCATTAACGTTTAATTCAAAACAATCAATAAATGGATCGGTAACACCAGTTTTTCCTAATAATGGAACCTCTATCTCCAAAATTCCTCTATTATGAAAAAATTTTCTTATATCAGAGAGTATGTCGGCACGAAATTTAAGGACATCATTCGTTGCTGTTGGCCGCCAAAAACTCACAAGTAATATTCATTTATAATAAAATTAAGCACGACTTATATACTCTCCAGTTCGTGTATCGACCTTAACAACTTCACCTATATTGAGGAAGAGAGGAACTTTTATAACTGCACCAGTGCTCAGAGTTGCTGGTTTTGTTCCACCTTGAGCTGTATCACCTTTTAAGCCAGGATCAGTATCTATAATCTCAAGTTCTACATGGTTGGCTGGTGTAATTAGTAATGGTGAACCATTATAAAGTGTCACCATTACTATATCCTGCTCCCTTAGCCACAAGCCTGTATCTCCAATAACTTTTTTATCAGCTTGATGCTGGTTATATGTATCTGGCTCCATAAAATGCCAATACTCGCCATCATTATAAAGATATTGCATATCACATTCTGTTACATCAGCTCCCTCGAGTGATTCTCCAGATTTAAATGTTTTATCCCATACTCGGCCTGACTTCAAATTGCGTAAACGAACGCGACTAAAGGCTTGACCTTTACCAGGTTTTACAAATTCATTTTCTAAAATACTACAGGGGTCGCCATCCAAAATTACTTTCAGACCGGAGCGAAATTCATTGGTAGAATAGTTAGACATTATTACCTCAGTGTTTAAATAAACTGTTTTTTAAAAAAAGAGATCACTATGATAACTCGTTCCGTTGCATCTGTAGATAGTATTACGTGGCAAGAGCAAGTCTCTGAAAGCATCCGTGATCCTAAAAAGCTCCTTAAATGGCTAGATTTAGATAAAAAAACCATTGAAAGTCTTTTGGGTGGGTCCTTGCAAGCTAACTGTGACTTTAAATTAAAAGTTCCTTATTCCTACTTAAGACGTATTAAAAAAGGTGATCCTAATGATCCTCTTCTAAAGCAAATACTGCCTTCTAAAGAAGAGCTCTATGCAGCACCTGGATATACTAAGGATCCTTTGGATGAAAATGAAGCGAATTTAATACCCGGATTAGTGCATAAGTATGAGGGACGCATACTGCTTATTGTAAGTTCAAACTGTGCAGTAAATTGTCGCTATTGTTTTAGGCGCAGCTTTCCATACCAAGACAATAAATTAGGAATAAGTGAATGGCAGCAGGCACTTAAATATATTAAAGAAAATAAAACTATTACTGAGGTTATTTTTAGTGGGGGTGACCCACTTTCTGTTAGTGATGCTAAATTACTCTGGTTAACCCAAGAAATTGCAAAGATATCTCATATTCAGCGACTGCGTGTGCATACAAGACTTCCAGTTGTTATACCTGATCGTATTACGGACGATTGCTTGTCATGGCTTACATCGACCCGCTTGCTAACTTCACTTGTTATACATAGTAATCATCCTAGAGAATTAGATGATTCTGTAGCGACTGCTCTTAAAGATCTTTCTAAAGCTGGTGTCATTTTACTCAATCAAACAGTTTTACTGGCAGGGGTCAATGATTCTATTGATGTACTAAAAGAACTTAGTGAAAGACTTTTTCAGATGAAAGTTCTACCTTACTACTTACATCAGCTGGATAAAGTTGAAGGTGCTTCTCATTTTGAGGTAAACGACGAGACAGCCAAAAAACTACTGCTTGATCTCACAGCTAAACTTCCTGGATATTTAGTTCCTAAACTGGTGCGAGAAATAGCAGGGATGCCCAGCAAGGTGCCACTGCCCTAGATGGCTGACATAGCTTTACCAAAAAGACTATACACGGCGCGAAGCATCCCTATCGCTAATACCCATCAGGTAAAGAATTCCATCTAGGCCCACCTTAGATATAGATTGTTTGGCTGTTGCTTTTACTAAAGGTTTTGCTCTAAAGGCAATCCCCAAACCAGCAATACTTAGCATTGGCAGATCATTTGCACCATCTCCTACTGCTATAACTTGCTCTAGGCAAATATTTTCACCTTCTGCAATTTCTCGTAGTAATGTCGCCTTTCTTTCTCCGTCAACAATTACTCCAGAGGTATTACCAGTCACCTTTCCATTGAGTATTTCAAGTTTATTCGCATAAACATAGTCAATTCCCAATTTTTTTTGAATCCGAGTGGCAAAATAATCAAACCCACCTGAGAGAATTGCAGTTTTGTAACCTAATAATTTGAGCGTAGACATCAAATCCTCAGCTCCCTCAGTAAGATTTAAACGGAGAAAAACCTTTTCAAGAACAGATTCATCCAAGCCTTCAAGAAATCGGAGGCGCTGACTAAAGCTTTCTTTAAAATCTATCTCGCCATGCATTGCAGCTGCTGTGATTTTAGAAACCTTGTCTCCAGTTCCAGTTTCTTTTGCGAGCTCGTCTATAACCTCTGAGTCGATGAGAGTTGAGTCCATATCAAATACAACGACACGTCGATTTCGACGAAAAATATTATCCTCTTGGTAAGCTATATCAACATCCATATCACTGGACATTTCTAACAGTGAGGAGCGAAATTCGTCTAGCTGATTAGGTACTCCGCGCAAAGATAATTCTACGCAAGATCTAATACTACTTTCCATGCGCTCCAAAGGCACCCTTCCAGAGAGACGAGTGATTTTGTCGATGTTAAGCTGATGTTTTACTGTAACTGCAGAGACTCTAGCAATATGCTCGGCAGTTACTCTCCTTGAAAGTAACGTAACAATATGGCGGGGCTTACCTTGTTGTTCAACCCAGTGAGAATAACTTTCTTCACTAATTTCCTGAAAACGTACTTTCACTGCAAAAGCATCAATTGAAGGAAAAATTTCACTTTTTATATAATCCAATTCATGTCCTAACGGGGTTCTTGCCAATAAACCAAGATTTAGATTATCGTGAATTACAGACTGGCTGATATCTAAAATATCACAGTCGTGACGCATGAGAACTTCCGAGATAGCTTCGGTTATCCCAGGTTTATCTTCGCCTGATATGCTAATAAGTAAAATCTTTCTCACGATTAATCCAATATAAGTAATAAAATCTATAGACGCAGATACACCTCATATCAGGTATTATAGAAGAGAGTGCGCTAAGTTAAAATAAATCTAACTAGTTAACCTTATGGGAATTACCAAAGATGGGCAAGAATAAAAAATCTTACGCAAAAACATTACCCATACTTGCTATGTTGTTTGCTATATTCATTAGCACTTTAGGTGCGCTAACTATAAATCAACAAATATCTTTAACTGCAGACAAACAAGAGAGGTATTTAGGCAATACATTGGCCCTTCAGCTCGCAAAAGTAGCTAAAACCTCAATAATAAATAAAGATATATTAAGCCTCCAAATAGAATTAGACGATATGCTAGCAATAGATGGCGTAGGTTATGTTGCAATATATGATGCATCCAAAAAGATTTTAGCTAAGGCCAAAGGGGTCACACAAAAAAATACGCAAGATAATTTAGGGGACAAATATACTAAACCCATAACCATTGAAAATGAAATTGCTGGATATGGGCTAATTCAATTTTACGATGGTTTTTTTATAAAATATTTTCAAGCTATAAATATAACGATCGCCTTATTATTTATTGGTATGTTTTCAATACTGATATATGCATCAGTAAAATCAGGGAAAATTCTTTCATTTAGGCTCAATCGTATTATTCAACAACTCCCTAGCGATAGCGATGAGTCTTCAGATGAATTGAGTATGCTTGAAAATAGACTTAAGCCTTTAATATCGTCAAGAATAAGTGATCAGATGCTTAGTACAGAGGAGGAGCATGAAGAGTCAACAGTTCTAGCTATTGAATGTAAAAATTTAACTATCTTAAAAACAAGAGTCAATCCTGAACACCTTGAATCATTAATGCATCAATTCGATGTTCTAATAAATGATGCTGCTGATATATATGGTGCTAGGAGATTTAATGCTGACCGGCGTTGTGTATACCTTAAGTTTAGAGGAAATAATAATACTGATGAGTATCCTCTTAGGGCTTTATGCTGTGCTTCAGTAATACATAGATTAGGGGAAAAATTATTGGATGCTCATGGTATAAAGTTAGAGCTATCTAGCGCTATACTGAGTGTTAAATACAAAAATTTTAAATCTCAGTTACTTCAAGAATCAACACGCGAAGATCACTTAAGCACACTACAATTTATGCTACAGCAAGCAGTGGGTGATGAAATACTGCTTGATGAAAAAACTAAAGAACATAAATCGTTAGATGGGACAGTTCTATCGCCACCAAGTGAAAAAAGCTTATTATTTAGAGTGGAAGAGCTTGATCAAACATGCAAAAGAGTGACCAGCCAGCAAATCGAAATATTAAGTCGCGATATCTAATAATTTAACTAGATCGGCACTTTCCGATTTTTTAAATAACTAGCTGACTGAACCAACTTCGAAATTTACTCCCTTTATATTTGCATCATTAATTAACTGATGTGTATATTTTGAGAGCTCAATACGATGTCCGATCTCGATTAACATATCAGCAATATCACCTTTCACTTGTTCAAATTCTAGTTGCAAGGGTGGTAATATCTTCTCGACTAAAACTATATGGTAACCAAAATCAGATTCAACTGGCTTTTCATATAGTCCTTCATTAAGGCCGAAAACTACTTTTTCAAAATCTGGAGGTAACTGTCCTCGCCCAACTCTTCCAAGCGAGCCACCTGAATTCTTCGAGGGACACTGGGAGTATTCATCAGCTAAAGAGTCAAATTTATTGATAGATTCTTTGAGAATTTTTACAAGGGACATAGCTAATTTTTTTGCATCACCCTTGCTATTTTTGTCCTTTGGGGTAACACCTATCAAAATATGTTTCAGCTTTAACATTTCTTTAGTTAAAAAATCATTGGTATGAAGATCATAATATTTTTGGCAATCTTCTTCAGTTATTTCATCTGAGCTCGTAACCTCTTTTGCGATTAATCTAGAAATTATTGTCTCTTCAAGTGCAACATTGCTATCTGGTGATAAATCTTTATCTAGTCCTAATTCTTTTGCTTTTTGCAACAACAATAGCTGAACAATCAATACTTCAGATGACTTTTTAATAATCTCACCCTGTGAATTAGATTTATGGTGTTGCATCTCATGAATAATTTGATCAGGGGTAATAGCCTCGCCGTTAACTATTATTTTCTTAAGATTTTTTAACTGATTTTGTTTTTTGTTGTCTTCAGATGGAGAATTCATATCGAGTCTCTAGTTCTCTTATTTTATGTAAGAATCATTTAAGTGCTGCAAAATACAATAAAAAGCATTATCTTATCAAGTTAATGCTGCAGAAACTTTTGATCCACTCATTTTTCCTAATTTTTTTGAGATGAAAAGTCCCGCTTTTATCAATCTATTTAAATTAATATTATGCTTTATATCAAGACCGTTAAGCATATAAATTAAGTCTTCAGTTGCAACATTACCTGGGGCTTTGTATTTATCAGAATTTTTTACGTATGGGCAACCACCCAATCCAGAAACAGAGCTATCAAAAATAGACACGCCCATCGTTAATGCGGCATAGATATTTACTAATGCTTGGCTATAAGTATCATGGAAATGCCCAGCAATACTATCAACAGGAACCTTTGCTGATACTTTTTCTATAGCCTGACAAATAATATCTGGTGTACCAACTCCAGTAGTATCAGCTAAGGAAATTTCATAGCAGCCCATTTGATAGAGCTCATTCGCCAGAACTGCAACTTTGGTTGCGTTTATAGCCCCCTCATAAGGACATCCTGCTATACAAGAAATATAGGCACGTATTGGTATTTTTTCATCGACAGCTGATTTAAGAACAGGTGTAAAACGAGCTAAACTCTCTTGAATTGAACAATTAGTATTTTTTTTACTAAAAGACTCTGAAGCTGAAGTAAAAATTGAAACCTCTTTAACGCCAGCTTCCATAGCACGTTCAAATCCACGTAAATTTGGGACCAATGCTGAAAAATTAACATTTTTTGCATCTCTAATTCCAGCAAATACAATATCGCTATTTGCCATTTGTGGCACCCATTTAGGATTTACAAAACTTCCAGCCTCTATAAAGGAAACACCAGCCTCAACCAAAAGATCAATTAACTGTATCTTCAAATCGGCAGAAATTAACTGCGCTTCGTTTTGAAGTCCGTCTCTTGGACTAACTTCTACAATTTTTACCCTCTTTGGCAATATCATAAATACATTTTATCTTTTAGATTAGCAAAGAGCATTAGATATATAATGTTATTATGTAAGTTAGGCAAATTGTTTAAAATTTCAGCCTACAGGAGTTGGAGTATGAAGAAAAATACTGATGTTGTGTCTGCGGAAAGAGCGAATTGGAAATTTAATGGCGATCTAGTTAATTCATTTGACGCCCATATCTCAAAATCTGTACCGCTTTATAAAGAAGGGCATGATCTTATATGTGATATGAGTGATTTTTTTATTAAACCAAAATCGCTTTGTTATGAAATAGGATGCTCTACAGGAACACTTATTCTTAAACTTGCAGCTCATCATCAAAATAAGCCGGAGGCTCATTTTATTGGTATAGACATAGAAGAAGATATGATAAAAAAAGCAGAAGCTAAACTTGATGAGGCAAAAAGATTGAATGCATCTTTCCTTGTTGAAGATGTCATAGAACTAGAAATGCATGAAGCAGATTTAATTATATGCTACTACACTGTTCAGTTTATAAAAACCTCGGTGCGCCAGAATATAATTAATTCAATTTATGAGAAGCTAAACTGGGGTGGAGCTCTATTTTTATTTGAAAAAGTACGTGGAGCTGACGCTAGATTCCAAGATATTATGACCGCTCTATATAATGACTATAAGCTTCGTGAAGGTTACACCCCTGATGAAATAATTAATAAATCTAGGAGCCTTAAAGGTGTTTTAGAGCCATTTTCGACACAAGGCAATTTAGATATGCTAAGAAGAGCAGGGTTTGTTGACATAAATACTGTTCAAAAATATCTATGTTTTGAGGGTTTTTTAGCAATAAAATAATGACTTATGGGAAGTCCAGTAACTCTTTTCAATAAGAAAAATTTTCTCAGTAAGTTACTTCTAAAGTTGCGATAAATACGTATTTAGTCTGTCTGAATTCATTATGAAAGTCGATTTTTTCTTACTGGCTAAATCTTTAACCTCGCTGAGATTGACCGCTTCACCAACTTGAACAACCCCAATCATAGCCATCATTGCGTGCGGATCACATTGATATACATAGACACCTTCTGTATCTAGCGTGACACTTATATCCTGATTTAATTCACCAGCCCAGCTAGTGGCGCCATTAGGTATCATACCGTCCAAAGAAACTGCATTATGAGACACATCTGTTGCCTTGAAATGTATAGTATCGCCTTTTGACACCTTAATAACAGCAGGCTCAAAAATCATATTTCCACCAACGCCAGAATTTAGCATTTTTACAATATGCTCTGAACCTTCAGATAGTTCTACTTTTGGAGCAGATGGGGCACTTATAACAGCTGATAGTGTTTCAGCTATATCCTTTTTTAAAACCACCTTACCAATAGGAGTCAACCGATCGGCAATCTCTATTTCTTGTTGTGGAGTGAGTATCAGTTCTTTTTCGTTTGAACCGCAACCTGCAATACTTGAGAAAACTATCATTACTGGAATAACCAGACCTATCTTTATGTATTGACTCATTTTCCTCTCCATATCATTACTATAACTACTGATAAATAAGATTTCATATCTTGTATATTATTATACCGATATAATTCACAGTCGTGAACGCTGTTTTACTATTAAATATTCAATTATATAAATTTATTGAGGTAGCACTTGTTATTTTTATTGCAAATAATTTGTAATAGTTAATCGCTCTTCTTATGTGTGGAAAAGAATAGTAATTATAGCTATCATGCGTCTTTCAAAAATATTAAGCAAAATAGTAACTTTAAAAGAAGTTGCCCCCAACAAAAACTCCCCATAGCTTGGAAGACATAAATATAGCTATGCTGAAAATATTTTCAATTTAACTAATCCCTCGAGGAGAGTGGAAAGTGATTAAGCCTCATGGCTCAGAAAAACTAAATCCCCTATTTGTAAGTGATTTAAGCCGAAATAAGGAACTTCAAGAAGAAGGTGCCACTTTACCTTCATTAATCCTTAACTCATCAGCTGCGGCCAATGCAGTGATGCTAGGTGCAGGTTATTTTAATCCTCTTACTGGCTATATGAATCTCGAGGAAACACTCAGTATCTCAAAAAATCTGCATATGACGAATAAGTTATTTTGGCCAATTCCAATATTAAATCTTACTAGGGATGTCAGTAGTCTTAATGGTGAAAAACGTATCGCTTTAAAAGATCCAAACAACAAAGATCATCCAATAATAGCCATAATGGATATTGAAAATATTGAGTGGGTTACCGATGAGCAGATACAAACTATAGTGAGTGAAGTTTTTGGTACAATTGACACCACGCATCCTGGAGTAGCAACATTTTACAGCTTAGGAAACTATTTAATTTCAGGTAAAATTGAAGTATTAAACTTTAGTTACTTTAAAAATGAGTTTCCAGATACCTTCAAGACTGCGCAACAAATTCGTGATGAAATTGAAGATCGAGGATGGAAAAAGGTTGTCGCTTTTCAAACAAGAAATCCAATGCATAGAGCACATGAAGAGTTATGTCATATGGCTATGGATCGACTTAATGCAGATGGAGTGGTTGTCCATATGTTGCTTGGAAAATTAAAAAAGGGGGATATTCCAGCCTCTGTACGTGATGCCTGTATCAGAGAAATGGTAGAACTGTACTTTCCTGAAAACTCAGTTATGGTTAATGGATATGGGTTTGATATGCTATATGCTGGACCTAGAGAGGCTATCCTGCACGCTATTTTTAGACAGAATATGGGTGCTACACATCTAATTGTTGGTAGAGATCATGCTGGTGTAGGTGACTATTATGGTGCATTTGATGCCCAAGAAATTTTTAATAGTAAGGTCCCAGATGGATCACTTAAAATAAAAATCTTTCCTGCCGATCACACTGCTTACTCAAAAAAATTAAACAGAGTAGTGATGATGAACGAAGTAGAAGATCACACAAAAGAAGACTTTATAATTCTTTCAGGAACAAAGGTTCGACAAATGTTGAATAAGGGAATTGCTCCGCCGCCAGAGTTTTCTAGACCAGAAGTAGCTGAAATATTAATGAAATACTACCGTTCAGAAGAAAATATTTAATCATATCACTCAGTAGCTGCAAGTTTAAGTTTGCTCTAATTCAATAAGAGTGCCACATAAATCCTTAGGATGAAGAAACAATACCGGTTTACCGTGAGCTCCGATTTGGGGCTCTCCGCTCCCGATCACACTTAGCCCCTGCTCAATACATCTATTTTTTGCATGCAAAATATCTTTAACACTGTAACAAATATGATGTATACCGCCACTTGGATTACGTTTTAAAAAGCTTGCAACTGGAGAATTTGTTCCTATTGGGAGCAATAATTCTATTTTGGTATTTTCTAGCTCTACAAAAATTACACGAACACCATGATCAGTTAGATCAACTGGATCCGATACCTTTGCCCCAAGGGCAAGATTATAAACTTCTACAGCTTTTTTAAGATCGGGAACTACAATAGCTATATGGTTAAGATTTCCGATCATAATGCATCCTTTCAATTAGATAAATTTTTTATTGTTTCTTAAATTTTTCTATTAATTTTCTTGCGGCAACTGTTGGAGGAAGTCTTCCGCTTTTTACTTCATTCTCTATACCTTCTATATGGCTCATCACTACTTCACTCTGCTTTAGTTGTTCTAAGAGCCCCTCGGCTATTTCGCTCCACATCCATGCAGAAGATTGCGCAATTCGACGTGAAGAAATCTCACCAGCCTCATCCAATAAATTACGATACTCAATAATCGATTGCCATACCGAATCATTATCTTGACCAGTAAGAGCAGACATTGTTTGCACTTTGGCCTTCCAGTTCAAGCTTCGATTATGTAGAAATTGAAGGGCCATCTGATAATCAGCCGCTGTACGTGCTGCAGCAGCAAACTGGTCTCCGTCAGACTTATTTACTAACACAAGATCTGCAAGCTCCATAATGCCACGCTTAATTCCCTGAAGTTCATCTCCGGCTCCAGGGGATATCAATAATAGAAACATGTCTGTCATCTCTGAAACAGCAGTTTCTGACTGTCCTACTCCAACTGTTTCTATAAAAATTACATCGAAGCCGGCGGCCTCACAAAGTAACAAAGTTTCTCGAGTTCTTCGAGTAACGCCTCCCAGTGTTTTTCCTGCTGGAGAAGGTCTGATATATGCATCATTTTCCCGTGATAAGGTTTCCATACGAGTTTTATCCCCTAATATGGAGCCGCCACTTACTGAGGATGTTGGGTCTACAGCTAGCACAGCAACCTTATGTCTCTCATTTATAACATGGCTACCAAAAGATTCAATAAATGTTGATTTTCCAACACCTGGGGCTCCAGACACACCAATCCTGATAGATCCCCCTGTATAAGGCATCAACATCTCAAGTAGTTTTGATGCATTTTCTTGATGGGTTGCAAGGGCTGATTCAACTAAAGTGATACCCTTTGAAAGAGCTCGACGATCACCAAGTCGGATATTTTTTGCCAATTCATTACAATTAAATTGCAATACTCCTACCCCCTTAAGCTTAAAAAAGTAGATCTATTTTTTATTAATTTTTTATTTAAATTCAACTATTAACTCCCCAACTGCCAGGCTGTCTCCTTCACTAACTGGAACATTTAAAACGACTCCATCATTAGTTGCACGTAGATTATTTTCCATTTTCATAGCTTCAATAACTGCTATATCTTGACCTGACTTAACAGTATCTCCAACTCTGACCGATAACTTAACAAGCAAACCAGGCATTGGCGAAACTAGAAGCTTGGACGTATCTGGTTTCTCTTTTATGAGCATATGTTTATTAAGCTCTGCCAGCCTAGGTGAAACAACAAGGATCTCTTTTTTTGAACCTTGATGGAATAAATGTATATGCTGACCTATCTGATCAACCTGCGATATTACCTCCCTGCCATTTATGCTGCCTTTCAATAACGGTTCACCAATACACCAATCTGTTTCAAAAGTGAATAACTGTCCGTCTAGATCAACTTTATAGGACCGATCTGAGCGACTTACTAATAGCTGGTACTCGTGCTCCTCATTATCTGTAATAACAACAAGCTTCTCTAGTGGGCTATATTCGTGACCAACCAGTTGATCAGAAATCAAGGTACGCCTATTACTGTTTATCATGTGAATAACTGCCGCAGTAACTACAAAAACTGCCATATCAGCTTGGGATAAAACATTGGCATTAAATCCATCCGGATATTCCTCATTAATAAAATTCGTTGTAAGATTTCCTGAGACAAAGCGTGGATGAACTATGAGAGCACTCAAAAAACTGATGTTATTTTTTACTCCACGAATATAGTAAGAATCTAATGCATTACTCATTTTTTCAATAGCTTGATTTCTATCGGAACCATGAGCAATCAGTTTTGAGATCATCGGATCGTAAAATATTGGAACTTCTCCACCTTCAAAAATTCCTGTATCAATCCTAATTCCATCACCAGTCGGCTCTATGTAACGCTCCATTCTTCCCACAGAAGGCAAGAAGCCCTGAAATGGATCCTCTGCATAAATTCGAGTCTCAATTGCACAACCACGCAGCTGAACATCTTTTTGTGATAAAGGTAACTTTTCACCTGCAGCAATCTTTATCATCAATTCAACCAAATCAAAACCAGTTACCATCTCTGTAACTGGGTGCTCGACTTGTAATCGAGTGTTCATCTCTAAAAAGTAAAAATTCTTATCTGAATCTACAATAAATTCAACTGTGCCTGCAGACGTATAATCAACAGCTTTTGCCAATAATATAGCTTGTTGACCCATTTTTTCTCTATCTATTTTCGACAAAAAAGGTGAGGGTGCTTCTTCAATGACTTTCTGATGTCGGCGTTGAATTGAACATTCTCGTTCACCTAGATAAACTATATTTCCATGACTATCTGCCATTATTTGTATTTCGATATGCCGTGGATCTTGAATATATTTTTCTATAAAGATTCGCCCATCCCCGAAACTAGAAATAGCTTCATTAGTTGCACGAATGAAACCCTCTTGGCATTCTTTTTCATTCCATGCGATACGCATACCTTTTCCACCACCACCAGCAGTGGCTTTTAACATAACTGGGTATCCAATATCTTTTGCAATTTTTACCGCATCATCGGAATCTTTAATAATGTCATCATACCCTGGCACTGTATTTACACTCGCATTCGAAGCAATCAGTTTAGATGTGATTTTATCTCCCATAGATTCTATGGCTTTTACACCTGGGCCTATAAAAGCTACACCTTGTGCATTCAAATCTTCGCAGAATTTTTTATTTTCAGATAGAAACCCGTACCCAGGGTGAACTGCATCGACACCACTGATCTTACAAGCATCTAAGATCTTCTCGATAATTAGGTAACTCTCAACGGATGGAGACGGTCCTATATATACAGATTCATCTGCCATTCGAACATGCAGAGCGTCTTTATCCGCATCTGAATATACAGCTACGGTAGAAATACCCATATTTTTAGCCGTTCTAAATACACGGCAAGCTATCTCGCCTCTGTTTGCTACAAGAATTTTTTTAAACATACATAATCTTCTAATCAAAAATTAATAAAAACTATAGGGAAGTACAATTCTCTATAGAGGGATATTTCCATGTTTGCGCCATGGATTTTCTATATCTTTATTACTGAGCATTGATAATGAGCGTGAAACTCTTTTTCTGGTATCACTAGGTGTAATAACATCATCAATATATCCACGCTTTCCAGCTATATATGGGTTTGCAAATTTTTCTCGGTACTCTGCTTCTCTTACCTTAATTTTTTCTGGATCTCCAATATCACTCCTAAATATTATCTCTACTGCACCTTTAGGTCCCATCACAGCAATTTCTGCAGAAGGCCAAGCAAAATTTACATCGCCTCTTAGGTGTTTCGATGACATAACATCATAGGCTCCACCGTATGCTTTTCGGGTTATTACGGTAACCTTTGGAACAGTGCATTCAGCGTAGGCATACAAAAGTTTTGCGCCATGTTTAATGATGCCTCCGTACTCTTGGCTAGTACCAGGCATGAAACCAGGCACGTCTACAAATGTTAAAACAGGGATATTAAAAGCATCACAAAACCGAATAAAGCGTGCACCCTTTCTTGATGCATTAATATCCAAACAGCCCGCTAAAACTAGGGGCTGATTGGCGACTATACCTACTGTGGAACCATCAATTCGAATAAACCCGATAATCAAGTTAGCGGCAAAATCCGGCTGTATTTCAAAAAAATTCCTTTCATCAGCAACCTTTGTTATCAACTCTTTCATATTGTAGGGTTTATTAGGATCGTCAGGAATTAAAGAATCAAGAGATTTTTCAGTCCGATCAGAGGGGTCATTAGTTGGTAAAATCGGAGGTTTTTCTTGATTATTGGCTGGCAAAAAAGAAATGAAGTCTCTCAGATTGAGCAAAGCATCTATATCAGACTCGAAAGCCAAATCTGCAACACCAGATTTGCTAGAGTGTGTAATTGCGCCACCTAATTCTTCAGCTGTAATTTCCTCATGTGTAACAGTTTTTACAACTTCAGGACCTGTTACGAACATATAAGAGCTATCCTTGACCATAAATATAAAATCAGTAATCGCAGGAGAGTAAACAGCCCCACCAGCACATGGTCCCATTATCATAGAAATTTGTGGTATGACACCTGAAGCCATGACATTCTGTTGAAATACATCAGCGTAACCACCTAGTGAAGCTACTCCTTCTTGGATTCGAGCACCACCTGAATCGTTTAAACCAATAACTGGTGCACCAACCTTCATGGCTTGCTTCATAATTTTACAGATTTTTTCAGCATGTGTTTCAGATAAAGAGCCACCAAAAACTGTAAAGTCTTGGCTGTAAAGAAATATCAGTCTACCATTAATAGTACCGTATCCTGTTACCACCCCATCCCCTGGAATATGCTCCTTATCAATATCAAAATCTGTACAGCGATGCTCTACAAAAATATCCCACTCCTCAAAAGTATCTTTATCTACTAAAAGCTCAATTCTCTCTCTAGCGGTTAGCTTGCCTTTTTTATGTTGCGCATCGATTCGTCTTTGCCCCCCGCCAAGACTTGCTTCTTTTCGTTTTTTTGCTAAGTGCTCGATAACTTCTTGCATTATAGTTTCCTATTTTTATCACCAGAATCTTTACTAAGAAGATCTAGTATTTCTGAAGCCGCTTTTGGTATATTTGTACCCGGCCCATATATGGCTATTACTCCAGCATCATATAGATCCTGGTAATCCTTTGGAGGAATCACACCACCACATATTACTTTAATATCCATTGCTCTATCTTTAATCAAAGCCTCAATAAGTTGGGGTACGAGCGTTTTATGTCCTGCAGCCTGAGAAGAAACACCTACAATATGTACATCATTTTCAATAGCCATACGAGCTGCCTCCACAGGTGTTTGGAACATGGGGCTAATATCTACATCAAAACCAATATCTGCAAAGGCTGTAGCAATAACCTTAGCGCCTCTGTCATGTCCATCTTGGCCCATTTTAGCGACTAGCATACGAGGTCTTCTTCCCATCATTGAAGCAAATTCTTTCACTTTGCTCTGTATATTAGAAAACTCCTCATCTCCTTCATATGCAGAACCATATACACCACTAATAGTTTTTGTCACAGCCTGATGTCTACCCCATTCTTTTTCTAGCGCAAAAGATATTTCTCCTACAGTTGCTCGCAACCTAGCAGCATCTATAGCTAGAGCTAATAAATTGTGTTGCCCTGTATTTGCAGAAGCGGTAAGGGCATCCAAAGCATTTTGACATAAAACATCATCACGTTCCCTACGAATTTTTTCTAATTTTTTAATCTGAGAAGAGCGCACCTTGGTATTGTCGATCTCTAGAACCTCTATATCTGGCTCCTCTTGTAGTTCAAATTTATTGACTCCGACGATAACCTCCTCCCCACGGTCAATTCTTGCTTGTTTTAATGCAGCAGCTTTTTCTATACTTAATTTAGGCATGCCTGTTTCGACAGCCTTCGTCATTCCGCCCATATCTTCGACCTCATCAATCAATACACGTGCCGCTTCTACTAATTGACTAGTTAGAGTTTCTATATAATATGATCCTGCAAGTGGATCGATTACTTTTGTAATACCTGTTTCTTCTTGAAGAACTAGCTGAGTATTCCTAGCGATACGAGCTGCAAAGTCTGTTGGCAATCCAAGAGCCTCGTCAAATGCGTTTGTATGTAAAGATTGAGTACCTCCCAAAATTGCAGACATTGCCTCAATAGTTGTTCTCATCACATTATTGTAAGGGTCCTTGCTAGTTAAACTTACCCCAGAAGTTTGACAGTGAGTACGCAGCATTAATGATTTTTCATTCTTTGGGTTAAATTTTTCTTTCATCAGCTCTGACCACAAAATTCTTGCGGCACGCAGTTTTGCAATCTCCATAAAAAAATTCATACCAATTGCAAAGAAAAACGATAATCTAGGGGCAAAACTATCCACATCAAGACCACTATTAATTGCTGTTCGAACATACTCGATTCCATCAGCGATGGTAAACGCAAGCTCCTGAACATTTGTAGCCCCTGCTTCTTGCATATGATATCCGGAAATCGAAATAGAATTAAACTTAGGCATAAACTCTGAGGTATAGCCAATTATGTCTGAGATGATTCGCATTGAGGGCTCAGGCGGATAAATATAAGTATTTCTTACCATAAACTCCTTCAAGATATCGTTTTGAAGAGTCCCCATAAGCTCCTGTGGTGCAATACCCTGCTCTTCAGCCGCAACAATGAAACTTGCCATAACTGGAAGAACTGCACCGTTCATTGTCATAGATACCGAAACTTTATCTAACGGAATACCCTTAAAAAGGATCTTCATGTCTTCAACAGAGTCAATAGCAACTCCTGCTTTTCCGACATCTCCTTGGACTCGATCATGATCAGAGTCATACCCCCGGTGAGTGGGGAGATCGAATGCTACTGATAACCCCTGTTGTCCAGCTTTCAAATTTTTTCGATAAAAAGAATTGGATTCTTCTGCAGTTGAAAACCCTGCATACTGACGAATAGTCCATGGACGCCCTGTGTACATAGTTGCTTTTGGACCACGCTTGTAGGGCATAAACCCCGGAAAACTCTCTTGGTCTTTTAGATTATCTATATCTTTAGAGGTATATAAAGGTTTAATATCGATGCCCTCTGCGGTCTCCCAAAGTAAATGATTCAGGTTTTGGGTTTTAGTTTCCTTTTTAGCTAGATCTACCCAATCAGAAATATTGGGTTTAGACTTATCTTTCATTGCATCTATCCTTAATTTTTACTCACAGCTCATATCTCATTATCGATCAACAAAAACTAAAATTACACGTATTTAACTATGGATTACCCCTACAATATCTGCAAGGTCTAATTATAGCTGCATAACTCACCGATTATTTCACAAAATTTTGAAAATATGGCACTATACTATTGTCATTAAAAGAAAACTCACCAATTTTTTATTTGGGGAATAGTATATCGCCACAATTGCCCACCATCATGTTATTTCATGTCTTCATGGAATACGCCAAAGAAAACTTGATTCTTCTAAATTGTTAGCGCGCGCTGGAATTAACCCAGCAATCATATGGCTAACTACGCATAGAATACACACAGACCAAGTAGCACGACTTTTTCGTTCAGTGCAACAGGAGTTGGATGATGAATTTATGGGATTTACTGGAAAGCCTGTCAAATATGGAATTTTTGAGTTGTTTTGTGAAATCTCAATTCACTGCGTGACTCTGGGTGATCTACTTGAAAAAATGATTAATTTTTATAGCTTAATAACTGATTCAATAGAAATTGATCTTAGCGTAAACCAAGGGAATGTTGCTAAACTAGGATTCAATTTTAAGCATCCCGAATTAGATCCAGATGACTTCTTGGCCCAATATCTTTTGGTTATTTGGCATCGTTTTCCAAGCTGGTATATTGAAGAAACAATTCGGTTGAAAGGTGCTAGCTTTAGTCATCAGGTGCCAAGCTATATTGATGAACTTAAGATCATGTTTCCTGGAACCTTATCATTTGGGAAAATGTCTAATAGTATATCCTTCGACGCGAAGTATCTTGAAAAACCCTTAGTAAGAACACACAAAGAGATTAAGGAATTTTTAGTTCACCATCCTGCAAATATTATGACAATTCCTGGGGGACAAAGTACCTTAGAGTCTAGAATTGAGAGGGAGATAATAGACGGAGATTCTTCAAAACTATATTTTCCCAAAGTTAGCATCCTGGCAGAAAAGTTAAACATGAGCAGCTTGATGCTCTACAGAAAACTTAAATACGAGGGAACTAGCTATCAAAAAATAAAAGATGATATGCGTCGAGAGCTAGCTATTAATAAACTTGTTACAGAAAAGTTGTCTGTTGAGGAAGTCTCAGAATTGGTTGGATTTGCTGAACCAAGATCATTTACTAGAGCATTTAAACAATGGACAGGCTTGACCCCAAGAAGTTACTGTAAGTATCAATCAGTAAAATAGACTAAAAATAATTATACACGTCTTGCTTAAGAAAAATTTAATGCATCCACATAGGATATATATGAAAAAGAATTTAATTTTAAGTGACCCCGCCCTACTGATAAATAAAGCTTTTGTTGATGGACAGTGGATCAATGCCTTTAGTGGAGAGACCTTACAAATTACTAATCCAGCTAACAGCAAATTAATAACAGAAGTCGCTAAGTGTGGGACTAAAGAAACAAAAAAAGCGATTCAATCCGCAAACATTGCTCAAAAAATATGGTTAACTGTTAGCCCATATGATCGCTCAAGATTAATACGGGATTGGTACAATTTGATTGTTGAAAATAGAGATGATCTAGCTCAAATAATTACTGCTGAGCAAGGGAAGCCATTAAACGAATCATATGCAGAAATTGACTATGGGGCGAAATATATTGAGTGGTTTGCAGAAGAAGCTAAGCGTATCTATGGAGATCTGATTCCTGGTAGAACGGCTGATAAAAAAATGTTTATAACAAAAAACCCAGTAGGACTAGTGGCTTGCATTACTCCCTGGAATTTTCCTTTTGCTATGCTCGCCAGAAAGATTGCACCCGCTTTGGCAGCTGGTTGTAGTGTTGTGTGCAAACCAGATGATAAGACTCCTCTTTCTGGAATGGCTTTAGTATCACTAGCTGATCGTGCTGGTATGCCCAAAGGACTTCTCAATATAGTTGTTGGAGACCCTGAAGAAATTGGTGGAGAGCTTACTTCAAATCCTTTGGTAAAAAAAATCTCTTTTACTGGTTCTACTGCCATAGGAAAAAAATTAATGGGGGCCAGCTCGGTAACAGTAAAGCGAACCTCTATGGAACTGGGGGGAAATGCCCCATTCATAGTATTTAATGATGCAGATATTGATTTAGCAGTGCAAGGAGCTATAAATTCAAAATTTAGGAATGCAGGGCAAACCTGTATATGCGCAAATCGATTTCTTATTCACTCCGATATTTATGATGAATTTTCCAAAAAATTAGCCCAATCTGCCAAAAAAATGACCTTAGGCTTTGGTGATAAAGAAGGGGTTTCTATTGGTCCTTTGATAACTGAGGAAGCTGCCAATAATGTTTACAATCTCATTGAGGACTCTTTGGCTAACGGTGCTAATATATTAATAGGAGGAAATCGCTCAAAGCTTGGAAAAAATTTTATAGAGCCAACTATTATTGAAAATATTAAAAAGGATATGAGAATCTTCTCAGAGGAAATTTTTGGACCTGTAGCTACTTTGTTAAAGTTCAAAACAGAGGCTGAAGCTGTATCACTTGCGAATGACACCGAGTATGGACTGGCAGCATATTTCTATACTCAAGATATCAGTAGAATTTCTCGTATGATAGAAAAAATAGATTGCGGAATTCTTGGAGTCAATGAAAGTTTAGTTTCAAATGAGATGGCGCCTTTTGGTGGTGTAAAGCAATCTGGCCAAGGTCGAGAAGGATCGAAATATGGTCTTGACGACTATATGGAGCTAAAATATATATGTCTTGGGGGAATAAAATCTAATTAATAAAATTATATTATCCTCTTTTCAGCTTAAATATTTGAAAAAATTCCAATCAATTATAAAAAATAACAATTGTGAAATTAAAATATACTATCCAGGGTACTGGTGAGGCAATCATATTAATTCATGGATTATTTGGGGCAGGCAATAACCTTGGACGTCTGAGTTGCGCCTTATCTAAAAATTATATGGTTGTTTCTCCAGATCTTCGAAATCATGGTAAATCGCCTATATGCCAAGAGATGGATTATCCTTCTATGGCGCTCGACATTGTCGAGCTTATAGATGACTTAGGCCTTTCTAAAGCCTCACTAATTGGACACTCTATGGGTGGTAAAATTGCTATGCAGGTAGCATTAAACTATGCGCATAAAGTAGAAAAAATTATAATTGGAGATATTCTACCTATCGACTATAAACCCGATATCCAAATCAATGCTATTAATGGTTTAAACGCTATAGTTTCGAGTAAGCCCTCTTCTAGGAAACAAGCTGATGAAATTTTATCAAAATATATTAGCGATTTAGCTACGAAAGAATTTCTTTTAAAGAACCTCACTTTAGAAAAAAATGGAAAATATAGTGTAAAGGTTTTTATGAAAAGCATTAGTGCAAATTACTCACGTAAGCTAACAAAAGCGATCACTGGAAAGCCGTTTGAAGGACCAACTTTATTCATAAAAGGTGGTAAATCTAATTATATACAAAAACAATATTTCGAGGACACATTGCAGTTATTTCCAAAATCTCATCATATAACAATAGATGAAGCTGGTCATTGGTTACATATTGAAAAAACTATCGAATTTAATAAAACTATTATTAAATTTTTAGGTTATTAAACAAAAGAATCATCGATCAATTTACTCGTATTCAGAGACCGGTAAACAAGAGCAGATCAAGTTTTTATCTCCATGTACATTATCAATTCTTCCTACAGGGGGCCAGTATTTTGAGTTTTTCAAAGAGGCAACAGGATAAGCTGCTATCTCTTTTTTATAGCTTCTATTCCAGTTACCAGCAATTAATACCTCTGCAGTATGCGGAGCATGGCACAAAGGATTATCATCAATGGGATACACACCTTTTTCCACAGAATCTATCTCTTTGCGAATTTCAAGCATAGCATCACAAAATCTATCAATTTCATTTTTTGATTCACTTTCAGTAGGCTCAATCATCAGAGTTCCTGGAACTGGAAACGACATCGTAGGGGCATGAAAACCAAAATCTATAAGCCTCTTTGCCACATCATCAACTGTAATACCGACACTATCTTTAATAGCTCGCAAATCTATTATGCATTCATGGGCTACTCTATCATTTTTACCTGTATAGAGAATTTTATAGGCACCCTTGAGTCGATCTGCAATATAATTAGCATTTAAAATAGCTATCTCTGTTGCATGCCTGAGGCCCTTAGACCCCATCATCTTCATGTACATCCATGTTATAGGTAAAATGCTTGCACTCCCCCATGGAGCTGAAGAAACTGTATTCATAACAGATTTTTTGGCAAGACTTTTATTTCCTGGCAAATATGGGGCTAAATGACGTCTAACTGCAACTGGACCAATACCTGGCCCACCACCTCCATGGGGAATACAGAATGTTTTATGAAGATTAAGATGTGAGACATCACCACCAAACTCTCCAGGCTTGCAAACTCCAACCATAGCATTCAGATTAGCGCCATCTATGTAAACCTGCCCACCGTGTTGATGGACTATTTTGCATACTTCGATGATTCCATCCTCAAACACTCCGTGAGTAGAAGGATAGGTGACCATAATAGCGGCTAAATTATCTGAATAAAGATCTGCTTTAGAACGAAGTTCTTCTAGGTCTACATTCCCCATATCGTCACAAGCAGTAACTACAACTTTCATACCACACATTTGTGCAGACGCAGGATTTGTGCCATGCGCTGAACTAGGTATTAAGCATACATTGCGATGCGAATCGCCTCTACTAGCATGATATGACCGTATGGCAAGTAGACCGGCATATTCTCCTTGAGATCCAGCATTTGGTTGCAAAGATACTGCATCATAGCCGGTAACAACACATAGCATTAACTCAACTTCTTTAATCATTTCAATATAGCCAGTAACCTGATCATTTGGAGCAAAAGGATGAATGTTTGCAAATTCAGGCCAACTAACTGGTATCATTTCAGCTGTAGCATTCAATTTCATTGTGCATGAGCCAAGAGGTATCATTGCTCTATCAAGTGCAATATCTTTGTCCGAGAGCTTTCTAAGATAGCGCAACATCTCTGTTTCTGAATGATAAGTATTAAATATTGGATGAGTTAAGGGTTCGTCTGTTCGAAAGAGTTTTTTTGGTATGTTGCCTTTTGACGATAATTTGATTTGATCGACAGTCAAATCGGTATTTTTATCAAATAAACGCCAAAGATTCCTTATATCATCTGCACATGTTTTCTCATCTAGTGAAATACCAAGATGAAAGTCATCAACTGTACGCAAGTTATATCCTTTACTAACAGATAGACTATGGATAAGGGAGGTATTCTCTCCAGTATTTATGGTTAGGGTGTCAAAAAAGCTATCATTAACTACTTTGAATCCCAATTTTTTTAAACCAGAAGCCAATATTCTTGTAAGGCAGTGAATCTTCTCGGCAATATTCTTAAGCCCTTCTGGGCCATGGTAGACAGCATACATGCTTGCCATAACAGCCAATAATGCCTGTGCTGTACATATATTACTGGTAGCTTTTTCTCTCCGTATATGCTGCTCTCGGGTTTGCAATGCAAGACGGTAAGCTGGCTTGCCTGTACTATCAACTGACACTCCTACAAGACGGCCCGGAAGGGAGCGTTTAAATAAATTTTTTGTCGCCATATAGGCTGCATGAGGACCGCCGAAACCAAGGGGTACGCCAAATCTTTGAGTGCAACCTATAGTCACATCAGCACCTATTTCTCCAGGGCTTTTCAGTAATAATAAACTCAATATATCTGATGCTATTACTACTAACCCCTCCTTATCATGAACAATATTTGTAATCTTAGAGAAATCTCTGATAGCTCCGTCTTCTCCTGGATACTGAAGTAATACTCCAAAAAAATTACACTTCTCTATCTCTGATATATCACCAACAATTACTTTTATACCAATTGGTTCTGCGCGTGTCTTGATAACTTCTATTGTTTGAGGGTAACAATGCTTATCGACGAAGAAAGTCTCTTCTTTGGATTTAGACATTCTCCGGCAAAGCGTCATTGCTTCAGCTGCTGCAGTACCCTCATCTAATAATGATGCACTTGCTAAATCCATACCTGTAAGACTAACAATCATTGTCTGAAAGTTCAGTAAAGCCTCTAGTCGACCTTGAGAAATTTCCGGCTGGTAGGGAGTATAGGCGGTATACCAAGCAGGGTTTTCAAATACATTTCGCAAAATGACGTTCGGAGTAATAGTATTATAGTAACCTTGTCCAATAAAATTCTTTAGTACTTTATTTTTTTTAGCAATGATATCTAGCTTATTTAGTGCCTCCATTTCAGTTACTGCATCATCTAGATCAAGGCTATCTGAGAGAAGAATTTTTTTTGGTACCACCGCACTTACAAACGAATCTAAAGACTTATAACCTAAAGTTTCAAGCATATCCATCTTGTCTTCATCACATACACCAATGTGACGATTAATAAATTCGTTATTATTAGATAGATCTGCTAAAGATTTCATGAGATGGTATCTCTATTTATTTGTTAACTAAAAAAAATTATCCGCGAAAATAACGTCTTGGAACAAATGGCATCTTTTGAACAGAAACCGGTAAAACTCTCCCGCGCACAATCGCCCCTAAATCTTCGCCTATATTAGAGTATTTAGTCTCCACGTAACCTATTGCAATTGGAGCATTTAAGCTTGATCCAAATCCACCACTAGTTACGATGCCAATTACTTTACCCTCAATATTTACTAACTCGGACCCCTCTCGGATCGGTGCTTTTCCTAGTACTTTTAACCCAATACGTCTTTTTTTGGTTCCACAATCTAACTCCTCTAGTATAGTCTTTGAACCAAGAAAACCACCGTGTTTTTTACCATTTATACGACGGGACTTGCTAATACTCCAAACTAAAGAAGCCTCTACGGGTGTAGTTGTAGTATCGATATCGTGACCATAAAGACAAAGACCCGCCTCTAGTCTTAATGAATCTCTAGCACCCAACCCAATAGCCTTAACTTGCTTAAAAGATAGGAATTTCTTAGCTAAGGTTGTAGCAGAATCTGCTGGGACTGAAATCTCAAACCCATCCTCCCCTGTATAGCCAGAACGAGTAACATAACAATCTATTCCAAGTAAATTGACACGACAACCCGACATAAATAATAGTTCTTTGAGAGCTGGAGCTAACTCTTGCATAACATCTATTGCTTCAGGACCTTGGAGTGCTAATAATGCTCGATTGTCTAAGCAATCAACATCCAAATCCTTTAAATTATTTCTTAAGTGCTCAAAATCTTTCTCTTTGCAATCTGCGTTAACTACTAGGAAAAAACAATTTTTTGACCAACGTACAATCATTAAATCATCAATAATTCCTCCTTGATCATTAGTCAATAGTGCATAGGTTTGTTGATTGACATCAAGGGCTTCTAAGTCAACAGGGACTAATGACTCTAATGCTTCAGTTGCTCCATTTCCAGCGATAGTAATTTGACCCATATGAGAAACATCAAATAATCCTGCATGTTTTCTGGTATGAAGATGTTCTTTTTTTATACCATCTGGATAATTAACTGGCATTTCATAACCGGCAAATGGAACCATACGGGCACCCAGCTCCTGATGTAATTTTTTAAGTGGAGTAGCACTAAGTTCTATTTTTTTACTATTGGATATAACCATATTTTTCTGATTATTCGCTTAATTAGAAATAACATAATTGAAATTAAAAAAAGGTATTTTAACGGCAGACACTTTTGACAAAAAAGCTGCCAACCCAATTGAAAGCTGAGATTAAAAAAAACAAATTAATACGCGAGCTTTATAATTTTTTGCAAAACTTAACACCTTAAGACTTTTGTGCTAACCACACTTTGAGTCACCACAATTTAGACAGGTCATGCATCCATCCAATAAAATTACAGCCTTCGTCATACACTTTGCGCATAAGCTAGAGCTAGCAGGAAATGTATTATCTATTTCACCATTCTCGGAAACTGGAGTTGTTCTAGAATCATATTCAGCTCGCTTTTCGGCAAGAGCGATTTTTTGGCTTTCTGTAATTTCACCAACTTTCATCATACCAATTTTAGTTAAATGATGCTCTATTGCTTCACCAATCTCTGCAACTAGAGAAGGCATAAATTTTCCTCCGCGCTTAAAATATCCACCTTGGGGATCAAACACAGCCTTCAATTCTTCAGCCAAAAAAGTGCAATCACCGCCTTTTCGGAAGACGGCTGAAATGACTCTAGTAAGTGCTACGACCCATTGAAATTGCTCCATATTTTTTGAATTAATAAAAATTTCAAAGGGACGACGTTGCTCATTATCCGTTCCTGAATTCAAGATAATATCATTAATAGTTATATATAAAGCATGCTCAGACTGAGGTGTTTTTACCTTATAGGTTGATCCATGCAATTCTTCTGGACGACTTACGTGTTCGGTCATCAGTTCAATTGCGCGCTCTAAATCAACCTCTGATACCGGCTCCTCTGGCAAAGATTCATCATTTGATGGTGTTAATACCTTATAGCTCACAATTTTTTTGTCTAACTTTATCATAATATTAATTACTCAATTAAAATTTACCGTAATAACCTTCTTTTAAGGCATCAAACAAATTTGCAGCAGTATGAGTTTCCCCATCGTACTCAACCTCTTCGTTCCCCTTTAATTCAACGGATGAACCGTCTTCCAAACTGAACTGATAAGTGGTATTTTCTAAATCTTTTTCTGTCACCAATACACCCTGGAATGCTTCTGGGTTAAACCGAAATGTTGTGCAGCCTTTTAATCCTTTTTCATAAGCGTAAAGATATATATCCTTGAAATCCTCAAAATCACAATCAGTAGGGACATTAATAGTCTTTGATATTGAAGAATCTATCCACTTTTGAGATGCTGCTTGAACATCGACATGATTCTTTGGCTGAATATCGGCGCTAGAAACAAAATATTCAGGTAGGGTTTCTGCATCATTTTCTGCAAAAGGCATAGCTTCTTGATTAATTAGCTCACGGTAAGCTAAAAGCTCATAAGAAAAAACATCTACTTTTTCTTTAGATTTTTTTCCTTCTCTTATGACGTTACGTGAGTAGTGGTGTGCAAAACTCGGCTCGATACCATTACTAGCATTATTTGCAAGCGACAGCGATATAGTACCAGTTGGAGCAATAGACGAATGATGGGTAAATCTACAGCCGACATCTGCAAGCTCTGTAACCAGCTTTGGATCAATTTCTGCAATCTTTTCCATATATTGACTATAGCGAGCGTGAAGCAATCTACCTTTTATTTTATCCCCTATAGAAATACCGTCTTTAGTCATTTTTGGACACTTGCGAAGCATTGCCTCAGTTACCTCGAAGTCTTCATCCATTATTGGCGCAGGACCCTTTTCTTTAGCTAAACTTAAGCCTGTACGCCAACCAGCTAGAGCTAACTCACGAGAGACTTCTTCAGTAAATACAAGAGATTCCTCTGACCCATAGGGCATAGTTAGCATTGTCATAGTCGAACCCAAGCCTAAAAACCCCATTCCATGGCGACGTTTATTTATAATCGCCTCTCGTTGACCTTCTAGAGGCAAGCCATTAATTTCCACAACATTGTCAAGCATACGAGTGAATACAGAGACTACTTCTCTATATCCACTCCAATCAAATTTAGCTTTCTCTGTGAAAGGATCTTTAACAAACTTTGTTAGATTAATAGAGCCCAATAAACAGCTTCCATATGGAGGGAGTGGTTGCTCACCACAGGGGTTAGTTGCTCGAATGTCTTCACAAAACCAATTATTATTATCTTGATTAACCTTATCAATTAAAATGAATCCTGGTTCCGCATAATCATACGTAGAAGTCATGATTACATTCCATAAATGTTTAGCTTTAACAGTTTTATAGGCACGACATGCAATTAAGCCTTCTTTATTTGCAACATAACCTTTCAATGTTGGAAAATCTCTCCATAATAAGCTGTCATCCTCTAGGCTAACTTCACCTTGATCTACTTCTTTCTGTAATACAGGGAAACTCAGTGGCCAATCTTCATCATTTTTTACAGCTTCCATGAAGCCTTCTGTTATCAAGAGCGACATATTGAACTGTCTAAGTCTTCCATCTTCACGTTTCGCTTTTATGAAATCTACTACATCTGGATGACTTACATCAAAGGTTGCCATTTGAGCACCGCGACGTCCGCCAGCAGATGAGACGGTAAAACACATTTTATCGAAAATATCCATGAAAGAGAGTGGACCTGAAGTATATGCTCCAGCACCAGAAACATATGCACCTTTTGGTCGCAAAGTCGAAAACTCATAGCCAATACCGCAACCCGCTTTTAGAGTGAGGCCAGCCTCTAAGTTTTTATTAAGGATATCTAGCATAGAGTCTTCTACAATTCCAGAAACGGTGCAGTTAATCGTAGAAGTTGCTGGTTTATGCTCCAAAGCTCCCGCATTGGATATTATTCTGCCTGCAGGTATTGCACCATTTCTTAGAGCCCATAAAAACCTTTCATACCAAGTTTCTCTTTTTCCTTTATCTTCAACATCTGAGAGGGCTCTTGCTACACGTCTGTATGTTTCATCAATATTTTTATCAACTGGGTCGCCCTGTTTATTTTTTAATCTATATTTTTTATCCCAGATATCCGATGAGGCGTCTTGAAGTTTGATATCTATAATTTGTGATTTATCGCCCGTCTGTATAGCTTCAATAGACATAATATTTAGATTTCCCTTTATCTTGATATTTCATGATATTGTTTAGTGAATTTTCTATTCAGCTTTTAAAAGCGATAGACTGTAAATCAAAATTTTAATTTAGTTTTCTACACCTTAAAATAATATAATCAAGCTTCAAGTATACAAGATATAGTGTTTGTTTCCAGAAAAAAACACTACAGGTTGTATTATAAAAAATTTCTACTTCTTTTATCCTTATATATTTTAATTTTCTTTTTCAGTCTTTAATTAACAATAACTTACAGAAGGTACTGAAACCAATTGGTTCTTATTTTATGTTAAAGAAACCAATATAATATGACCAATATATATTTATTGGTCAGAAAAATTTTATTCTTTTAGGAATGGATTATCTTATTTTTCTTAAGTGATAGTTTAGAATCTTTGGAGGAAAGAAAATAAAAAAAACCCCCAAGTATAGGGGGCCAAATATCTTCTTGAATGAAATCTAAAACTTCATTTCTGGAACATTTTCTGGTACGACCAGAGCACCAGCAGTTTTCTCGATAATTTCTTCAACAGGCACCCCTGGGGCGCGCTCAATCAGATGAAACTTTCCATCGCGTATTTCCAAATATGCTAGATCAGTCAAAACCTGTTTAATACATCCTGCTCCAGTCAGAGGAAGCGAGCAATTTGATAATAATTTAGAATTACCATATTTGTCTGCGTGCGTCATCATAACAACTATGTTATCTGCACCAGCCACAAGATCCATAGCTCCACCCATACCTTTTATTAGTTTTCCAGGGATCATCCATGAAGCGATATTTCCAGAAGAGTCAACCTCAAAAGCACCAAGAACGGTAAGATCGACATGGCCGCCACGTATCATAGCGAAAGATTCAGATGAAGAAAAAATGGATGCTCCTGTAGCTGTGGTTACTGTTTGTTTTCCTGCGTTAATTAGGTCTGCATCAACCTCATCTTCTGTTGGAAAAGGGCCCATACCAAGCAGACCATTTTCAGACTGCAACATAACCTCTATTCCGTCTGGAACATGGTTTGCAACTAGTGTTGGTATTCCAATACCCAAATTAACGTAATAACCATCCTGGAGCTCACGAGCAACTCGAATAGCCATTTGATCTCGAGAAAGTGACATTATTGTTTCTCCGATTAGTTTTCGCGTACGGTACGCAATTCGATACGTTTTTCAAACGTTCCTTGTATTAAACGATCAACATAAATCCCAGGCGTATGTACATGCATTGGATCTAGCTCACCCGGCTCAACAATCTCTTCAACTTCTAAAACTGTTATTTTTCCAGCTGTTGCGGCCATAGGATTAAAATTCATAGCAGTATGACGATAAATAGCATTACCAAAACGATCCGCTTTCCAAGCCTTCACAATTGCATAGTCACCTGTAATGGATTCTTCAAGTATATACTTGCGTCCATCAAATTCACGAACATCTTTACCTTTGGCTATATCCGTACCACACCCAGTAGCAGTATAAAATGCCGGTATTCCGGCACCGCCAGCACGCATTTTTTCTGCTAATGTACCTTGTGGAGTTAGCTCTACTTCTAATTGTCCTGAAAGAAGTTGCTCTTCAAACATCTTATTTTCACCTACGTAAGAGGATACCATTTTCTTAATTTGATGATCATCCAAGAGCACTCCAAGACCAAGGCCATCACAACCACAGTTATTAGAGATAATCGTCAGCTCTTTAGTGCCCATTTTTTTTATTTCTTTGATCAAGTTTTCAGGTATACCGCAGATACCGAAGCCGCCTGCAATCACCGTCATACCATCAGTGAGTCCTGCCATCGCCTCTTCGTAGGTGTTTACCACCTTATCGAAACCTGCCATGAGACTATCTCCCTTTGTTTAAATTTCTTATTATTCTAAAATACAACATTCAGTGCTTTTAAAAACATTCCGAAGGATCCTACATGAAGCGATATTTATCAAGATTAAAATTCCTTTTTATTAATTTAAATTTTTATCTTTAAAATTAGAATCTTTAATTGGTTGTACCAAAACCCAAGGTTTTATAACTATAGACCATAACATTGCTTCGCCATCAAGCCATGATTGGGCTTGCCGATCACTTACTCTGTAAATCATATTTTCTGACATCCATTCTTCAATTTGAATTTTATTATCTAAGGAAATCTCCAAACCTACATCGATCAAATCTAATTTAGAAGACACATAAATAGCTGTACCATTCGCAAAAAATACCTCTAGCTCTTTCCAAGAAATTTTGGCTGTCTGTCTATTTAATTCATTTCGATCCATTCTATAATCCAATATGATTATTTGAAAATATATTTTACGGCTCTCAAAGTATTAAGATTATAAGAAATCTAAACGATCTCTCCTGCAATATAACCAGATGCCCATGCCCACTGAAAATTAAAACCTCCAAGATGGCCAGTCACATCTAATACTTCGCCAATAAAATATAGATCTTTTTCTTTCTTACTTTCCATTGTCTTAGACGAAATATCACAAGTATCAATACCTCCGAGTGTAACCTCAGCGGTACGGTAACCTTCTGTTCCAGATGGCCTTAATTTCCAATTTTGTATTTTACCAGAAAGGTCTTTTAGTAATAGCTTCGGGAGTTCAGCGATTGGTGTTTCTTTTTTATCTGGCCACCACATATTTTGTAGCTCTATGACTAATTTTTTTGGTAAAAATGGATATAAAGCTGACCTTAAAAGCATCTTTGGTTGCTTTTGTTTTTGCTCCGATAAAAGCTTCATACAATCTACTGCAGGTAAAAGATTAATTTCTATTTCATCGCCCTCCTTCCAATAGCTTGATATTTGAAGCACTGCTGGCCCACTTAAACCACGATGAGTAAACAATATGTTTTCATAGAATTCATGTTTATTTAAAGAAAGGCGAGCGTATGAAGATACGCCAGATAGTTTATCTGACATCAGCTTAAATTTGTCTGTAAAAACAAAGGGCACCAAAGCAGGCCGAAGTGTGGTGATCTTATGTCCAAATGTTTTGGCTATTTCGTAACCAAAATCAGTGCCTCCCAGTGTTGGAACAGAAAGCCCGCCTGTTGCTACAACTAGTGACTTAGCTTTGAATTTCTCCCTGCATGTATTAATTATGAAGCGCTCTTTATGTTCGTATTTTTCAATAGTACAGTCTGTTTTTATTGTTACTTGAAATTTTTTTGCTTCAGCAAGCAACATGTTCAGTATATCTTTTGAGGAATTGTTGCAAAATAATTGGCCAAATGCTTTTTCGTGGTAACTAATGCCATGCTTACGGACTAATTCTATAAAATCATTATTTGTATAACGACTTAAGGCTGACTTACAGAAGTTTAAATTATTTGATAAAAACTTATCTGTATCCATCTCAAGATTCGTGAAGTTACAACGACCACCACCAGACATAAGTATTTTTTTACCAGGCCTATTCGATATTTCTATAACTAAGACTCTGCGACCTCGCTTTGCGGCTGTAATGGCACACATTAGACCGGCGGCACCAGCACCAATTATTACTACATCCCATACGTCCAAAAAAACCTCCATAAAAAAATATTACTATTTCGAGAGATATCAAAAAATTGCTTAAACCATTATATTTTCAAAATTACATGAAATCCTTATATAAATATTCGTTTAGCTTTTAGTGGTACTTATCATTGATATTTTTTGGCTCCTACTTAAAGATTTTATCTCAGCTTCACGTTTAGATGCGGTACTACGGTCATGCCCATCCTCTAGATAAACTATTTTTTTTGGCTTCCTTCCCTGAAAATACCTAGCTCCCCCTTTATGATTCAAATGCTGCTGAAATCGACGCTCGACATCGGTAGTGATTCCCGTATAAAGAGATTCATCATTAGACTCAATAATGTAAACGTACCAGTTTTTTTCAGATTTAAGCATCAATGTTCCATTGAGAGGTTAAGCTTACTGTGACATATAGTGCAAAGATAACTAGCCTGATTATTTAAACATTTATTATGTCTGCGAATGCCTAATTGATGAATCATACAGCTACAATAATATTTAAATTTTCTATACCTGCGTGTCGGTATGCCTTCCATATTAAAATTAATAGTCACAGTATTATTTGCTCCAAAATTCTCCATGATGGCTTTCCATTCTGGGCCATGTGGTTTCAATTTGTTCCCATAAATACACCTAGCTAAATAATGTGCCACCTCATGCGGAACAGTAACCATGAAATTTTCTTCATAATGTTTAGCGAAGATCCAAGGGTTATAACGGATCAATCCTAGCTTATCTTTTTTATTCATAGCCGAAGACTTCCACCTATACATACCTGCGCTCTTTCCACTCAAGTTAAAAAGGACAGGAATCAAATCAAACTTTTTATTAAACAATTGTGAACCGATTTGGATATAATGATAGGTGTGCTTAATAACGTCTCGCTGCATTTTCCAATCTATCGGAGCTATTATGTCGTTAGCTTTTTTTACTGATAAATTAGCAGTAGATAAATTAGGCATGAAATTAGCTCGAAATTTAAAATATTAAAATTATTTGTATGATAACTCTTAAATGCGCTGGAAAAAATGTCTGATTCTATGATATATGATTTGCATTCACACACTAACTTCTCAGATGGTCTTCTTGATCCTCCAGAGTTAATCGATAGAGCGATAAAAATGGGGGTAGATGCCCTAGCAATAACAGATCATGATACTATCTCAGCCTTCGAACATATCGATATACAAAATAATCATTCGATTAAAATTATTCCAGGAATAGAATTTTCTACTAGCTGGAAAAAAATTAATATACATGTCCTTGGACTAAACCTTAAACTTGAAAGTGTTGCCTTAAAAAAAGGGGTTAGCTTTCAAAAAGAAGCAAGATCACGAAGAGCAGTCTTGATTGCTGAGAAGCTAAGTGATATGGGGTTTAAGGGATCTTTAGAAGGAGCATTTAACATAGCAAAAAATGAAAATATTGGGCGACCCCACTTTGCGCAATATCTAGTAAATATTGGTGCTGTTAACAATATTGATCAAGCTTTTAGGAAATATCTTGGTGCAGGGAAGCCTGGCGATATTAAAAGCTTTTGGGCAGATCTTCCCCAGATTGTTGCATGGATAAAAGAGGCTGGAGGTACCGCAGTGCTTGCTCATCCTAAAAAATATAAATTAACTAGAAATAAGCTAAAATATCTACTTGATGATTTCATATTAGCTGGAGGTCAAGCAATAGAGGTTATTTCGGGGAATCAAAATCCGGAAATTACAAAAGATTTAGCAAATTTATGTTTAGAAAAAAAATTACTCGCATCATGTGGGTCTGACTTTCATAGGCCTGGACAATCTTGGGCTGAGCTTGGGAATATTCCTAGACTCCCGTCATCATGTATACCTGTTTGGGATACATGGTAGTACTGACGAGCGCTAATATAAGTGTTACAATAAAAATTATAAAATATGGTGAAAAATTGTGAATAAAATACCCTCCAAAGCAGATATTAGAGATGAGCTCCAACGACAGATAGATGCATTTACCTGCCAAGGAGGAACCATTCAACAGATAGATAAAGGAGTTACTGGCCGAGAGAGTCCTCAAGCAAGCTTAAAAACCCCATTATTCAATGAGCCAAAAATAAATCGTACTCCAATGACAGAGGTAATTGCAGCTATAGACTCAAGAAAACAAACTAAATCAAGCTCAAAAAAAACAGTTAAAAGCACATCTAAAGAAAAAATAATATATGATGATTTTGGTGATCCAGTCCGAAAAGTATGGATAAACCCCTAGAATTCAAGTCTTATATCAGATTTATTAAAAACTCCTAAAATTGATAAATAACTACGATATGTATACTGATTTTTTAGATACACCTCTTGGGGTAATTAAAATACAGGCGACACGCCATGAAATAGTAAAAGTTGTATTCAATAGTAAGAAAGAACACCTACTTTCAAGCAGTCTGACCCTCAAGTGCAAAAAACAACTAATTGAATATTTTCTAGGGAAACGCATGAAGTTTTCGCTACCTTTAGCTACTCAGGGAACTATTTTTCAAAATTTAATATGGGATGAAATTCAAAATATTAATTTTGGCCTATGCGTCACTTATAAAGATATAGCATGTTCAATAAACAATCCAAGGGCTGCACGTGCTGTTGGTAATGCTTTAAATAAAAATCCTATTAATATAATTATTCCTTGTCACAGGGTCATTAGGGAAGATGGAAGATCGATACATTATGCTGGTGGAATAAAAAATAAATTATGGCTAATCGACTATGAAGCTAGTATTAGAAATATATTAGACTAAGCATGTGTTATAATTACATATATCTTATATCAAAAGGCAGCTCATATAATGTGGTTATTTAAAGCTGAATTAAAGTTTCCATTAATCACAACAAAACTATATTTTTCATCTATATTTATTCTTTTGTTTCTTTTTATATCTTCCCCAGCCCTTGCCAGTTTCCCTTTAAAGGGACTCATGCTCAAAGCAAATGACACAATGTGGTTATCAGTTGGGGGTGGGCTTAGATTTCAAACAGCTACTCGTAATAGTGATGCTGATGATAGCTCAGAGTTCACAATTAATAGTATGCGATTATATATATCCGGTCAGCTTCATGAATATTTTAAATTTAATATTAATACAGAGAAATATGAAGGTGACTCAATGATGACTATTGATGCCCTTTTAAAGTTTGAATTCAATAGTTCCGCAAATCTTTGGTTAGGTAGAACACTTGTACCCTCTGATCGCCCCGGTTTAAATGGCCCATATTCTGGCTTGACATGGAATCAATACCGTCAACCTTTATTCTCGGCTGATTATGATGGTCCCGCTGGACAGCTAGGACGCAGTGAAGGAGGAGTATTTTGGGGAACAAAAGAAAGATTTCAGTATTTACTAGGCGTATTTGAGGGGCTAGAAAATGATTATGGTAATACCTCTAATCACTTTTTATATGCTGGGCGCCTAGCCTATAACTTTTTAAATATAGAACCTCAACCCGGACACTACTATACAAGTGGAACCTATTACGGATCTCAAGGTAATATTTTAACAGCCGCTGTTACTCTTCAATCACAAAATGATGGTACAGGCAGTAAATCTGAATCGGGGGATTTTTCGGGGTATGCTTTTGATATTTTTTCTGAAAGGGTCATGTTAAATGAAGGGGTAATTAACTTTGAAGCCGGCTACAAAGAAATAGAGTCGGACTTTACTTTTGCAAGAAGACCGCAAGATATAACAGAAAAATGTTTTTGCCTTTTTGATGGAGATACATTTTATATAACTGCAGGCTACTTAATTCCAGAAGTTATTGGTATTGGTAAGCTTCAGCCATATTTTCGTCACACAAAAAATAGTCCTGTTGATGCTAAAAATAGCGATACATCAGAGTGGGGCACCAACTATGTGATTGCTGACAGTAAAGCAAATGTCAATCTAAACTATACGCATGGTGATGCAAACGCCAGTGGCTACGCAGGTAAGAGGAGGGGCACTGTGACGCTTGGGCTTCAATTACAATTTTACTAGCAAGCTCATACTAGTGAGTGATTTTAGGAAGAGGTGCTCCTTGTTTGAGTTCTTCAAATGTTGCTTCACGAACTTCCATGATTTCTATGTCAAAGGTTAAAGTTTTTCCTGCTAGGGGGTGATTAAAGTCAATGTCGACATTAAATTTGCCGACTTTTGCAACAGTTACCGGGCGAGTGCCCTCAACTGTTTTTAAGGGAACTACCATTCCTGGTTCTAGCTTACCCTCTTGACCAATACTTTTTCTTGAAACCCTTAGCCTATTCTTAAGGTTTAATCGCCCATAAGCCATATCTGGCTGAAGTGTGATGCTATAATTATCGCCAGTCTCTTTTCCAGACATCGAATGCTCTAAAGTTTCAATCATATTTTTGTGTCCGTATAAAAAAATACTCGGCTCTTTTCCTACTGAGCTTTCTACAACCTCTCCCTTTTCATCTGTCATTTTATGATGGAAGGTTACAACACTATCTTTTGAGATCTTCATATTTACCTCATCCTTAATTTATTCTTACATAACAATTTAACTTTATATTTTCACATCAGGGATATCTAGTTGATTCAATCTATATTTTTGCTGGATATACCTGATAAAATCCATTCGAGCAGGACACCTTTAATGGAATACCAAAAAACTCCGATATCTTATCATCTGTGAAAAGAGATTCCTTTTTGCCATCATCAAAGATTTTACCCTCTCTAATCAATATCACTCTCTGAATTTCTGGAGGTATTTCGTTAATATGATGGGTGGCCAATAAAATAGTTTTTCCACTACAAAGTAACTCTCGAATAATTTTGAGGTACTGATGAGTTGCTCTGATGTCTAAACCACTTGTTGGTTCATCTAAAATCAAATGGTCTGGATTATGAATTAAAGCCCGACCCAATAAGCAAATACGTTGCTGGCCAGTTGACATTTGCCGATAGCGGCGATTAGCTAAATCTTGAATACCTAAATATTCTAATATTTTTTTTCCGCGCTTAAGTTCCGAATCGGTAATCTCTTGATGAGAAAACAAACCGATCGAATTATGTAACCCAGAAATAATAACCCCCAGACCACTAATATCTCGAACAAACATAGTCTGTAAGTCAGCAGAAATTAGTCCAATTTTTTTTCTAAGATCCCATAGAGTTGGGAGCTTTTTGCCTAAAATTTTTACAAAAGAACCCTCTTTTGCAACTGGATATATTTCCCGAGATAAAAGTTTAAGCAAAGAGCTTTTACCTGCTCCATTTGGACCAATGATAACCGCACTTTCTCCACATTTTACAGAAAGGGTAAATTTATCGAAGACTTTTTTTTCATCTCGATAAACTGTTGCATTAAATATATCTAAAAGTTTTTTTTTCATCAGTAGATCTTTATAATCATAAGTTTCAATTTATAATTATTTTTTAGTTTATTTTCTCGCCTCTCGCTTGTTTATCGGCATGGTAAGAGGATCTAACTAATGGTCCAGAAGCTACATGATTAAAACCGATATGATATCCATATTCTGCATATTCAGCGAATTCATCTGGATGAACAAAACGATCTACGGGAAGATGATTCTTAGACGGTTGAAGATATTGGCCAATTGTGACCATATCTACATTATTAGCTTTAAGGTCATCTAGTGTTTTTATCAGCTCTTCTTTAGTCTCGCCTAATCCTACCATTAGCCCAGATTTTGTAGGTATATTAGGGTTATAATATTTATAATCGTTTAACAACTTAAGGGACCAATCATAATTAGCACCTGGTCTCGCCTCACGATAAAGTCGAGAGACAGTCTCCATATTATGATTAAAAACATCTGGGGGCGTTGAAGAAAGAATTTCTAATGCTATTTTCATTCTTCCACGAAAGTCAGGGACAAGTACCTCAACTTTAAGATCGGGGCTTAGGTTCTTTGACTCTCGAATACAGTTCGCAAAATGTTGCGCGCCGCCATCTCTCAAGTCATCTCTATCGACAGAAGTAACCACAACATATTTTAATTTCATTTCATGAATAGCTTCAGCTAAACTTCTAGGCTCATCTAGGTCAAGATTATTTGGTTTACCATGGCCTACATCGCAAAAAGGGCAACGTCGAGTACATATTTCACCCATAATCATGAATGTCGCAGTGCCATTACCAAAACATTCACTGAGATTTGGGCAAGCTGCTTCCTCGCAAACTGTAGATAACTTATTTTTGCGGAGAATGTTTTTAATTGTTTGTACTTTTGGTGAGGAGGAGACTCGGATTCTCATCCATTCTGGTTTACGCAAAATATTTACGCTGGGAATTACTTTAACAGGTATGCGTTCTACTTTTTCGGCACTCCGTAATTTTTCACCCTTTTTTATTCGTCTTGTTCGCTGGGGAGGATTAATATTGAGGTCTGTCATAACTTAGCGCCAAGAAATTTGAAGAATTAAGTTTGTAATATATTTGTTCTGAGTGATACTAAAACACTTAAATTAGTAGTCTAATCTAACTTAGTTTTAGTCTCATAATTATTATACCCTAATTTTTTTGCAAGAATATCTGCCAAGTAGTTTCTGATGTCTGCTGAAGAAAATTTTTCTTCAGCTATATCAGAAATTTGTGTCATCTCTACATTCAAGCCACAAGGATTTATTCTTAACCAGGGTTCAAGGTCCATGTCTACATTCAAATTAAATCCATGGTAACTGCAACCACGACGTATCCTCAACCCTAAAGAGGAAATTTTTTTTACACCAACTAGATCTTTTTTAGTATTTCCTACAAAAACGCCGGGGGATTTAATATTAGTTTGGCCATTTACTCCACAATATGCCAAGGTCTTTATTACTGAGCCTTCAATCATATTTACAAGATCCTTAACACCAATACCAAGTCGCTCTATGTCTACAAGCACATAACCAGTAATTTGACCTGGAGCATGATATGTTACATGACCCCCTCTATCAGTCTTTATAACAGGTATTTCTCCCGGTTGAATAATATAGCTGTTGTCACCCGCTTGACCCTGTGTAAATACTGGGAAGTGCTCTAAAAGCCAAATCTCATCTGAGGTAATTTTCTCTCTCTTCGATGTAAATGACTTCATGCGCTCAAAAGTATCCTCATACTTCAAGCAACCTAGATGTCTAATAATTAAATTGGGAAGGGGTAGTTGAGGCATAAAAAATCACTTATAAAACCATCTTAACCAAAGGATCAACCTTTAAATCTCTGAACAAGGACTTTAATTGATCAGGTCCAGTTGCAATTATAATTACAGTAATAGCCTGGAAGATTCCATTTTTACTATCTCTAACGGTAATTTTTGAATGTTCAAAGCCAGGTGAATGAGCCTCCATAACCTTAATTACTAATTTATATAGATCAGGGTCAGATTGGCCTATAATTTTTATAGGATATTCGCAAGGATACTTAATTTTTGGTGCCTGTTGAGTATCATCTATTTTTAGATTTTCTATAAGTGGTGACTCTAAGTCATTTTGGTCACTCATTAATCCAAAATACCCTTGAATATTATTTCAATCGAATCCCACAGTCTTTCAAATACCCCCGCCTCATCTATGGCATGCTCAGCAAAAACAGGGAATTCTGCTAGTGTAACTTCATCAAGAGAAACTGATATCTTACCAAGCTCATGTGTTTCTGTTAGCGGCGCTTCAATGATACCATTTAGTACTATCTTTGATTTAAGATCTTTTTTTGACCCTTGAGGTATTGTAAGGTAAACATTTTGGGGTACGACCAAATTTACTTCATTTTCTGTACCGTACCAAACTGGTGCATGTTTTTCTACGACATCACCAGCAGAATACATTTTATTTGTTTCATAATATCTAAAACCATATGATAAAAGCTTTTGTGACTCCTGTGCTCTAGCTGCTTTGGACTTTGCGCCCATGACTACAGAAATAAGTCTCATACCCTTCCGAGTGGCAGAAGCTACAAGACAATAGCCAGCTTCTTCCGTATGCCCTGTTTTAAGGCCATCAACTGAACTATCTCGCCAAAGCAGTGAATTTCGATTTGTTTGATCTATATTATTAAATTTGAAATATTTCTCTGCATAAATAGCATATTGAGTGGGGTAATCATTTATTAGTGCACGTGATAGTAGCGCTAAATCTCTTGCAGTAGTGAGATGTCCATCATCTGGCCAACCAGTTGCATTACTATAATGTGTTCCAGACATTCCAAGTAGTGAAGCTTGTTGGTTCATAATATCTGCGAAAGCATTTTCACTACCAGCAATATATTCAGCAAGCGCTACAGAAGCATCATTACCTGAGGAAACAATTACCCCCTTGAGTAAATCAGATAAAAGGACTTTTGTACCTTCCTGAATAAACATCCTAGATCCACCCATTTTCCATGCTGTTACACTTATAGGAACTCTATCTTCTCCATTTATTCTGCCATTTTCTAAATCTTTTGCGACTATATAGCTAGTCATAATTTTTGTGAGACTTGCTGGTGGAAGCTGCTGATCTGCATTGCTTTCAATCAAAACTTTACCTGTATTGGCATCTATCAGAATCCAGGCGCTTGCCGCCAGGCTTGGTGGCGCTGGAATCAATATTTTACTTTGTAAAGATGACGCAAAAATGGTCAAAAAAAGTAAAGGCCAAGCGATGGTAAGCATTTTTTTTTGCATAATATTGGTTCACTTCATAAGTTAATTAGTTCGAGTAAAGCATAAAACTATTCTAAATCAATAATAATATTCCATATAATATTAAATAATTCTAACATGGGCTTTAATTCTTACCAGAAAAATTAATTATGTATCTGGAAGCGATTATAGTTTTGACCTGCCTGATTAAATGTCTACCCTATTCTTCTTTATCTTTATTGTTTTTAACTCTCTCCAGAATTAATCTACTTAACTCATAAACCGCCATCGCGTATAAATGACTATGGTTATATCGAGTTATAACATAAAAATTGTGTAAGCCCAGCAAATAATTTTTACCCTCGACTCCCTCTAGAATTAAAGGTAAAGCTTTATTTTCATCGGATAAAGGATATAAAGAGTAAAACCCTATCTCTTTGAGGTTACCAATATTTTTATCTAATTTGAGCTTGTTCACCAAAGATATATCATATGATTTATCAAACTTTGCAGGGACAACAATTTTTTCTCCTGAACGCCATCCATGTTGGAAAAAATAATTAGCAACGCTACCTATTGCATCAGCTTTATTGTTCCATATATCTGAAAATCCGTCTCCATCAAAATCAATAGCGAAACTACGATAGCTACTTGGTATGAATTGTCCATAACCCATTGCTCCAGCATATGATCCTTTTAAAGAGAGTGGGTCTTGATTCTGTTCCTCGCATAATAAAAGAAAGCTCTTTAACTGTTTTTTAAAGAATTTACTGCGTTTTGGGTAATCAAATGACAGAGTCGCCAGAGCATCAATGACACGATAACTTCCCTTGTTACGGCCATAGGATGTTTCTACGCCTATAATTGCAACGATTATCTCCGGAGAAACATTATATTTTTTTGATGCTTTCATTAGAATCTCATCATTTTCAAGCCAAAATTGCACCCCTTGATTGACCCTTCTTTCCTGAATGAAGATTTTTTTATAATCTCCCCAAGATTTTACTTTTTCTGCTGGACGGTTCATTGCATCAATAATGGATTGTTGTTTATTTGCACTCTTAAGAATTGATAAAATTTTAGAGCGATCATAGTTACTTTCTATTTTATCAACAAATTTTTGAGCATCTGGATGCTCTGAATAATCAGCAATAGCTATAGGTAAAGCCATAAATGAGCTAAATAACAAAATCAAAGGAAATTTTCTATATATATTCATATTTGTTTGTTTCCTAATATATTTTTGGACATACACCTCAAAAAAAATTAGCCGTTTCGCTTTCTTTCCATTAAGTTTCGTTCTGTACTAATTGCCATTAATACCCCAAACCCACACATTAAAGTAACCACTGAAGTTCCCCCAAAGCTCATAAAAGGCAGAGGCACTCCAACGACTGGTAAAATTCCTGATACCATCCCTAAATTAACAAAAATATATAAAAAGAATAGGAAAGTATAGCTTCCTGCAAAAAGTCTGCCAAACATAGTTTGCGATCGAATGCTAATTAACAGGCATCTTATAATTAAAGCTGCGTACAAAGCCATAAGACCTAAGACTCCAAATAAACCAAACTCTTCTGCGAATACAGCAATAATAAAATCTGTATGGCTTTCTGGGAGGAAATCAAGCTGAGATTGGGTTCCATGACCCCATCCTTTGCCGCCTAAGCCCCCAGAGCCGATAGCAATAGTAGACTGAATGATATTCCATCCTGCTCCAAATTTGTCAGATTCTGGATCAAACAAAGTTATAATTCTCTGTCTCTGATAACCATGCAATCCATAAAACCACATTAGAGGCATTGCAACTGCAAGCGAGCAAGATGACGTAATTAAATAAATTCTTGGTAAGCCACCAAGAAATAATACTGAAAAACCTGCAACTCCGACCAAAATTGCTGTTCCTAAGTCCGGCTGTAAGCCAATCAAAGCAACCGGTATAGCAACTAATAGTAATGAAAAAAACACCGTTTTAAGGCTCGGAGGGAAACTTCTTTTGGCAACATAACTAGCTAATAATAGAGGTATTGCAACTTTTAAGATCTCTGATGGCTGAAACTGGATCCCTACATCTAACCAACGTTGTGCTCCATTTCTCTCAATACCCAAAAATGGTATCGCACATAACAAAAGAACTCCTCCAATATATGGAACAAATGCCCATCGCTCAAAAAATCGAGGGCTGACTTGCGCTATTGTTAGCAGCAAGATAAATCCCATACCAAAACGAATAAGCTGGGAATGAACAAGATTCAAGTTCTGACCACTAGCGCTATAAAGTGCTATTAAACCTGTGCATACTAGAGCTATCAGAATTATTAACATGTGTAAGTCTAAATGGAATCTGTTCCATTGATTTCGAGTGTCAACGAAAGCAGAGTTTCCATGATTCATGCGCCTAACAAACTCACTCTGACTCATTAAAATCCCCACATTTTTTTATTCTAAGATCAACTTTTCTCATGGCATATTGCTTTCATTTGGAATTACAGGATAAAGATTCATATATGTTTCTATGACCTCTTTTGCTGCAGGAGCTGCGCGAGCCGAACCACTTCCGCCATTTTCTATAATAATAGCTATTGCAACTTTAGGTTTATCGCTAGGAGCATAGGCTATGAATAAAGCATGATCACGATTTTTTTTGGCAGTTGATGCAATATCATATCTTTCTTTTTGTTTAATGCCTATAACTTGTACAGTTCCAGTTTTTCCTGATATCTGATAATTAATTCCTTGATTAATTCTTCGTGCAGTTCCACTAGAATCATGCACAACGTCTTTCATAGCCTTTCGCACATAATTCCAATATTCTTTTTGTATTTCAACTTTCTTTTTCATCACAAAAGAGGAGTTTTTATTACGTACTATCCTCGGTACTGGTATATCTCCCTGATTTGCTAGTCCTGCAGTCATTACAGCAAGCTGAAGTGGTGTGGCTAGCGTGAAGCCCTGACCTATACTAGCGTTCACAGAGTCACCTGGATACCAAGCTAAATTATGTATTCTTTTCTTCCAATCTCTTGACGGCATAATCCCATTTTTTTCAAGAGGCATATCAATTCCTGTTTTCACTCCAATGCCAAAATTAGTGCCATATTTGTGGAAAATGCTTATGGACATTAAGGTGCTTAATTTATAAAAAAAGGTATCACATGATTCAATTATGGCGTTATTTAAGTGGATATCGTGTCCATGGCCTCCTCTTTTCCAATCACGATATTTATGTTTTGAATTAGGGAGCTGAAAATATCCCGGATCATATATATTATATTCCTTATCAATTATTCCTTCATTGAGTGCAGCCAAACCGTAAACTGGTTTCATAGTTGAACCAGGTGGATATTGTCCAAGCAAAGATCTATCGAATAAAGGTTTTTCTGAAGAGCTCGTCAATAGATTATATTTTTTATGGCTTATACCTTTAACAAATTTGTTGGGATCAAAGCTTGGAGCGCTAGCCATAGCCAGAATACCCCCAGTTTCTACTTCAATAAGAACTACTGATCCTTTTTCGCCCTCTAAGACTTCATAAGCTTTTTCTTGAAGTCGATGATCTAAGTACAGATGTAAGTCCTTCCCATTAATAGGCTCTTCTTTATTAAGTTCTCGCATTACTCGACCCAGACTATTAACCTCAACCATTTGATAACCAAGTTGGCCTACAAGATCTTGTTCATATTTCTTTTCAACTCCAGATTTACCCACAATCAGAGCGCCAGAATATAAAAGAGGATCTAATGTTTTTAGCTCTCTGTCGTTTATACCACCGACGTAGCCTGTTATGTGTGCAGTATTGTAACCAAATGGATACTCCCTCAAAAGTTTTGCAGTAACCAAGGTACCTCGAAGGTCAAATTGATGTACAGCTAATATTGCTCTCTCTTCCTCACTTAGATCTGCTTTCAGTTGAATTGGTTCAAAGGGTCGTCTCTTTCTTTTAAGTTTCTTAAAAAATTGTTTTTTTTCAAAATCAGATATAGATATCAGTTTAGAAACATTTGAAAGTAATGAATCTAGATTAACTGTTCTCTCTTTAACTATAGATAGATTAAAACTAGGACGATTATTTGCTAGTACAACCCCATTTCGATCGTAGATCTTTCCTCTTGGAGGGGTTATTGGCTCAATTAGTACGCTATTATTTTCTGATCTCGTCATGAAGTCATCATAATTAACGACTTGTAAATAATAGTATCGGCTAAGTAATACTGCAGTTAAAACTACCATTGATAAACAGCCAAGCAAAAGCCGCGAGTAAAATTTCTGCTGCTCAAACTGACGAGATTGAAATGGGCGATAATGATCCATATGTAAGATTGTAACGCTACACAGTTTTTTTTCACTGAAAAATTACTATATGAAAAAAAATAGAAAAAAAAAGCGAGGTAAATCCTCGCTTTTTTGTATTACTTACAAAAAATTTATATTTTATTCATTATTCTCAGATTGACTAGAATTTTCTTGTTCATTACCTTCAACTGGATTTTCTTCTTTTTGTATTTCTTTCATAGAGAGCTTAATTCGACCTCTAGCATCAACATCTAGAACCTTAACATTTATTTCTTGGCCTTCTTTGAGGTAATCCGTAACTTTTTCTACACGTTCTTGTGCAATTTGAGAAATATGCAAAAGTCCGTCAGTTCCTGGCATAATTGTGACAAATGCACCAAAGTCAACAATCCTAGCAACAGTTCCACTGTAAATTTTTCCAACCTCTGCTTCTGCTGTAATTTCTTCAATACGGAAAATAGCATCATTAAGGCCATCGGAATCATCACTATAGATGCGAATCGAGCCATCATCACTTATATCGATAGTAGCTCCAGTTTCTTCTGTTAAGCTACGAATAGTAGCTCCACCCTTACCAATAACATCACGAATTTTATCTGCATCTATTTTCATTGTGTGGTAACGAGGTGCAGATTCAGAGACTTCGTTACGAGAAGAAGAAAGAACCTTATTCATTTCACTGAGAATATGAAGCCTAGCATGAAGTGCTTGCTCTAATGCAGCCTCCATAATTTCTTCTGTTATACCCTCTATTTTGATATCCATTTGTAAAGCAGTAACACCATTTGATGTTCCTGCGACTTTGAAGTCCATATCACCTAAATGATCTTCGTCACCTAAAATATCCGTCAATATTGCAAATCCACTTTCTTCTTTAACTAAACCCATAGCGATCCCGGCCACTGGAGCTTTAAGAGGAACGCCTGCGTCCATTAATGCAAGACTAGCTCCACATACCGAAGCCATTGAACTCGATCCATTAGACTCGGTAATTTCAGACACTACACGTATCGCATAAGGAAATTCCTCAGATGAAGGCAATACTGCAGCAATACCACGTCTAGCTAATCTACCATGACCAACCTCACGTCTTCCTGTGAAACCCATACGACCGCATTCTCCAACAGAGTATGGAGGAAAATTGTAATGAAGCATGAAGGGATCCTCTCGCTTTCCTTCAAGTGCATCAATCAACTGGACATCTCTCATAGACCCTAAAGTAGTGGTAACTAGAGCTTGGGTTTCGCCACGAGTGAATAAAGCTGTGCCATGTGCTTTTGATAATAAACCAGTTTCTACATTAATCGCTCTGACAGTTTTGCTATCCCTTCCGTCTATTCGAGGTTCACCTCTCGTAATGCGTCCACGAACTATTTTTTTCTCAAGTTTTTTAAAGCCGTCTCGAACATCATCTTCGCTAATACTGTCAAGTTCACCAACTAATTTCATTGCATCAGTACGTAAGACGTCTAGCTGACTTACTCGATCTTGTTTATCAATAGTACGATAAGCCACATCCAGATCGTCACCAATTTTATCGCTCAGTGCTTTTGCTAGCTCTATATTCTCAGGAGCTGGTTGCCAATCCCAGCTTGGTTTAGATACCGAATCAGCCAGATCGGTAATGACTTTAATCACAGCTTGCATTTCTTGGTGAGCAAAAAGCACTGCTCCCAACATAGTATCTTCTGGAAGCTCACTTGCCTCAGACTCTACCATCAATACTGCATCCTGCGTGCCTGCTACAACCATGTCTAACTCGGATTCAGATAAATCAGAGTAGGTTGGATTGAGCATATAGCCAACATCTGATTTATAACCAACACGGGCACCACCAATAGGGCCATTGAATGGTATTCCAGAAATTGATAGGGCTGCTGATACGCCAATCATAGCAGCTATATCTGGATCGATATTTTTTTCTGCAGAAACAACAGTGCAAACTACTTGTACCTCATTCTTAAAGCCATCTGGAAAAAGTGGTCGAATGGGTCGATCTATTAAACGAGATGTAAGGGTTTCTTTTTCATTAGGACGTCCTTCTCGCTTAAAGAATCCTCCAGGGATCTTACCAGCTGCATAAGCTTTCTCTATGTAATGAACACCTAAGGGGAAAAAATCTTGTCCATCCTTAGCTTCTTTATTTGCAACAACTGTGCAAAGTACTGCAGTCTTATCCATAGTGCATAAAACTGCAGCAGTTGCTTGACGTGCAATACGTCCGGTTTCAAGTGTTACAGTATGATCTCCATACTGAAATGTTTTTATTACAGGTTTCATATAATTTGCTTCCTAGTAGTTTTCACATCATAAAGCTCTCTGAAATACCTGAAATAAACTGCTCGTGTTACCAATAAATACTCAACAAAATACTTTACTAAAAAAATTCTTTTTTTAAGTGAATTACAGGTAACTCGATCAGCCATAACACAAAAAGGTATTTCTTTGGCTTCCTTATAATCGTCAGAGTTTTCTTCAAACGATACCAAAATATTCTTATCGTCGTAACTCAAGCTTCTTAATAAGCTTTACGTATCGAGTAACATCTTTAATTTTCAAATAATCAAGCAACTTTCTTCGCTGGTTTACCATACGAATTAACCCACGTCGTGAATGATGATCTTTCTTATGAGCACCAAAGTGGTCTTGAAGTTTATTAACATTTGCTGTTAACAAAGATACCTGAACTTCTGGAGATCCAGTATCTCCCTCAGCTATTGAGTTTTCTTCAACAATTACTTTTTTTTCATCTGCACTTAACATATATTTCTCCAATATGCGGTTTAAAATAAATGGTACCCGCGCATATTTACAGGTACACCAAAAATTTATTTTACACTAAATCAAACTATTAAACGCTTTGGTGCAAGCTTACCATTAGCTGATATCTCACCAACACCTATAAATAAACCTTCCTGTTGGAAGACGCGCACTATATCTCCTTCTTTGCTTTCGCGAAAGACCTGAGGCGCAACTACGGGCTGTCCTCGACAAAAATTAAAAGTCGCATCTTCAGTCAAATATGCTTCCATAAGGTGCTGAATCCCTGCATCCATTGGTTTTAAAAGGGAATCCAGATCATCCATCAAGTCTACCTTTTTTATAAGCTCTAATTCTTTCTGTGTAATAGAGTCATTATCATTAAATTTTCCGACAGCATTTCTATGCAACTTTGAGACATAAGCGCCACATCCCAATGATATTCCAATATCTTCAGCTAAACTTCTAATATAAGTACCCTTACTACAATGGACTTTTAAATCTACCTCTGGAAACTCGCCTTGGCGAAAGTTGCTTACCTCCAATGAATAAATTTCTATACTTCGTGCTTTTCTATCTATGTTTATACCCTTTCTAGCCAACTCATAAAGTCGCACTCCTTCGTGCTTAAGTGCCGAATACATTGGAGGAATCTGAAGGATTTTTCCACGAAATCCAGCCAGAGTATTATTAATTTTTTCTATATTTAAATTTACAGCGCCCAATTCAGATATAATTTTACTTCCTGCATCGCCACTGGAAGTAGAAATCCCAAACCTAATGGTCGCACTATATTTTTTATCAGCATCTAAGAGAAACTGAGTAAACTTTGTTGCCTCTCCAAAACAAATTGGCAAAACTCCAGTAGCCAATGGATCAAGAGTTCCTGTGTGGCCAGCTTTAGCTGCAAGATATAAATGCTTAACCTTTTGTAAGGCTTTATTCGATGAAATACCTAATGCTTTATTTAGCAACAAAATTCCATTTACTTGACGTCCTTTATTTCGGCGCCCCAATTTTAGATATCCTCCTCAAATTTGACAGACGTTCGATCTGGTATAAATTTATGTTTTTCGTCCAAATATACGGATTGCTCTATTAGGGCAGCTAAGTCTTGTCCTCTTTTTCCAGTATTATCATATATAAATCGTATTTTTGGAGCTATCCTTAACTGCATTTCAGAGGCTATCCTAGTTCTCAAAAAACCTGCTGCACCATTTAAAATTTCAGTATTATCTTGTCCTGCATCTTCGGATGTAGATCCAACAAAAGTTACATAGACTTTTGCATTACTTAAGTCTCGACTGACATCAACACCAGTAATATTAGTCATCGTAAGTCTCGGATCTCTAATTTCATCGCGGATCAATCGAGATAACTCTCTTTGAAGGGCATCGGACACCCTGTCCTTTCTCGTGAACTCTCTTGGCATAAATCTGAGCCCCAATTTATAGTTTTCTAGCTATCTCTGTAATTTCATAAACTTCGATTTGATCGCCAGCTTTAATATCATTATAATCTTTTACGCCAATTCCGCATTCAACTCCATTACGAACTTCACTAGCCTCATCTTTGAAGCGCCTCAAAGATTCTAACTCTCCCTCGTAAATCACTACACTTTCTCTTAGAACACGAATCGGTTTATTACGAAATACTGAACCCTCTATAACCATACATCCAGCGATAGCACCAAATTTAGGTGACCCAAATACATCTCTAACCTCAGCGATGCCAAGAATATCCTCGCGTTTTTCAGGGGAGAGTAGGCCTCCTAAAGCTTGGCGTATATCATCCAAAACATTATATATAACACTATAATATCGAAGGTCTAATCCTTCATCTTCTGACAAACGACGAGCGGAATTATCGGCTCGAACGTTAAAACCTATAACTGCAGCTCGAGATGAAATAGCTAGATTTATATCTGACTCGCTAATTCCACCAACTCCTGAATATATAATCTCTACTTCTACTTCTTCGTTCCCCATTTCCTTAACAGCAGTAAGAATGGCCTCTAAAGATCCTCTTACATCAGCTTTAATAACAATCGGGAGTCTACTTTTTTCTTCTCCACCTTCAAACTTAGAAAACATTTCTTCAAGCTTCGCAGATTTTTTTAAAGATGCACTTTCATTTCGGGTTTTATTCTGTCTTAGCTCCGCTAACTCACGAGCCTTTTTTTCATCCTCTACAACCAAGAGCTGGTCACCAGCTGCAGGTGGGGTATCAAAACCTAAAATTTCAACCGGAATAGAGGGACCAGCATTTTTTACTGCTCTACCTGCTTGATCAGTCATCGCACGGATACGACCAACGCTCTCCCCTGCAAGAGCTAAATCACCTTTATTTAATTTACCTGATTGCACTAAAATAGTCGCAACTGTACCGCGCCCTTTCTCCAATCTAGACTCAATCACAACACCCATAGCAGGTGCTGTATAAGATGCTTTCAATTCGAGTAACTCTGCCTGCAGAAGAATAGCCTCTATCAAATTATCTATACCTTCGCCAGTTTGCGCCGAAACTTCTACAAACTGTGTGTCACCTCCCCACTTTTCAGAAATAACACCAACAGCTGATAGCTCATTAGTAACTCTTTCAGGATCAGATCCCTCTTTATCAATTTTATTTATAGCAACGATCAAAGCTACATCTGCCGCACGAGCATGCTTTATAGCCTCTTCGGTTTGAGGCATAACACCGTCATCAGCTGCGACAACCAAAATAATAACATCTGTACTTTGTGCACCACGTGCACGCATTGCCGTAAAAGCTGCATGTCCTGGTGTATCTAAAAAAGTAACCATTCCTTTAGGAGTATTTACATGATACGCACCGATATGTTGAGTAATACCTCCCGCTTCTCCTGACGCTACACGACTTTTCCTTATATGATCAAGTAAGGATGTTTTGCCATGGTCAACATGGCCCATTACTGTAACAACTGGCGCACGTGGTTTAAGAACTTTATCTGTGTCTAGTTTTAAGTTAGCAATGAGCATCTCTTCTTCTCTTGTATCAGATATTGCAACTGCGTTATGTCCAAGTTCTTCAATAACAAGGATCGCTGTATCCTGATCCAAAAGTTCATTAACTGAAACAGTCGATCCTAAATTCATAAGAGCTCTTACAACAACAATTGCTTTAACTGAGATTTTTTGTGCTAAATCAACAACAAGAATCTCTTTTGGAACTTCGATAGTATGCACAATCTTGTCTACAGGTTTTTTGAACGTGTGGACATTCTTAATTTTTGCAACTTTTGTAGAGGTTCGTAGACGAGGCTTTTTCTCTTCATCGGTCTCATCGTCAACTGCTTTGAGTAAATCAACAATTTTATGCTTTGATTCTTTTGTTGCAGTGCGTTTTTTGGGTTTTTTAAGCTCCTCCTCTTTATCGTCGTCAACAGGAGTTGCAGTATAATTTTTTTGGTATTTTTTAGATGATTTTTCCGGTTCTGCCTTTTCTTTTACTAAAATAGGCGCATCAGTACTCTCGGTTGGCTTTATTATTGTTTTTGAATTATCTAGCTGATCTTTTTCTACTACATCAATTAGAGGTTTTTCTAAACTTTTATCGTTTGCAACCACTGGTACCTCAGGCGAAATTACCGAGGCTTGACTTTTATCTTCAGCATCTACAGAAACTGGATCAAATAATTTATCTGAGTTACTTGGTTGCTCAATATCAACGGAGTCATCAAGCTTAACGTAAGTCCTTTTTTTGCGTACTTCAACATTAACTGTTTTTCTTCCAGCACTTGTTTTTAATGTACTAAGTGTTTTGCGCTTGAGTGTTATTTGCTTTGGGTCTCTAGATTTATCACTATTTAGACTTTTTAAATAAGCTAATAATATTTGTTTATCCTCATCTCCTACAACAGCATCTGCTTGGTCTTGAGGCAGCCCCGCTTCCTTCATTTGATTAAGAAGACGATCCACGGGTGTCCCTACAACTTTGGCAAGTTCGCTTACAATAACTTTAGCCATTAATATTCCTCAATTTAAACTTATCAGGTTAACTCTTATTTCTCATCGGTAAACCAAGGAGCCCGAGCAGTCATGATCAGCTCAGCTGCTCTTTTTTCATCAATACCATCGATATCTAATAGGTCATCAACTGCCTGCTCTGCTAAATCTTCCATTGTTATAATACCTGAACTCGCTAGATTATCTGCAAGTTGCTGATCCATTCCTTCCATTTCAAGCAAATCTTCCGCGGGTTTTTTAGGATCTTGATCGGATGTTAGAGCCATTGTTAACAAAGCATCCTTGGCTCTAGCTCTCAATTCTTCAACCAGATCTTCATCAAATCCATCTATATCTGCCATTTCCTCTAAAGGCACATAAGCTACCTCATCAAGGGAGGCAAAACCTTCTTCAGCTAAAACAGTAGCAATATCTTGATCTATATCTAATTTTTCTTTAAATAAATCAATAAGAGTTTGAACTTCTTTATCTTGCTTGCCTTGAGCTTCATCAGTTGTCATAACACTTATTTTCCAACCAGTTAGCTCTGATGCTAAGCGTACGTTCTGCCCACTTCTTCCAATAGCCATTGCCAAGGAGGCCTCTGAAACAGCAACATCCATTGAGTTTGATTCTTCATCCACTACTATTGATTCCACTTCAGCTGGAGCCATCGAATTAATGACAAGTTGAGCTGGATTATCATCCCATAAAACTATATCAATTCTTTCACCGTCAAGTTCATTAGAAACAGCTTGAACTCTTGCCCCTCTCATCCCCACACATGCTCCGATAGGGTCGATTCTGCCATCATTTGTTTTCACGGCAATTTTTGCACGAGAACCTTGATCTCTTGCAGCACCACGAATCTCGATTACTTGTTCAGATACCTCTGGCACTTCAATACGAAATAGTTCTATAAGCATCTCATTGCACTTACGACTAAGGAATAGTTGTGGCCCTCTATTTTCTGGATTAATGCCTTGCAGTATTGCCCTAACTCTGTCGTTCACTCGAAAAACTTCACGGCCTACTAATTCTTCGCGTGGTAAAATGCCCTCAGCATTGTTTCCTAAATCAACAAGAACGTTATCTCGTGTAACTTTTTTTACAGTACCGCTTACCAGTTCACCCACTTGATCAATAAATAGTTGGACAACTAGAGCTCTCTCTGCGTCTTTTACTTTTTGAACAATTACTTGTTTTGCTGTTTGCGCTGCTATTCGACCAAATCCAACATCTTCAATTTTTTCCTCAAAAACATCACCTGCTTTAAGATTAATATCTTTTTCGTGAGCTTCTTCAAGGGTAAATTGTGTTCCAAGCTCGGCCATAGTGTCATCATCCATAACATCCCACCATCGAAAAGATTCATAGCTACCTGTCTCACGATCTATAGTTACACGAATATTAGAGTCTTCGTCGTAACGTTTTTTTGTCGCTGTAATTAATGCTGATTCTATAGCCTCAAATATAACTTCAGGGGATACTCCCTTCTCGTTTGATACGGCTTCTGCCACCATCAAAATCTCTTTATTCATTTTTTAGCCTCACAACTATCCTCAAAAATAGGAATAACATTCGCCTTTTCAATAATTTTAATTGGGAAAGTAAATTCTTTACTATCTGTCATTAACAAAATTTCTTCTCCCTCTATACCACCTAAAAAACCTTTAAAGTTTCGTCTCCCTTCGAAAGGCAAACGAAGCCTCAAAGCAATCTTTTCACCTTTATACTGATTATATTGATCAAGTGTAAAAAGGGGTCTATCCATACCTGGAGATGATACTTCTAATGTATATTCACTAGTTATCAAATCTTCGACGTCTAGCAAGCTTGCTATCTGCCTACTAACCTTTTCGCAATCCTCAACTGTAATTGGATTTTTATCAATATATATTCTCAAGACATTATTTCGTCTAGAGGATAGGTATTCTAAACCCCAAAATATGCAATCTAAAGCGCATACGACTGGGATGATTAGTTCTTTAAGGGCATCCTCTTTTGTTGTCACTATTAACCCTCAAATTCCCTTGTTGAATAGATCTATTCTCTATTTAACAAGCATCTCCTAACAAAAAGCCCCAAAAAGGGGCTTTTTTTGCGTGAATTTCTTCAACACTCAAACATAGAGAAAAGAAATTCTATGTATATATTTGGTAGCGGGGGCTGGATTTGAACCAACGACCTTCGGGTTATGAGCCCGACGAGCTACCAGACTGCTCCACCCCGCAACAAAACTTTTCCACTCAGTTCTTTGTTCAGTCAGCTACTGATGGAAACAATAAACCCCTACCCTAATTTACCTATTATCTGATTACATCAGTGTACTTCATTAGGGGCCGAAGATTATAGGGCTAGCATTGTCTGCGGTCAAGGCAAACCCTTTTAATACCTAGTCTTTTCCTTATCTCTTGTTTTTTCATAATGACATCTATCTGAAATAAGTTTCCATAAACCTCAACTGCAAATTGGCCATACTTGAAAAAAGTATCTACATTTATACTTTTTTTCACAAGTTTTTAGTTGTCTTTCAAAGATATCTGTTTGACGACTAACTTTTTTTGCTATTTTACGAAGTGATTTTTTTCTGAGGTAGCTTTTCCTTTTATAGCCACCACGGCCTTCATGATAGGCCAAGTAAAGATGCTCTATATTGGTTTGGCTGATGCCGAGAGTGGAACGGCTTTTTTTATTATACCAACCAATAAAATCAGTAGCATACTTCATATGAGATCTTCTTGAAAAAAGCGAGCCCCTCTCCTCTTCATATTCTGACCATACTGCATCTTGAGCCTGAGCGTAACCATATGCAGAAGAGGACCTAAACCAAGGAATAATACCAAGTAACTTGTCTCTTGGCGGTCTTATATCATGCCTAAAAGATGACTCTTGTTTTATAAAAGCAATTTGTGCGGCAATGCTTGTACCCCATTGCTTTTCAGAATCCAGTGCGTAGTCATACCAATCAGGATGATCTTTGAATATAGAACAAATATTAGATTGATTACTCGGTGGTTCTGGACTAGGAAAATTACATCCGCCCAAAAGCATGCTTAACACAATAATTGTTAACAGCTTTTTTTTAAACACAAAAGCTCCTCTTTTTTGATTGATCACAACTCCATTTTGTTATCATTTAGTGTTTTCTAGAGCTTGATTTATATCAAAAAGAATGTCATCGATAAACTCTATACCTACAGAAATACGAATCATTTCTCGGCTAGTTCCAGCAGACTTCAGTTCATCATCATTTAGTTGACGGTGAGTTGTGCTAGCCGGATGACAGGCTAAAGACTTAGCATCACCAATGTTTACCAGTCGCTTAATAAGCTTCAAGCTATCGATGAACTTAATTCCAGCCTGCTCTCCACCCTTTATTCCAAAACTTAAAATTCCTGATGGTTTACCAGAAACAACTTTATGGGAGAGTTGATAATATTTATCGCCTACTAGGCCAGCATAATTTACCCAGCTAACAAGTTCATGTGTAGACAGGTATTGGGCCACCTTAAGAGCATTTTCAGTATGACGTTCCATTCTAAGGGCTAGGGTTTCAAGGCCTTGTAAGATTAAAAATGAGTTAAATGGTGAGATTGCAGCACCCATATTACGGAGTGGTACTACCCGTGCTCGACCAATAAATGCTGCTTCACCCATGGCGTCTGCATATATCACTCCGTGATAAGAGGGATCTGGTTGATTAAATATTGGAAATCGGGAATGGCCCTTCCAGGGAAAATTACCCGAATCAATAATTATTCCACCTATAGATGTGCCGTGACCGCCAATATATTTAGTCAACGAATGAATAACGATATCTGCTCCTTGCTCAAATGGACGACAGTAAACAGGTGTCGCAACAGTATTATCGACTATTACTGGCACACCATACTTATGAGCCATATTTGATAGCCCTTCAATATCGATAATATTACCTGCAGGATTGCCAATAGATTCGCAGAATATAGCTTTTGTATTATCATCAATCAAAGCCTCTAGAGCTAATATATCGTCCCCTGAGGCCATACGTACCTCGATACCCTGGTTGGGCAAAGAATGCATAAAAAAGTTATATGTCCCACCATAGAGCTGACTTACACTAACAATATTTTCTCCGCTAGAAGCGAGAGTCTGAATAGCTGCTGTAATAGCTGCCATTCCAGACGCCATAGCTAGCGAACCAATTCCACCTTCTAGTGCAGTCATACGCTGCTCAAGCACTTCAGTAGTAGGGTTCATCATACGGGTGTAGATGTTGCCTGGCTCCGCTAAATTAAAAAGATCGGCTCCATGTTGAGTGTCACGAAAACTATAGGATGTAGTCTGATAGATGGGTACAGCTACAGCTCTTGTTGTTGGGTCATCTTCAAATCCAGCATGAATCGATTTAGTTTCAATATTCATAAATGTACCTAATATATATTACAATTACCAAATTATAAAAAACAAATTCAACAAGTTAATTTAAACAAATAACTAATAATGTGACAGGCCTTTATCGTCGATTTTGAAGTGGTTTTTATAATATAATGAAAATTCCATAACCATTTCATTTATAGATGTTTCAGGCACAAAACCCGTAAGGCTTCTTAAAAAAGAAACATCTGGTGATCGCTGATCAATTTCATCAAACTGTCCGCTAAACAATTCTTGTGGATCAATATGCTTGATTATTGAGCTACTATCGGTCGCCTTAATTATGCATACTGCTAGGTTTGAGATACTTATAGATTCTGTTCCACCTATATTAACAGTGGTGCGAAAAACATCGTTTTCGATCAGATTCAACAGGCTGTCTACGAAATCTGACGCCCAAGTAAAAGTTCTTTTTTGCTTACCATCTCCATAAACTAATAATGGCTCATTTAAATAAGCTGATCGAAAAAATCGTGGAAAAACAAATCCGGCAGCAGAACTTTGTAGTGGGGCAATGACATTAAAAGGGCGAATTATTAAAATTTTGGCTCTTTTGTTCTCAAGAAGGAGACTATTGGCGTAAGCCTCGTCGGCCATCTTCGAAATAGCATACCACCAAAGTCCAACATCAATATTTCCTTTCACGAAAAGGTCATCTTTCTCAGATACAGATATTTTAGGATTTTTTCCATAAACCATTGAAGTAGACATAAGGACAAGCGGTATATTATATGAAACACAAAGATCGCATACCATATGTGTTCCCAAAGAATTTACGTTTAACATTCTTGATGGCTGAGAAACTACATTTAAAGTCCCAAGTGTTGCAGCTAGATGATAAACCATATCAGCCGCACCTACTGCGACGGTTAATTGCTCCTTATCTAATATATCTTTCTCTATGAGGCTTATTTCGGCTATTTCGGGCGCACTCAAATATATTTTTAGATTATCTAAATGACCAATTTCCATATTGTCATAAACTGTGATTTTATGACCTTGTTTTTTTAACTTTGCGGTAAGACAACTGCCAATAGTGCCCAATCCACCTGTTATGAGAATTCTCATATTCTTCTTTTCCAATTATCATTTAATATTATGAGTTTAGTATTTTCATCGATGACTAGTTATTTTATAGAGTCTAAATGAGCACGATAATTTAGTAAATG